>Ga0256837_1000006_pt1 | contig 193700 bp, 233 predicted proteins | sample 4562384metaG_FD_185976 | JGI IMG/M metagenome (GOLD analysis project Ga0256837, IMG submission 185976) | Hydrothermal vent microbial communities from Guaymas Basin, Mexico - 4561-384 | ecosystem: Environmental > Aquatic > Marine > Hydrothermal vents | place: Mexico: Guaymas Basin | collected...
ATAGGATCTCTAGATGTAGATAAATTAGATTCTATAAAAGACATTAAAGGTGATTATAATAATTACATAAAGTGGCTTAGAGACAATTTTATACCTAAAATTATTAGTACTTACGATGATAACGGCAACCAGTTAACATCTAAGCACCCAGATGGATACAGTTGGACTAAGACATATGATGAAAAAGGAAATGAATTAACATTTAAAGATTCAGACGGATATAGTTGGACTAAGACGTATGATGATAACGCTAATGAATTAACATTTAAAAATTCATATGGATATAGTTGGACTAAGACTTATGATGATAGAGGCAATGAATTAACGTCAAAAGATTCAGACGGAGACGGCTGGTCTAAGACGTATGATGATAACGATAATGAATTAACATACGAAAAATCAAATGGATACAAGTGGACTAGAACATATACAAGAACAGATAAAGAATTTATACAGACTTTTAATGGAGAAGTAGAAGTTCATATTATATTTTAAAATAACCAAATAAAACTAAAGGAAAAACATGAATAAAGATTATAGAACAGCTCTTAAAGAGCATTACACTTACCAAACAACTAGAGGATTCGTACAAACAGAGGACTTATTTGATATGCCGCTTAGAAACGATGCTGGATTTGACCTAAATAACGTAGCTAAAACATTAAGTGCATGTATTAAAGACGTGCAAGAAGAAGAGTTTGTACCAAATACTAAAGATACTGACGAAGTAAAATTATTAAAGTCTAAATTAGAAATCGTTAAAGACGTTATTAACGTTAAGATTACTGAAAGAGATGCAGCACTAGAAGCTAGAGAGAATAAAGCTAAGAAAGACAAATTAGTTCAGTTATTAGAAAAGAAGAGAGACGAAGCGCTTGAAGACAAAACAGAAGAAGAGCTTCTTGCTGAACTAGCTGAATTAGACCAGTAGTACTAACGCACTGTTAAACCAGTATTAAAGCACTGTTAAAGCACTGTTAAAGCACTGTTAACGTAAAATATTAATACTGCTTTAATACTGCTTTAATACTGGTTTAATATTAATATGTTATAATTATATATCTAAAAAGTTAGATACAACTAAACATTCATAACCAATAAAGGACCAACATGAACGCTAATGCAACAGCAATTATTTTACAAAACGACGATATGGCACACGGAGATGCTATTTTTAGATTTAAAAGCATTTACGATATTGTTATCGTACAACACGACGACGATACTTTCGAAGTAATCCACAACTCTAAAATGGAATGGACAGGAGTAGCTACAAGAGAAGCTATGGAACTTGTTAAATCTCAGTTTAATATCGAAGTAGATTATTATAACGACTCTAACGACTCTAACGACTCTAACGACGCTAATAAATCAGATCAAGTAATTAACATGGACATGGAAGAAGCTATCGAGAAGGCCAAAGCTATTGTGAAAAGCATGCTAGGTGAAGACTTTAATGAAGAAATATTGGAACAAGCTGTTAACGCTACTAGAGCGCAAATAGAAGAGATTATTCCTAATGAAGTAGTTCACGAATCGTCTGAAGATAAAGTAGAACCTTCTTTCCAAGACAAATTAGAAGACTTAATTTTAGACGAAATGCAAAACGGTCGAGTTACTAACAGATATGATATTTTAAGTACATTTAATAAAGCTCTTACAGGTGCAATTAATAGAAAAAACGAAGAACCTAAAGAACCTAAAGAACTCGAAGATGCTGAACTTGAAGATGCTTTAAACATTATTAAAGACAGACTTGAGTCTAAATTTAACTCTGCTAAAGAGTTTATTCCACACGGATTCTCAGACTTATTTAGACACTAAATATCGTGCTTAAATTTATTAATCCACTTAAGATAGATGATAGATTTGACGAGACGACTAAATTTAGGCTACGGAATTCATTTTTCGTAGCCATTTCTCTCACTATATTAGATCCCATTATTATTTCATTACAAGGCCTATATTTAGGTGCTACACTTATTGCTGTTTTTATGATAGCTAATATGTTAGCTGTTAAGACAAATAAACTAATAACAGACAATTTTGATGCAAGTGCGCTACTTCATGGAGCAGTAATATTCCACTTGTTATACACTATTGGTGCAGGAATATATTTCGTTAATGCAGAGTTATTCGTATATGTAGTAATTATACTAGAAATTATAGCTATAGCCTTATTTAGTGCGTACAGTATACATTTAGATCATCATATCAGTAATCACACGCCTGAACTTATGAAAGACTTTAGAATAAACGCTAACTCAAACTACGCTAATGCTTCAATGATAGGACTAGGAAGTTCTGCACTGTTAAGTTGGTTTAATCCAGATTATGCTATTATATCGTTTATAGTATTCGATGCCGCATTTTTCTTGTACTTGCTAGAAAACATTAACTTCCATAACAAACAAGCAGTATAGACAGTCTTATGACTTGTCTATCATTAACATAATAATGTCTTCAGAGATCAATTCAAAGTGAAACCTTAACGTAGTTGCATCAATCTCAGCATAATCTCCTTTATTATCTCCACCTGCTAAATTATCACTTATTAATAAAACACCATTATGATGTACTTGCATAGCATCTGTATCGGTATACGCGTATGTAAGACTGTTAGGCAGCGTCCAGTCTTCATCTTCAGCTAAGTTAGCATTAACAATTACTCCAGCCTTTGTATTTTGTAGAGCTTCGATAGCTTGATTATTTGCTACTACAGCATCGTCTAATTTAGCTGCAGCTTGTACAAGCGTGTCGCCATCTATTAAATAAGTACTACCATCTGTACCAAACGTAGTATTATATGTTTTGCTTGTAATTCCACTTACACTTGCTATGTTATCGCTTAGTAATTTATCATTACCAGCTACTGAAGCAAGTTTATTAATAGTATTCGTAATATTCTCATCTTGAACAAATTGAAATACATCTTCAACATCTTCGTATACTCTATCACCTATTTCTAACGAACCTACTCCATTACTAAACGCTGCATTACCAAGTATAGCGTCTTCGTTCATATCAGAGAATTTAGTTCTTAAAGGTAGAATCATTTCTACATCACCAGGTGGTAAATCAACTGCAATTGCATCGCCGCCTTCATCTACATAATAAGTAACTTTTAGTTTATCATCGTCGTTACTACCTATAGCAAATATTTCTCTTTCATTTTCATCAAGTAACGGTGCGTTAGTGCTTTTCTTTCTAAGTAATATTTTAGCTTTACTATCTGCACTTGGGTTAGCAGCGTCATCTACAATATAACCTAGGTCAGTAGTACCTGTAGTATTAGCCACGCCAGGAGTAACGTCTATAGCAGTTGTTTTACTATCGCCGCCAGCGTCGTTTAAAGTTATTTGGATTGGCTGTAACATTAGTTTATTAGCTACGTCACCCGAATCTTTAAGACTAAGACTAGGTGCGTCACTCCAAAGACTTTCACCTGTAATTTCCAGTATAAGAGACCTTAATACGTTAAGGTCTTGCTCTATAGATTCTTGCCCTTCAGCCAACGTATTCCTGTCTGCATTGTCTGTACCTAATTCTATGTTGTCAAACAATCTAGATGATCTAACTTGTCTGTGCTGTGATATTCTTGTCTTTAGTGCCATTATTTAGCTCCTATAAATGTATGTATTATAACGCGTGCTATAATTTCTTTCTAATATTTATACCATATTCGTCTTGTATAAATCCAAGTTCAGACATCTCTTGTGCGTATGAGGAATATTCAGTACTATTTTGCTGCTTTTGTATAATATTAAAGTGAGCTTTACTAACAGCAAATCTTAACTCAAGGTCACGTATAACCTTAAGTAACTTATTTAGGTGTTTATGAGACCTTTTATGTAGTTCACCTTTCATGTTAATATATTCAATTACGTCCTCAACACCTTGGACGTCGTATGACCTTATTAAATCGTCTGATATATCTACATAAATTTCTTTTAGTTCTTGTATAAGAAATTCCTTATGTGCTAACTCCTTTACTACTTCTAGGTGCACATTATGCATCTTCATCCTCCCTTAGGTCTATTATTGCTTGCGCGTATAATAATTTGTCTCGTTTTAAATGCTCTTCGCATAAGTTACTAAGGTTTACGTTAAAGATAGTATTATTACAAGGATACTTATTACCTGGTCTCTTAAAGCAGCATAACTTCTTTTTTATTCGCTCTGCTCTTATAGGATGTACTGGCTGTGCATCTATCCTGTCTATTAAATCTTCTGATATAAGCGTGTTTTCAAAAATATCATCTATCTTTTGAAAAATTTCTTCTTTAGCTTTTTGCATATAAAAATTGTCTTTATAAGTACTGTACATTTTGTTATAATGTTCTGTATAGTCATCTTTTATAAGTTCTAATGCTTCCATCTGTGCTTCTGCACGTATACGCTCTATATTAGTCTGTCTTTTGTATAACTCAAACTGCTTTGACATTCTTTTTAATTCGTTTAACATTTTAGATTTACACCTTTACGTCTTTGTGACTTTATAAATATTTATAAAACGGGAGGTCTTTATGGCTCGTAAAACAAGGATACGTGGAGCAGGCACTAGAGCTGCTGACAAATATGACCCAAGTTCAGAATCATTAGCTACTGACTCCGAAGTCGAACAGAGAGCACGTAAGCACTCAGAGATCTTCCATAATGCAAGAGAGCAAGTAACAAAGCTAATTAAAGATGATGACGGTATACTTACTCACATTAAAAAATACAATAATGCGGATGAAGACATACTTTTACAGAATTCTGAGTTCTCTTATAGCGGTACGTTGTTACAAACAATAACTCAATATTATTACGACACGCAAGGTAATTTATACATGCAACTTAAAAAGACATTTGAATACAATGGATCAGAGCTTACAGGAATAAGAAATGAGAAAGAAGTTTAATACTCGTTTAATCCTATTATGTTATAATACTAATATAAACGCTATCTAAAAAGAAAGGTATATTATGAAGTTTGACAGATTTAAGCAAATGGTAACACACAAATGGCAACAGATTACGAAGAGTTCGAAAGCGTCTTATTCAATTCCAAAATTACCCAAATTAAGTGTATAAAAATAATGAAAGAAGATGAATAGTGAAAGATAATATTAAACACACTAAAATATTCGTATACGGTAGTCTTAAGAAAGGTTTTACTAACGATTACGTATTAGAGACACTTAAGGCGCAATACATTTGTACTGCTAAAACAAACAACAAAGCTCTTATGTACGACTCAGGAGACGGTTGGCCGTATGTACAATTTACAAAAGACGATAAAGGCAACTATCAGGGATATCATATAGACGGAGAAATTCATTCTATACCATCTAGTAGTATAGACATGCTAGACAGATTTGAAGGTGTACCTGACTTATACAAGAAAACTCATCAAATCGTAACGTGTCCTAAAGGCAACGAGCATTATTGCCTTATGTACATCGTTACAGAGCAGAAATCTTATAACGAAGTTAAAGACAAACTAATAGAAAATTGGAAGGAAGAACATAATGACATTTGCTAAGAATAAAAAAGCAAGACATGAATACGAGTATATTGATTCATATGAAGCAGGAATATCTCTTATGGGACCAGAAGTTAAATCTATAAGAGAAGGTAGAGTAAACCTTAAAGGTTCTTATATTAGTATAGACAACGGAAACGCTATTCTAAAACAATGCCACATTAACAGACCTGAGCATTTGGATGGATTTACAAAATTTGAAGAGACTCGTCCTAGACAGTTATTGCTTCATAAGAAAGAAATACAGAAACTTCAAAAATACATCGAAGTCGACGGACTAACACTTATAGCTGACAGTGTATACTCTAAAGCTGGTAACTCGTATTTTAAAGTATCTTTAAAAGTAGCTAAGGGTTTAAAGCATTATGATAAAAGAGCTAAAATGAAATCTAAATCACAAGACATGGAAGCTAAAAGGGCTATGAAAGATTATTAATTCTTGTTATTAATTCCATATTTTAACATTAGTTTAATATTATTATGTTATAATATACTATCTAAAAAATAAAGGTAAATAATATGACAAACAGAAACAGAGAAATAAAGACTATTACAGTAAGAGAATTAAAATTAAAAAGTGCTTGTAAAGATGGAGTATTATGGTTTAAAAACAATATAGGATCTCTAGATGTAGATAAATTAGATTCTACAAAAGACATTAAAGGTGATTATAATAATTACATAGAGTGGCTTAGAGACAAATTCATATCTGAAGGTACAAGTACTTATGATGATAGAGGCAATGAATTAACATTTAAAGATTCAGATGGATACACTTGGACTAAGACTTATGATACTAAGGCAAACGTATTAACATTTAAAGATTCAGATGGTGACAGCTGGACTAAGACATACGATGATAACGGTAATCAATTAACATTTAAAGGTTCAAATGGATACAGCTGGACTAAGACTTATGATGATAGAGGCAATGAATTAACATTTAAACATTCAGATGGACGTAATTGGACTAAGACATACGATGATAACGATAATGAATTAACGTACAAGGATTCAGATGGACGTAATTGGACTAAGACTTATGATGATAGAGGCAATGAATTAACATTTAAAGGTTCAAGTGGCGAAAGTTGGACTAGCACATACGATGATAAAGGAAATGAATTAACGTACAAGGATTCAGATGGATACAGTTGGACTAGCACATACGATGATAAAGGAAATGAATTAACATTTAAAGATACAAATGGATATAGTTGGACTAGTAGTTACGATGATAAAGGCAATGAATTAACATTTAAAGATACAGATGGCGAAAGTTGGACTAAGACCTATGATGATAAAGGCAATGAATTAACATTTAAAGATACAGATGGCGAAAGTTGGACTAAGACCTATGATGATAAAGGCAATGAATTAACATTTAAAGATTCAGATGGCGAAAGTTGGACTAGCACATACGATGATAAAGGCAATCAATTAACATTTAAAAATTCAGATGGATACAGCTGGACTAGAACTTACAAGACAACAGATAAAGAATTTATACAGACTTTTAATGGAAAAGTAGAAGTTCATATCATATTTTAAAGGAAATATCATAGTGTATAAAGACGTAAAAATAACTGCAATAAATGCAATAATTAAAATAAATGAAATAATTAAATTAGCTACTAAAGAAATTATAAAACCAGGTACTCAAGTAGACGAGCTGCAGCTAAAGTTTTTTAGACACGAATACGAGACATTAATGTCTGCTCTTCAACTAAAGAATCTCGTGTATGACTTCGTTGTACAAGACAAGTTCGTACCAATTAAACAAGAGTATAGCATAATTATTACTTATACGTTAACTAATACTCAAACTTTAGAAAACGCTGAAGTAATAGCTATAAAAATATGAAGATGCAAAGGAGAAATATGCCAACAGAACAGCCTAACTTAATAGTTCAGAATATAGATCATTCTTATATAAGAGTATTAGTGCAAGATACTAAAATAAAAGAGAATGTAATAAACCTCTTATCGCCTTTCGAACCTGGGTACCAATTTACGCCTCTTTTTAAAGCAGGAATATGGGATGGTAGAAAAAGGCTTTATAAAATAGATAAAGATTCAAATATAGTAACTGCAAGAGGTTACGCCCAAGATATATTAAACTCAGTACAGAAAATGGGATTTGTTTCGCAATACCATGGCGGTGGATTTGTAGATGAGATTACTAAAGAAGATTTTAACTTATTTGTTAAGTCGCTTAATCTACCATTTCCACCATATGATTACCAAGAGCAAGCTGTTTTTGAAATGATAAACGAACGCAGACTAGTTCTTTCAGCAGCTACTGGAAGTGGTAAGTCGCTTATTTGTTATATGTTTCTAATGTATCAGCATAGCAAGCAAAGAAAGTCTTTACTGGTAGTACCTAGTACTAACCTTGTAGACCAAATGTATGGCGACTTTGAATCATATGGTTTAAAAAATGCACCTGAATTAGTACAACAAATAGGCGGCCAACATACTAATAAAGAGTTAGGACAAAAACCCATAGTTATTTCTACGTGGCAATCTCTCATAAGGATGGACTCGAAAGACTTTGAAATGTTCGATAGTCTTATAATAGATGAATCGCATGGTGCAGGAGCAGAATGCTTACAAAGGATTATTGGATACGCTAAGAACTGCGAATGGAAGCATGGCATGTCTGGTACAGTTCCTTTAGATCCTTTGCAAAGATTTATGATTATAGGTGCATTAGGCCAAGTAAGAAAAGTTATAACACCAGGTGAATTAATAAGAAGAGGATTAGCTACTCCAGTTACGATTAATTGTATATACATGAACCATAATGCAGAAACTAATCCAGAAGTTAAACTTTTACAAAAAACAAAAGCTAATTATACAAGCGAAGAAAAGTTTTGTACTGAAAATGAATACAGAAATAAAAAAGTATCAGCTATTATATCTAAATTAGGAGCTAAGAAAAACGTACTTGCTTTATATACAAAGATTAAACACGGCAATATGCTTTTGAAAAATTGCATAGAAGAAAGAACAGGTGTAAAAGACTTCGATATTATAAATGGCTTTACACCTAAGCCATTAGAAGAAGCGTATATAAATTGGTTAGCTCATCCTGAAAGATTATTTTATCATAATGCACCAATTACAGAAGAAATCAGGTCTAAAATAGCAAAATTCTTACTTAAGAAAAAATATAATGCGGCTTTTTTATATAACATTAAGTCCTTGGATGATATTAAAATATTCTTTGTTTCAGGTGCTGTTACTCCTTCACAGAGAGAGTACATTAGAAAAGTTCTTGATACTATCGATGGTGCAATAATTATCGGTTCTTGGGCAATTCTTAGTACAGGAGTAAACTTTAAAAAGCTTGATGCAATTATATTCGCTTCCAGTCTTAAAGCATATTCAAAAGTTATACAAGCTATAGGAAGAGTAATGCGGCTTTTTAAAGGTAAACATTCAGTAGCAATTTACGACCTTGTAGATGACTTAAGAAAAGTAAAAAGAAATGGTATTCAAAAAGGACCTGACAATTACATGCTCAGGCATTTTAAAACGAGATTAACGTATTATATGGACGGAGAATTTCCTATAAATGAAAAAGAAATAAACTTATAATGTTTGAAAATAATGAATAAAGAAGTAAACACCCAAAATACGCAAAATACGCAAAATACACAAAAGAAACAACTTAAGCAAGATATAATTAAATTAATATCTGAAACCACTATGATTAAATATCACTGTGCTTTATCTGGTAAATACGCAGAAGGATGGAATGCAGCGTTAACAGTAATAAGGCAAGAGCTACGCAAAATAATAAACAAATAAGGAGAAGCTATGAGCACTACAAAACAACTTAAATTTAACGCTAAATACACGTTAAGATATGTAAATGATATATACATTTTAACAAGACTTACAGGTGTATCTATACATATACACAACGATGATATAGATGATATTTTAGAGAAAGATATAGAAAATATGAGCGACAAAGAATGGTCGGCGTATGCTTATGATTACAATCTTGAAAATAAGATATAGCACGTATACATAACAACGCTAACAACGCTAACAACGCTAAACAACACATTTAGTATAATTAATGTATAATATATCACAATTAAATATAAAGGCCATAAATTGAAACAATATAGAATAACGCAATTAGAAACACCTAACAGAGATCTTCTTGGTACAAAATTACTTGTACCTAAATGCGACATCGGTGCAGTACAGAAAAACATGCTAGACGCTGGATATGGATATGAACTAAATCTTAGTAAATCATTCATGCCTCACAATTTTAGAAGAGGTACATCTAAAATAGCTGTATTCGCCGTTTACGTTGACTTTAGCGGTTACATTAAATACGAAAGACTTGAAAAAGATTTATCAAATGAAGACGAGTTCTATAGACAATACTTTAGATCTGACTTTGAAGAGATGGACCACACGGTGGTATTATAATGGCAGTAATACAAAAAGAATTATCTAAAAAGAAAAAGAAATCTATAAGGGAATTCGTATCAGAAGAAGACGTATCTTTTCAGTTAACTCTTATTAGGTCTTCTAATATGCTTCTTGATAGATTAACAATTCCTGAAGAAGAATTAAAGCAACAATTTGAGATGAAAAAGCAAAAAGCAATAAAATCTTGGATAAAGAAAAGGAAAGATTCTATCGAAGAAGAATCTAATAACGGTGTATATGCAGCAGATTTCAATATCGAATATATATCTAAAAAAGAATTCCCTTCAGAAGAATCAATACGTAAAGAATTTGAAGAAGAAAGATCTCTTTACGTAAAATATTTACAGAATTTAGAATCAGACCCAGAAGAAGAATTCACTGACAAACATAAATCAGACCTTGAATACGTTAACAAGTTAGTTCTTACAAGTAACGTATCAAAAGAAAGATTTGGTAATATACTTATTCTTATGACTCAGAACCTTACAAGAATGCCATCATTTGCTGGTTATTCGAATAACTGGAAAGTTGACTTTATAAGCCAAGCTATAGAAAAGACTTTATTATATCTTAATAACTTTGACGCTAAAATACTTTCTAAAAGAACAGCTCAAAAGTCAAAAGCATTTGCTTACGTTACTCAAATATGCTTTAATGCTTTTATAGACATTATTAACAAACGTAAAAAAGAAGAGAATATGTTAAGAAATTGTGTATCTTACGAAAGTGCTCAATGGGATAATGTTAGAAATGTGCACGCAAAAGAAAAGAAATCAAAAGAATACATTGAAGTACAATCATTAGATATACAATTAGAAGATGAAGAGTTACAACAGGTTATCGACGATGCTATAGAGATGTTTGTAACTAATAACCATATTATAGAAACAAACGTCGTTAAGCAGGGAGAAGTAGATTCGTATACGCCTGAAGACCTTAAAGACATTGAATGTTATAATTACGTTCAAGATCTAATAAAAGAAATTAAAATATCGCAAGAAAATCTTTTAAGTAAAAAACCTTTTGAAGTAATTACTATTATTAATAACAAAAGAAGAATATTCGATTACCCTCTTAAGGTTGATTTTAAAGGCTATACTATAAGAATTGAAAGACCAGTTCCAGAAGTTATAGATATAGAAGACATAGAACAGTTATCAGAAATTCAAAATATTAAGAAGCACTTTAAATTAGATGAAGTAGACTTTAACGAATGGGAATAAAATGAGAGAATTAGGTAGAACAATTATAGTAGGCGACACGCACTTTGGTATAAAAAGATTTTCTATAAACGTTCTTGAAGAGCAATTAAAGTTATGGGAAGTTCAAATATTTCCATACATGCTTGAAAATGGTATTACTGAAATATTCCAATTAGGAGATCTTTTCGATAACAGAACAATGGCTAATATCAAATTTTTAGATACTTTACAGAAAAAATTCTTTGACGTTATTAAAGAAAATGGATTTACATTACACTCTCTTTTAGGTAATCATGATATATTTGAACGTGACTCTAGAGAAATATCTATAGTACAAACATTTCAAAAACTATATCCTTTGAACTTTATTTCTTATAAGAATAAAGAGCATATAATGTTAGCAGGTTGTCCTACATTAGTACAACCATGGATATGTTCTGACGAAGAATTAGATCATAATGACCTTATCGGTCAGACGCACGTTCTTGGGCATTTCGAAATAAGAGATTTTAGTGTTGTAAAAGGTCACGTAGATAAAGATTCTAAGCTAAGTAAAGAATCTTTTAAAGGTCTTGAAGTTTATTCAGGCCATTATCATTTAAGAAACGTAGAGCACCATGTTAAATATCTTGGTACTCCAACATACCTTAACTGGAACGATTTTTCTGAAATAAAAGGATTCTACGATTTTGATGGTGAACTAACTTTTATACAGAATATCAGCACTAAAAAGTATGTTAAAGTAATATACAACGACACTGATGACGACAAAGAAATAGAAGTGCAAGGATTGTTCAATAAACATAAAATATTTAACCACCAAGAATTCAAAGATATAATTCCTTATTTAGAACAACATGAAGTAAAATTTATAATTTCAAAGTCTAAAACTAAAGCATTTGACGATGTTATACAAGATTTAAAAGAGCAGAATGTTCAACCAAGCGTTATTAATCAGCAAGAGGTTAATATAATACTGCATATAGATGAAGATATGAACGAGAATCTTAAAGGTTCAGAAGAGTTAATAATAGACTCATTAAAAAGCCACAATCCACTATTAGTTAAAGAAGCTATGTCTATACTAACAGAAATTAGAACAGAGTCAAAAGGAGACGAATAATTGAATATTGTATTTAAAAAATTAAAATTTAAAAATATACTTTCGTACGGTGAAGAGATGCAAGAAGTAGACTTTGAGAATGGATTAGACCTTCTCGCTGGTAAAAATGGAAATGGAAAATCGGCCATCTCAGATTCTCTGTTCTACGTACTATTTGGTAAAGCTTTTAGAAAGATAAAAACAGCCAGACTTATAAACAGTACTTCTAAAGGCCAATTATTAACTGAACTTGATTTTTCTGTAGACGATAAAGCGTACAGAATTAAAAGAGCTATGCGCCCTTATAGATTTGAAATTTACAAGACAAACAAAGACGGTACTGAAGAAATAATAGCACAACAAGCTGCTACTAAAGATTACCAAAGAATGCTTGAAGAAGAGATTATAAAAATAAATGAGACAGTATTTAGGCAGCTTATTATTCTTGGTGCGAATATACCCCAATCTAAACCATTTATGGAACTTAATAAAAGAGAAAAGGAGCACTTATTCCAACTTCTTACAGATACATCTGTATTTGGTAAATTTAACGAAATACTTTCTATTAGACGTAACGCACTTAAAAACACTTTAAAAGACCAAGAATGGAGACTAGAACAGATAAAAGCATCACTAGAATCTGAACAAAGAACTATTAGCTCATTAGAAGAGCAGAATGAGCTAATAGAACAACATAAGCAGTCAAGTATAGACCAATTAGAACTTAAAAAACTAAGAACAGAAGCTGGTATAGTTAAGTTAAAAGAAGGTCTTAGTAAGTTAATTGCTATAAAAGAAGATTATGATAGCGCAGAACAAAGTAGAATAGCACTACAGAATGATTTAAGCATTAATAAAGCCGCTCTTGTAAATCTTAAATCAGATTTACACAAAATACAAATTAAAGAAACGAACGTAATTAAGTGTCTTAAGTGCAACGAAATTAATTACGTTAAAGATAATGGTGCAGACGTATCTAAAAAAGAGCATATTATTAAAGACATCGAAGATTTAAATGCTTTAATCTCAAATAAAAATATAGACTTAAATAATTTTATAGAAGAATCTAGGCTGTTAAAAGATAAGCTTTTAAGTGGTAAAAGAGTTAAGGATAATTTAACTCAATTTAACAATGATTTGCTGCATTACTCTTCAGAGATTGAGAATCTTAAAAATTCAAGACCTATTGTAATACGATACGATTTGTTAGAAGAAAAAAAATTAGAATACGTTGAGTTATCTAACAACGTTAAAATAAACTCTTCTAAAATGATGGATTACGAAGAGATCAAAGCTGTAGTAGATGATGGCGGACTTAAGTCAGTAGTTATTAAACAGCAAGTACCGCTTTTAAATAAAAAGATAAACGAGTTCCTGGAACTATTTAGTTTGCAAGAATATTCATTTGTAGTAGACGAGAACTTTAATGAGAAGATTATCTCTAAAGACGCTTCAGATGGAGAATTTAATGAATTAAGTAACGGACAAAAGGCAAGAATATCTTTTAGTATAATGTTTGCTTTTCTTAAATTAATAGAAGAAAGAAACGGTGTTAACATAAACGTTATGATTTTAGATGAGGTTCTTGATAGTTCAGTAGATTCAAATGGAAGAGAAGAGCTATTAGATATACTTAGCAATCAATTCAGAGACAAGAAAAACGTTATAATTATATCACATAACGACGAGATAAAAGAAAAATTAGAAGTATTTAATAGAGTATTTAATATACATAAAGAAGACTACTCAAGTATAGAATGTACAATACTTTAGTTAGCACTTGATATAATATACTTTAAATACAACTTAAACGCTTAAACGCTTAAACACTTAAAGAGGAAAAATATGAAAATAATAATAGAGGGTATAGACAATGTTGGAAAAGACACGCAAATAAGAAACATTATCAAACATTTTGAAGTACCATTCCAGGTACTTCATTATTACGGATGCCCAATTAAAAACGCTGGCATGAACATAAAATTTACTAAAAAATTGTATCAAGACATGTTCTGGAATATAAAAGAAAACGACTATGTTATCTGTAACAGAAGCCATCTTGGCGAGACAGTATATGCACCAATATATCGTTCTTTAGGAGCTGACTGGATTTTTAATCTAGAGAAAGAATATACAGACGCTTATGACGACTTAATTCTGATAACTATTATCGATAAAGCTAAGAACGTTATTAAAAGAGACGATGGTTTATCTCTTAGTACAGATAAAAAGCAAAAGAAATTAGAGATTAGTATGTTTAAACAAGCTCATGAAAAATCAAGCATTCAGAACAAGCTTCTAATAAACATAAACGGAAAAGACGAGCAAGAAGTTAAAAAAGAAATTATAAACTTCATAGAAACGATAAAAGGATAAACATGCCACAACAAACGCAACAAACGCACCACACGCAACGCATGCAAACATTAAAAGATATTAGACAAGAACTAAAAAGTAAGTACAGTAATAACGACTTCGTTATTGACAAAACAGGTGCTAAAATGGTTGAAATTATAGGAGCTACATTTATAGCTGATGAAGAAAGCATACTTAGAGATACGTCTCACGAGTACGTACAACGTGAGTTAGAATGGTATAAGTCGCAATCTTTATACGTAGAAGACATACCAGGAACGACACCTGCTATATGGAATCAAGTTTCTAATACAGACGGCATGATAAACTCAAATTACGGTTGGTGTATCTTTAGTAATGAAAACGGTAACCAGTATAAAAATGTTAAGAGAGAATTAGAAAGATCTCCGTTGTCTAGACGAGCATCTATGATATATACAAGACCTTCAATGCACAAGGATTTTAATAAAGATGGAATGTCTGACTTTATGTGCACGTATGGTAACTCTTTCTTCATTAGAGACAATAAGTTACACAGTCATTACATAATGAGATCTAATGACGCTGTATTTGGATATAATAACGACTACGCTTGGGCATTATACGTACAAGACAAACTAGCAAAAGACTTAGATGTACAAGTTGGCGACATTATATGGACAGCTAGTAATTTACACGTTTATGAACGTCACTTTGAATATTTAAAATAGACATACCAACGTAGCGCTATTGCGCTATAGAGGAATAAAGGAATAAAATGATAGATGAAAAAATAATAGAAGCGCATAACAGAAAAGATACTGCGCAATTTCTTGAAGATCTTTATAAGTTTAAAGAAGAAGTAGCACATGATTTATCTCTTATGGATTCTATAATAGAATACTGTAATAGATTTGACATGGATATTACGAAGGTAGGTGAAATGCTCGCTGACCATAAAGAGTTTAAAGAGATATTCGAGAAAAGTATTACAAAAACAAAGTATTACCAAGGCGGCGAAATAGAAATAGAAATGGATGAAGAAGAGTGGTTATAAATGGATTACGACGTTCTTTATAATATTCATGCAGGAATATGGACTTCGTTTAACAATAAACAAAAACAAAAGCTGTTTAGTGTTAAACATGGTAATAAAAAGAAAGAAGAATTTAGAGTCTTCTTCTCTCCTAAATTTGAAACATTTACAAGAGAGAATTTCGTAACCACTTGCCTTTACATACAATTCATTAAAAAACCTAGCTCTTTAATGAGTTCGGCAATACTGCTAAAAGATATGTTAGACAATAATGGAAGAATAATAAAAGAGATATTAGACTGGAAAACAGAAATAATACACTACGCTAAGTTTATAAAAGAAGATATAGAATTTATACGTGCTACAGGTGATACATCTGTGCAAAATATTTTGCAGCTGTATTATACAGGTAAAATAAGATTTTATACTTTTTATTTTTATCTTGAGGTTAAAAAAGTAGATATGGAAAAAATGTCACAATCGAGAGTTACTGGATATCTTATTAAAGATATTGAAAAACTCATGGTGTATGTCACGTTTAAAGAAGAATCTAAAAAGAAAATAAAAGATCTTATAGACGAGTATGTAATATAATATACTATAAACAATTTAAAGGAAACAAATGGAAGAACAAAAGCAACAGCAGCACCCAGGATATATGAAAAAAGTACATGAAGACGAATATATATGGGCTGAAAAGTACAGACCACAAGACGTTGAAGATATCATTTTACCGCTTAAAATGAAAACAAAATTTGCTAATTACATTAAAAATGGCGAAATGCCTAATATTATGCTTTACTCAAACTCGCCAGGTGTAGGTAAATCGTCGTTAGCGCACTGCGTAGTTAAAAATGATGATTTTGATACTATGCAAATTAATGCTTCGCAAGATAGAGGTATAGACACTTACAAAGGTGTAGTAAGAGAATTTATACAAAGCGTATCAATAGATGGCGAAAGAAAGGTAGTTATTCTTGAAGAGTCAGATTCTATGACTGGTCCAGCTCAAGCACAATTACGGGCACTGGTTGAGGAATTCAGTACTGGAAGTTCGTTTATCTTTACTTGTAACTATCCTGAACAAATTATCGAACCTATTAGAAACAGATGTCAACAATATGATTTTGACAAGATATTCCATTCTAAAGATACTAAAAAAGAATTAGCGCAGCAAATGTATAACAGATTAAGATGGATTTTAGATAAAGAAAACATATCTTACGAAGCAAAGCAGTTACAGCCAATAATTACTAACTGTTATCCAAGTATGAGAGAAATGACTATACTTATTCAACAGTTCAGCACAGATGGAAAATTAGATGTATCAGAAGATCAGATTAATGCTAATAACCTTCTTAAAGAAATTTTAGATCTTACTAAAGCTAAGAATTTTACAATGTTAAGAAAAAAGATAAATGACTTAGATAACACAAGCGCATTATTTAGCTACGTGTATAAAACATTAGATGAAACGTTTACAGACGAATGTATACCGCAAGTTGTTATTATTACAGCTAAATATGCAGATATGGATTCGCATGCTAGAGACGGAGTAATAAACGTTGCTGCATTCTGCGTAGAGCTTATGAGTACTCCTAGTATCATTTTTAAATAAATATTACTAAAAAGGAGCAATTCATGAAAACATTTTTTGAATGGTTAGAGCAAGACGCGTCAAGAGGTAGAAAGGTAGTACTTATGGGAACAATATTCATGTGGATGATGATTACTGTAGGATTATTTTTCCAACCTATATTTATGGCAAGTGCCGTATCAGCAGGAGCATTAGATTATTACGTAGTACTTAGCGGTATTGTAGCGTCTTTATTTGCTTTCTATACTGGTACAAGTTCTAAGAAGACAGATGCTAAAATGGATAAAGTAATGGATGCTGTACTTGACGAAGTAGTTAAGAAGATAGAAAAGAAATAGGACGCATGCTAGTGACAGTGACGTTGGGAATAAATAAGTTAAGTAAAAATAGGAGATAAGAATGAAGACAGTTAGAGAAATATTTTTAGAAAAAGGGAAAAGTAGACAACATAGTGTTGCATTTGATATTATAAGAGATGGAGAAAATTTATTTTCTACCAATGCTGATAATGGGGCTGACCAAGTAGATAAAAAATTATCTCAGCTTAAATTTAAGAAAATAATAAAAGATTTAAAAATAATTAGAACATATGACGGTAATACTGAAGATGTAACTAAACTTTTTATTAAGTAGGTTTATAATGACCTGGTTATTAAACATATTTGGTAATATTAAAAATATAGCTATGGCTTTAGGTAGCATATTTCTAGGAGCATATGTAGTTAAACAAAAATACAATGCATATCAAGCAGAAAGTAAATTAAAAAATATTGAAAATAAAATAGCTAAAACCAATGTTCAAGTAGCAAAAACTAAAGCTAAAGCAAAGGCTCAAGCAATTAAAGCAGAAACAACGGCAGAAGTTGAAGTTCTTAGAGAATTAAAAAAAGAATCTAAGAAAGTTCAAAAAGAAATGCAAGTTATTGAGAAGAAAATCAAACAAGCTGAAGCACAGAAAACTACAACCAGAGCAAAAATAACCGTAGAAGCGTAGAAGCGTAGAAGCGTAGAGTTTTAGTGCAGACAGGTTACAAGAAGATGGAGCCAACGTAGTAATCGTTTCTGAAACAAAAGATATGCATATCATTTACTTTAATAAGTTAGATAAAGTATTAGCTTACCATAACGATCTAATTAGTGAAAACGAGTCGTTACTTACAATGCTATACATAAAAGGATAAAACATGAAGAAAATATTACCACTAACGTTAATGGCATTAATAACATTAGCAATGCTGACCATGTCAGCATGTGCAGATAAAAGACTTATATTAGTGCCACAATCAGAATACTATCCGACTTTTCCAACACAGGACTTTAAAAAGTCTAAGAAAGTTAAGTTAGACATGTACGTAGAACAAGAAGATGTGAATGGTACCACTATAACTTACCTGGTGACTCGAAAAGAAGACATGATGTCTTTTATAAAAGACACAAAGGAACTCAGAAGCAATTACAATGTTCTGTTAAGAAAGATTAACGAGTTTAATCTAAAAATTAAAGAGCAAAATAGAATACAGAATGAGAAAAAACCGACAGAGATAGAATCAATAGATGATTCTTGGTACAAATAAAACACGAAAGGACATAGATGTCTACAATTAACAAACAGGTAATAACAACGGTAATTAAAGATTCATATTCTGAAACTGCCGATGTTATGTACGAACAAAATCTTATAAGTAAGTATAACAGAGCGTTTACTGATATAACATTTAAGCCAGAAAAATTTGATGACATTGTCGAATTAATTAAAAACGAAACATCAATTATACCTTTAGTATTACCCACTAAAGACGAGAAACTTACGCAAATGGTGGAGTTTGTTAACGATGAAATAAAATTAGTCGTTACGTTATGGAATGCTGGACAAAATGCATCAGTAGACATGTACTTCCAAAACCTAGAAGACTCGCTTGACTTATACACAAAAATATTTAATGAATCTAGTGTAGAAGATGACGGTAGCATAATAACTCTAATAAATCTTGGTTATAATGCACAAAGACAACTTGAAAAACAAATCAGCCTTAAAACTGCTTCAGAATTTGAAAAAACAGATAATGATTATTATCCTTATATAGATACAGATTTATTGTTCGACCAATTTAACGCTTCTGATAGCGATATCTTAGTATGTACAGGAGAACCTGGTGTAGGTAAAACTAAGATAGTTAACTCATACATTAAAAAAGCCTGTAAAGAAACGTCAGATGAGGATATAAATGTTCTAATAGTAAAGAATGAAGATATTTTGGCTGACGACGCATTTTGGGCAATGGTAAGGGACGAAGATGTTAATATGGTTGTTTTAGATGATCTTGACTACGGATTACTACCTAGAACGCAAGATATTTCAAGTAACGAAGATGTGCGTAAGAACCAATTTATCAGTAATCTTTTAAGCTTTACAGATGGTATAGACAAAGGTATGAGAAAGCCTATTAAATGGATTATTACCACTAACAGAGAAGTTAAAGACATAGACAGTGCAATTATGAGAAGAGGTAGAACTTTTGATGTACTTAAACTTAGAAAACTTACTAAAGAAGAAGGTCTAGTAATATGGAAGAAGCATTTAGCTGAAGAAGATTACACACAATTTGCTACATCAGAGCATATACTACAAGCAGATTTAGGAAGTGAAATACAGTTAAGATTAACTATAAGCGATAAATCAAAACTTAATTCTTACTTAAAAGAACCTGGCATTTCACTTATGAATACTTTTATAGGATCAGAAATTAAACTTGGTCTTTAATAAGTAAAGACTGTTCGCAGTACTGAGTAATCTTTACGTATTGCTCTTCTGGCAGAATATCATAATATCTCTTCGCTAACTTAATACTACATTTATAATACTTCATAATCATTTTAAGTTTGTTTTTATCTCTTATTATATCATGTAAAGTATTTTTAGGATAAGCTATTTTAGTGCTGCTAGAAGAATTTCTGATAAACTTATAACACGCACTTGTTGGTATATCAGGGTACAAATTTAAAAGATTAGCTAAGCTTATAGTACTTGGGTCAGAACTAATAAATCTAATTAAAAAGAATTTATTGGTTCTTTTTAAATCTTCATCGCTAGGAGTAAATTCTTTTGATATACTTGATTTAATAATATCGTATGAAGTTCTTTTCATTAATCTTAGACCTTTAATTAGCTAATAAGCTTTATTATTATTTATACGTAGATTGTGTATTACGTTAAACGTGATAAGAATATTTAATAATAGTTTAATAATGCTTTAATCTAAAATATGTTATAATATTATAACATAAACACATTATAAAAGGAAATACATGGCTAAAGAAAATACTTTCTTCGACGTTTTAACAAGCGTTATTAATAAAAAAGAAATGCCGCATAAAGATGTAAAAAAACATTTTAGTTCTTTTGCTGCGCAGAAGTGGCTGAGTTCTAATCCTATGGCAGCTTGGACTGCTAATAAAATAAACTCAGCAAGAGGGTCCTTTAACATACCTAATACTGCTGAGTACTTATTTTTAAAGAGTGCTATTAAACTACCTAAAACAACATTCTTAAAGTTCGATAAAAAAACTGCTGCAGTAGACGCTATTGTAGAAGCTTTTGCGTCTAAGTACAATTGTAATTCTCAATTAGCTAGAACTTACATTTGTCTAATTCCATTTAATCAATTTAAGCAAATATTAGATAGTGCGTCACTTTATAACGCCGATACAAGAGATCCAAAAATACTAAAGTTGAGATCTTATATGCATAATTTAAAAGACGTATATAATACCATAACAAGTAAAAGTTAGCGTATATAATAGCATAACAAGCATAACAAGTAAAAGTTAGTAAAAATAAGATAAAATATATTACGCTAGAAATACAAAACTACAAAGCACGAAGGAAAAATAACATGCCAACACCAACGGAACCACCTAAAATGATTAAATGCTCATTTTGCGGTACAGAAGAATCACAAGATAACCTAATTTTAGAAGGAGAAAACGCAAATATTTGTTCAGCCTGCTCGTTTCAGAGCAGCGCGATATTCAGCACTGAAGATGAAGAGCCCAGCACTTCAGAACTTGAAATGTACGAATATATGAGACAGCAAGAGGTCCAACGTAATTACCCAAATGTATTAAATGCTATCGACGACAATATATCATACGACGAATTAGAAGCACAAGAAGCGCAAGAATCGCAAGAATCGCAAGATGCGTATGAAGTTAAATTACCTATACATTTCAAACAAGAACTAGATACCCATGTTATAGGCCAAGAAACAGCTAAACAATCAATTTCAGTAGCACTTTACAACCATTCTCTTAGAATAGATGGTAAAAACATTAGAAAATCTAACGTAATGATAAAAGGGCAATCTGGATCTGGTAAAACGCACATTATTAAGGTTGCTGCTAAATATATGAACGTGCCTTGCGTAATAACAAGCGCAACATCTCTAACTGCTTCTGGCTATGTAGGCGACGACGTAGAAACTATCCTAGAAGATCTTTACAAGAAAGCTGATAAAGATCTTAAATTAGCCCAGAATGGTATAGTTTTTATTGACGAAATTGATAAAATTGCTGCTTCAGGTGATGGAAAAGATGTTAATGGTAAATCTGTACAACAAGCTTTACTTACTATTATCGAAGGTAGTACATTAGATATTTACCCTGAAAAACTTAAGAAAGACGGTGGGAAACCAGTTAAATTCTGCACAGATAACGTGCTGTTTATTACAGGTGGAGCATTCGAAGGTTTCGACACTGAAGAAATAAAAGTAGGATTGCAAAAGCAACAATCAAGTTCAGATAAAATAAATTTAATGCAGAAGTTTATAGATTATGGTATGATTAGAGAGTTTGTAGGAAGATTTAACACGTTTATTTCTATGAAAGAATTAGAAGTAGAAGATTTAGTGCAAATTCTTACAGAACCTGAAAACAGTTTAATAGAACAATACAGAGAGTTTTTTAAAGAGTCAGGATGTGATTTAATGATTACTACTGCAGCATTAACGGAGATATCTAGGCAAGCACTTGATATGAAGACAGGAGCTAGAGGGTTGCACACAATTATGGAGCTTGTTTTAAGCGATTATATGTTTAATATTCAGGATCATGATTTTATCGAAATAGATTTTAGAGACGATGAATTTGCTAATATTAAAGACGAGCTTGAAGCTCTAACAAATTAATGAGAAACAAATGACAGAGCAAAACAATAAAGAAACTAAGTACGTTAAGTACGTTAAGTACGTTAAGTACAACTTAGGAGATAAACTATATTTTATGAAAGATAATAAGGTACAATGTGGTTTTGTCACAAAAGTCCAAGAGTGTGGTACTATGTCGTTTACTGACGTGTTTGGAGACATGAAAGAGAAAGTAGATTATAGAAAAACTGAGCTAACATTACAGAACGAGAATATGATAATTAGCTTGAGTTTAAATATAGATGCAGTGTTTACGTCTAAGCAAGACTTATTAGATAGTTTATAACTAAGTTTAAACTACAGTATTAATTCCATATTTTAACATTAGTTTAATATTATTATGTTATAATATACTATCTAAAAAATAAAGGTTCAATATGACAAACAGAAACAGAGAAATAAAGACTATTACGCTAAGAGAATTAGAATTAAAAGTTGCTTGTAAAGATGGAATGCTGTGGTTTAAAAACAATATAGGATCTCTAGATGTAGATAAATTAGATTCTACAAAAGACATTAAAGGTGATTATAATAATTACATAGAGTGGCTTAGAGACAATTTTATACCTAAAGGTGCAAGTACCTATGATGATAGAGGCAATGAATTAACATTTAAAGATACAGATGGCGAAAGTTGGACTAGCACATACGATGATAAAGGAAATCAATTAACATTTAAAAATTCAGATGGACGTAATTGGACTAAGACATATGATGATAAAGGCAATGAATTAACGTACAAGGATTCAGATGGACGTAATTGGACTAAGACGTATGATGATAGAGGAAACGTATTAACATGCAAAAATTCAAATGGATACAGTTGGACTAAGACTTACGATGATAAAGGAAATGAATTAACATTTAAAGATGCAGATGGATACTCTTGGACCAAGGCATACGATGATAACGGTAATCAATTAACATTTAAAGGTTCAAATGGATACAGCTGGACTAAGACTTATGATGATAGAGGCAATGAATTAACATTTAAAGATTCATATGGCGAAAGTTGGACTAAGACTTATGATGATAAAGGAAACGTATTAACATGTAAAAATTCAAATGGATACAGTTGGAATAAGACATATGATGATAAAGGTAATGCATTAACATTTAAACATTCAGATGGACGTAATTGGACTAAGACTTATGATGATAAAGGAAACGTATTAACATTTAAAGATTCATATGGCGAAAGTTGGACTAAGACATACGATGATAACGGTAATCAATTAACATTTAAAGATTCAAGTGGATACTCTTGGACTAAGACTTATGATGATAGAGGCAATGAATTAACGTTTAAAGATTCAGATGGACGTAATTGGACTAAGACATATGATAATAAAGGCAATGAATTAACATTTAAAGGTTCAAGTGGATACTCTTGGACTAAGACATACGATGATAACGGTAATCAATTAACGTTTAAAGATTCAAATGGATACAGTTGGACTAGAACTTACAAGACAACAGATAAAGAATTTATACAGACTTTTAATGGAGAAGTAGAAGTCTGTATTGTATTTTAAAGGAATAATAATGCATGAAAAATATAAAGAATTAATAAACTCAGCCAAAGAAGAGTATTATAGTAATAAAGGTGAATATCCTGTAGAACCTCCTCAATCATGGAATTCTATGGACGTTCAAGAATGGCTTTATACTGCACCTGCAATCACCTGGACTAAGCTAGGTTGCATAATAAGAGACTTAATAGAACTAGAAGATCATGGACTTACTAAAGAATACGACTTTGAATCTGAAGCAGGAGAAAAGTACAGAATGAAACACGTTATCGCTAACGTTAGAATACAAAACGCACTAATGCAGTCAGATCCAGCTACTTGGGAAGTTATAGATATACTTAAGACATTTGACAAGGATTCTTATATAGTAGGTGGATTTATTAGGGACAATGTAACACAACAAGTATCTAACGATGTTGACTTCTGTACTGAAGTGCTTTATTCTGATATGATAGACGCTTTCAAAGACAGAGGTTTTCACGTTAAAGAAGCAGGTAAACAATTTCTTGTACTTAACGTACAAAAGAATGGAGTTAACTTCGAGATTGCTCAGCTAAGAAGTGACAGAGATAATAAAGGTGCTGTTCAAGGTACTATATACGAAGATGCCAAACGTCGTGACTTTACTAATAGCGCTCTGTATTATAATCTTAAAACTAAGTCTATTATAGACCCTAATGGCGACGCATTAAATGCTTGTTTAGACAACGAATTAAAGTACATTGGAGAAGCAAGTCATAGATTAAACGAGGATCCGTTAAGAGCTATAAGATTTTATAAGTTTATTAAAAGAGGCTGGATTCCTAATAATAAAAGTCTTAGAAGTACAAGAACAATGTGGGATCAATGCATTAATAAAGTAAACCCTGGCAGACTGCTTGTAGAAGTAGAAAGAATGGCCGGACTATAAACATAAAGGACAATAAAGGACAATAAATGGCAATACGTAAAAAATATAAAAATATAAAAAGAATAGCTAAGTATTTTATAGATACAGAGCACTTTCCAGAGACGTTTAATGAAAGATGCTTACATAACTTGTTAGAGCAATACGGAGCCAAAGTAAAGAGCTTATCCTCTTACCATGCAGACTTATGTAATAACGCTGCTAAAATGCAAGAAATTGAAAATTTGAGTGACAACGAATTAAGACATTCGATATACGCTCTTGTGCAAAATATTCTTACAGCAGCCCAATTCGACGTAGAAACTAAAGAAGAAGAGCAGTTAATTAAAATGATGAAGAAATTAGATTATGAGATTACATTTTAGCACATTTTAACGCATTTTAACGCATTTTAACACATTGTGCTTAAATTAGCATAACTTAAATATAATACACTATAAAACAAACAAAAAGGAAAAATATGACAGAAAATAAAGAGATTAAAGAGATTAAAGAGATTAAAGAAATTAAAGAATTTCAACAAGTAAGACAATGGGCTGCAATCAGAGGTATATCAGGAGCTGAAGAACAGGTGCAATATCAGAGATTCCTTCAAGAGGCAATTGAGATACATGAAGCTATGATTGTAGATGACCAAGAAGAATTTATTGATGCTATCGGCGACACAATAGTTACTCTTATTAACTTAGCTAACACTAGAGGTGCTAAAGCAGAAGATTGTTTAGAAGCAGCTTTTGGAGTTATTAAGCTTAGAAAAGGAATTACTACTGATAAAGGCGACTTTGTAAGATACGCTAAGTTACCTACTGACGCTGATAGAGAATGGTGTGACGTTAATCAAGGAAATGCAAATAATCAATACTTTGAAGAATCTCAATTAGACGTTCTTACAAATGTTAACTTTAAAAGATAGATCATGAGAAGAAGATTTTTAGTTCTTACTGCAGCTGTTATGGCTGCAGTAGCTGCTCCAGTATTAAATGCTGAAGTTAATCTTAACACTTGCAAAGGTTGCCATGGTGAGAATTTTGAAAAAGCTGCTCTTGGTAAATCTAAGCTTGTTTTTAATATGAGTAAAGAGCAAGTATCAGAAGCACTGATTGGTTATAAAAGAGGCACTTATGGTGGCACAATGAAAGGTGTTATGCTTGGACAAGTATCATATTACTCTATAGAAGACCTTAATAGCACTGGATTAGGTATTAATTACGATGTTAATGCTACTTGCGATTAAGTAATAACAAGATATAATATGCTATGACATAAGGTGCACAACATGGACAACATGGACAACATGCACCTTATAATAAATACGGTAAACTGCACAACATAGACCGAATACATTAAAGTCTCTAAAATAATAATGAAAGTACAGTGAATAAAAAGATAATTACAATTAAGAAAGAAAATTAAAGTAATATCCAGATATATCGGAATATCGCGAAAGTTGCAAAAATGCACGAGCGAATACGTAGAAATACGTCGAAACAAGGAAACAAACATGACAGAATTAAATTTTGAATCAGGAGCTATGGACTGGAATAGACTAGAAAACAACCTAGGCGAAGCAGCAAAAATTGGTAAAAAGAAATCGTATAAAGATGATAGAATTTGGAAATTATCAAGAGACGAGAACGATAATGGCGGCGCACTAATTAGATTACTTCCAGATTCAGAAGGCGTACCATACATACAAATGTTTACAAACACAGTTATTGGCTTTAATGCTGCTACTAAAAAGAAAACTTACTACATTGAAAACTCGCCTGCTACAATCGACTTACCTTGCCCAAGTGCAAATATGTGGCAAGCTCTAATGGATTTAGGTACTGAAGAAGGTGCAGAAGCAGCTAAGCTATTTAAAAGAAAAACTTCTTACATTACTAACATTAAAGTTCTTAAAGATCCAAATGGAGATCAAGCTTCTGAAGGTAAAATTAAAATGTGGTGGTTTGGTAAGAAACTATTAGAGAAATTTGTTGCAGCACTTGATCCATCTGATTCAGATATCCAAATGGGTGAAACACCTAAGCAATTATTTAATCCTTTAACTGGTAACTCTATTAAACTTAAAATTTCAAAAGCAGCTGGTGGATTCTTAAATTACGATAGTACAACTATTGCAGATGCAAGTTCAATTTATCCTGATGGAGAAGCAGCAAAAAAAGATATTATAGAAAACTCTTATAAGTTAAATGACATGTTAAAAGTTGAAAATTTCGAATCTTTTGAATCTTTACAATCTAAATTATGGAGAACAATGGAAAACCATACAGTTAAAGGTATCGATCCTGTTGTGTTTAAATCTTTACTTGCTAAAGTATGTGGTAAAGATTTAGGTAATACAGCTGTTGTAAGTGCAGGTGTTGCAAGTGCATCAGTTGCTGCTGCAGTAGAACAAGATATTGACGAAATTGAAGCTGCTGTTCAAGCTGTAGAAGCTGCACCAGTTCAAGGTGCAGCAGTTCAAGCTGCACCAGTTCAAGCTGCACCAGTTCAAGCTGCACCAGCAGTAGATGACGGTTTAGGTTTCCTGGATGACCTGTAACATGATTTAAATACAGGGATTTAAATCCCTGTATTACAAGCTAACGTATGTTAGTGTATGTTAGTGTATGTAACATACGTTATATGCCCTATATGCCCTATATGGCCTATATGCGTTACATTTAAAGAAACAAAAAGGAAATACATGCGCAATACGTGCAATAATCAAAAGAAAAAACTCACAATTGTGGATTTTGCTCATATGAGTAGCAGAAATCTACACTCGGTAGTATCTCAAATACCGATGAATAAAACTAACGGTAAATACGAGACGAATGAATTTATACAACTATATGTTCATCAAATGCTTACGTCACTTAAAAGTGTTAAGCGTAAATTTCAAGGTGAAATAATATTAGCTATGGAAGGTTCTAGAAACTGGAGAAAAGATTACTACAGCGGCTATAAAGGTTTAAGAAATAAAGCAAGAGATGAATCTCCTATTAATTACGAGACGTTTTATGCTTGTGTAGAAGAGTTTAAAGAAGCACTTAAGTCATTTCCATTTTACCAGGTAACTGTAGATAGAGCAGAAGCAGATGATATAGCTGGTGTTGTTGCTAAGAATTTACATAAAGACTATAAGATAACATTAGTTAGTTCTGATAAAGATTGGCGTCAATGCACGCAATATGAAGATGTTCAGCAATGGGACCCTATTAAGAAAATAATGGTTAATTTAAACGCTGAAGAAAGAGTAGTTATTAACTCTAAAAGCGGTTCTATGTGTACATTTACTGCTAAGCATACTCTTTTAGGCGATGCTGGAGACGGCGTTCCTAAATTTTGTTCTGATACAGAGTTTTCTCCTGTTTTTCTAGCATATATGCTAGAAAATGGAATACAAAAAATGAGCCCGTATGAATTTCATAAGTTAGAAACATCAGCTGTTTTAATAGAGGCTTTTAATGTTTACAAGAAATTTATTTCAGGTAAAAGAAAAGGTCAAGATACAGAAGTAAAAGATATCTATAAGAATACTCAATTTGGTACTGTTAAAGTGCAAAAAGCGTTAGATCACTTAACAGACAACACTGTATTAAGTACGCCGCATCTTACAGAGCAATTTGAGAGAAATAATGTACTTGTTGATTTTAATAGAATTCCTGAAGACGTAGTTAAAAGCGTTTTACATGAATTTGAAAATAAAAGTAACGAATACGATCCTGAAAAGATAAAAGAATATCTAACAGAAATGAATCTTAGACAATTACTTCTTAGTATGGATGGTTTCTTAGATGGTGACTTTGAATTTAAACAAAGAGAGTTAGTAGCTCAAAAATCTTTAGATGAGTGGTTTTAGCGCGCTTACGATCTTATGAGCTTTATGATCTTACGATCTTATGAGCTTAAAACTATTCTACTGAAACTGTACTTTTTCCACTGATCTGATTTCTCAGATGTAATTCTTATAAACGCACTAAGTCTATCTTGGTGCCTGTAAGAATTTATCCTTTTAACAGACGTCTCGTCTAAAAAATCTTGTACTTTAACTTTCCTGTCGCCTAAAATTTTTAAACTATTAAGTATAATTGTGCAAGATTCTTCTTTAGTATGTTTTTTCAATAGCATATTATATGTTTCTTGCATTAATGGGTGTTCTATTTTATTTAGTTCTTTCATGTAGTTATTTATTTAAATCATACATTAAGCTATATATTAGTATGTTAGTATGTTAGTATGTTAGTATTAATTTTTAATGCTACTTTAATATTAATATGTTATAATATTATTAGAAGTAACATCTAAAAAATAAAGGTTCAATATGACAAACAGAAGCAGAAACAGAGAAATAAAGACTATTACAGTAAGAGAATTAAAATTAAAAAGTGCTTGTAAAGATGGAATGCTGTGGTTTAAAAACAATATAGGATCTCTAGATGTAGATAAATTAGATTATATTAAAGGTGATTATAATAATTACATAAAGTGGCTTAGAGACAATTTTATAGCTAAAGGTACCAGTACCTACGATGATAGAGGCAATGAATTAACATGCAAAAATTCAAATGGATACAGTTGGACTAGCACATACGATAATAAAGGAAAACAGTTAACATTTAAAGATTCAGATGGATACAGTTGGACTAAGACATACAATGATAAAGGAAAACAGTTAATATTTAAAGATTCAGATGGATACAGTTGGACTAAGACATATGATGATAGAGGCAATCAATTAACATACGAAAAATCAAGTGGCATTATTTGGACTAAGACATATGATGATAAAGGAAACCAGTTAACATTTAAAGATTCAGATGGACGTAATTGGACTAGCACATACGATGATAGAGGCAATGAATTAACATGCAAAAATTCAAATGGAGACAGCTGGACTAAGACTTATGATGATAACGGTAATCAATTAACGTACAAGGATTCAAATAGATACAGTTGGACTAAGACATACGATGATAACGGTAATCAATTAACGTTTAAAGATTCAAATGGATACAGTTGGACTAGAACTTACAAGACAACAGATAAAGAATTTATACAGACTTTTAATGGAGAAGTAGAAGTTCATATTATATTTTAAAGGAATAAATTGATAGATTTAATAGACGAAAAATATTTCCTAATGACTACGCCAGCTCAAGAATTAGGCGTAGTAAAATCAGACGACATATCAAGAGCATGCCCTGTTTGTAGAGAAGGTAAATCCTTAGGTAGAGCGAAAAGAATGCACTTATATACTAAATCCTCTTACGAAGGCAGTGCTATATCATGTTTTAATTGTGGCTATAGTACTAATATGTATGTTTACTTAATGGAAAACTACCCTGAAGAATATGTGCTTTATAAGCAAGAGAAGAAGAGTAGTTCATTTAACGAACTTATACTTTCAAAGCCTAAGAAAAATGTAGAATTACCTGATATGAGCAACGTAGCAAATATATCTTTAGATTTTGGAACAGAAACGTACGACATAGAAGCACCTGAAGTCAGTGTAGAAACGCCTGAAACGCCTGAAGTTGGTGCTAGTATTTCACTAGACTTTGGAGAGGCTGTTCTACCTATGGAAGATTTAGACGTAGCCTTTGAAGAAGATAAGTACAAACCATCTAACTTAAAAGATATATCTATTCTATCAAGCCAAGCAGTTCCTTTGTTAGATAGCCAAAAAGCTGTAGATTGTAGGAATTATCTTACAGGTAGAGGCGTTATGCCTAGAAAAGAGTGGCTGTATGTTGAAAATAGCAAAATCCAATTCAATTCAAACGACATTTATATACAAGACTATATAATAATACCTTTAATGTTTGAAGATAAAATATATGGGTTTCAGGCATTGGCTTGGAAAGAAAAGAAGTTCTTTGTCTATCTACTAGAAGGTAATACGAGCTGGAAAGTATGGAATTGGAATAATATAGATAAGTCAAAAACTGTTTATATATTTGAGTCAATATACGACGCAATTAGTTCAGGTTTTGAAAACTGCATAGCGCAGCTTGGCGCAAATATACATGAAGACAGATTAACTGAATTAGAAAAGCCTGTCTTTTGCCTTGACAACCAAAACGTAGACGCAAAATCTGCAGAAGAATCGCTTAAATACCTTAAAAAAGGATATAAAGTGTTTTTATGGCCTTCTAAAGTGCCTAATAAAATAAAAGATGCTAATGACTTAGTACGTAATGGCGTATCTGAAGAAAAGATACAAAAACTTATTGATGTGAATACATATCAAGGAATGAAAGGAATTATAAAATGCCAACTGGAATATTAGAAAACACTAAGAACGAAACGAACGAAAAATTTAAACTATCGTTGTTTGTAATATACACCTTATTGTATGAATGTCTCATATGGGGACTTACAGCAAGTGTTATTTACTTCTTACAATGGTCTGAATGGACTGTTTTAGTAGCAATTATTATGAGCAGTGCCCAACTTACACCTAGACATTTTGGATTGAATTATAAAATTAAAGACAAGGAAACAAAATGAGTTATACAAAACCAATACCAAGAAGAACAAAAGGATCTGGACCTAAAATAATCGTATTTAGCGGTGCAGGATTAGACGCACCGTCAGGAATAAGAACATTTAGAGACTCAAATGGATTATGGAATGAGTACAAGATCGAGGATGTATGTACAGAGTCGACGTGGAAAAGAAATTTTGAGGTTGTACATTCTTTCTACAATGAAAGAAGAGCAGATTTAGCTAATACTCAACCTAACCATGCGCATTATGTACTAAAGGAACTAGAAGAAGAGTATAAAGAAGATTTTATACACGTGACTATGAACGTATCTGACTTAATAGAAAAAGCCAGAGGCAGTGCTTTACATGTGCATGGAGACCTTACAAAAATGGAATGTACAGCATGCGGTCATAAGTGGACTATTGGATATAAAAGGTTCGATATTGAAAAACACAGATGCCCTAATTGCGATAGTCTTAAAGGCGTTAAGCCATTTATAGTTTTCTTTGGTGGTATTGCACCTATGTACACATATATGAGTAGAGCATTTGAGTATGCCAGTCATCCAGATAGTGTATTTTTAATAATAGGTACGCAAGGAAATGTTGTACCAGTCGAAATGATGCTTAATTATACGCCGTGTAAGAAATTCTTATTAAATATGGAGCAAAGTGTAGATATTAATGTAAATAAACTAGGTAATTGTACGGCTTATTATGAGTCTGTAGAAGACAGTATTGATAAAGTACGAGAATATATAGACAAGAACTTTAAGAGATAAATAACAATAAACAAAGGAAACGAAATGAAAATATGTAAAAAAGACGCAGCAATCTACTTTAAAGGTCTAAATTTAGAAATTAAACAAGGTGCAACTTACCAAGACGATTCTGAAATTGTATTAGCTAACGCATCGTTATTTGAAGACGTTAAGGTACAGAAAGCTCCAGTTGCTCCAGTAGCTCCAGTAGCTAAAGTAGAACTTAAAGAAGAATTACTTGCAGAAGCTCCAGTAGCTGAACTAGAAGTAGAAATCAAAGATGAAGAACTACAAGAAGAAGAGCAAGAAGAAGAAACTAAATAGTTTATCTAGCTACTCTCTTAACAGGGTTGTATTTTCCCTTATCAAAATACGCTAACTGAGAACTTTTGTTCTCTAGTTTAGTCTTAATTAAAAACTGTGTATTTAAGTAATACTCCAGTTTACCATAAGTAGGTACCTTCGGACCTCTTTTCAATCCACTATCACTCTCTTTACCAAAATCTAATAATATCCTAGTTTCAGAGATAAAGCCTTTTATATATGGGCTGAAGCATACTAAAATATCAACACCTCTAGCATGACCCCATTTATAAAATTTTAAGCCACTTTCTCTAGATAGATCTCTTAGTTCAGAATCAGATGTACCTTTAAATACAATTACGTTCTTTTTAGATTGCATGTTTCTTAGAGGTACAGGTGCAGTATATTTTTCATACGCTTTATCCATGCCGTCTCTACGCTGTAGTAAGTAATACTCATTACTTTCAACTGGTATAAGCGCACTAATGAGAAAATTCATCTCTGTTTTTGAAGCAAATTCGTAGTTAATAAACTTAGGCAAATCTTCAGAATCAATTTGAATGAACCTGCTAAAAGGTGGTTTAATAAGGATATACTCCTTAAATTCAACTTTATTGTTTCTAGCTGCTTCAAGAAACTCATTGTATTGGTCAACAGTGTAATAATCGTCTAATGTTATATATTTTATCATGTAATTATTTATAACGCAGCGTCATCTTTACACGTATAATTGCACTTTAATACTCTTTTAATACTAATTATGATATAATTATAAAAATAAAATTAAAGGATTAATATGCACAGCACCCGTAACACAGGTCACATAGGTCGACCTGCACGAGCAGTAAAATATAAGCTAATTAAAGAAGACTCAATTAACGAGCTTAATGAGTTTGTCAATCAGTTTTTATACGATGGATAGAAATGCCAAGGTGGTGTATCAGTAGTTTAAGGTACTGAAACTTCCGCTGGAAGTTTCGAAATTCCATCTTATAAGTACAACGGCACGCCTAGGGTAAAACAGTCATTTATACAGGCGATGATATTTACTGATGGTGTTAAAACGCCTCAAAAAGAGATATAACAAACAATTAAATTTAAAATTAAAGGAAAGAACAATATGACAGAACACGAAAAACAAGAAAGAGCAATGGCTGGATTACAGTTTGCTCTTAAAAAGGCAAGCTTTGAAGTGGCTACATTAATGCTAACTGCAAAGATGCCATTCTTCGTTATTATAGACAGAGATTGCTATAATACTATACTTGATGAAGATATAGTAGAAGATTATCCACGAATGATGAAAATAGAGATAGATGGCGACACTCTGCATAATTCTTATATGGAAAACGATAAGGTAATGGTAATCAATACATATTTTGGCGACGATTCATACAGCATTAAAATACAATTTGAAAATGTATTAGGATTATATGCAGGATCTGATGAACTATTAGTAGCCGTTCCTTATTTTGAACATCAGGCTTTAATTACTGAAGAAAAAGAACTAGCAAAGAACATGTACAGCATTCAAAAAGCAAAAAGTTTTGAAGCTTTTAGCAAGCATAATGACTTAAGCAAATTCAAAATATAAACGGTAAATGGTAAACGGTAAATGGTAAAAGATATGAATAAGCAAAGATTTATAAACATGGGAAGTATTGGGAAATTCAGTGCAGTAGTTAAGAACTTATGTTACCAGGTAGACTACGATGGTAAAGATGAAGAAGGTAACGCTAAGTACTCTTACAAGGAAAGACCAGTACTTAAGGCGATTGCTACTGAGAAAATACATGGTACTAATATGGCAGTTTGTTATAACGCAGATAGTGGATTTTATGTTCAATCAAGAAAGAATATAATTACTCCATTACAGGACAATAACGGCTGTGCGTTCGTTGCAGAGTCTAAAAAAGATGTATGGATGCACATTATCAATGCTCTAGCTGTAGAATACAACGTTAATTTAGATACCCATATACTTACTATATACTCAGAATGGTGTGGTGGAAACATTCAACGTAACTCATGCGTATCTGGGCTTGATAAAAGAGCAATTATGTTCCAATATTTTAAAGTAAGTCCTTTAGTGCAAGACGAAGAAAATCCAGAAGCAGCAATCTGGTTAGAGACTAGAACAACGCAAGGTTCAATGGGTAAAGTTTGGGAAGGTAACGCAGACGAGAACATTTTTAATGTTATGGATTTTGAGTATCACGTTATAGAGGTAGATTTTAACAAGCCAGAAGTAGCGCAAAATTCTATGATTAAACTATTAAAACAAAATGAACTTAATTCACCTACAGCTAAGGCATTTGGTATAGACAAGAATATCTTAGAAGGATATGTTTACACTACAATGTTTGAAGGACAACGATACGTTTGGAAAGTAAAGGGAGAAGAACATTCAAAGTCTAGTGGTAAAGTTAAAACTCTTAAAGTAATAGATGAGAAAGAAGAACAGCTAAAAAGCCACGTAGCGCAAAAAGTAGTGCCTGGATGGAGATTAATGCAAATGTACCAAGAAATTATTAATTCTACATACAACGGTGATGAGAAGTTACTTAGTATGAAAGACATTGGTATTATGCTAAAATTAGTTAACCAAGATATTGTTAAGGAAGAACTAGATGTCTTAACAGAATCTGGATTTGAATTCAAGCACATAAGCTCTTATACTTCTAAGATTATTAAAGCTTGGTTTATCGATAAGATTAATAATAATTTTTAATGTTCCTTTAATCTCTTTGTGTTATAATTATATATGATAAACACTTATACAACAGCATCAACAGCATCAACAGCTACAACAGCTGCGTAAGATTTTATTAAAATTTAACACAAAGAGAGACAAAATGGAAAAAGAAATTAAACACGTATTAACAACTTACAGTGCTTTAACAATACAAGAACTTAAAGACAAAAAACAAAGTACAATTGCAATATTAAGCCGTTGTAACGATGAGCTAGAAATAACAATACATTTAAGAGAAAAAATGATGAAAGACGTGTCAAATTATACTAATAGAGAATTCGATCTTATTTTTGCTGAAGCAGATAGACTAAGCATGGAAAATCTTAAGTTACAAATGATAGTACTAAACAGTGATAGAGCTATACAAATTAAATCAAACGAAGTTAAATCAAACGAAGTTAAATCAAACGAAGAAGGAAAATAACATGGCACACGCAAACGTAAGTGACGTAAAACAAGAGCACAAAGAAATCGATAAAGAAACAAGAGCTGGTACAACTGCAATTTATAACAATAACAAGAGAGTAGAAGAAATAAGAGAATGTTTTACAGATAGAACTCTTCCTGCTAAAGTGTTAGACTTTATATTTTCTGGTCCTGATAACGATCAAGAATCTCCAATTGAAATTGCTTTAAAAGAAAATAAAGCTAAAAAGCAAAAAGAAGCTGAAGCTGCTAAAATTGCTTTAAGCGAAAAATACAAATCTCAGGATTAAATTATGAATGACTTATTACATACGTCACCTAGCTTGAAAAAAGAAAGAATCGACACGTATTTTATGGAACATGCTAAATTAGCATCTACTATGAGTTACTGTAAAAGAAATCTTGTTGGATCTGTTATTGTTAAAGATAACAGAATTATATCTGAAGGTAGAAATGGAACTGTTGAATCTTCAGATAATTGCTGCGAAGAATCTTATAATGGAGAGTTTATTACTAAAAATTCAGTAGTGCATGCTGAAGCTAACGCTATCTTATTCGCTGCTAGACATGGTATAAGCACACTTGGTTGTACGATTTACATTACTCTTAGTCCTTGTATGGAGTGTGCTAAAATGATTATTCAGTCAGGCATTAAAAGAGTAGTTTATAAAGATGATTATAGAGATCTTTCAGGAATTGAGTTCCTTAAAGAAAACAATATAATACCAGTGAAGTTAGGATAAAGACATAATGCAAGAAGTACAAGAAACGCATGAAGTACAAGAAGTACAGGAAACGAAATTGCATAATTCTATTCTAAATTACGAAGGCAATTTTGTATCGTTAGAAACAGTGCAATACACGCAAGATGGAATAGATAAAGAGTGGGAATGCGTTAAGTCTATGGATTCAGTTCATATAGCTGTATTTGATGAAGACGCAGAGATATTCTATTTAGCTAAACAAGTTAGAATACCAGTTCTAGTTAACGACTCGTCTAACGATGGTATTGTTTACGAATTATGCGCTGGTTGCGTAGATAAAGACAAGAGTATTGAAGAAATTGCACAAGAAGAAGTACAAGAAGAACTTGGTTTTGACGTACCGTTAGACAAATTAATGTATGTTAAGTCTCTTAAATCTTCTGTAGGTACATCAGGTAGTACATCTCATTTATTTTCTTGTAAAGTTAATTCTAGCATGAGAGTAAATGCAGGTGGTGGTACAGAACACGAAAATATTGAAGTACACGAATTACACTTTGAAGACTTTGACCAATTCATGTGGAACTCAGATGTACACACAGACGCTATAACTATGATGTCATTATGCCAGTTCAGATATGAAAAATTGTAAAGGAATAAAATGCCACATGAAACCCATGAAACCCATGAAACCCAAGAAGAAACTAAATTAGTCTATGCTAAAAATATTATTTACTCAGTTACTGATATTGAATGGCAGTATTTAGACATCGATTATAGTAGTAATAAGTCTGATTACAAGAATGATGTAACTAAAGGTACTAAGTACGGAGACGAGTTATTAAAATGCTTTAAGTACGCATATAAGAAACATGATAAGAAACATCCAGTAATAATTACTCAAGCACAGTCAGGTCATATTAAAGCATACGATCCTATATTTACTATAGAATCTATAGACCAATCTGAAGCTAATAAGTTCAGAGATTATTTAGTATCGTACGTTAACAAGGTAGGAGATATCATTACTCATGACATTTGTAATGAATATGCATATGCATTTGACTATTCAGAAAACACGATTAAAGCTAATGACTTAAAGATGAATCTAGACAATGGTGAAGATAAAGCTGTTCTTAAAGAAATTCGAAAGTTCGAAAAATACGACGCTAAAGACTTAAACATAGAAATTGATGCTGTAAATATAGCTGCTTGTTTAGATATGTGCGTTAGACCAGGCAGTGATATTAGAGATGCTCTTGAATCAATTAATAATTTAAAAGTAACTTATGTTTGTAACTTCGATGGAAAAGCTAAAGAGTATAAAGACGTAATTAAAGACATTATTAGAGTTATTAAACAATGCAGCATTAAAGTTATTGTAGTAATGAAAGTTACTCCTAAACTTTTTAATAAGATTAGTACTAAAAAGAAGTTAGTTAATTTAACTTCTGAAGCTTCAGAACTTGGAGTTAATGTAGTAGAAAATAATACTAATTTCAGAACAAAGCTAGTTAAGTGCACGTACGAAGAAAAATTTGATAACTTAATTGGCACTAGAGACGTGTCGTTTGATATAAAAAATATAAAGGAGTAAATAAGATGAAGAAAATAGAAGATAAAACTAGAAACGCTAACAAAGCAATTAAATACTATCTAGAAACACTTATAGCTGAATGTAAAGAAGCTAGAGATGAAGTAGAAAAACAAGCTTGTAACTGCATAATAGCTAAGCTAAAGGATATTAAGAAAAGAGGCGTTAGAGAAGATGGTGAAAGAATAAGAAATTACATTGATACTCTTAAAGTAAAAATGCAAGCATCGCTTAGTAGTAGTGATTATCAGATTTACAAAGGTGCTAGACAAAAGTTAAAGCAAATTGTAAAACAACTGATTAAAGGATAATAGATGCCATTAACAAATATATTAGGTGCAGGTGATTTAAGTGGGAAAAGAAATGTAAGAAATACAATATTAAGATTTGGAAATGAAGATATAAACGCGATTATACGAGAGTTAGAAGTAATTAATCTTACAGGTCAATTACTTCATATTAAATCTAACAAGGATTTAGTACTTAAATTCTTTAAGGATTACATTAAATATAATCCTGAGCGTAAAGTATTTTCAACGAATAGTGAAGACAGGTATGATATTGCATTGAATATTAACGAGCTAATTGAGCAAGTACCATTCGGATTAGTTGAGTTATTAACTCCTGAAGACGTAAATAAAAGTCATTTGTAATGACAGTAGCAGTAACGGCAGTAACGGTAATAACGGTAATAAAGGCATTAAAATGAATACGCACAGAGCGCACAGAGCACCAAGTAAAACGCAGCAAGAAATTAAATTTGCGCATGATAATAAAGTAGCAAATAGAGAATATAATATGTCTTATGAAGAAATTGCTAAAGAACTTAATATTACAGTAAGCGAAGTACAAATAGCTGAAAAATCAGCTATGAAAGTATTTAAGCATCCAGTTAACGGTAATCTTTTAAAAGATTACCTGTCTATGTAAACGCATAAATAAAAATAAAGAAAGGACATATATGTCACAAAATAAATTAAGGTTCTTAAATTACGATCAGGAGTTTAAGTTTCAAGGTTTAAAACAAATGAGAGATACAGATGTTTACACTGTAACAGATAATAACTATTTAGCTAATTTAACAACTTCCGAAACAGTACTACATGCTGGTAAAAACACATCTGGTCATAAACATGACGGATTAGACGAAGTGTATATGTTTACTAAAGGACATGGAGATATCGAAATAGATCAAGTAAGATTTAGTGTAGAAGCAGGCGATATCGTGCATGTTAAAGGCGGCGAATTCCATAAAGTATTTAATACAGGAACTTCTGACCTTATATTTGTAGCAATATTTCAAAAGTATACAAGACCAGAAGACGAAGCTATTAGTTCTACTAAAGGTATTCTGTTAGCAGGTGGAAGTGGCACAAGATTAAGCCCTTATACTATTACAAGTTCAAAACAAGAGGCAATTGTGTATTCTAAACCAATGATTTATTATCCTTTAAGTACTCTAATGATGGCTGGTATTAAAGATATTCTTATTATTTCTACTCCTGTGGATCTTCCTAACTATGAGAAGATGTTAGGAGACGGATCTGATCTGGGAATAAACATAGAGTATAAAGTACAAGAAAATCCAGGTGGAATAGCTGAAGCATTTATCTTAGGTGAAGACTTTATTGATAATCATGATGTAGCACTTATTCTTGGAGATAATCTTTTCTATGGTGCAGGATTTACTGAAATACTTGAAGGTGCAAGAAGACAGGCGCAAAATGGTAATGGTGTTATATTTGGATATGAAGTTAAAGACCCTGAGAGGTTCGGAGTGATTGAAGCCCAAGGTTCAAGAATTATCTCTTTAGAAGAAAAGCCACAACATCCTAAGTCAAATATAGCTTCAGTAGGATTATATTTCTTACCTGCAGATTGTGTATCAAAAGCAAAGAACATTAAACCTTCTAAAAGAGGCGAACTTGAAATTACAGATGTTCTTAATGAATTTCTATCTGAAGGAAGACTTCAGTTAAAAGAACTTGGTAGAGGCTTTGCGTATTTCGATTGCGGTACGATTGAGAGCCTATTTGAAGCTTCAAACTTTGTTAGGACGATTGAGAGTTGCACTAATGCTAAAATAGGATTAATTGAAGAAGTAGCTTATAACAAAGGTTACATCACAGCGGAGCAGCTTAATAAGTGTAAAAAATACGATAAAGTAGAACTTGGTTATTACCTAAAATCGATAGCTCAATAGAGCTGAAAGAGAGATAATTACGGGATCATTAATAATACTATTAATAGTAGCAGCACTAGGATTTGTATTCGGAGATGGAGCTTTTGGAGCTAAGCTAGTAAATGCTTTTAATTGGTTAAACACTATGCACTACATTGGGTTTATTATCTTAGGTGTTGTTTCATCTGCGCTGTTTGTTTTTATGACACTAAGTTCTGGAGCTGTAGCGAGTGATAAATTTGGAAAGCTAGGTACAGCGATAACAGCAGGAGCAGGTGGTATTATAGGAATTGTTATTGCTATAATTTTATTAGCTTTTCCAGCCGTTAACATATTTGTAACTTACGAAGTTATGTCACTGATAAACGTTGACGCAACATCGATGTCTGAAATAGGTCAAGATGCTTGGAATATGATATTCATATACGCTTTAATATTTTTAGCTGCTCTTGGCGTTTCATCTGTTAAGAAGAAGCATTTTAAAGATTAGACGTGTATAACGCACGTTATACACTCAATAAATAACAATAAAACGTAGGATAAAACAATGGATGGAATAAACATCGTAAACGTAATGAATGACTTAATTACTCATTACGGAACAACTTATAACTACACTTGTACAGATAATATTAGTCAAGACGATACAACAATTGTTCTTGACAGTGCTGTCTTCCAGTGTGATGGATCTTTAGTAGGTCATCCGGTAAGTATAACAATAATAGATAATGTTACTACTGAAGAAGAAGATGACGAAGGTAATACAGTAACTACTACAGAGCAAGTACCCCAAGTTGTTTTTAGCGGTACCATACAAGAGCACGTATCAGGAACTGAATTCACACTAAGCGGTACTATTAACATCGAAAAGAATGACGATGACTGTGATGGAAGCGACTCGTGCCAATTAAATCGAACAGCTACAATAGTTGAGATAGGACTTAATCCTAATGTTCTTAGTTTGTGCAACTCTTGTATAGATCAAATGAATTCTGCTAACGCTGGTATAATGACAGAGTACTACTTTCCTACAACTCATGATACTTTTACGAAATACGCCGATTGGGCTGAAGAAATGATATCTTATGCAGACTCTTGGAAAGACCCAGACTTTTTAAACAACAAGATGTCAGATTGGATTGTAAAGATGGAAGCACCGAATACTCCATGCGATTTAATTGGAGAAGCTAATATAAGTGCTTATATTATTAATATAACATCAATGAAAGATGAAGCGCTACAAATGCAAACTGATATTAAGGCTTACTTCGCTAGGTTAAAAAAGAATATTGTTATGTGGAAAGTAGAAGCTAAAATGACGTCAGGACAGCCTTCTGATGGGATTTACGGTTCGTTAAGTTCAGAAAGTAAAGCTAAAGTTGATGACTTGTTAGATTACAACGCTGCTCACACAGCTGAAGAATATAATGAATATAAGCAGCAGCTAATGCTTGATCTTAAGATAGACTAATGCCACCAGTAGTACGATTAGGAGATAGCTGCTCAGGATGTTGTGCACCACCTGATGTAGCTGTAGGCGCATCAGGAGATGTGCTTGTAAATGGTATGGGTGCTGTTAGAGTAGGAGATCCTTATAATCCACATGCTTGCCCTAAAAGTCCACCTCATGGTAGATCAGGAGCTGCAGGCAGTGGATCAGTAATAGTAAATGGAATGCCAGTTCAGCGAGTAGGAGATCCTATAGATTGTGGTGCTTCTTGCGTTGCTGGAAGTGGTAATGTACTTGCTAACTAAATTACGAAAGGTTAAAAATGAATAACAATAATAACAATAACAAAGCAGTAGAATGCGACATATTAGACGATATTGAGTGTATAGAAAGACGTGATATTAAAACTATAACAGGTAAAGAACTATTAGATAAAGTACAAATAACGTACGATAGTGTTAAAGATCTTATTATAGTAAATACAGATAGCTCTTTGATAATTAAGTGTAATAATGTAGTTATAGCTAGTAATACAGATATAGTGATGTTATCTGGAGATGCAGTAGGCGCAAAAGGTAACATACAACTTAATCCTACAGGTTTTAAAGGATTATTTAAAAAGATGCTTAATCTCTTAAATTAATATTAATTTAATATTAGTATGTTATAATATACTATCTAAAAATAAAGGTTCAACATGAATTTAAGTAAAAAAATAACAATAGGTGCTAAAATAACTAAAAGTGCATTTAAAATAGGATTGGTTATTAAGCTACCAAAATTAGGTTCTAAATGGACTATAACTGCGATTGAAGATAATGTAGCTACTCTACTAAGAGAAGACGAGCAAATGGAAAGAAAAATCAATTATGCAAACATAAATAAATCATGGAGAACAGCTTCTGACACGCTGTGTGATAGTTAATGAGAAATGATAAGCATTATTTAAGCATCTTAGAACAGTTTGCTGTAGTTAGTAAAGCCTCAGTATCATTTAAAAATGGATTCTACGTAGTAAAGGTGCAAGGAATTTGTAAAGAACAAAAAGATAAAATTTTAAATACAAGTTACAAACATAAAAAAGTTTCATACGAAGTTCTTAAAAGAATTAAATACACCATAAATACACTGTAACTGCACTAGTAAATGATAAGTAAATGCTAAGTAACAGAATAAAATTTATGATAACTATGGTAACTATTATGACGTTTGTATTATTGTACATGGTATATACCTTAATAGGGTGGTTAATTATAGGAGCAGTATTTTTTGGACTTGTTGTATCTACAATGATAACAACATCTCTATTTAACACTAATTAAAAATAAAGGAAAGAAATGGATGTAGAAAAAGTACGAAGTGCAGAAGGCGTAGAAGGCGTACTATGCGCAGAAAAGGTAATACTTGTTACTGGAGGATATGGTTTTATCGGCAGTAACTTCATTAGATATATGATCGACACGCATAATTATAAGATAGTTAATGTAGATATTTGCACTTACGCTGCAAATGAAAATAACTTAAATGGTTATACTACATCTCCGCAATACGTGGAGTACATAAACGATATATGCGATGCTGATGCTATAAGTAAAATTATTAAAAGAGAAAATGTAACAGATATCATACATTTTGCTGCTGAATCCCATGTAGATATGTCACTAAAAGATCCTAACTTATTTGTTCGAACAAATGTTCTTGGAACGAGTGTATTATTAGAAGCTTTTAAAAGTAACAATTTAACAGGTAGGTTCCACCACGTTGGTACTGACGAAGTATACGGTGACTTACCTTTTGACACTTCAATGTTTACAGAAGAAACGCCTTATAACCCTAGTAGTCCTTATAGCGCTTCTAAAGCTGCATCTGACATGTTAGTTAAATCTTTTAACAGATCTTTTAACATGAACTGTACTATAAGTAATTGCAGCAATAATTACGGTCCAAGGCAAGACAATACAAAGCTAATCCCTAAGGTTATTGAAAAAACTATTAAAGGCGAAGCGATTCCTGTTTATGGTACTGGAAGTAATGTAAGAGATTGGCTGTATGTTTTAGATCATTGTAAAGCTATAGATGTTATTTTTCACAAAGCGCAACCTGGTAGTCAATACCTTATAGGTGGAAGAAATGAAAGAACAAATCTTGACATAATTCATAATATATTTGACATTATGAAGAGCGGCGACATTGAATTTGTAGAAGACAGAGCAGGACATGATAGAAGATACGCTATAAATGCAGCAAAACTTGAAAATGAACTTGGTTGGAAAGCTGAAGAAACATTCGAAACTGGTATTGTGAAAACGATAAAGTGGTATAAAAGGAGATAAAATGCGTGGACAAATATTACAATATTTGTTAGACAGTGATAAGAAGATTAAAGGTGCTGTATTAATAGGTTCTAGATCTATTAATGTACATGCAGAAAAGTCTGATTGGGATTTCTGTGTAGACATTGAAATGTGGGATAAGATAACTTATGATGTTGAAGTAGAGTATGGTGGATCAGGTCAAGACACTAATATTATGAGAAATATTGATTCTTGCAAGTTTACAGAAAACGGTGAAGTAATTAATTTAATATTATTTGATGAATACGGTATGACTAATCAAAGACGTATAAACGCTATTATGAAAAATTTACAAGATGCTGTTAGCTATAAAAATGTTAGGCATCAGATAAACGAGGCTATAACTGATCTTATTTACGATGGTAGGCCTATAAGAGGTGAAGGTCATAATAGTGCGTTAAGAAGTTTAACAATACAAGACGATGACGAAGTACCATTTTAGGAGATATAAATGAACGAGAATAAACCTCAAATAATATCGATGCACCAGAAGATAACTTCTTTTAAGAAAGGACAATCCTACACGCATTTACATACAGAGCATATAGCTTCTGTAATAGGTGCAGATGTAAAGTATGACGGAATATACGATGATAAGTCGCCTACTTACGTTTACTTAGGTGCAGATTACTTTCCGGTGCTGCCTAATGGAAAGGAGAAAGCTATAAATCTTTACGGTGGACTTACAGAAGCTTATTATAAGTACTTCGAAAAGTTCGCGTTAAATAAAGCTACGTCTTATATATTAGATTACCCTGTACCTAAAGGATTTTTAAATGCTTTAGTAAAAAGAGCTGAAAATAAAAGTGCAAGTACATATAAAGGTGCTGAAGTAGAAGTATTAAAAGAATTACGAAATAAGTGCTTAAATTCTACAGTAGTTACCCAAGAAGATCTTGTAACAGAATCTAATTCTAATATGATGTTTGGCGACTCGCATTCAATTAGTATGACACCAGGTGGAGTACCTTGTACTAAAATAGGTGGAAGAACTTTATTCGGTGCAGTTAAAAATAACGTTATTGTGAACGACTTTGGGAAAACTAAAGCTAAACATATTCTTCTTATGATGGGAAGCATAGATATTAGACACCACATGTTTAGACAAGAAGATCCTTTTGGTAATATGAAAGAACTTCTTAATGCATATATGAAACAATGCATAGAGCTAGTAAAAAATGGTAAAAGCGTAGAAATATGCGCACCTGTGCCTATAGAAACAGAAACTAGGAAATTCAGTAAGGATAATGCTTATCCACCAAGAAGTGGAATATTCTTTCACGGTTCTAGAGAAGAAAGATTGTCATTAACATTATTCTTTATAGACGAAATACGAAGACTTATAGCTCATTTTGGCTATAATGAATCTATAACTCTTTCTACATATCCAGAAGAATGGTATACAATGAATCCAGCTGATTATGAAACTAAAATGGAAAGAGTAAAAGGAAGTCACGTTAGTATGCTTAATTGCAGAAGACTTAACTTTGGAAAAATAGGAGATGAAAATGATGAACACGAAGAATGGTAAGGTAGAGAATTCTCTACCTGAAATTACAAATTTTAATGTACTTGGAGACAATCGAGGTAATTTAGTAGCAATAGAGCAAAATAAAGATGTACCGTTTGATATTAGAAGAGTATTTTACGTATACGGTACGTCAGATGAGCCGAGAGGTTTTCATGCGCATCACTTAACTAAGCAAGCGTTAATATGCTTACAAGGTTCTGTTACAATTGAATTAGACAATGGTACAGATAAAAGAGAGTACTTATTAGACTCTAAAGATAAAATGCTTATACAAGATAAAATGGTATGGGGAGTTAATAAGAACTTTAGTAAAGATTGCATATTGTTAGTACTTTCGAATATGTCATACGTTAAAGAAGATTATATCACTGACTATGAAAAATTTAAATCAATAACGGCGCACTAGTGAGAGGTGCAAACGTTGACATAACTTGCAGTATACATTGCAGCTCTGATGTTAGTAAAGATGCGCAAGTTGGTAAATTCACTAACATTTGGCAGTTTTGCACTATTATGCGTGGAGCAAGAGTAGGTTCAAGATGTAATATTAACATGAATGTTCTTGTAGAGACAGGTGGAATAGTAGGAGATAATTGTACTATTAAACCAGGTGTGCAAATTTGGGATGGAATAGTTATAGAAGATGACGTTTTTATAGGTCCTAATGCGACGTTTACTAATGACGTTTATCCTAAAAATAAAGTGCATTTAAAAGAAAACGAGTCGTATCCTGTAACTACAGTTTGTAAAGGAGCTTCAATAGGTGCTAATGTAACTATACTACCTGGTATAACAATTGGAGAGAATTCACTTATTGCAGCTGGTAGTATAGTTACAAAAGACGTGCCTGCAAATAGTGTTTATAGAAATGAAGTAAAAAGTGTTGTTACTTTAATTAATAAAGACTAATATTTGGTAAAGTTTTTGATAAAAATTGGTAGAAAATTGGTAAAGTACTTATAAAATATTACTTAAATGTAAAGTAGTTTGTTAATTAAAAATACGAAGTAACGCAGGTAGTACTCTTGGGCTAAACCGTTTAATTTTTAAATTAAAACCGTATGAGCAGTTCTGGTGTTACGCTGCGTAAAAGCATACTGCGCGGCACCTTTAAAGATATAATTTATGGCTGTATTATAATATGTGTAATATATGCATATGTAATATATGTAATATCTTTAACAGCGCTGCGTAACAGTGCAGTTTAACAGTGCAGTTTAACAACCATTTAATAATAACTATGTTATAATAACATAAATAATAACGTAAATACAGCAAAATACAACTTAAAGGAATAATATGCAAGAAGAAAAAGTAAAGTTTTTAGACATTGGTGCTATAAACTCAAGAGATGAAGCACAGCTACAAGATGCAGCTAACAGAGTAATTAAATCAGGATGGTACTTAAACGGTAAAGAAAATGAACTATTTGGTAAAGAATTTTCTGAAATTATTGGTACTAATTATTGCGTACCTTTAGGTAATGGATTAGAAGCACTAGAGATTACTATTAGGGCATATAAAGAATTAGGTTTGTTTAAAGACAATGACGAGATTCTTGTACCAGCTAACACTTATATTGCTACAATATTAGCGATATCTGAAAATGGTTTAGTACCTGTTCTTATTGAACCAGGCGAAGATCATCTTATAGACGTAAACAGATTAGAAAACGAAATTAACGATAAAACAGTTTGCATTTTACCTGTTCACCTTTATGGTAAAACGTGCGACATGAAAACCATAAATGATATCGCTTACAGATACGATTTAATTGTTATAGAAGATTGCGCACAGTCGCATTATAGTAAAGACGATCAAGGTAATGTATCTGGTAGTACGTCAGATGTGGGTTGCTTTAGCTTTTACCCAGGTAAGAATCTTGGTGCGTTAGGTGACTCAGGTTGCATTTGTACTGACGATTCTCAAGTTGCTCAAATGGTTAAAACTATTTGTAACTATGGTAGTAAGAAGAAATACTATAATGAAGTAAAAGGTGTAAACTCAAGAATGGATGAAATTCAAGCAGCGTTCTTAAGAGTTAAATTAACAAGATTAAGATCAGATACAGCACTTAGACAAAAAGTAGCGCAATTCTACATGAATAATATTGAAAACGTAGATTGTTTACCTAAAATTGGTACTTTAAGTCAACATGCTTTTCATTTGTTTGTATTAACGATTCAAAATAGAGAAGCATTTATTGAATTTTTAGCTGCTAAAGGCATTGAAACACTTATACATTATCCTGTTGCACCGTTTAATCAACAATGCTATAAAGATGAATTCTTTCCAAAGGATTTTCCTATAACAGCTGAAATACACGATAAAATAATTTCAATACCTTTAAGCCCTGTAATAACACTTAAAGAGCAACAAAGAGTAGTAGATGCTATTAACTCTTATTTTAAAGAGTCTTTATAATGAATATACTTTTAATGAAAATAGGTGGCAGAATTAACACCGGTACTAGAAAACCTACTAATGGTAATGCTGGAGAGAATAAACTTATAGTAGAATTATTTTTAAAAGGTGGCCATAATGTGACGTTATGCACTAAATACGTAAAAGGAGATGATCCTGAGACTTATTTCGGATCTAATAAAGTCTCTGCAGTTGATCTGGCATTAATTGATGACGTTAATAATATAGATATGAGTAAGTATGACAAGCTGGTAGTTATTAATGGAAGCAAGAATTTCTTTGGTGGACAAGATGGTGGAATATGCGCTACGTATAAAGTTCTTAACACATTTCCTAAAGAAGTAATATTCTTCTATACAGACCCTCTATTAACGCTTTCTCAAGTTTGGAATGATAAATTCGATGAAGCACGTAATCCAGGATGGGGTACAAAATGGACTGAATCTGATCTTCTTATTACAAGAAAAGACATAACTCTCTTAGCAGCATCTAAAGGTACTGATCTTACAAAGAAACCATTCGTTGCTAAAGGAATATTTACAGACTATAAAGAAATAATTGAATTTGAATGGCAAAAAGCTGTTATATTTGGTAATTCTGTACATGCTAATCCATCTGAAGAAAAGCAAATAGACTTAATTTATGGTGGATTTTACAGAGGTGGTGCAAGAAGATCGCAAATGATTGAATTTATGTTTGATACAGATTATAATGCTGCATTTTTTGGTAAAATTGAAGAACATGTATTTAAACTTACTAAAAAAGAGATTGCATCTATTAAAAAATATCCTTCGTTTAAAAAAGAGCTTGGAGACTGGGATTTCTGGAAGAAAGAAACTAATAAAGCATACGCTACTATTGTATTTGCTGAAGATACATATTGCGACGCTATTGTTACTATGAGAGTTTATGCAGCAGCATTGAGTAATGTTATAGTTTTCATTGAAGACAAATATGATTCTAAACACACTATTTTTCCAAATGATACATTCAGAGGCTTTAATTACGTTAAAGATAAAGAAGATTTGTCTAGAAAGATGAAGATAATTAAATCATTTACTACAGAGCAATATAATAAAATGTGTAAATCACAGATTAAACAACTTAGAAACGGTACTAAAGATTTATTTAAAGATTTTAATTCAGCTCTTGGATTAACATTTACAGAGCTTGAAGTTAAAGAATCTTCTGATGAGTTTAGCGACTGGTAATGTTTAAGGTGCTAAGGTGCTAAGGTGCTTACATGTGCTTTAATCCTGTTTTAATCTTCTTATGTTATAATAGTAGTATAACATAATTAAAACTTACAAATAATTGTAAAATAAAGGACATAAAATGGCTAAAAATAAAACTTTCGTAGAATTAGTGCTAGAACATAGCAGAGCGATGAAAGGAAATTGGGCAGAAAGTAATTACATGTTAATGCCAATAAGCGAATTTGGAATGCAAAGAGAATACTCAAAAATAGGAAACTTAAAATTAGGCGGTTCTGTATATGAGCTTTTTGAAAGTAAGATAGTAGATAATAGTTATTTTTTAGGTACTTTTCAAACAAAATCCATTAAAACAAAATTGGGTGACGAAAAAGAAACTAAATTTGAAGTAATATTTGCTATTACTTTTACTAAATACGACCATTACAAATCATATGGAGAAGTTTACAATGTGGACGGTGTAGCTGTTAAAGATTTTTCAAGAGGTATAGCTACTAAAATGTATGAGTACTTCGTTAAAGAGAAGAAATTTACTATAATAGGCGACGAAGAGCAGTATTTTGGAGCTCGTAAGCTATGGAGTAAGCTAAGTAAAAAGTTAGATCTTACAGTAGATTTATTCGACATTAAAAACGACGAAATTATAGAAAAAAATGTAGTGCTGCATCATGGAAATTATGATGAAGATTTTGATAAAAGATTATGGAGTTATAAAAGAGATAAAATAAATGTTAGGAGTATTCTTAAAGAATTAAAATAAGTTATGTAACTTACATAACTTAATGGTGCTTACATAACTTAATGTGCTTACATAACTTAATGGTGCTTACATAACTTAATGGTGCTTACATAACTTAATGGTGCTTACATGCACTTTAATCCTATTTTAATCTTCTTATGTTATAATATACTAACAAAAATAAAGGTATATTATGGCAAAATCATTAAAATCATTAAAAACTTACAACAAAGAATTAGACATAAACTTTGACCTTATCAAAGAATGTAACAAAGAAATTAGAAATCTAAGATCTAAACTAAAAGCCGCGAATATCTCGTGCATCAATTCAAACGATCAAAACCAAAAATATAAAATAGAACTAAGCATTAACAATTATAATACTAAGCTTAATTCTAATTTAGCTAAATTAGACACATTAGAAGATAATGTTATTACACTAGCTCTTCGTATAGAAAAGTTAGAAAATGCTGACTTTATGGAAGCCCAAGGAGAAATATAAATGAGAGAGATACAAATACATGGTAAAGCGCAAGACTTTGCCAATTCAAATAATGCTATTCAAGCAGCGCAAGAAAACGCCAGATACCTGCTTACGAGCAAATTAGAAGAGAATGAAGTTGTTATCGAACGTAGTGACGAAACCCATTCTGAAGGTGACGGAAAATATGGTACATGTAAAGCTAGCTTTCTTGTAGGCACTATGGATGAAAAAATAAAATATTATAAAATGGTAACAGAAATACAGTTGGAAGAAGCTAAAAGAATGGATTTTAAACAAAGTCTTAAATTAGACAATCCTACAGACGCTTTGTTCTTAAAGCTAACTGAAAAACATGGTATAGATAAAATGAAGAATTTGCTTAAAGATTACAGAGATACGTTTAAGCAAAACACGCTAATACAGAGGGAGTTATAATGAACGAAAATATTATAAGAATAGCCAAACTTGTACTTATTATATACGTACTTACTATTGGTGCAGCAATATGCCATGCTGGAGTAAGCTCTGGACTATTAGCTAATGAGCTAATAAAGCAGCATGAAGGATTTGTCTCAAAACCTTATATAGACGTTAACCATTTCAGTGTTGGATATGGAACTAACTTAATGGATGGTATTAGCAGAGCAGAAGCACAGTTACTGCTTACGCACAGGTTGGCTATTAGAGAAGAACAGCTAAAAAGGTATTCTTGGTATAAAAAAGCTAATAACACAAGAAAAGCTGTACTGTTAGACATGGCATATAACCTTGGATTAGGAGGCATACTTGGATTTAAATCTATGATATGGGCCCTTGATAGAGGATATTACCATGGCGCTGCAAATCAACTTAAAAGTTCAGTTTGGTGTAAGCAAGTTAAAACTAGATGTACTCACTTATACAAACTTATGTGGAATGGGCGTATTAGTTCAAAACTTTAATATTCATTTAATCTCTTTATGTTATAATTATATATGATAAACACTTAAACACTTAAACGCTTAAACGACTAAGTGCTATAAAATTTATTAAAATTAACATAAACGAGACAAAATGACAAACACATCGAACACAACAAGAAACTTCCAAACAATAACAGATAGAATTATAGATAAACTAGCTATTCCATTTATAACAATAGGATTCATTACATTGATTTTTACTGCACTTTATTTCACACAAGAACCTATAACAGTTCAAGTTATTGACGGAGTAGAATATGTGGTAGAAACTAGTCAAGGCGAAGTATTTAGAGAATTAACAGAAATGGATGCAAGAGAATGCAGAATAACATACGTAAAGTAAACAACATACGTAAAGTAAACCACATACGTAAAGTAAACCACATACGTAAAGTAAACCACATACGTAAAGTAAAGGATTAAGATGAAGATAAAATATAAAGGCGACAACTATTGTTTGTCGCAATGCGCAAAGACAAAAATAGAACAGTTTATTGTTAAGCCCAGTATTGTAGTTGGAACGGGATTGTTAATAGTCATAGCATTAACACTATTTGGAATCATAATGGGAGAATTTGTATACGTTATAGAAGTGAATCCGTTAACTAATGGTGTCGTTTATTTTACAACCTTAGCGTTAGTATTAACTGGAATAAGCGCGTTATATGTATCTATTGCAGAAATTGGCATAGTTAACATGCTTAATGATACAGTTAGATTTATATCGCTATTTTTAAGAAAATTAATTATTATAACTCCTGTAGTGTTTATCTTTGTAACTATCTTAGGAATTATTACAGGTGAGTTCTTCACTATATTCCATTACAATCCGTTTTTAAATGGAACAGTAGCTATTATGGCAATTACGTTTTTTACAGCTATGATTTTCTTAGTAGGAATGTCATTTAAAATGCTATGGCAAATGGCAAAATACACTAACAAGTATATAGATAAATGGATAGACACTAAATACGAACGCAAAAGAACTTGTACTTTGTTAGAAAAGTGCGACGCTTAATAACAAACATTCAAAACAAAATAAACGAAATAAACGAAATAAAGGAAATTATGATGAAAATATTAGTGCTATCTGACATACATGGTTGTTATAAAACAATGATGAAAATGTTAGAAGGAGTAGACTTAAAGGAAACAAGAGTAATTTGGCCAAGTCTAGACATTAAACAAGTTAAAAATCAAGAAAGGATTTAGATGCACATGCTAGTAAACGGAATCCAAATACAATTAGGACAACCTATACAGTTTCCTATTAAAGTATTAGTATTAAACTACCAAAGAGGCACAGTTATACAAGCTGGCCAATTACCGCAGATAAAAGCATATATGAATAGCTTAGTAGACAAGATGAATGACGACGCATATGCTATTATTAACGGTGTAATTATACAGAAGAAAGACATTACAAAGTTTTAGAAATTCTAAGAACATATTAGTCGATTAATTAGCACTTTATTTCAAGTGCTAAAGTAAGTACGAACTAGATACAATACAATACAACCAAATTAAAGGAAACAAAGGAAAATTATGATACTATTACCACAAATTATTGAAGATTCAGGAAGAGGAAAGAGAGCGTATGACTTACCAAGTAAGTTATTCGAAAGCAACATTATAGTTATTGAAGGTGAAATTTCAGAAGAATCTATGCAAGCAGCTAAGATGCAACTATTGTATTTAGATAAAAAGCCACAATGTACAGAGATTGAAATTTACATTTCATCAGGTGGAGGATCAGTGTATGCTGGTAATGGTTTAATAGACCTTATACAGTTAATAGATACTCCAGTTAATACTACTTGTACTGGTATGATAGCATCTATGGGTACTCAAATATTTGCATCTGGTACTGGAACTAGAAGATTAATGCCTAGAAGTAGAGTTATGATTCACAGTGTAGGTTCAGGAGCAAGTGGTAAATACCAAGACTTACTAATAGAAATGAAAGAAACTGAGTACTTACAAAAGCAGCTTATGCGTGATTTATCTTCGTTTACTAAAGGTAAGACTACTTATGCTAAAATGTGCAAGTTAACAGATAGAGATAATTGGCTTAATTCAGAAGAAGCTATTGAAATAGGTATTGCTGATGAAATTTTAGAAACGAGAGATCAAAGAAAAGAAAACGCAGCAATTAGAGCAAACGCAGCAAACGCAGCTAAGGGTGATAAATAAATCTCCCACTAAATATAAAGGATAAAGATGTTCTATAAAAACATACAAACTAACGAAGTATACGAAATGGTATACTCAGATAAAGATGTTACAATCGTAATTGACCAAGCACAATCATTAGAAGCTAAAGTTGCTAAAGGTAAGATTATCAAGGAAGGTAAGAGAGTATTTAAAAAGTCTCATAAAAAGTTAAAAGATGATTCTAAGCTAATTCTAATAGATTCGTCAGACAAAGGTGTTAAAGATCAAATTATTAAACAATATAAAGAAAATAAAGCACTTATTGCTAAAAACAAGTTAATCCAAGAAAACGAGCAAAAAGAAAGAGAAGAATATTTTAAGAATTTATCACCGCAAGAACACGAAGAGATGCTAGCTGCTCTAGCAGATGATTAGGATATAACATGAGTACAACGTGTAATACACCAGTAAGTCTTTACAACTCTAACAGAATAGATTTTTCTAGCGAGAAGTTGTTTTTTGGAAGTGGTAAGAATAGCCAGCGCTTCGATGTTCTAAAATATCCAGTGCTAGATAAGAGTAATGATAAACAGCAAGGTTTTGATTGGAAACATGACGAAATACCTCTTATTAAAGATTCTAAAGATCATAAAACAAGAGCTGTTTCTGCGCAAAAATTTGTTGTTAAACGTACTTTTCAGAAACTAATATTTTTAGACTCAGTTCAAGGTAGAGGTCCAGTATCTATATTTGGTCAAATCGCTACGTTACCTGAATTAGAAAACGTTATTCTTACGTGGACTTATTTTGAAGGTGCTAAGCATTCAAGAACGTATACAGAAATACTTAGAGCTCTTTATAGCGAACCAGACGTAGTTTTTGACGAAGCGTTTGAAGTACAAGAATTGCAAGAAGTAGCTAATAAAATTAGTTCAGTATACGAAAAATCGTACCAGTCAGTAATAGAATACATTTATAAGACTCAAAGAGGAATCGAGTTCACTGATGAAGACTTGCATGAACTAAAGAAAGACATTCTTAGGTGTCTGTTTGAAATTAATGCTCTTGAAGGTGTTAGATTCTATAGCTCTTTTGCTGCTATATGGGCAATGCATAAAAGTCAAGATTTATATCCTGGTTGTTCAGAAGATCTGCAATTTATTGCTAGAGATGAAAATGAGCATCTTGCTCTTACTCAGAATCTACTTAAATTTCTTAGAAAGAACGAAGACGAAGAGTTTATAGAAGCTTATGAAGAAATTAAAGACGAACTAGAAGCTAGATATTATGAAATTTACTTTGAAGAAGTAGATTGGATTAAGTTCTTATTTAGTGAAGGTTCATATATTGGTATGAACGAAGACATTCTTACTAACTATCTTAACTACATTACTATAAGAAGAATGAAATCATTAGGTATCAATCCGACTAAAGAGAGACTAGGAGGTAAATATATTACTAAGAACCCTTTACCTTGGATTGAAACTTACATTAACATGGATAAAGAAGAGAAGTTACCGCAGGAAGAAAAGATACTAAACTACGTTACAGGTGGAGTAGAACAAGATGATGATATTTGTGATAGCACGAAAGACATGTTAAATAAAATGTACGGCAAAACGGCATAAGAGAGGATTAAAATGGCAAAAACGGCAAAAACGGGAAATAACAAAGTTATGAAGAAAATAAGAAAAGACAATGGAACTACGCAGGATTACAATCCACAAAAATTCCATGAGAAAGTATTCTTTGCACTAGAAGGCTTAAACACTCTGAGTGCATCAGAAATAGAAATGCAGGCAGCACCTATGATTGTTGATGGTAGTACAAGTAAAGACATCCAAAAAGCACTTGTAGAGGCTACAGCTGATATGATTAGTGAGGATTTACCTGAAGCTGAAATAGCAGCAGCGAGATTGTTAAATCAAAGCATTAGAAAAGAAGTATACGGTAAATACGAAGTGCCTACTTTACTTGAAACAGTTAAGAAAAATATATCTGAAAAAATATACGACGGTAAGTACCTGTTCGATCACTACACAGAAGCAGAAGTACAGAAATTCGGTGAGTACATAAAATACGACAGAGACGATAAATTCGTTTATTCTGGACTTAAGAAAACTAAAGATAGTTACTTAGTTAAGAAATATGGTAAACTTCATGAAACTCCTCAAGAAATGTTTATGATGATTAACATGTTCGCATTTGCTAAGTATGAAGGTAAAGAGAGAGAGAAATGGGTAAAAGAAGGTTATAATATCTTAAGTAACTTTGAAGCTAGCTTACCTACTCCAATTATGATTCAACTTAGAACAATGTTTAGAAGATTCGTGTCATGTAACTTAATACCTTATGGTGATTCTAAAGAAACAATCGCTAACTCAGCTAAATCTATGCTTACGTTAGTAGCAGGCGGCGCAGGTTTAGGAATTGGTACTGGAGATATTAGAGGACTTGACGCAGATATTGATAATGGTAGAATCAAGCATACTGGTTTACAACCTATACTTAAAGCTGCTGAGAAGTCAAGTAAAGCATTTGTACAACCAGATAGAGATGGAAGCTGCACAGCGTACTATCCATTTTATCATGTAGAAATAGAACATATTATGGTTATGGGTAATAATAAAGGTACTGAAGATACTAGAGTTAGAGATATCGACCATGCTATTATTTTTAATGACTTATTCTTTGAAAGATATGCTAAAGACGAAGACATTACGCTATTCTTTATGAATGACGTAAAAGATTTGCAAAGTTACAACGGTTACTCAAAAGAATTTAAAGAGAAATACGAACATTACGAAAGAACTGTACCTAAAAGAAAACAAAAGAAAGTATCAGCTAAAAAGATATTTAATAGATTCTTAGATGAGCAATTTTTACAAAGTAGAGAATATTGTTTATTTGCTGACGAATTCCAGAGCCATAGTAGTTTTGATATTCCACTTAAAATCTCAAATCTTTGCGTAAAAGGAGACACGAGTATTAATATTAAATATAACGACACTTATAGCGTTATTCGAATAGATGAACTACAAAGCTATTTAAATAAATTTGATGTGCAAGTTTTAAGTAGAAATATTGATACTGCAGTGAATGAGTATAAAATTATTGAAGACTTCGCTATGACAAACCCTTGCGCTGAATTACTAAAAATAACAGATGAAAATAGTGGTAATTACATAGAATGTACGTTAGAACATAAAGTATGGACTGAAAACAGAGGATACGTTGAAGCCCAACATTTAGTTCATGATGATGTTTTAAATATACTATAGAGTTATGATTAGAGATATTTGCCTCTTTGCCTCTTTAAATTTGCTTATATTAAAGAGCTAAATGATGCATTATGTAAAATTTTATTCTACTTTATATTATATTGTAAAAGTACAGATATAAACTTAATATAATTTACAATAGATATTATAAAAACTATAAAACGTAAGAAAGAAATAAAAGAAGCTCGTGCAAATAAGCGTATAAAAACAAAGGATAAAAATGATAAAGATTGAAAGAATATTAAAAAGAGAGAAAGTGTACGACATTACTGTAGAAGATAACCATAATTTTTATGCTAATAACATATTGATACATAATTGTACAGAAATATCGGTACCTATCTTTCCATTAAGAGGTATTTCTATCAGAAGAAATATTAAATTCGATACTGCTCAAGACAGAGAGCTATACTATGAACTTAGAACTAGTGCCTATTTTCACCAAATAGATGAAAAAGAGCTTAATAAGAAAGTTAAGCAAATGGCTACGTTAGTTAAATTCGTATCGCAAGATATAAATGCTGAAGTAAATGAAAGCGAAGATTATGATTATTTTGACATAACAGGATTAGTTAATTTAAGTGAAATTGGAGTTTGTATACTTGGTGGAATTAACGTCGGCCATTGTAAAAGCAACAAAAGATTAGAAATAGTATCAGAGTATCTTGTTAGATTACTTGAAGAGCTAATCGATTATATGGTATGGGATTTACCAGAAGCAGAAAAAGCTGCTAAAATGAGAAGAACACTTGGTATTGGATTCAGCGATATTTTCCATGATTTAGCTGTTAACAAAAAATTCTACAATACAAGAGAAGGTAGACAATTCATAAGTGATAAAATAGAGTTATGCTCATATGCTATGATTAGAACTTCAGTTGAATTAGCCAAGGAAAAAGGCAAGTGTCAACTATTCAGCGATACGAAGTACGCTAAAGGTATATTACCTGTAGATACGTATAATAAAAACGTTGATGAGTTAGTAGACGTGTCAAAATTAGATTGGCAATGGCTTAGAGAACAAGTACTTAAACATGGTATGAGACACAGCACGCTAATGGCAAACGCACCGTTTGGAAGTTCTAGCATTGTATCTAACTCTACACCAGGATTAGAACCACCAAGAGGTATTGAAACTACTAAGAAGAAAGTCACTAAGTTGGTGCCTGACATTAAGAGTAGCAGCAAATATTATACTACAGCTTGGGGAGATGATTTTAATAATAGCGATTATTTTATGTTCGTTGCAGTATTCCAAAAATGGATGGATCAGACTATAAGTACTAACAAATACGTTAACTTACTTAAAGAAGAAAATGGTAAAGTTAAAAAATCTACTCTTATTAAAGAAATGCTTGTGGCTTTATATTTTGGTCTGAAAACAGTATATTACTCAAATATTAGATCTAACGATGCCAAGGATGGAGAAGATCTGGAAGAAGAGAAAGAATCATGCTCTGGTGGTGGTTGTGAAGTATAATGCTAGAAGATAAAATGAAAAAGTACGCAATTACTTTAAAAAGTAAAGACGGAGACATATTTGAATATGTTTGCCGTGCTACTAGCGATGGTAAAGCCACTACGTTAGCACTTAAGAAAGTAGAAGATAATGCATGGACTCATCATAAATATGAAATAGTTCAATTGCAAAGATTAAAATAAGGAGAAAATATGAAGATATTATGCTTAAGCGACTTACATAGAAAGTACAATACGATAGACTTTACTGACATAGACGTAGACATGATTATAATAGCAGGAGATTGGACTATAACTGAATCATTACAAGACGTTGAAAACATCAATTTTCTTGAATGGTTAGAGGATCTTGATATTAAACATAAACTCGTAATAGCAGGTAATCATGAATTACTAATAGAATCTGATCCTGAATTATGGCAAAGACAACTTAAGATAGCTCCTAGCGTGACGTACTTACATAATTCAGGAATTGAAATTGAAGGTATTAAGTTCTGGGGTACACCTGACACACCTTGCTTTTATGATTGGGCATTTAACAGAACAGAGCAAGAACTAGAAGAAATTCTAGATGCAGTACCTGAAGATACTAATGTTATTATATCTCATGGACCACCTAAAGGTATATTAGATGCAGTATTAGAAGGCAGCCATGTAGGTAGCGACTCTTTAAGAAAGAAATGCTTAGAGTTACCTAATCTTAAAGCTTGCATATTCGGTCATATACACGAGTCTAAAGGTGAACAAATTGTACACGGAGTACGTTATATGAACGTGTCGTATGTAGATAGAGGATATAGAGCACTTGAGGAACTACATTATTTAGAATTAAATAATAACAAAGTCTTATTTGGAGAAATACCTAAAGAAGTACTTGCTTTAATTAAACATTGCGGCAGTACAGAAGACGTAATTAGATCGTTAATTACAGAATACGAGATTAAAGACGGATTTATAGATAGTTGCACTTGTATTAAAGATGGCGAAGAATACTTAACCTGGCAAATGATGAATTATAAGCCATTAAGCTCGGGTAAATTAATAGACGATAATTTCTAAGAATTATCGTTGCCCTTTAAATGTTGCATTTAAAGTTGCATTTTAATATTACTTTAACATTAATGTGTTATAATATACTATCTAAAAATAAAGGTACAAAGGTATAACATGAAAAAGATTCCAAAAGCATACGATCCACAAGCAAGAAGAGAAAGACACTTAAAAAACAAAGAGCACAATAATGCAGTATCTAGACTGTACAGACAAAACAACCCCCATATGATTAAAAAACACGCTGACTTAACGCAAGAACAAAAAGAAAAACTGTACTTACAAGTTAAGAAATTTAGGCAAGAACACAACGATGCTGCTATTGAAGTATCTAAACAAGATGGTAAGTATAGAGCTAGATGGTCTTTTAACGAAGAAGAATTACTAATAGAGCTTATTGCTAATAACAAACAAGAAGACTGTGCATTTATACTTGGTAGATCGATGAGAGCAGTTGAAAATAGACTAGCTATTCTTAGAAAGTCTAACAGATGCTAAGTACACGTGAGAAAGACACTGTAGATACTATAGTGCACTTATACGGAATGAAATACGATGACGAAAAAGGTTTTTGGTCTATTAATTGCGACCGTGTTTCTATTGCAGACTGTAGAGATAATTGCCAAATCAGGAACACTGCTTGTAATGCTATAGACAACATAAACATAGATAGTGTGCAGCATTATATTAATAAAAAGAACATGGAGAAGCACGGTGTCTAGTACAGAAACATTAACGTACGAAGATTGGTATCACGAAGAAGGTATAGAACTTCTGGAAAAAAGACAGACGTTACTAGATGCAGTTAAAACTTATGACAATTCGATGGGTAAATTTACAGAAGGCGTACTAAGATCTGAAGATGAATTTCTTGAAGGTGCTTACACTGAATATTGCTCAGAGCAATACGAAATGAGAAGAAGAAGTGAGTTATAAAACAGAACTAAATAAGTTAATAAACTCTATAGACGAGAATACTTGGATTATTTCAGATACTCACTTTAACCATAGCAATATATGTAATTTTGAACCAAATAGACTTAAAAAGATGCTTGAAGATGATTTCGAAGACACGGATGATGGGCACAATAAGTGGCTTATTAAGAACTGGAATTCAGTAGTTAAAGAAGATGATTTAGTGTTAATGTTAGGAGATTTTGCTTGGAAAGGCATACAAGATATTATACCTGAACTTAATGGGCGAATTATTCTTATACTTGGTAATCACGACAGGAAAGGATCTCAAGTATATAAGGGCTTTACTCACGTTGTAAGAGGTCAATATTTAATGTTTAATGCTAAATTGTATATTGCCAGTAGTAATGACGAACTAAATAGCTCTATTGTATGTATTATTAATGAACGTACCGTTTTGTTATCACACTATCCAGCCACAGTAGACGAGCACAGAAAAGACTCACATAGAATTAACAAAAGAGTAGATGATATGATTAGTTTATGTGATGAACACTCAGTAGAAGTTAACATTCATGGTCATACACATTCTAAATGCATGGACGACAGCAATTTGTATTATAAACTAGTGAACGTAAGTTTAGAAAACCTTAAAGATATGAAGCCAGTTAGAATAGGATCTGTATTATAATTAATTCTTTAGGTTAATATTACTTTAACATTAATGTGTTATAATATACTATCTAAAAATAAAGGTAAACAATATGACACTATTAGAACAAGTAAAGCAAATGCAAGAACAAAACGAGGCACTTTTAAAGTTCAACAAAGTATTACAACGTGATTATAACAAGATTCGTTTAAGTAATAATGGTCTAAAGAGAGATATTACACTTAAAGATAATAGAATAGATTCTTATAAAGATAAAATCAAAGAATTACAGCAACAAATCTCGTCGTTAAAAATAGATCAACAAGACATTAGTGTTAAAGAAGCTCTTAAAGTGTACCAATCGTTAACATTTGAACAAGGTATAGACTTTAGTAATGTAGAGCATTTAAGATGTTAATCACAGTTTCAATAGAAGAGCTAAATGAAATACTAATTAATTGTATTGTTAATGACGATACTTGCGACACGTACTTAGATATGTCATTTCTAGACCTTGGTTATGATAGTATAGATTTACTTGAATTAATGATGAAAATAGAGGAAGAAGCTAACATAGAACTTACTGACGAAAGTGCAGTAATGTACGCAAGTACACGTGACGATGTTAGAAAGCTAAAGACAGAAATGTCTAAACACTTAAATGCGCGATTAAGCGTATAATTGAAAGGAATAAAATGAAAGAAAGTAAAGGTACTAAAGGGATTACCTTAAAAGGAGCTGCTGTAATGATGTTTGGCGGTGGATTCATAGGAGCAGTATTATCAATAATGGGTGTAAGTCTTGGAACAAATCCTGTATTGTTTATTATGTTAGACATTCCTCTAGTAGTGATGTTGTACATTGTTAAAGACGATATAATAGAGTTCTTTGAGGGAACACACGACAACGAAAACAACAGCAATAGAGAAATATAAAAATATAGAGGAAAATAGATGGAAATCAAACAAGAAACAAATAAAAACAAAACGACAGTACAAATGCTAAATTATACGCCACTTTGGGTATGTAGTGACGCTATTAGAGAATGCTGGGCAAGTGGAGACCTAAGCGATACTACGAATGGTGTTGTAGGACAAAAAGATAAAGAACTTATTGCTAGAGTTGGCGTTAAATTTAAGCATGCTTCTACTATGGAACATCTTGCTTACAACTACAGATTAGACGGCATTAGTAGAGCACTTCTTCAAGAACTAGCACGTCATAGAATGGCAAGTCCTAGTGTAAAATCTACAAGATATACTTTAAAAGAACTTAAGACAGAGGAACCGTTTATTACTAACAGAGGTGTATATGATGGTGTTTATAAAGAAGGAGATTATAACTTTGAAAGAGCAGAAAAATATCTTGTTTTTACTGCAGACACTTATGTTGACATGGCAAGTATCGATGCGCTTGAAAAGTTAAGAACTATTATCTTTCATGGTATAACTAATGACAGAGCAAAGTTTTGTATGCCTGAAGCGTATAGAACGTCTTTAGCTTTCACTATTAATGCTAGGTCTTTAAGAAATTTCTTAAGTTTAAGAACTAGTAAAGCAGCACTTTGGGAGATAAGAGAATTAGCTCAAACTATGTTTAATGTACTACCTGAAGAGCATAAGTATTTGTTTGAAGACTGTGTTGAAGTGTAGAAAGAAGGTGATGAATACGCGACTCTTATTACAGCGTATTCATCACCAGAAATAACGATTAATCCAAAACTTTAATACACTTTTAATACTAATATGTTATAATATACTATCAATTAAATACATAAACATATAAAGGTTATATTATGACAAACGAACAAAAAATAGCACTTGGATTAGTTAAAAAATTAGATGAAGCTGTAGATGTTGTACATACTACGTCTTACATTAATAAACGCGTATCTAAACATATAGACTTAGATTTTTCGCAAACGAACGTGTCAAAAGAAATCGTTAATTACGCTTTTGAGCTAGTTAAAAGCTACGATTTATACACAGGAGCTATTGATGACGGTGCTCAATGTAGAGACGCTAATAGACGAAATAAAATAACATTAAAAGAATTAAAGAATATAGGTGTAAAAACTATTATTTGGAAAGATTATACTCCTATAATGAGTACACGTATTTTTGATAAGATACTTAACTTAGATGAGATATCTTAAGTGCGCAGAAATACTAGACTTGATAGGAAAGGAATAAATATATGCTAGTCAAACCAATAAATTCAACAGTACAAGAAATAATGCCAGGAGTATTAAGTGTTAATCTTACAAAGCAGGAGATAACTAAATTAAAAGTATATCTAAGAGAAGATATACAGCATACTTTATTTAGCGCTATACCAGAAATATATAAGACTGTACACAGTAACTTTCACAAGTGTCATCAAATATTAGTTTTACCGTACAATGAGAACGGTACAGAAAAATTAATCATACAACGTGTAAAAGCGTAAAAGCGTAAAAGTGTAAAACAATAAAGGAATGGGCATGGGATAACTATAATCTTAATATAATAGATGGTATTTCTAGTCGTGGAATATATGTTAGCATTATAGAAGAAGACTTTGCAAATCTTCAATCATTTACAAATAAATCAAGAGTAGAACCAAGAGCTGAAACAATATTTGAAGCTTGTCAATGGATATTAGACAACAAAGGAAACAAAGGAAAAAAACATGGATTATAACAATGTAAGCAATGTAAGCAAGGTAACTAAGGTAAGTAAGGTAAGCAAAATACGTAGCGTATTTAATGCAAGTAATATAAGTGCTGTTATACTAAGGGAAGATATACGTATGAACGCCAATCGAGTGTTCCGTATAACAGCTGATACTATGAAGCTACCATCTAAACACTATGATTGTAGATTTGTTATGAATATGCACTTTTTAGACGAGATTGAAAAGAGTCTTATAAAAGACGGTCATACATTCTCGTGGATAAAAGAACAGAGCACGTTTGTAGGTATATATGTATATCCGATGATTAAATCAGAGTACGACAAGTTAAAGTATGTACAAGATTGCATGACTCTTGAAGAGTATTCTAAAGATAGAACAGAGCTTCATTTAAAAAAGTAAGCCTTACTTGGCCTCTAAGCCTTACTTGGCCTGTAATTGCTTAAGTAGATCCTGAGGACTGCCTATAAAGACGTTATTAGTTACGTTGTTAGGCTGATCTGTCTTTATATCAGTAGTATTAAGCATTTTTACGTCTTTTTGTACTCTAGTAAATTGAGTATATACAGATGTCATAGCTTTAGACGTGTCGTTTATACCCTTAATAAGAGAGCTAAATGATTCTATCATCTCTGCTGCTGAACCTTCTTCAGATTCAAGCAGCAGGTCTTGCTCGTACTTATCTAATACATTACTTGCACTTTTAATACTTCTTCTAAGCAACCTTCTCATTAACTCAAAATCTTCCATCATAAGATCAGATTTAGCAATTGCTGTAATTACAGTATCATCTGATTCTACGTCTATAATTTCTGATTCTACATCGTGCGTGTCGTGCGTGTCGTGCTTTTCTATACTATGTTTATCTAAAGTGTCTTGCTTAGCCTTTTCCATAGACTGTTGCATATTACCTGCTTCAATCTCGAATGTGCCAAGTAGAGCTTTAAATTTGTCTATTTCTACCTTTGGTGTTTGTGTCGTGTGCGTCGTGTGTGGCATTATTTTATCTTTCCTTCTTTTTTAAGTTGTTTAGTAAGTATTCCCATCTTTACTTCTCTTTCCCATACTAACATATTATCTACTTCAAAATCCGAGTAGTGTCCGAAATACTTAAAGTTATGGTATTCATTATATAGAGTTCCTAACGTAGTGCTGAAACTCAAGTCCACAAAAAATTGGGAATTGAACTAAATTCTATGTTATGTTCTTCTCCGCAAAATATGCACTTAAAATCTCCACTTATATGAAGAGATCCTTTCTGCTCTTTAAACTGATCGTAAAGTTCATCAAATTCTTTGCTTGGAAGTGAATTAATAAACTCGTAACATTCATCAAACGTAAACGTGTTGTTATATTCTCCATTAAAGTCTACACCTTTTACGCTAAGTATAAATTCTACATATGCTTTTTCTACTTTGGTTTTTGCTTCGTCTATACGTTTTGTGCTACGTGGCTTTTGCAGTTCTATTTCGCATTGTTGTGACGTTATTTTTTTCAAAGTACGAGCTTTAAACTTAACTACGTCTGATAATTTAACGTCAAATTCTAAGTATTGACCGCATTTAGGGTTTTTACATAGTCTTTCTATTTGGAACGTGTCGCCGATAGATATTTTACGTATCTCTATCATTAACATTTTCTTGTCTATATCATCAAGAACTATTTTTTTAGATTGTGGTTTAATACAAGGTTCTATAAGGCATTCGTACAGATCTTGTTCTGTTATCGTCTCACCTTCTGGTAAAGACTCTTTTAATATAAGATAATCTTTCTCGTTCTTTGTAGTCCATGGTTTAAAATAAACTACTTGACTTGAAAGTTTTACCTTGTGGTTGTAAGATTGAGTTTGGTTGAACATTAAGTTCCTTTCTGTTAGGTTTATATAAACATATTTATATGAAATAAGACACTGAACCTGTCGTAAATCCGTGTTTTATCACGTTTTCATTTGTACTGAGCGTGTTCATCATCGTAGTGTATTGCATCGTTTTTTTTTTCAAAAACGACTTTTTCCTACTTGCCATACCTCTGTAGTCGTATAAAAGTCCTAACATGATCCTTATTCTCGATGATTGAGTACTTTGATCTTCTAATTCTTTACCTGTAATACTTTTGTAAAGAGACTTAACGTCCAGCTTTAAAGAATTTACCCAATACGCTACGCTTATAGCCTGGTTGTTTAGTTCTTGTCTTTGTAACATATATGGTACAAATTCTTTTCTTAAATCTTCTGTACTAAAAGATGATACATTTTTATAAGACATGATGAGCATTTGCCCTTTTTCATCATCTTCTGCTTCGTACTGTAGTAAGTGTAAAAGTTCATGTATAAGACTGGCTTTAGAACTGTATGCTACGGTGTATGGTCTTTGCGCGTGTCCACCCTGTTCTATTTTAATAAGTTTTATCTTTTTAATTAGATGGTCTACATTAAAAGCTTCACAGAATGCGTTTAACTCAGAAAGTTCGAAGTCGTTAGTACTTATTTTTACGTATTCTCTGAAGTGCTTTATGCGCATTATGTGCTTTATGCGCATTATGTGCCTTTATAGACGTTTATATTTTAACTATAATAGACGAGTGACTAAGTTCTACGTCTGTAACTCCAGCACTTTTAAGATCTTCGAATGCTTGTTCAGCAAACTTAGATTTAAAAAGTTCGATTTCTATTTGTTCTTTACCTGGATGTACTTTCTTTATCTTAAATCCTGCGTCTCTAAGATATTGTTCTACTTGCTTAGCATCTTTAGCGCTTTCTTCTATGTTGGGTTTACTCATTTTTTGAAGTAATTTCTGCGCTACTGTTTTACCACCAAGTGCTTTAACTATTTTCTTGAATTCTTTTTCTAACGCAGCGTCTTGAGCAATATACTCGTCAGCGTCTTTAGAACCTGTTCTACCTTTAGAGCCAACTGGGCTCTCGTTTAATGAGAAGTCTAGTACTAATTTTTCAAATGTCATGTTTATTCCTTTTTATTTTTATTTATAACAACTTATACTTAATGCTACGTTTAATACTGCGTTTAATGCTGCGTTTAATACTGCGTTTAATACTACGTTTAATACACATCTTCCATATCTCTTCTCCAGCCTGCACTGTCGAAGGGTTCTTCTGAAGCATGTTCTATATCTGAACTAAATCCCATGTTCATAATCTTACACATTTCTAATTCTTCTTGTTTTTGCTCTTGCGCTCTTTGCTCTAAAAGATCTATAAATCCCTTAAAGTCATCAAAGTTTTTTATATCAAGCATAGGTGCAAATAACAGTGCTGTAGCCATAACCATGTCATCTTTATAACCGTCTTCAGCACTGTAACTTCCGTTTTTCTTTTCTATAAAATTAAATAATTGCTCTATAGTAACATGATCTTTAAGAATAAGCATATCTTCTTCAATAAATTTCTTTAAAAGACTAAGTATCTGTCTTTTAGTTTTTGTAGTAGTTCTAAAACCTAATAAGTTAGCACTTGCTTTTTTCTTTTTCTTTTCACGGAATATCTCACCTTCGTACTCATAGTTGTAATTCAGTGTATCAAGTACGCCTATACCAATGTTATTCTCTCCTACTATAAGGGCTTTATTATAATAATTACCAAGATCAAATAATCTACCTGGCATTACCATATAAGACTCTGATATGTTGGCTGCTGCTACTTCCTTAAAAGGTATTGACGTCACGTCAAATACATGGACCCCTGCATCATCTTGGCCATCAATTTTAGGATCGAATGTAAGAATATAATGCTTACCTGATTCAGGTTCTTCAAATATTCTTAGTCCTTTAAATATTTTATCTTGTATTATTTCTTCTTCTGGTAATGCATTAAGACATTTTAAAGCTTCGGCTCCTATTAAAGTAGCTGAAGAACCGACGAAAGCATTTTTAAAATTCTGTGCGAAATGTATTTCTCCATTTTTAGCTACTTGCTCTTGTTGAAATTGTTCAGGAGATTTTTTCGAACCGTCTTTATTCCATCTTGGTACATCTTTCCAAGATGCTTCAGCTATTCTGTATCCGTTTACTCCTTCTCTTGCTCCCTTAACAATTTGATAGAAATGATTTAATCCATTAGCTGTACTACTAAATATAATTTGTGAATCTTTAAACGATGCCATAGCTGGAGTAACAGAATCCAACATATCATGAAATAGATTAGCTTTAATAAAAGATGCCTCGTCTATATATGCATATCTAAGAGAGTAACCCCTGAATGCGTCGCTATTTGAAGCACTAATAAGTATTCTATTGTTATTAGTAAGTTCTATGGATTGCTTATTCCAAGATTTAACCCCAGGTTGCATCCAGATTGGTAAGTTCATGTAAATATCTCGTATTTTAGTTAATACTTCTTGAGCTAGCGATACTTTATTTGCTGCTACACCTATATTAATATCTTCTTTTATAAGAGCAATCCATAGCAAATAACAAGCGATAGTAACTGTTTTACCGCTGTTATGACTAAGTATTCCATCACTATAAAACAACTCGTCTAAAGAGTCTAAAGATATATCATACATGTTTTCAAATACACCTGTATGTTCTACACTTATTACTTTTGAATACCCTTCAGTAGTGATTAACTCCTGATTTAAAGAATTTTCTAAATGAACTTCTTCGTTACTAGAGTTAATCACTACATGTTTAGGAGATCCAGATAAAGTCATACCATTTTCTAAAGTTATGTTTAGTACTTCGTATTTATGCGTTACGTAAACGTAATTTATATTAGAACTTTCAGATGTACTTAAATCTTTATTAGTGCTTATGTTTTTACAGTTTAAAGTCCTAGAACTTATAAACGTGTCGTGATTTTCGATTTTAAATTCATTAGTTGCACTGTCGTATAATTCTTTAATAGTTATTTCTTCGTTGTTAACTTTTAACTTTGTATTTCCTGCAACGCACTGTCTAGGAAAAAATACTACAATGTCTTCTCCAGTAACTAACTGCTCTTCTAGATTTAGTTGATATTCTCTAGGTTCTGGTCTTGTTATTCCTTCTTTAGTAAGAATTCTGCAATAATTCCTTCTGAAATAGAAATAATCTTCATAAGCTGATTTAATTTCTATTTGCTGCATTTCAGACATAGGTATTTTAACATCTGCGCCTCTTAATCCATTTATTCCTGAAAAACTTATCTTCTGGCCAAACGCGTCTAAATAAAAACCGTTTTCATCTTTTTGCGTATCAATTGCTTCTAATAATTGATCTTTTGTTTTGTTGTCTAGTTCATTACCGTTATTATCTTTAGCTAGAACGTCATATAATCCTTTTGACATTACTTTCCTTTCAATTAAAGTATATCTATTTATTATGCAATGCTAACATTTATGTAATGCTAGTATTTAATATTCTTTTAACGTTAATATGTTATTAAGACACTCTGTATTCTCTAAATAAGCTCAAAATGCGGTAAGTCATGGAAAGTTTGATCTGCATATGTTTGATCTCCATCCCAATCTAATCCAAATCTTATTTTGTGGGTTATTTTACCTTCAGAGTATAGTCTTTGCGCTATACTAGATACTTTACCCATCATAAAATAAAATCTTCTGCTATCGAGTTCAGTACCAGAAAAGGCATTAGTGCCTTTAACATATGGCATAATATCAACAGCCATAGACACTCCGTTTATACCTTGGTGTTTAGATCTTTGCGTAACGCCGTCTAATTTGCTGCGTCCTTCTTCGAATAGTTCTATTTGTTCTTTTATAGTTCTTATTCCGCAAATAACTGAGAAATCGTAATATTTAATAAGTTCTTCAAGTATTAACTGAATATCTTTATGACATGTGTCTAACTTACTTTTTGAAGATTCTGAAAATGAATAAGCCATACTATTACTCTTTAGGCTCTGAAGAGTCTTCGACGTCTTTTGTTTTGTCTGTAACGTCAGTAACGTCAGTAACGTCTTGACCATTATTATTAGATTTTGCATCACTTTTTGCATCACTTTTTGCATCACTTTTTGCATTGTCTTTTTTACCTTTCGCTTTCATATCTTTCTGCTTTTGGTTGTCTTTAGCTATTCCTTCGTCGTCTAGTTCTGGCTCAGGATCTGCTTCTGCGTCTATTTCTTCTGCTGAAGCTTCGTATTCTACAGCTGTTGCAGCGTTAGACACGAAATCTTGTATATTCATAGTAAGTTCGTCTAAAGAAGATTGAAAATTTATCACCTCTTTTCTCAAAGGATTCTCTTCTCTCATAATTGCCACTACTGGCAAGAAACTTACAGCTACAAGATTAGCCTGTATTTCTCTTAACTGTGATAATGCCTCGAATCTCATATCTTCATTTAATGGTCTGAAGTGTTCGTTTAATAATTTCATTTGGTTGCCTTTTGCTGCATAACGCAGTTTATAAATATTTATACAGCTTGATACGAATTTATGCGTGCAGGTTTGCTAAAGGAATATTATGAAACAACTAAGAATTTTAAAATCATCTGAAATACCGATTATAAGAGAAGAGCTACTAAAAGAGCAGCATATGAAATGTAAGATATGTAATAAAGATTGGTCTGCAGATGCTGGATTTAGTCTAGATCATCAGCACGGTAACAAATCTGAAAAATTTGGAGAAGACGGATACGCATTAGTAAGAGGAATACTTTGCAGAGCATGTAATGTGGAAGAAGGTAAAATATGGAATTCTATGAAAAGATTTGGATTTGGTACGTCAGTTGACTCCAGGATTGAATGGTTAGAGTCATTAATATGTTATTATAAGTCAGACAAACCAAAGATAAGTGGCGAATTACTTATACACCCAAATGAAGTTCCTAAAGAACCTATAATAGGTAAAAGAGAATTTAATAAGCTTAATAAATATTTTAAAATAAAGTATCCTAATAGAAAAGAGCTGCAATACCCAAAAAGTAAGAAGTGGAATAATATACTTAAAGAACTAAAAATAGAAATGGAGCAAAAATGATAGAAAAAGAACAAACATTATGGGAGTCTTTAAAGGCTAGATTTATGAAAGATCCTGAACTACCAGATTACGAATCAGAACCAGAAGAGGACGATATTGATATAGTTTTAAATTCTATAGTTCCTACAGGATTTAAAGATGACGGTCTTCATGGTCAAGGATTTGGTTTAGAATCTAAGAAAGAATTAGCTGTAAGGAAACAAGCCCAAGTAATTAGAGCTTATAGGAATCTTCTTAATATAGCAGAAGTAAATGACGCTTTAAAGGAAATAGTTAATGAAGCCGTTTTTAATCCTCAAGGTAAAGATCATATTAAAATAGATTTTGACAGCGAAATTATAGATAGTCTTAAAGATATTATACAAGACGAACTTGATAATATAGATGCTATGATGAATCTTAAGAAAAACATGTACAGCGTATTTAAAAAATATTACGTAGACGGACAGCTTAATTTCCACTTATCGTACGCTAAAGGTGCTAAAGGTGCAAAAGGTGCGAGTGGAATTAAAGATATTAAAATAATTAGTCCTATTAATTTTATTTACAACAAGACTAAAAAACAATTTGAATATGTTAAAGAGTCTGATGGGAGTACAGTTGAAAATACAGCTGGGTTTGATATAGAAGAAATAGTTAGAATAGATAGTGGCGAATACTCTAACGACATTATACTTGGAAATTTACATCCTGCTATTAAACCTGCAAGTATGCTTACTACACTTGAAAATATGCTTGTTCCTACTAGATATAACAGAAGTAAATCTAGAAGATTATTTAACGTAGACGTGGGTGGACTTAATCCTGCTAAAGCGCAAGAAGCAATGAATAAGATAGAAAGAGAGTTTAAAACAAGTAAGTATTACGACGTTAAGAAAGGAACTATTAGTACTGAAACTAATATGAGTTCTTTAACTGAAGATTATTGGTTACCTAATAGAGATGGTGGAAAAGGTACTACTGTTGAAATGATGGATGAGTCTTTTAGTGAAGACAACCTTAATGACTTACAGTACGTTAAAAGAAAACTATATCTTAGTATGAATGTACCTATAGGTAGATTAGCTGGTATAGATTCTGCTGGTGAAGCAGAATTTAGTACAAGCGATGATACTATATCTAGAGAAGAACTTGCTTTCTTCAGCCATATTAGCAGATCAAGAATACAATTCCTAGACGGTTTTTACGAAATAATTAAGAGACAACTTATTAGTAAAGGAAAATGCACTGAAGAAGAATGGGTTAAGATAAGAAAGCAGTTCACGCTTAAATTCACTAATGAAAATACTTTCTTTGAAAAGATGGAAAGAGACAAATTAAGTGAGAATTTAGGTATTATAGACGACTTAGATGAAAAACTTGGTAAATTCTTTAGTTATGAAATGGTATTTAAAGACGTTCTGAAAATGGATGAAGAACAAATAAAAGAATTATCTGAACAAATTGCTAAAGAGAAAAAGGATCCTTTATATGCAGCGTTTTATAACTCATCTGAAGAAGAATGGTAGAAAATTATGAACTTCAATCAAGGTAACACTAATAATAACGAGTATATGTTATTTAGATCCCAAACTGAGGAGCTAATAAACTTATATGGTGTACCAGTTACGTATATAAACGTAGTTAAGGAGAATCAAGATAAAGTATTTGGAGAGCATTCTCATATCAAAACTACTGACACTCACGAGTTATATATGCTTCCTGAAGATCCGCAAGGTTGGGAAGGCGACGGTGGACTTTTTAGTTCATTCGGATTAGAAAACTTAGATAGCGTCACGTTGTTTGTTTCAAGAAATGATATGGAGAAAATCCATCCAGCTTTGACTGATAACGAATCGGGTGAATTACAGGTTAATGATATACCTAATGGTAGCTTATGCGTGTTTGAAAGTGACAGAATTATGGAAGTGACTTCTTTCAAACTGCATGCAGAAGGTGCGAATAACATATATACTTCTAAATTAGGTAAAAACGTTTATAAACTTGTTATGACTACTTATATGCCAAATGGAGATAACGTGTCTTCAGTTGATGATGTACAGGAGGACTATGAAAGTTTTGGAGATCTTGATAAAATATTCGGTAAAATAGCTGAAGACAAAGTTGAGCAAGAGCATATTGCAGAAGAGAGAATTATGGAAGATGAAGTGGTTTATCCTGCTCCTGTTAGGAAAAAACCAATAAGAGCTAAAGTAAATGAAATAAGTACATTAGGTGTATTTGGAGATTTAGACTAGTTTAGACATATAATGTTATAATAGCATAGATTTAAAATATAACCTTACGCTTCTACGCTTCTACGCGCTATATTTTAGTCACATTTTGGCCGCTTTTAGTTAGTATAAATAACATTATAACTGACGTACTTTAAAGTATTAACAAACATTATGATTAGAGATTTTAATTATTGGTAGCTCTCGCAGGTCCTACCAATAATTAAAGTGACCTGCGGTCACTCTCTTATCAATTAATAGGAGATAAAATGAAAGCAAAATTACAAGCTCAGTCAAATCTAAATTTTGACAATATAAGCTCATTATTATTATCTTCTATAAAAACTAACAAATTCAATCAAGCTAACAAATTCAAACAATCTAAATATAAATCTAAATTAAAGAAAAAGAAGCATATTAATGCTATATACCCTAGTTTAAGCGTTCTTAAAATGCATAAAGAATACATATCAAGCCTAGATAACGCACCGCAATCTAGAAGTATAGATATACTTATTGACGTTATAATCGATTTTACTAAAATGCACAGAACTAATCATATGCTAAGTAAGACTAACGGTCATCTGCTTTTAAGTTCTGAATTCATGAAAAAGTCAATTAGGCATTTCAACACCAGAAGCAACCTTACAGGTACTTTAAGAATAATCACTGGTTTTTATAACAGAACAAGAAAAGGTAACAATAAAGACAGACTTGGTGCAAGTACTTATACTAAAATAGAGCAAGAAGACACTACTTATGGGTGTGATAAAAATGTACATGAAGCAGTTAAAGAATATCTACTAAGTACTGATCCTAAAGCAGATGACCATTACGAGCAAATATCTAAACCTAAGGAAAAATCTAATAAAGACAGTAAGAATTTCCTTAAGGCAATATCAACTCCTGTAAAAGCCCTTAAGCAATGCGAACAATGCGAACAATCTAACCATTATGAGCAAGGTAGTAAAACGACGCAATCTATAAAGCAATACAGATTTGACTATAAAGATATACAAGATGAGCTAAATGTTAATAGCTTAGCTAACAGACTAAAAGAAAAAGAACGATTAAATGAGTATATGAAAGAACAAGTACGTAACGACACGTATAAGCATGCATACCAAAAATACATTTATAAGAAAAATATTGCTGAAAATAACGAGATAATACGTTATTGTAAAGACTTCTTTGCTAAACTAACTCTTAAAGGTAATATTCGAAGCACTCAGTATTATACAATAGACATAAAAGAAAGTACAAGTATGAGAAATGGTAGAGTATATTCTTACTTTACGTCTTTACCATCTAAAGTAAGAGACTTTATATTTAATGGAATATCACTTGACGGTAAAAACATGGCATTCGCTACGTTATATAACAAGTACGCTAAAGAAGGACTTGATCTACCATATATGAAAGACTATGTACAGAACAGAGAAAAGCACATCAGACTATTATGCGACTTTGCATATATTGAAGCAAACGTCCTAAACGGCTATGAAATGATAGAAGATACAGATTGTAGCGGCTATACTAAGCTTATAATATATGATTACGCTGGAGAAGTAAAAAAGCATAGAATGACAAATCTGTATAAAAAAATGAAGAAAGAAGCTAAAATGTTATACTTAAGTGCTCTATTCGGATCTAATCTTAATGAACACTTCACTGACGACAGTACATTAAAAATGTTAAGAAGAACGGCTACAGGTGTAAATTATGATAATCCTGCGCATCATTTTATTAAAAACCTTAAATCTGATCTTCTTAAGTGCTGCGCCTTTAGTAATGTAAAAGTTAAAGATCTGGCTAATGAATTTATGAAGATAGAGACAAGTATGATGAATGAAATACAAAATACGCTTAAGTCAGACATTAAAAATACTATAAGAATACATGATGAAGTTATTATACCTTTTATACCTAGTAAAGGTAAAGATACTATAAGAATAAGTTCTATTAATAAAATAGAACAGATATCTGATCTATATAACGTAAAGATATCTAATGTAGATGATTTATACGATTATGCTTATTATCATAATAGTTGCACTACTTGTAGTACTTGTAGTACCCAATCAACACCAGCAGAGATTAGTATAATCGAAAATAATAAAGTACATAGTATCATTAGTAATACAAAGCTATATGATAATGCTACGTATAAGAACTTTAGTTTCTTTGTTAGAGCTAATAAGCTAAATTACAAAGATAAAGTACCAATTTCGAGCTGCAATAGTTAAATCCTGCCTATAGTGGCGTCTGCTTTACGTCAAGTCCTTTAACGTGACTTCAACTACTTCAACTACTTTAATACAACTTTAATCTATCTTATGTTATAATATACTTATAAAAATTATAAAGGATAATGAATGAAATTTAAAACAATAAAATCGCCTACAACAGGCAAAATATGGATGGACAGAAACATCGGTGCCAAGAGAAGAGCCAAAGCAATTGACGATAAAAAGTCATATGGTAAGATATTAACTTGGGACGAAGCAGTAGATGTATGTAAAAAATACCCAGGCTTTAGATTACCTACGATAAAAGAGCTTAAATCCGAGAATATACAAAACAGTAATGACGCATTTAATAAACTTAAACTACCTTCTGCTGGTGACGGTTTTGCGTACAGTCAAGGTTCTTGGGGTACTCTGTGGTCGAGTTCTATCGAAAGCAAGCGCTCTTTCGCATTGGGCTTCCATTCAAAGTCTACGAGCAAGTACAAATACAATCGCGAATTTGAATTTTCAGTAAGATTAATAATGAAAAGAAGGCCAAATAAATGAAAGCAAGTAACGAAGAAATGAGAGACCAATAAGCAAGAGTCAGCTGTGACGGTTGTCCATTTTTCGATGCTATAGATAGATGCACTATAATAAATTATAACGAAGAGATTTTCGCAGATACTGAACATAAATGTGGAGCTTACGCATGTATTGCAAATGAAGGTAATTAGGAACTTCATAAACCTGAGATGGAGAAGCATAATTGCAAATTCCAAGTTGGTGATACAATCAGATTCAAGGGATTTTCAGGTAAATACAAGATCATCGACATTGATCACGAAAAAAGAAAATACATCCCGGAAATTCAGACACATCATTTAATGCGACTTCAACTACTTTAATACAACTTTAATCTATCTTATGTTATAATATACTTATAAAAAATTATAAAGGTTTATTATGAAACTTCAAACTTCTATTAATGGTACGTTAAAAGAGTATCTTCATCTTTTAATAGGTAAAAAATTCAAGAGTGCTTCAGGTAACATTTACGAAATTAATGTTCTACCTTTCGCTTTTTATGCTATATCTTTTAATGATAACGTATTATTTACGTCTAACAGAGCAGATGTTATAAATGATTGGCTGTACAGAAACTAATGTATTTAACAATTTTTAACGCTATTAAAAGCACTAACAAAGCAAATAAAAAGCCTATATCTCAATATGATGACGAGTCATTTATTTTTTATAATGTTTATTGCGCATCCTTAAGACAGTGTTTTAAGGTTCTATCTAACGAATACATCCTTAGCCAAACCATAAATATTGACGAACCTTTAAAACTGACTAGAAGTGTAAAGGTTTTAAAAGAATTTAAAAGTGACAATTTAGAAATACTACCATTAGATTTAGATTACATTTATACGCAAGAGATGTGTTTAAAAGTTATACAGTTTTTTAAAGATATGAACTTTAAATGTATATTAGGTAAAAGTAGAGGATTTAATAACAAAGATAAATTTACTCTTAAAGGATTTATCGTACTAGACATTAAAAATGACAGAGCAGTAATATCAGGATTGCTAAATTACATCCAAACTTTAATGAATGAATATGGATTAGAAGGAGTTGAGTTAGACTGTGCTATTAAAACAATAAATTCAGTGCAAAGCCCAGTCTTAAATAATGATGTTTTATATATTAATGAGTCAAGTAAAGCAAGAGTATTAAATAACACAGACTTTAATATTATAGAAGTGCAGTCTTATAACGATACGGTAGTTGATTTATCTAGCTTAAATACTAAAGAATCAGCATTAGACACTTGTTTAGAAATATTTGCACAAAAAGGATTTACAGCCGTATCGCAAAGAGAAGATACTAGCATTAATTTTAGTCATCCAAGTGAGAAGAAGTCTAAAGGTGGTTTCTTCTTCTTTAAAGAATCACCAACTATAATGCACCATCCTAATAGTGCAAGGACTATTAATATAGCTCAAGAATTTAAACGTACCGCTATTGGTAAAGCATATTTTATTGAACGTGGAAAACTTATACAGAAGAATATGTTAGAAAAACCTGATTATGGTATATTCGTAAATGAAAGATACCTTAACGTAGAGCCTAAAATTAAAGAAATACAGGATTTTGTTCATAAAGATACAGAAGTTTTAAAGATAAAATCAGCTATGGGTACAGCTAAAACGAATATCATATCAGCAGTTATTAAAGAAGCTCAAATTAAAAAAGAAAAGTTAAGAGTTATTTTAGTGTCTAATAGAGTAAGTGTAGCAAGAGATTTTGCTGATAAGTATGAAGAATATAATATGTCATATTATAAAGAAGTCCAAAACAGTAAAACAGAGCCTTTTAATCTTATAGTACAGTTTGATAGCCTTTATAAATTTAAAGTGCATGAATATGATATTGTCATTTTTGACGAGTTTATAAGTCTTTTATTGCATCATCAAAGTCCGTTAGGTACGAATGGTAATTTAAACGCTGCAAAATTCAGAGTTTTATTAAATAAGAAAATTCTATGTTGCGATGCTTTTCTTACTGGATACGAAGACGTTTTCTTTAAAGACAGAAAAATAGTACAGTTTGCTAACAAATATCGTGACGATGTTAAACTTATAGAGTATAAAGATAAAGGTAGATTTTGTAAAGATATAATAAACAATTCACTTTCACTTAAAGAAGGCGAACATATTAGCGCATCTTTTACTTCTTTAAATATGCTGAAAGTTGTACAACAGGAGTTACTTTCAAAAGATATAAGGGTAATCAGTCTTACAGGAGAGACACCAGATACTACTAGAGAATTAATTTATAAAAGATTTAAAGAAGACAGCCACAACGCATTTCAGGTTATACTTTATACTCCTACACTTACAGTAGGAGTAAGTAATGTTAATAACGTATTACAGCACTACCATTATGACTCTAGTATGAGTTGTGACGTTATTAGTTCATTACAAATGATTAAAAGATCTAGAACAGCTAAAGAGATACGATTTTATTTAGAAGATAAAAAGGCAATTAACGAAACGTCGGCTGCTAAACTAAATGAGATAGCTAAAAACAATATTGTAGAGTTCTACAATAACAGTGATAAAACTCTTCTAGTAAAATTAAATGAAGATACAGGAGAGGTTGAACTTACTAAATTAGCTTACTATCTTAACAATATTAATGCTTTTAGTAATCTATTAAGCAACGATCATGCTAATGCTTTTAAAGTTCTGCTGAAATACCAATTTAATGGCGGCTACGATTCTGCTGAAATTAATGAAGAAATTTATGAATTCGACTATAAATCAAAAATAAAAGAGATTAAAACTAAAGAAAAAGAAAACGCTGCTAATTTATTGGAAGAATATTCTTATTTTAATTATACTGAGCAAGATGTTAACGACGCTAAGTTTAGTACTATAGAACTTAAAGACGAAGAAAAAGTTATGCTGATGAAAGATAATATCCAAAAGCTATTTAAGCACCAAATACCAAAACATATTTTAAATGAACTTGTTAAGATAGATCAAAAAGATAATATAGTTAGAAAGATTAAAAACTACCATTTGTTTAGTGGCGACAAAGATTATTTAATGTATAAGCTTAGTTTTACAGTAAGTAATAATCTTCATGTTAGTAAGCGATTCGTTAAAAATATTAAGATAGCTTGTGAAGTGAAAGAGTTAAAAGACGCTTACTCTAACAACGATATAAAACGTATAGAAAGTAACATACAAGGTTTTGGAGAATTTATAAAAGAAATAGGTTATGTTAAACAAAGAAACAAGTACAGATTAGATAAAAGAATACTAACATATCTAAAGTATCTATAGGGTCTATATCGTCTCTTATCTTCGTTTAAGCTTTTATTATAAATATTTTTATAACATCACATAACACTATAAAGGCATATAATGCATGAACATAAAACTAAAATAACTTTATTTGACGGTCAAGGAGATACTAAAATTCCTTTTTCTACAAGAGAAGATGGATCTTTTATTTTTGCCACTCTAGAATTAAGTTACACTGAAATAGTAAAAGTTAAGCAAGATTCTTATTCCCTAGCTTATTCATATAATATACAAGAACCAATATTAACTCACAGAGCAAAATTATCAAACGTAGCGCCTATAAATGATGGAGATATTGTAGATTCAATTACGTTTAATATTAAAGTCGAAGATATTAATATAGAAGACGCTATAAATGTACTTAGAAACACACAATATGATATGATAGCACTAAAATCAAAGCAAGGATTAACTTGCATATTAAAAGTACAAATGGAACTAAAATATATTTACTACAGCATGATGGAACTTCAAAAATTATTAGGTTCTCAATGTAGCATTAAAGTACCTAACATTTACGACATCGAGAAACCGTTTGAAAACCTTGAGGTACTTTACGAAAGAAACACTAATAAAGCTTTACATAATATAATGATAGAGAAAGAACTTGAAAACACATCTTCTATGACATTTATAGAGATATGTTTATCAGAATTTGAAAATATGGGATACGAACAAACTAGCATAAAATCACTTAAAGGTAAACCAGGAGTGTTCTTATTTACTAAAGACCAGGATAAATTTCATTTTAACGAAGAATATCCCATTAAAATGCAAGGTATTTACGGTGCAAAATCTGAGTCAATATTTTATCTTATAAACAAAACAAAGCAAGGTAAAGAGTGGCTTCAAAACAGAAATAAAAAAGAACAGATAAACGCTTTAGAAAATAAAAAATCTAAGAAAAGCAAAAATAATATCATAATAAACGAGAGATATCTTAAGGCTGAAGATTTAAAAGCAGTTACAAATAAATTCATTCAAACTAAGGACTGCGTTTTAAAGATAAAATCAGCTATGGGTACAGCAAAAAGTGACGTTATTTATGATATTATAAAGCAAGCACATGAAGATGGCATGAAGATTATAGTTGTTTCAAACAGAATATCAGTAGCGAAAGATTTTGCAGAAAAGTACAATATGGATATCTATCAAAATATGTACAACAGTTCTAATTCGATAGTAGTACAGTTTGATAGTTTACACCGTTATAATCCAGCTGATTATGACTTAGTAGTATTTGATGAGTTTATGAGCTTATTGCTGCACCATAGAACTTCTTTAGGTACAAACAGTAACATTAACGCTATTAAATTTAAAATCCTACTCCAAAAAAGAGTAATACTTGCTGATGCCTTTCTTACTGGATACGAAGACGAGTTTATAAAAGATCGTAAAATTATACAGATAGAAAATACTTATAGAGATTGTACTGATCTTTTTAACTACTCTAATAAAGAGCACTTTATACAAACTTTAATAGACGAGTCTCAAAAGTTAAAAGATGAAGAGCATATAAGTGCGTCGTTTACTTCATTAGCAGCATTAAAATTGGTATACTACTCTCTTAAAAAGAAAGGTGTAAAGGTAGTTAAACTAACAAGTGAAACGTCTGAAGATACAAGGCAGTTAATTTATAAAAGATTTAAGGAGCAAACGCATATTGCATTTCAGGTTATACTTTATACTCCTACACTTACAGTAGGAGTAAGTAATGTTAATAACGTCACTAAACATTTTCATTATGACTCTAGTATGAGTTGCGACGTTATTAGTTCATTACAGATGATTAAAAGATCTAGAACAGCTAAAGAGATACATTTCTTTTTGCAGAATAGACAACTTCATAAAGACATCGATCTTGAAAGTATAAACAGAAGAGCTGAGCATAATGCTGTAAAATACTACGCTAATAAAGATAAAGCATTACTTTTAGATGTAGATTATGAAACAGGTGAGATGAAGCTTACACCTTTAGCGCATTATATTAACAAGATAGAAGTGTTTAACAATATCCTTATGAACAATCACAAGAATGCATTTTTAGTACTTCTATCTTACCAGTTTAATTCAGCACCTATAGAAGTTAAAGGTAAAGTATCTTGGAAAATGAGAGATCTTACTAGACAAATAAAAGAAAAAGAATTACAAGACGCTTTAAGTGTTTTCGATAAATTTAAAGACGTTAAATTAAGTGATAAAGAAGTTAAAAGACTAAGATTTAAAACGTCAGAGTTATCAGATGAAGAAAAAGTAGCACAAATAAAACATGATATTCAATCTATGTATAGCAAAGAAATTCCTCAAAAATCGCTAGACGAATTAACGCGTTTAGAAATAGAACAGAACTTTAAGTTTACTGATAAAGTTAAATTAAATAAGATATTTCAAAACGAAGACGACAGTTATGCAAAATACGAATTATCTGAAGCTATAAGTAATAATATAGGAATGTTGCAAGATAATAATAAAGAGACAATAAACTTTTTAAAATATCTTATTATTAACGATAACGCAGCATTAAAAGGATCTTATACTTTAGATGACATAAAAAGAATTGATTTCGAAAGAGGTAAAGGTTCTAAACTTGCTAATTTCTTAAAAAGCTTAGGATATACGTACAGCGCTGGTAAATGGGAAGTAGACCTAAGAGTTCTTGGTTATATTAAGTACCTTGATTAAGTACCTTGATTATAAATAATTATAAAATAGGAAAGTAAAAATGAGAAACTTAAGAAACTTCAGTACTACTAGTAACTACCAATTTGGTACGTCTTTATTCGGTACAGAGACAACATACGCTATACAATCTGTTAACTTACCAGGTATATCATTTACTCATCCTGAAGTTTCTTCTGGTTCAGTACTTGGCCATATACAAGGCGATACAGCACAGTACAATGAACTTGAGTTAAATTTTATTATAGACGAAAACCTGGAAGTATGGAAAGAGATTATTAATGGAATGATTAAGATGAGAAATACAGAAGGTCTTGGTCAGCAAGTGAATTGCAATTCATTTCTTAAAATATTAGATTCTAATAATAAGGAAATTCTTCACTTAGACTTCACAAACACATTAATAAGCGTTATTAGCGACGTAGAATATTCTAGTACAGAAGAAGATGAAATAATAACTCTTCCTGTTACTATAACTTATGACTACTACAATATCAAGAACACTAAGTAACTTTAATGCTTAGAAGACAACTACCACTACAACCAGACGGTTCAGTAAATAGATTCGACCTGCCAGAAGATTATACTGGTGGTGACGTTACGATATTTGTTAATGGACAATTATTAGCTACAAGAGATATAGAAGATCACGTATACGGATTTGAAGTTAAACTAGATGACGAAGATAATGTTTATTTCCTAGAATTCTACACTGTACTTGAAGATGAAGAGCATCTATACGTTCTTTATGATGGTGAAGGTGACGGAAATTTCGCTGGAGAAGGTACAATCAGTGTTGAAGCAAATGTATGGCAACTTATAGCTCTTCCATTAGAAAACCAAGTATGGCTTGATGGTAAGATGCAGAAAAGTGATGAGCAAAGTACTATTAAGAATTGCGTCGTAGATCAACTAGAAGATGTATACGATAGACCAGCTGAAGAATTATTTAAAGTGGCTAATTGTGCTATAGGTGATGAGGGTGGACAATTAAGAAATTATATACCTGGATTTACTAAAGATACTTCTGTACATAATTTCCCATTAGTATATATTGACGATAACGGTGATACAACTAGTAAGGAAATAGTAGGTTTTTGGATTAGATCCTTAGAAGAGTTTATTATAACTTGGAAAGTGTAACGCACTAGTACGTTATAACTTAACGTATATAACTACAAAATTATCCGTACTCCAATCAACACCTGAATCATCTATTATGGATATACTGTTATCCGTTATATCTAACTCATCTTGCATTAATGCAATCATTCCATTTAGTACTACGTCAACTTGTTCAGACGTGTCGATGTTTTCTTTAACAGTAATTGTCTTATTATCTTGATCTATACTTGGATTTTTATCTATTATCATAACTACCTACAACTACTTAACGTGTATACCAAAAGGTTCTACGTTATTTTCTAATTCTTCATCAGTCTTCTCGATTATTGCTTCACCTTTAGCTTGCATATCACCGTAAGATATTTCTGATCCAGATACAAGACTAGTACTATACTTACCAGTAACAGTAGCCCATTTAAAGAAAGCCTCTCCGATTGCTCTTTGTTTTATCCATACATTGTTATATATTAGATCTTCTTCTTGAGGCTCGTACTCTTTCGCTACTTCTAAAAGGATAGCACTATGTGTAGGTGTTTCTAACATAGTAAGTATTTTACTATTTGAGTTGAAGTCGTAATTAAGTTTCTTGTTAAATGTACTTTTAATGTTACTAAATTTAGCTAGCGTAGAACTCATACCTGCCATGTCAAAACTAGATGTAGTATCAAACATTATTGATTTAGTATCAAGTACCATACCTTGAGGTATCTGCGCAAATAAAGAGCTTATAGCACTTGAACTTATACCAGTTATTTCCATTATATTATCTGGAAGTTTGTAAGTATATACGTTATTTTCTAACGTAACTATATGAGATCCTATAATTCTTCCATCGTAATGCCATTCTGAATACCTTTGTATTGTATCGTCTATGCAATCTGATAATTGCTCTTCTGTAAGTTCTACTCTTAGTGTAGGTGCACCTAAAGATCTTTTAATATACTCTATAAGCTTTTCTTTTGTGTTTATTCTAGCCATCTATATCTCCATTAGTTATTGTTGTACCGTTTTCATTAGCTTTTATAACACTCTCAAGTTCATTACCTGGAGTATCTAACGTCTCATCAAGTCCGTAATCAGCACCTGTATTTGTACTATTTAACTTTATCTCAACTTCTTTAATTATAGATGAACTTCTAGTAGGTGGATATAAGTTACCTTGTAATGTAACTTCTATACTTGCTGTTATTATTCTTACTTGAGCATCATCAAGATCTTCAGGTATTTCGATATCAGGATCTGATATCTTTACAATAACTGTAGTAGGTTCAAGAAGTTCATCTATTTCATTAATCTTTAATACTACACTTGGGTTAAATGAAGTAACTATTTGTTCTATTATTATAAGGCAATCTGTAAGTGATTTTGTAGCAATATTTAAACTGAAAGTAAAATCATAAGCACTAGCGTTATAATAAAAATCTACAAGTTCGTTAGATTTGTTATTTTTAACTACTCTAGATAATTTATTAGTATTTCTTTCAGGAGCTTTACTCATAGACTCTAAACTAAGAGACATTCTAGGCATAATATTTGCTCTAACATTACCACTAAGAAGTGACTTCATATCGTTTTCTGAAATAGTATAGTTGTTTTCTCTAGTTCCGAATTTAATAGGCACCACGAGATCTTTAATTCTGTCGCCGTTCTCATATCTAGGAACAGAGATGTCGTTAAAAAGATCTAGAAGAGCTACTGTATAATTCTTAATACTTGAATGATAGTAGTATTCCATGTATTTTCCTTACATTTGTATAACGACTAAAGTCGTTATATCTATGATTTTACCCAATGAGAATATGCAAAAGTTACCTCTTGTTCAGTGATTTCATCAACGCTTGATGTGTCTAATGCTACTTCTGCAAGTTCAGTAGGGAATGCATTTTTGAAAGTATATACTTCAATTACTTCATTAGATGAAGTATCTAAAGGTTTAATTTCTAAGAATGACATATAGTCGTCATTCTGAGTAACACTTCTTTCTCCAGTTTGTACTGAATCAATAATGTCCATCCAATCGATAATTACAGATCTAATATTTAAATTAGGTGTATTCCAGAAAGTCATGCTGTAAGTACCCTCAAATTGTGCTTCTCCAGCTAATGTCATTTTATGACCTTGGCTATGTACTTCTACTGATCCAATTGTTTTACTTGGTAGTGAAGCCACTTTACAAAGTGCTGATATAACATTACCATCAAGAGATGCTCCTTTAGGTGCAAATGATGCAACAAATTTATTTCCTCTATAACCTAAACCTAGGTTCTGTTTTAATACGTCTAAACTCATAGTTTAACTCCTGTTTTAGTTGTATTTATATACCTAACTCTTTTTCAGTAATTATAATAAAAGTAGCACCCATTGAAATTGCAAATAATTTAGCTGCTTCCCATTTAGCTTGGTTTATAACGTATGTTTGTAAGGATTTTTGATAATTAAGATTAGATTTAGGAGTATCTTTTTTAGGCTTTTTAGGTGGATTACATTCTGTGCTTGGCTTTACTTCTACAAGAAATATCCTACCGTCTTCCATCTGTATAGTATAATCGATATAATACCTGTGCTTTTTACCGTCAACAGGACTTATATACGGTACAATCGTTCCTTCTGAATTTGCTTTTACTATATACGGATTATGAGAGCAAAATACGCAAAATTTATGTTCCCAAGAAGACCTATATTTTATACCTGGTTCTTTCATATCAAAAGCCTCTGTTATAATCCACTTATCTTTTGCACTTTCAGGTGGAATATATATTCCTTGCTTGTATTTTCTGCCCATTATTCTATCTCTATTGTCGCTTTGTCATATTTGAATAGCTGTTCTATTTCTTCTACTTCAGGTACGTCTTTATTAAGAGATTCGTTCCTTTTTAAAATTGTTTCTGATTCGTCTTTTATGAAAGACTGTATAGCACTATTTTTACTGATGCTTAGTTTATTAAATACAAGAGTTTTATCACTTAAGTGCGTATCGTTTATTTCTCCAGCTATAATAAAATAATCTGAATAACATTGCACATATAAATCGTCACTATACAATTCGTCTTTCTTAAATATTTTAGATTTACCTTGCAATCTAAGAGTTATACCTTCATTATAAGCGTCTTTTAATTTGAACTTTTTCATTACTAACCTTTATATGCTATTAATAGCATTTATCTGTAAATATTTATAAATATTTATAAATACAACTAAATACGTTAAACGTATCTAAAGGAAATAAAATGAAAGTAAACGAAACTGAAGGCATAGATGTAATTAATCAAGCCGAACTATTAGGTAAGTTAGACAAGATAGTTCAGAAAAAATCGATAGCATATAGATGTAGTGATATGCAACCTCTTCAAGGTGGTAATGGAGTTATCTCTGGTATAACTTATGACGCTGTACAAGACAAATTAAAAGTATTAAGTACTAATATTGAAGCTAGTACTGAAAGAATTAGAGCAGCACTTACTTCAGAAAGTACTGAAGACCTGAAAGCTATCTATGGAGAAGATATTATAGATGTTTTAGCATATTACTTAGCAGACGAACTTGTATACAGAATTGATACTAGATATCTTCAAATGATAAAAACGAGAGCTAAAGCTTCTAAAAATCTTGTATTTAGTTCAGATTATGCGTTAGAACTAAATACAGTAATTAAAACTATTGTTATGAGAGTAAGCAAGTCTTTAAATGATCTTGCATTTAGTGATAGAAGAGCAAGTGGAGCGTTCTGTGTAGTTAATTCAGATGTTGCTGCGTTACTTGGATTCGATGCTCAAGGTGGTATTGATGGCGACTGTTCTTACCTTGGAGAATTAAGTGGAATTTCATTTTTTATTGACTTCACTAACGATAATTCTGGTACTGATGCTTGCGTATGTGGTATTAAAGGAAATGGAATTAACAGAGGAAGTACTGTTATAAGTCATTATAGAGAAGATTGGGTTAGCACTGTGGATCATACTAATGGATCTAACATTGAATTTCTTGTTGATAGAACAGCAATGAGTATTAATCCATTAGATAACGAGTTTTGGTTAGAAGGTGACGGAGAAAGCGCTTTCTTAGTAAAATTCGATGTTGATTTAACTGATGTGCATGCAGCTGTATAACGCTGTGCACATTATGCGCATTATAAATAAAATAAAAAGAGGAGTTTAGATGGCTGGTATTATAACAGAAAACGAAAATCTAGAATTTCATGCTAAAGGTGCTAATTCTAAAGTAGTTTTTAAAGAAAATGATGTTGAAATAAACGTAGCTAAAATAGAAGATGTACAAGCTGTTAAGACAGAACTTACATCTTACGTTTATAGCCAAGCTGCTAGTAACGTTATAGATATTAAAGGTGTTAGTACTTCTAACGTAGTTAAGACTAAGAACCATGCTGTAGTTACTTATACTGGGAATGGCGACACGCAAACAATTGAAACTGGTATATCAAGTGTTGACTTTACTCAACCAAATAATGGAAGTGGCTTTTATAATAAAAGAGTTGCTGGAGGCTTTGCAGTTATTGCTGATGATGCTGTAGATTTGATAGATAGTACTAACGATACGAGTTCAGTGGATAACTGGACTGCTGTAAATGATGCTAATTTAAGTGTAAGTAATGGAGTGTTAAGTGTTAACGCTGATGATACTGATTATCCATACGCAAAAAGAACATTCACGCTAAATAAAGGTAGTTATGCTATAAGTTGCACTGCTGAAGGTACTGCACCAAAGTTAAAAGTAATGACAGATGACGATATAACAAGCATTACACCTTTAATTAGTGGTTCTATGTTATATATAATAAATGTGCCTAATGATGATACTAATTATGTAATTAGACTCGAATGCGGTACATCTGACGATGATGCTACAGCTACATTTAGTAACCTATCGATATTACCCGTAGCTGGTAATGGAAGTGGTAGTTGTGTTGCTAATACTAGTAATGTTCATTTTAAGAGTAGGAGTAGTGAAGGAAATAATCAAATATATGATGGGCTAAGAGGAGTTCATCGTAGAGTATTCTCAAACTTAACTAATGTTGAGTTCCACGATGACACAGACGATTTATCAGAATTTACTTTAAATGGTGTAGTTATAGAAGGTGCTCAAGTTGGTCAAAATGAATTAGACGAAACATATGTACTATACCAAACACTGTTCACTCATATCAAGTGGGGAATGACTTCACATAATAAATTCTATGTAGAAGCATACAATCCTGTTACTAAAGAAGGTACGATACTTTATAGTGGTTCAGCTAGTGCTGGTCATCAAGTTCCTCATAGTGCTGGGGTTGAGTTGGGTTATACTGTTGTTAAGAACCTAGTAAGTGCTTCACAATGGCGAGTCAGCATCAAAGGTATAGCAGAAAATGGAAAGAAGATGCTCTTGAATACGGATAGTGCTAAGGTCTCTACTGGGTACTATTCAAATATAACAAGCACAAGTATTAATGGAGTTCAAACAAGCGATAACTACATGTTATATTACAAGTGTAAATCAGAAACATGGACAATAGGTACTTATATTGGTACAGGTAGTACCGGTAATAAGATTATTACTACTGATGTTAATGGTAAAGAAGTTAAGTTAAGAGATGTTGTTATTAAGAGGATTGATGATGTTGGTGATTGGGGAGTCTATAATAGTGAAACCTTAGTTAGGTTAGAGCTTAACACACCAGACAAAGAGGCAACTGATGGATATAGAGCTATACTGTTAGATTATGGTTTTGTTTTAAACACTTCAGCTGCAATAGTTAACGCACTAAACGGGCAATACCTATATATGGGATATATCGACACAAATGCTACAACAACGCCTGATGATTCATATTATATGAAACCAACTCATAGTACAGACCCATTAGCGATAAGTACAACTACTTTAAATAGTGACGTTTCTATAAGCGTATCTAAAGACGCTCTTGGTTACAAAAATGTTCTTAAGAATTTCAATCAAGTAATAGACGCATCTCAATTAGAAGATGGTAAGTACTACGTAGGTATTAAAGAAGACGGTACTAATATGTTCGTTAAAAACAAACCGATGTACAGAGATTATGAAGCTCAATTTGCTCAAGACAGCAGATATGTTCTTAAAGAAGGTAAATGGTACCTTGCAGAGACTGCTGAGTTACTTATTAATGGTACATTTAAAGATGGTACTACTAATGGATGGAGTGCTGTTAATGCTGAAATAAGTGTTGAAAATGGTATGTTAAAAGTAGATGATAGTGCTGACTCTGGTAGTTGGAGTAGTGCTAGGACTAATATTTTATTAGAAATCGGTAAAAGGTATTCTATTTCTATAGGTAATTTTTCTTCAAACGCCACTGACGTTACTAATAAAGTACATATTAGTATTTACAGTGGGTACAATTGTGGATTAATGGCTACGGGGGATGTATACTATCACCATAACGGAACATCTTACGCAGAGTTCGTAGCCACTGCCAGCGAAAACACACTCTCTGTCGGAATTCACCATGAGGATATTGCATACTTCGACAATATAAGCATATACAAAACACAACCAACATTAGGAACAACACCTGAAGCTATTACATGGTTATCTAAACCAGTTCAAGTTGCTAACGGAATAATACAAGACTTACCAAGTTCATAAGGAGAAATAATGATACGTAAAGAAAGAGAAGAAATCCTTGAGAATGTTCAAGGCGGTACAGAGTTTACAGGAGCCATTGTAGCTCCTGAGATGGAATGCGACACAATGATAATGAAAGATAGACCTATGTTCTTTGCTGGTAGAAATGCTGGACATATAGATACAGATATTATTATAGACTTTAACGATGTTCAAATAGATACACATAATGCTTACAAAGGTGGTATTTGGGTTTGTCCTAAGGACGGGGTTTATAGTATTGAATTATTATTTTCAGTAATACTGCAAGAAGGGGTTATAGAAATACAAATACGTTATCCTCGTTCAAGACATTTATTGCAATTAAATGATGATACCTCTAATGGAATAAGATGTATATCATACGCTAAAACCATTAAATTTAAAGAAGGCGATACTTGGTATGTTAAATCAAATAACACAGATGATAATGAGTACATTTATGGTAGTAGCTCGAATTATACAAACCTATCAATAAGCTACCTAGGAGCATAAAATGATAATACAAAACAAAGACAATAAAATAACAATAATTTCTGAAACAGCTACAGAGTTACTTCCCATACACAAAGAACTAGGTTACGAACTTATGCCTAAACCTGATTTCGATGTAAGAACTAAGTTACATTTAGTTGATGGCGTTCTTAAAGAAGATACTCAAGAAGTTCAAAGATTAGATCAAGCCGCTACGCACAAAGAACAAAAAGCTCAAAAACTTAAAGCTCTTAAAGAACTTACAGTTACTACAGAAGCAGGTAATACATTTGATGCTGACGACCAGTCAAGAGCCAACATGAATGAAGCTATTACGGCAGCTGCAGTACTTGGATTAACAGAAAGTCCTTGGAAACTACATGATAACTCAGTAGTAACTATAAGCGTAGATGAGATTAAAGAGGCACTTGCACTAGGAATAGTAGAAAAGGGTGCTATCGTACTAGGTTAAAGTTATGCACGAACTAGAGTCTAACGAGTATATTGTTAGAGTACCTGTAAAGGTACTCATGTATAAGGGTACTTCTAAAGACAATCCTAAGAGTACTATAACGGACAAATCAATTTCTTGGTGGACTAACTCAATGTACAGCCATTGCGAGATTGTAGTTAACCGTACTCATATTACAGTAGCACCTGAAACTGGTATAGTAATAGACGACGCAATACCAGAAGATAAAACGCCCAAAGTGTGGGATATTATCGAACTATCGTATGAGGTTACGCAAAAACAATACCTGGATTGTATGCAGTTCATTCATTCTCTTGAAGACGCAGAATACGATTGGAAAGGAATACTACTATGCCAGTTCTTGAAGATAGGTCTTGATAGAACTGACAAGTGGTACTGTTCTGAACTTGTAAGCAAGATATTACAGATACTCGGAGAAGAGAAAATGTATTATATAGAACCTCATAGAATTAATCCAGGTGACGTGTCAGAAATACTTACTGGTATGAGATAACACGCTCAGTATAAATAAAATCAAAACATAGGAGATTACATGGGAATTAAGATTAAAAGTCCTAATGGAGCACTAATATTAGAAGCTCAAGATGGTGCAGATAACGCCACGGTAGTATTGCCGAGAGAACCCATAGCAACAGAAAGTCATGTTCAGACTAAGGTAACAGACGCTACAACTATTTTAGACAGTAAAATCAATAATACACCAAGACAAATAGTTAGTAACGTACTGGTGAATAGTAATAGTGTAACTATAGATAATATAATAGTTACTAAAAATCACGCTGTGATTACTTATACGGGTATTGATGGCGATATATCAGTTCCAGTTGGTATTAATGCAGAATGGTTTACAGATTCAACTAATAGTTCAGATTATTACTTAGATGGAGAAGAAGTAAAGCTACAGTCAGATGATAGTGTTATAGCTAGTGGAAGTTGTGTATTAAATTTAGTAAAAGTGAAAATCAAAAAGAGAAGTGGTGGAGATTTTGATGATGATAATTCTGCTAACTTTGTGTTTGATGGACTAAGACTTAAAACGGATGTTATTAAAACAGGCCAAACAGACGCAAGAGCAACAGTAGCGGGTATTGATTTTTCTGGTAGCAATATCATAATAAAAGGGAATGATGCTAATACTAATGAAATAGATAGTGAATATGTAATGGGTGTTACTTTATATACACATATCAAATGGGGAATGACTAGTCATAATAAATTCTATGTAGAAGCATACAATCCTGTTACTAAAGAGGGTATGATACTTTATAGTGGTTCAGGTAGTGCTGGGCATGAGATTAAACATAGTATGGGTGTTGAGTTGGATTATTTCGGTTATAAAAACTTAACATCTGCCATAGAATGGAGAGTTGGTACAAGATACAATGGTGGTACTAATAAGTATCTAGTGTTAAACACTGATGCTTCTATAGCTACTAATAGCGGACAGAATGAAAGCACAAACAACAGTATTATATTCGGAACTTCTACTTCTTGTAATGCTTCAACTGATACCTACATAGCATACTACAAATGTAAATCAGAAACATTTACAATAGGTACTTATATTGGTACGGGAGCTAGTGGTAATAAGATTGTTACTACTGATGTAAATGGTAAAGAAGTTAAGTTACGAGATGTTGTTATTAAGAGGATTGATGATGTTGGTGATTGGGTAGTACTTGATAGTGCAAGAAACGACGCTGATTTAACATTGAATGGGTCTGGAGCAGAAGAATCAAGACATAAGCTAAATTATACTACAGGTTATATTGTAATTGATGACACTTCCACTTATGGTGGTGGTATTAACAAGCTAAACGCTCAATACCTATATATGGGGTACATAGACACAAATGCTACAATAACACCTGACGATAGTTATTACAATAAACCAGTAGATAGTTCAGATGTAGATGCAACAGACACAACTACAACAACAGCAGATTATACAGTTGATACCATTGTAAAGGATAGTACAAGTGGTAAGATGTATAAAGCTATCGTTGATATAACGAGTGGGGATTTACTGACTAATACAGACAAGTTTAAAGCACTAAGTACATTATCGATAACAGATGGTACATTTATAACAACTAATGGTATTGATGGTCAAGGCTATATTCATTCAACTGAAAAGTTTACTGGAACTATTGATTTTAGTGGCGTTAGTGATGGACTTAAATGGGTAGGTAAAAGAGGTACTAACTTTGTATTTGAAGATAAGAAGCCTATGAATGGTTTATATACAAAAACAAGTGCTGATGATAATAGATTAGTTAATATTGATGGTAAATTATATGATACTGTTGGTGGTGAACTGGTTGTAGGTGGTAACTTTGATACACAAGCTGATGTTGATTTAATAAACAGTACTACTGGTACAGTATCATTATCAAGTGGAAAACTAAGGGTAACACAAGATGGCTCAATTGGTGAAGCTTATACTCAATATATAGACACGATAATAGGAGAAGAATATATAATCTCTTGTAATGACATAGGAGGTACTGCTAATGGGTATTTTTTCCCTGTAAAATCAGATGATAGTTATTATCTATCGCTGGGCTATAACACTACAGGAAACTTAAGTGGAACATTTATAGCGTCTGAAACAACTGCACGTGTTAAGTTTAGAGTTATTGATGGTACTGATGACTATGCAGAGTTCGACAATATAAGTGTATATAAAATAAAACCAACACTAGGAACACTACAAGAACCAACAGCGTTCCTAAAGTATCCAGTTATGGTCGCAAGTGAAACACCTATGCATATAGTAAAACCAATGACAAATAGAACAAGGAGAGTATAATGAGTGATTATAAAGATTGGACAGATAGAGAGTTACCATCAAGTGTGATGGATACTCTGGAGGTAGATGATTTAGCAGTTAATTATGAGATTGTATGTGCTGACTTGAAGATGACTGATAGACCTATGTTCTTTGCTGGTAGGACTGCTGGTAATATAGATACAGATATTATTATAGACTTTAACGATGTACAAGTAGATACACATAACGCTTATAGTGGTGGTGCTTGGGTTTGTCCTAAGGATGGTGTTTATAGTATAATATCTAATATTTTTATGTATATATCTTCTTCAGATTATAGTACTTTTGCAATAATGTATATAAACAATGACATAGTGCAAATAACTTATCAAAGAGATACTGATGTTAGTGGAGATAGGCACTCAGTAATAGTATCGAGTAGAGAACTTAAAAAAAATGACTTAGTTTTTATAAAATCATACGCAGTTAATGGAGATGAATATATAAGCGGTACAGACTCTGCTAGAACAAACCTATCAATAAGCTACCTAGGAGCATAAAATGATAATACAAAACAAAGACAATAAAATAACAATCGTATCAATGGCAGATAAACTACTGCCGATACACGAAACACTAGGGTATGAACTTATGGCTAAACCTGATTTCGATGTGCAAGGACAAAAATTACATTTAGTAGATGGTATTTTAGCAATAGATACAGAACTTACAAATGAGTTAGCTACTAAACAGCTTATTAAAGAAATGGAGAAGTCTGTACAAGGACTGATTGATTCAACAGCTAAAGGATTAGGTTATGATAACATGAACTCAACAGCTAAGTATTTACGTCCTAATAGTCCGTTCTACGATGAGTGTATTGCGCTAGGCGACTGGACAGATGCAGTATGGGCCAAAGTATACGAAGTACAGGCTGATGTTGACTCAGGTGCCGAATCACCTACTATAGAAGAATTACTTGAATTAATGCCTGTTTACGGTGCGTAATTAAACTTGAACGCCTTAACTAACATATACCAGAAGGACCTATACGAAATTATAGGTCCTAAAGACAGAGGTAATGCAGATATAGTAGTAAAGCAACGAGTAGAAGTTAAATCTTACAAGTCTCCTCAGTATCTGGGGTTTATGCGAATACCAAAGTTCTTCATAAAGAACAAGATGCATAACTTTTAAATACAAGGTACTGAATACAAGGTACTGAATACAAGGTACTGAATTAAAGATAAATAAACCAAAATATTAGGATGATAATATGAACACAACTTTCCAAGAATTAGTACAAAACTTTAAAATAAAGTCTCCACTTGTGTCAGAAGAACAAGAAGCATGGACTAGAGAAGATCTGCATGATATTATAGATTTCTTATACGAAGAAGACTTTGAAGATGCAGTAGAAGCTCTTATTGACTTTATAGACGACGAAGACTTAGAAGATCTTGAAGACGAACTAGACAAAGACGTTACTGAGAAAATGTCAGCTTCATCTAAACGTGACGCTGCAAAAGGTAGACGTAAAGCTTCTTTTAAGAACAAAATGAGAAAGAAGAAAAAATGCCTACAAAAACACGGAGATACTATCAAGAAATCAAACGGTAGAAAAACATGTAACGTTAAAGGTAAGCTTGTAAAAGGTATGTCTAGACAAGACAGAAAGTCTATGAGAAAAACTAGACGCAAGAATAAAAACAAAATTACTTCGTAGAATAGTAGAGCATTATGTTTAAAAAAATAGTACAATCTATATCTGAGTCACTTCAAAGTGACGGTTCTATAGCAGATCTGCACTTACAAAAGTCTCATAGTAATAATTTATTAGAACTTAGTATGGATCTTAAGAGATCAGTAACGTTTGTTAAGTCTTTAGATTCTATTAAAGCTGAATACGAAGAATCTCAGTATGACGAGATAGAAAAACGATACGCTAAAATAGAGCAATCTTATACCAAAGACTTTCATAAGATACATAAAGATTTTGAAAAAGACATAAACTTATTATTACAGAAAATGGGTAAAGATATTAAAAAGGCATTCTAGATGAATATTACAGTAGCAGGAGATGTTTACTTAGAAGACGATACGTTAGTAGATTGTAAAATCGAAGTATTTGTTAAAACAACTTTAACAGGTTGGAGTGACATCAGAGATACAGAAGACACTTCTTACAATATAAACTTAGGAGATCCTGATATTTCAGGTCAGGACAATGTACTTAAGATAACTAACTCCAGCACTGAATCTGTTCTTTTAGCTGCGTACTACCAAGGTTCTCGCACAGACAACGACAATATACCAGATCAATTTTGCTATTATTTCTTTAACCTTGATGGTTCAGATCTTTATTTAAATGACTTATATCTTAAACCTTTACAGGCTATAGATTGTTCTTTATGGAATATTCCTGATACTCTTAATGTAAATGATGTACTTGTAGCAAAAAACGGTGCGACTAATGAAGAGTCTTATGTTAAAGATGGTAAAACTTACTGGCACAAAAAATATTACGGATCTGAACTCGTTTATAACTTCGTCGGTACGTCTTTAACTGAATACAGGTTCTGGTACGACGACGAAGATGAAGACGAGTACAGTACTACTAATGTGCACGTTCTTACTAGAAGTGGAGATATACATGTAGACATTCGTACTACTGATTATCTTGGAAGAACTAGAGAATGTCATGACTCGCTAGAGATATATCACACAGCTTTTGCTTGCTTTAATAACAATAATCCTACTAAGAACCAAGAACTCGTAGTTACGTCATGTGCTGGAAGTACAACTGACTTCTCTGTAGACTATGTTATAGACGGAGAGTATTACAATACAGAAGATGTACAGATATTTGAATTAACAAAACACGACATAAAAGCTACTCAGTACGTACACTTCTTTAATGGTTACGAAGATATAACTCTTGAATTAAGTAAAATAATCCAGATGACTAACATACCTCCTGAAATGGATCTTGTAGTTACAGAACCTTTAAACGACACGTTGCTTTATAAATTCGAGCATAACGGTACAGATGAAGATGGAACTATACAGCATACTCAATATGACATTTATAAGAATGTTAAGTCCAGTGATGGAGAAGATAACTGGACTCTGTTCTACAGTACAGGTAAAACGCAACCGCAAGACTTCGAATATGATTTTAGTGCCGACATTGCAGAAATGCGTGTCGTTGTACAAGTATGGGATGATTCAGCTGCACAAGTACAACAAGAATATGAATTTACTGTAGAATGTCCAAGTAAAGGTGTTAGTTTTGAAAACGTAGACTGGACTAAAAAGATACGAACTATAGATTGGACGCCTAGAGTGATTAAAACACCTTGGTTAGAAAAACGTGTACCAATAGACTTTACAATAAAAATAACTAAAGTACCTTGGAATATTACAAAGCATCGTTTAGATTGGTCTATTCTAATAAATAAATTAAAGTTTACTCTTCGTAGAAGAGATATATTATAGGAGCTAATGATGGCAGAAATACAAACAGTAGAAGTTACAATAGGCGACAGCTCAGACTTATGGGAATTTTCAAGTAAGGACATACCAGTTCTTGATATTAACTGGACAGGATCATGGACTATAGCAGAATCTATTGGCGAAACGCCAGTACTGCAAGGTAACTTAACTAAGAACATTGACATTTTTAATGAAGACTCACTAATTAATGAACCGTTAAGAAATTCTTACAAGCTATTCGAGCCAGATGATGAAACAGTGACGTTTAATGATAACGTTCAAGATGGTAGTACAGTTACTGTTAGTGGTACAGTTACTAAAGACGGTGCAGCAGTGCCATCAAAGTACATTTACATTATTGTTAAAGGTCTATTCGTACCTCATTCAAGAACTATAAGAACACAGTGTGACGTTAATGGTGAATTTTCTGTTCAGCTAAACCTAGACATTACTCTTAAAACTCCTGCAGACTCTTTCTTTATTTTTCAATTAATGCCTACTGACAGCGAAACGTTACTTGAAAAGACTTATTATCTTACATGCGAAGTTAAACAAGACGACGCAGGTACTATTAAATTTAGAAAAGAGCTGCTTCAACTTAAACTAAAAATGATTAAGCAAGGTGTGATTTAACGTTACGCTGCTTAATCAGGCTTATTTAAGATTATAAACTATATAAGCAACACTTATCTTTCAATCCTCATCTAATGTAATACATTGTTAGTACGATCTAAAATTAACAAATCCAAGTATTAACCTGTAGACCTGACTAACTGTAAAATGCTCATACAGAGAGCATGTATATAGATATAAGCAATCTTCATTTTGAAGCAATTTAATACCTGTTTAACAATATTATGATATAATAAGACTATAAACAGTATAAAGGATTATTTATGGGTGGAAATACCAAATGTATAAAAGACGGTGTAGAATATATGCCTAGTAAGTTAAAAGTAAATAAAAACGCTTTAAAAGAGATATCTCAAATACTTAAAGAACTTAATATAGAAGAATACTATTCAGGTAGTACGTCACTATTTTTTAATAATTATGATGATATAATAAAGCACAAGCAATATATGGGTGACGTAGACGTTATGGTTGACAAGGAAAAAGTTAAATATTACATTAAAGTTATAAGATCTCATCATAAGTACAAATGCGACAATATAAACATTCAAAAACCAGGTAACACTTTAATAGCTTTATTTAAGTTAGATAGTAGTCCTGAAGATGAGTTAACCCAATTCGATTTTGAGCTACTCGATTTTAAAGATAATAAGCCAACAGAATGGTCTATGTTTAGCCACTCTAGTCATATAGAAGATGCAACAATTGTAAAAGCAGTATTTCATAAACACCTTCTAAGAGCTCTTGTTGGTATGAGCCACATTAAAAAGGCAGTAGTCTTTACACCTAGTAGTACTAAAGAAAATCCAAAATTAAAATCTAAGCAACCACCATACATAAGACTATATAATTTTGGTGTAGATTCTGGTGTTGGTCAAGCGTATGAGAAAATTAATGATGTAATGTACAGAGAGTTAAGAAAGAATAAAGGTGGAATTAAAGGTGAAGTACAGTATAATAAAGATTTAGATTATTGTGCAAAGATCGCTTTAGATAAAAACGCTACAAAATGTGATATCATGTCATTAGAAAGAATAATAAAATATGTTCAGCAAAACGAAATATGTAAAGTACATAAACAGCTCGTATTTTATAGATTTTATGAGATTGTATTTGGTATAGGTTGTCAGGCTCAGCCTATAGAAGACAATGCAGAAGATGATATTGCAGCAAAATTAAAAGCATATCATTACGTTAGAAAAGCGTGGCAATTAGACGTAGACGAATGCTTAGAAGACACTGTTGAAAAGTATCTAGAAAGAGTATGGAACTAACGTATGGAACTAACGTATGAAAAATAAACTAATTAGCAGTATTAAAGAAAGTAATTTATCAGATTCTGAACTAGCGTATATTTACAATCAAGTTATGTACGTACATGTAGAATCATCTGTAAACTTGTTATTTCAACAATGCTCTGCACACGCAGAGTCTGAAAAAGTTATAAGAGAGTACATTAAGAATTCTGCTCAGCCTTATAAAGATAAAATACGAGTTATACAATATATCACTACGCATCGTATTGACAAAAACAACTTTTTACAGAATGGCGTAGCGCAAAAACTAAGTGATTTTTACAGAATGAATTATGCCTGGATTTACAACGTACCGTTCTTTAAAGAATTTGTTAAGTGGCTATCAGAGCTTAAGCTAAATCCACAAGGCCAAGGTGCTACTGGAGTAGGACGTGGCGAACATTTACTTATTATACTTTGCAAGAATGGTGAATTTGCTACTAAAGGTGACGTTCTTATAGGTAACGATCAGGTAGAAGTTAAGAATGGCGGCGAAATATACAAAGCACCAAAACAATATCGTGAAATAGAACAAATTATAGAGTTAGAGCTTGGAGTTAAGAACGTGACTAATCTAGGTAGATTAGTAAAATGTTTTAATAATTTAGACAGAGACAGACAGTACATCTTAGACATGTACAGTGGCATTTACAAGCATATGTTTAGTGACGTACCAGAAGTATATGATAAGATAGATGATATTTTTAACGCTACATTAGATAAAGACGGCAGGTGCTCTAAAGAAGATATACTATTAGCTTTTAAGAGATTAAATTTCTCATTATACCAGGAAGAATACGGATTCGATTATTGCGTTTTCTTTAACTTCAAAGACGGAGACGAGATGATCAGTGCAGTACAACATGAAAGCCAAATCTGTAAAGAAAATGGTTATAAAATAGATGGATTGAACTTTAAAAATGGATATAAAGGCAGTGCTCTAACAATTAAATTAGACGTATCTAGGTCTAGAAAGGATTATTTAAATGGCAAAAGATAGATTGGATGTAAGTATTAAAAACGTAGAAAAACTTACTAAAAAACACTCTAAAGAATTAAATGAATATATCTCTAGTAAAGGTATAATAAAGATAGAAGAGAAAATAGATGGTATTAAAATTAACATTATTAAAGCGCATAACACAGGTGATTTAAAACGTGACTTAAAAGTTTACTATAAAAACGATTTACTTATATGGGATGAATTTAATTACCTTTCAGACAGTGATATTAAAATGTTTAGTACAGGTAATGCTCAATTTAAATTCTGTTTAGATGAAGTGTTACGATTTAATAAAGAAGAAATAAAAAAATTAGAAATTAATACAGAGCTATTCTTTGAATACGTTATGCGTAAGAGTACTTTAAGCCATACTTACACAGAATTATTTAATCTTATTTTTATAAAGGCTACAACTGAACAAGATATGAGTTATTTTAAACAAAGATATCCCATCTACGTAGTGAATAATAATTATAAAGCACAGTCGCTTGATTTTATGATAAAAAGTTTAAAACAAGATCTTAAAGAATATAGTTCTGTTTATGGTGGAATCAAAGGTACTGCTGAAGGTTTTGTTATCAAAACCGATATAGGATTATTTAAATTACAGAAAGAATCTCAAAACGACCAAGAAGAAAGAACTAAAATAAAGAACAAGCACCGTATGGAACCTTATGCAGAAGAATTATACTGGTCTCAAGTAAGATCAAGTGCTTTATACTTTATGGAAAATAATAGTCACGTTTTAGCATTACCGTATCATAGTAAAAAGAATAAGGTACAAGTATTAGATGATATAATGGGTAATGTAAAATTTATAACGCACAAGAGACTGCCAGGAAATAACGGTGCGCTATTCATAGGCAAGTTTAGAGTACTTACAGTACAACATCTTAAAATAATTAAAGAAGCATATAAGGAATACGATACGTTAACTATATGCGTAGTTACTAGTAAAGACACTAAAAGTACTAAAGAATTCAGACTTAGCGTGCTTAATGAAGTATTAAAAAAGAATAATATAAAAGCTAACGTGATTAAACATGGAAGTGGAAATATATTTGGTATAATGAATAAAAGTGCTTGCAATATTAATGTTATTGTAGCAGGTACAGATAGAGTAGAAGCTTATAGAGAAACTCTTAAAAATAATCCTGACTTAAGTGTATGCGAAATAAAAAGAACAGATGAAGATTGTAGCGCTACTAAAGCATTTAAAGATATGAGTCTTGTACCTGAAGAGATCAGGTACAGATATTGCGAGTTCGTCTAAAAGTTCATAATGAATCTGTGCTTATACGCTACGCCAGTCTTACTAGCACTAGTCTTGTATTGCTCCCAACCGAACAGTACGTGGCCTTTCTTAGTTTTCCATTGTGGAAACTCCTTAACCCATACTATACTTTCATCATTAGTATCTTTAGCATATGCAAAGTTGTATGCAGTATTTCTTAGTAACCACAAGAACGTACTCCATCCACTTATTGAGTAATCAGCTAAATCACCTTGGTCGAATACTCTACCGTATGCATTAGTCTCTTCTAACTTAGCTAAGTCTCTCTTGAATGCTTCTCTAACACCTGGTATTTTCAGTGTCCATTGTTCTTTCTCACCTTTTAGTACAGCTCCATTGAACCATGCACTCCAAGTTTCTTGAGTTGAATCATCATCGAACCAACCCCATACGAAGAATGCTACATAGTATGTGGCTTTATTTACTGTACGTTTGTGGAAGTAACCTTGAGGTACTGACTTACTTGGATCGAACAGGTGATGCACTGGCTTAGTAAGTAGTATTTTAGTACCATCTTCTGATAGCTTTGGATTTCTCTGATTGAATCTCTTCACGAATCTATTGTTATCAAACCAATAATTATATACTCTATTTCTAGCCCACTTTCTGAACGGTGATAGCAAATAGAACATCGGAATACCTATTAATTTACTTATTATGTCCCATAGAACTAACACTGTGTAGTATACGTATTTCATGATGGTCTCCCTTCTACCCATAATCTACTCTGCTCAGCACCACTTAATGCTAATATAGCTTGTAGATCTAACTTAGTTAACTGTTCTACTGAATTATCGCTAGTTACCCAGTTTACCGTAGTCTCATCATCAGGTAGTGCATTAATTGCTCTACTCATTCGATCCTGGCTTTTCTCATTACCTTGGAACGACGAACCGTTGAACTCTACTACTATATTATCTACTGCTGTAGCTCGTTCAATTTTCCATTCTTTAAGCCGTTCACCTAATTCACTAGCATTTATTTTATCCATATCTGGTGTAGTATAATCTGTGTAGTATGCGTAGTAGTTACCTTCAGCATCTACTGCTATATCTTCAACTTGTTCATATCCATTGTCTATATGGAACTGTAATAGTTCCCCATTACCTAGGGTAGCTAGTACCCCATCTGTTATTTTAGCTATCATCTTATTTACCTCCTATGTATGTTATGTTCAGTGCAGTACCACCATCGCTAATATTTCCGTGTAGTAAGTAATTATCAGAGTCAGCTAAAATAAGATTTACGTGAATAATGTCACCTTTCTTTAATTCAAGTGTTGTCGTTGTTGTAATTACCGGGTACTTAGCACCATCTTCAGCTTTATCTCTTGAAAAGCCTCCCATACTTTTAATAGACGAGCCGTTTAAGTAAACAAGAGTACTAGTCCTACCTACGGTAGTACTTTTATGTCCAAATCTAAAGCGTACTGTTATTATGTAAGTACCGTCTTTTGCGCAAAGCCATAAACCGTTAGACAACGCATTATGAGTATCTATTGTTGTATCCCAGTTAACTATAGCAGGAGCAGTTAAGTTAGTAGTGCTACGTGCGTTAAGTATAGGTCTATCGATAATTTTAACATCGCTAGCTTCAACGTCATTAACTACAATCGTATCAGCTTCCATAGTACCAATAACAGTATCAGCCAAGCTTCTATTATAATCAATATCAACTGGTGTTTCACTTGCAACCATAACTGGATGCTTTAAGAACGCTGTTGGTTCTTGTAGTGTTCCTAGTGTTGGTTGTGTTTTGTAGACACTTATGTTGTCGAAGTATGCTGTGTCGTCATCTCCCGTACCATTCATTTTTAGGATTAACGCTTCCGTTTCATTTTGAGCAACAAATCTTAAATATCCGCTTTCAGATAGATTATATCCTGAGATATTTAGTAAAGGATTAACTCCACCCATTGAAGCCTTAACTGTGTATTCTGCACCTATTTCTAGTGTTATATCCTGACTAGCAAAAGGATAATCAGTATCATTAGCATTAACAGATAATTGGCCGTTAGACAAACTTAAATTAGCATCATTATTTGCAGTCCACCCGTCAATATCATCGGTAAAACTATCTTCAAATATAGCGCCGCCAATAGTATCATATGATTTACCATCAATATTAACTAATCTATTATCATCAGCACTTGTTTTTGTATATAAACCATTCATAGGCTTCTTATCTTCAAATCTCCAAGTACCATCTGATTTTCTACCAACCCATTTAAGTCCATCACTAACGCCACTAAAATCAATAGTTCCAGTAAACTTTTCAGTTGAATGCACATACCCTTGACCATCAATACCATTAGTTGTTATAAATGTACCATTTACAATGTTTAGATTCGTGTCGTCAGTTGGTAAATTAAAGTAAGTATCGTCAGGCGTTGTTGTAGCATTTGTGTCTATGTATCCCATATATAGGTATTGCCCGTTTAGTGCGTTAGTTTGCTCAGATGTGGCAGATACTTCAAAATACCCATAAGGAAATTGGGATATAATTGCACTGTCAATTTCTGCTGCGGCTGCTAAATTCAAACTATACCCTTCTCCTTGCCTGGCACTGTCAAATACTTTCCAATCACCAACATCATCAATCCTCTTAATAACAACATCTCTTAACTTAACCTCTTTACCATTAACATCTTTAGTAACAATCTTATTACCAGCACTACCTGTACCAATATAAGTACCTATTGTAAATGTTTCTGATTTACATTTGTAATACATCATTATCACCGAATCTGCTATATTTTCTGCACCTGACTGTGGTACAGCTATGCTTGTCTCAGATACAGTGTACCTTTTGTTTGCTGGGTTAAGTAGTTTGTTGTCCACATTAGCTTCTAGATAGCCATATTCTCTGTAACTTGCGAGCCAAGACCTATCGTCATTTAAACTTTTACTCACCCAGTAACCCAACTCAACCCCAGCACTATGACTAATCTGATGTCCAGCAATACCACTTCCAAGATACATTATCATACCTTCTTTAGTAACAGGATTGTATGCTTCTACATAGAATTTATTATGTGAAGTCATTCCCCATTTGATATGAGTATATAGTGTTTGGTATAGTACATATGTTTCTGCGTCTGCATTTACACTTGTGTCATTATCGTAAACAACCGTAACACCAGAAGCAGTAAACTCGCTTACTTTGTCAGGGTTTGAATTTTCAGCAGCAATTGTGTCTGTAAAGATTCTTTTATCTATCCCTCTCAGTCCATCGATAACTCCATTAGAGTTATCTGCACTTTGAATCTTGTAACGAACCTTACTAGTATTAGCAACACAGCTACCACTTCCATTACCAGCTACGGGCAATATCGATAGGTTACTAAATGTAGCTGTAGCATCGTCTTCAGGACTATACATTGAACAATATACATCAATACCAGCGTCTTCTGTTAAGGTAAACACTCCGCCTATAGTCCCATTAATGTAAGAAGAATTTACTATTATTCCCTCCGAACCTGTACCTTCTAAGTTGGCATACATCATAGGAGATGTGCCTGCAGCCTCCACACTAAGGAAGTATGACCCAGCCGATAGCTGTATAGTTTCTATAGCGTATGGATAATCAGAATCATCAGCGTTAACACTCAAGACACCTCCGTTTACACTTAAGTTAGCATCATTTACAGCAGTCCAGTTACTAACATCACTTGTGTCATTACTAGAGTCTATCAAATCAACAGCATCATCAGCAATAACTGCAAATCCACTACCTACTCTTTTATTATAAAAGCCACTTCCATTATTTGGTTGAGTAAAGTCAACTGAACTAATTCCAGTAGCTATCTCCTGAGTATCTCCATTACCAGTATAAGTAACTACAGCATGGTTCTTAGTCTTTGAAAATCCGTCTATACTCGAAGAGCTAGAATTCATAAGAACGTTAGTAACACTCATATTAGGAATCTTACCCTCAACCTTTTGTAATTCAGTTTGAGTAGCAACATCAAAATTAAGATTTCCAGTACTTACTACGTTATTTTGTACTTTATCTATACCAGTACTTCCCGTTATTTTAGTCATTTAAACTCCTTTATTTTAAACTATAACCCAGTTACTTCCATCAGGAATTGTAACAGTTACGCCATCGTTAATTGTAATATCTCCAGCACTTACAGCATTACTACCTGGTGGTATTTCAACATCTGTATCTACAATATTTGTATGAATTAACATACCTGGAGCCGAACTTCCACCACCTGAACCTGAACTTACAATAACAAGTTCAGTAGCACTTATAGCTATACCTACTTGGGGTGCAAACTCATCAAGTCCAATCCCACCTGGAACATCGTCACTAAGGTAATACGGACTACCAACTGTAAAATCAGCTCCTTGCACTTCAACTCTTCCTGCTGGAATTAAGAAATGCTCAGAGTTTATTACTTTATACATTCCAATAGTTTTGTTTCTTAGTTTGTCTTTACCTACAGTTAATCCGTAAGTTCCGTCTGGGTTAACATACAGAAAGTCATTCTCTTGTACATCGCCAGGAAGTTTAGATTGGTCTATTTTCATAGATACAGCAGGTATACCAGAAGCGTCTTGTAACGTTCCAGCATCAATCATTTGTACTATTTCTTTTAGAGCTCTGTTAAAATTAACTGCGTCAGGTGCTTCACCGTTTTGCAGCCAATTAATACTATCTACTAACATTATACTCTCCTATTTTAATTTTATTTATCATATATTTGTATGTCTAAACAGAAATAGACCATTTAATAACTAATTTTGATGACTGGTCTTTAACTCTTGAACTCATCGTTTTCATACTAAATATTCTAGGTCCAGCGTATAATGCAGCTTCTGTATAAGCAATAGTACTTGCACCGTCGTTACCATTAGACGCAACTTCAGGTACTTCTACTGTATATGTTACTTTTCTACCAAGCATAGATATTTGAACAGGTATTTTAGCATTTTCAGCATCGTTTTCTGTACCATCTTGATTTTCTTTATTTCCAATAGCACTCAAATTAAGCGTACCGTTATTCCACTGAACAGGATCTCCATTAACGTCTACTGGATTATGAACATCCCAAGATATAGTATAAAAGAAACTTCCATCAGCTTCACTATAAAGGCTTGTTTTACTTGGTATAAAGCCATTACTACCTGGTTGAGTAGGACTAAGAATATCTCCACTTACTGTATTATGACCTCTAGTACCTATTTTTAGTTTACTAATTACCACACCTGTGGTAAAACCAGCAATGATTTCTGCCATGTCTTCTCTGGCACTATCCATAATCATATTATCTTCTTCGTAAGAGTCTATTAGAACTCCGTCTTTATATACGTCAGCTTTAAAGTGCCCTTTAAGCGCTCTTCCTGCGTGATCTTCGAATTGTTTTGAACTTTTCACTTAGATCTCCTATTTTAGATTTATTTATAACGAATCGTTACACAGCAGTGCTTTATACTGCTTTATACTGCTTTATACTGCTTTATACTGCTCTATACAACATTATGCTAGTTTACTAACACCATTATCATTTAGTTTTACACCGTCTTCATAAACGTCAATATACATTAAATCTTCACCAGCGCTTGAATTCATTGCATCTCCATAATTAGTAATTTGATACTTTATACCTGTAAGTTCTACCCATATCTTATCTGTACCACTAAGAATGCCACATAAATTGCTCATGTAATCTTCTTTATTAATATTCGTACTAAATCCAATAGGCGGCACGTCTATAACCTCTCCAGTTTCGTATACAGTAAAAGTAGTGTCTCCAATACTATAAAGAGCTCTAACTACTTCTGCTCCGAATGGATCAAAATTATAACTATCCACAAAAGAATACTCTTCCATAGCTATTCCATCACTGTATAATATATTATCTTGGTTATTCGCTATTTCTTGAGCAGTAAATGTCTCGTTATATCGTTGCGTTCTAGCATCGAAATCTTTTCCTATATGGAACGATGCGTCTGTATCTCCAATAACTTGATATTTGTTATACGCGTCTCTGTCTGGATCGAACGATGGCTCTCCGATAAACCATCCATTACTTACTGTAGTTAATTCTCTCTGAAAATAATCTATGCTTTCATCTTCAATATCAGTAGTTTCTTCGTCGCTTATAACTATTGTTTCTAATACTTGCACGTTGTATTGTAAAGTATCTGTACTTGGAAGTGTTTTTATAAGTCTACCATTATATGCTCTAGATCTTTCTAGTATCTCTTCAGACGTTATTGTTCTTCTTTCATAATATTTCTTGTCGTTGTTATCAAGAGGTATATCTCCACCAAGATCTATTTCTATCGAGCTATAATACCATTCTTCAGACGAATCTCCAAATATTTGAAACATCACAAGTAAGTTTCTATCATCATTAAGACTATACTGTCTGTATTTTATATAATCAGTACTTCCGTTAGTGTTTAAACTTGTTTCATCAATAACACCATCATTAACGTCACTTAATTTAACATTAGATACTTCTATATTAGTAAAGTCATAAAATCTAACCTTATTTTCATAATCTTTAACTATTTGAACTAATGTAGGCTCTTCCTGATATTGAACTAATATGCTGACATTCTTAGATCCTTTTACATCATATTCTTCGTATTTTATAGCTTCTCCACCGTCTAGTAAGTCTATTACAGTTTTAGCTCCATTCTCTACGTTATATGATGTATGAGTAAGAACATCTACCTTCTTTGTAATTTCAACACTATAGAAATCTTCGAATATAGCCGTAACAAGTTTGTAAAATAAGTAATCAAATCCTAGTGGGTGAGCTAATGGTTTAACTGCCTCGTCAAATACTTCCTTATAGATACTACTTTCTACTCTATAAGAAAACGGTTCGTTAGGATCTAGTTCAGTACCTTCAAGTACGTTAAGGAAATCACCCTCAGAAACATCCTGAAGTTGTGCCTTGTTTACAAGGTCGAATATATAATAGAACGCTGCTGCAGTACCTTTCTTTTGTTTGTAATCTTTATTAGAGTTAATATAAGAACTATCAAGCACTTCCTGTAACTTGTTATCCATAACAATATCGTTAACAGGTAAATCAAGTATCTCGTATATCTTTTTAAACTTATTAAATACAACTTCAGATGATTGAACATTATCAAATGTTCTAACTATCTCTTGTAAGTACATATCAAGTACTTCTTTTTTAGCGTCTCTATATCTTACATCATTAGTTTCTTCATATTTGTAATTTAAGAAGTCTAAATCTCTAACTTCGTTAGGATAAGCACTAAGATATGAAGAGTCTTTCATATAATCCATATAAATTTCAAGTAAAGAGTTTACCTTCTCGTTTTCTCTTATACTGTCAGGAACTAACTTCATGAACAGATCTGATATTTCTTGCGGTGATAATTTTATTTCTGAATTTGTCATCTTATTTCCTTATATTTGATCTGTAAATACAACTGACTTTAGTCTCGCAAACGAAGTTCGTTTTAAGTTAATGTTATCATTTTTAGCGTTTATATTAAGTATTCTAGTAGTTTCTAACATGTTAGTAGGTATAGGCTGTATACCAGTATCGTTAGCGTAACTTTTAAACACTGGCTTGTCTATACCAGTACCGTCTTGTATATATTCTTTAACTTCTTTAAAGTTGTCTTGCGTAGAAGTATATATTTTAAAAGAAACAATTGCCTCATTAACGTATATAATATAATCACCTATTTTTACAGTGTCTTCATACGCAGGTAATTGAACTAACTCTCCGTCTTGCATACCTTGCGCATCGTCTCTAATAAAAGTATACATTACGGGTATTTTAATAATAACTGAGTTAGAATCGACTACACTAGTTTGATTACCAACGTAATTAAATCCTATCTTATTATCAAAGTCTAAAAATATCTTATCTCCATTTGTAAAACAGTCATTAGCACTTAGATTGTAAACTAATTCTTGTCTAAAATCACCTACTTGCTCAATTTCACCTTTTTCATTGTAAATTAGAGGAGTGAATAAACTTTCAGTTGGAAGACCAAAGAATATCTCGTAATCAAGTACTCCATTTGGTAATCCGTTAGTGTGTATAACATTAAAATTATCTTTGTTAAACGACGCATTAACTGTAACTGACATATCAAATCCAACTGTATCTCTAACTTCTTTATCAATGTATTTTATCATAGTAGAGTTAAAGAAAGTACTATCGAATACCTCTATAGAACCGTTAAAATATTCTTTAATTACGTTAAACACCTTAATGTTAGACTCTGTTATCGTTTCACCTCTATTTCTATTAAGTAAGTTCAGCTTAATAGAATAATCAATATAAACTGGATTTTTATGTTTAAGCTGTATAGTAATAACTTTATATCCGTTAAGAATATTAAACAGACTATTCTTCTCGTCGCCACTTATTTGCGATTCTGGTAAGTAAAAATATTCTCTTTCATTAGAGTTGTTTAAAGTAAATTCATTAGCATTTTTAACACTAAATCCAGTTTTTCTTGAGTTAGGAGTTATACTAAAGAAAACATGACCAAGTTCTTTTTGCGGTACTTGCTCTTCTCCACCCCATATTTGCGCCTTTTCAACGAATGATTGTTTATTACAAATAGTAACATAATCATTCTTAGTAACTGCTCTATTAGCTGTATTGTTAAATAACGGCGCAAATTCTCTAATTTCTTCATCACCTTCTTCGTCAGCTCCAATAACATTAGTTACTACATTAATACCATCACTGAACTGTACAGCTTCAAAACTATCAAATTCTGGAGTTATAAGTGACTCGGTATTACCTAAAGCACCAGAAGATCGTAATATATTAAATCTAAAATACATGTTTGACTCATATTTAGTTCCACTTCCTGCGTATCTAGAATATACTTTTAAGTATTCTGGAAAGTCTAAATCTTGAAGAACTACATACGTGGCGTCTTCACCTTGGGATTTTTCAGCTATAAGGAAATCTCTTTTAGTCCATAACTTATTTTCTTCAATATCTCCGTTTGGTAATGTTCTAGTAACAAACATCTCAACTCCGTTATCTTCAACGTCTTTAGAGTCTATAAGTATAAACTGATCTTTTAGTATTTTAGGTGAAGATGCTTTATTGTACTTAGGAAATTCAACGTCGCCGTCTTGAAAATCTGTGTACTTACTTACTGTACCTTCTTGAACTATTAATTCAATAGTTTTCTTTTCTTGTACGTCCTTTATTAATGAGAATACAGTGTTTTTATCGAAAGCGCTATAAGTAACTTCTCCGTCTACTATAGTTGTAGTACACTTAGATATTCTATTAGTTTTAGTACTAGAGAAGATAACGTCCATTTCAACACCGTCTACATCATTGATAGTACTAGAATCAGTTATATCGAATAATAGTACACCTGTTTCAGCGTCGAAGTTAATACATGTAAATCCATCAAACGTATCGCTGTGCTTGATATCGTCACTAAAGAATTTATGTATAAGCGTACCGTCTGCATTTTTATCGCTTTTATAAGTAACTCTTACTTGAGTATCGTTATCAAGAGCTAAACTAGTGCAGTCTATACCTCTTTCATCTCCTGCCAATTCACCGTCTACAGGAGCTACTATAGAGTTAATATCTGCTTGAACATAATTAGTACCGTCATAAACTTCGAATAACTGCACGTTTTTAATCCTACCTTGAACAACTACTTTATTGTCCTGAACTAGAAGTTCTTCTGTAGAAGTATCGCATACAGGAAATTCAAGACCTTCAGTCGGTTCGATCTGAATTTTAAACTCGGTACCATCATTATCTATTTTAGTAGCATTAACTATACCATTTAATACATAATTGCCACTTATATCGAAATCAGAGCTTTTTGTGTATAAAGAAGTTTGTACAGTTCCACCTTTAACTACTTCACCGTCTATAGTTTTAACAAGGAATTTTTGGTTATCTATTTCATCTATCTTTCTTAGAACTTGCAATAACGCACCGTCTTCTGTTCTTAAATAATCTTCTACATTACAAGATTGGAATTCATTAGTACCATTAAGAGAGTTGTTATATTCGTTATTCAGCATCTCAACATTTATAAACGAACCATAATCTCCCTGCAAGTCTTCGCCAAGATAAACATAATCCTTACCTTCACTTTTAAACTTACTATATTTTGATATTATTACATTACCTTCATCTTTAGACTTAAGTCTAATTTTATACTGGTAAGATACTTTTCTTTTAGGATTATAAGACAATTCGAACGCATGTTTTCTAATGTTAGTACTATCTTTAGCTTGCGTTATAAACGATTCGTTTAGACCATGAGTAACATTTATATTATTCATGGCTGCGTTATAAGCTAGCATGTTTATCATTTGCGATATATTAGATCCTTCGTATTGCGCATCGTCAAGACCATATACTTCTTGAGCTTGTAATCTAAGCTCAGCCTTTATTTCCTCTACTTTATAAGGTATAATGTTTATCATTTATTTCTCCGTTTGGATTTTCTGTTATTGGAATACTATGTTTGTTGTATGTACGTCGTCGAATTCTTTAATGTTGTAATCTATCTTAATGCTTACTCTATTATAATCTGAATCTTCAGTAGCAACTATTTGTTCTATTTGGATTCTTTTCTCGTACTTTTTAAGTTGTTCTCTAATTTCTTCTTCTATAAGTGTTAATATAAGTGGATTTATAGTTTCAAACAAAAATCTACGTAAGTTACAACCAAAATCAGGTTCACCAGGTACTGTACCTCTTTCTGTCATAACTATGTTTCGTATAGCATTATCTACGGCACTATAGTTAGTATTATTAGGTACTAAAGCACCTTTAGACTCTATTCTAGAACTTACATCAATATACATAGATACTCCTCATTTGTTAATATTTATAATAAAGTATACGTCTAGAACAGGTCTGATACGAAAGGAGTTTTCTTACTATAAGAAGATGTACTAAATTGATCGATGCTAAAACCAGATTTAGTACACATTTTAGCATTTAATTCTGTTTGCGCTTCTTCTTTAACTTTAGTGTATTGTCTATGCTTATTTTGTTGTTTAAATAGTTTTACTTTTTCTTGTGGTGTGTACTTTCTATCTTTTTTACCTTCTATTAGCTGTAAATCAAGTTTACCATTTGAAGGATTAATAGGTAGTACATAACCATTAATGCTATTACCGTCTTTATATATTACAGGATCTATATCTTCCACACTATTCTTACCTTCTGTACAGTTCTCATTAATACATTCTCGCATTTTCTTTATAGATTGTATAAGAGCAAATAAGTTAGTCATCTCTAAGAAATTATTAAAAATATCTATTGCTACGTATAATGCTCTTTCAAATGCATTACCTACCATTGACATAACATCCAGTAGTTCGTTGTTAACGTCACGTTGTAGTCCACTAAGATAAGCTAACGATGGATTAGCATAATCCCATACTGCATTTTTAGTTAACCAGCTTGGTGATGGAGCACTTGGACTTAAAAAAGATAAATCCATATTCAGTACATCTTCTAGACATTCTCTCTGTTTAGTGTCTTTTTCTGTACTTTTACTACCTTCGCCGCCTACATCTACGTTAGAGTCTATAATTTTATCAGTCATATCATCTAGTTTGTCAACAGCGTCTTGCACGTTACCGTATAATCTATTAGCAGTCATAATAGTTGATTTTACTTGACTAACAGCGTTGTTATATCTTTCAATAGCACCCTTACACTTAACTCCTTTATCAAAGTTATCGTAATGCAGCGTGCTTGGCGTGTTTTTTGTAAAGTTATTTATGTTATAAACCATTTAATTCTCCATGTCTAATTTAGATTAATAACAGAACCTTTAACTGTTATTGCACCAGACGCTTTAACATCCATAGATGCAGCACTTTCTATAGTCATTGCTGCTCCACTCTTTTGCGTAATCTTAGCTGCACTTTCAACGTTTAAGTTTCCAGTAATAGTACTTGTTGATTTACCATCTATTATAGTAGTTCTGTCGCCGCCTACAGCTATATCTTCATTTTTAACTACTTTAGTTTCTGCGTTTTCATGTACAGTAAGGTATCTGTTCTTTTGAACTACTTCCATGCTATCGCCATCTGTAATTTCATATCTGTCTTTTATACTTTTCATAACAAACGTACCGTCTGGTAATAGTTCAACAAAACTTCCACTATTGTGGTGAATGTGTATTCTTTCATTACCTTCAGTATCGTCTACTTCTATAATATGTCCAGATTTAGTTTCTATTACAGTACAGTCTGGGTATGACGTGCTCTCGTTTAATGTTTCTGGTTGATCCCATACAACTCCTGTAGAAGTACTAATACCTTTAGTTTCTTGAGCTTTTTTCTTACCTAATAATGTGTCGCTAAATTTTTCATTTCTAGCTAATCTATTAATGTCACTTTCTTCTAATCTATCATCTAATGGATACACGCCATCTGGATCTGTAAATGCACCATTGTCTTTAACTACACTTTTACCAGCTATAGATCCTATAATTACAGGCTTGTTCCAATCATCATTTTCTAAAAACAGCCATACATACGTACCGTTTACTGGTATAGAACTTATACCTACTCCTGAACTAAATCCAAACATAGTAGATTGCATTAATTCTGCCCACGGAAGCATTTCTTTTGTTACTGACTCATCGTCTGGATGAATACCAAAGATACGTACCTTTACTCTTCCAAGCATTTCTGTATCGTTATTGTCTTCTATAACTCCCCTATAAAACATAGATGAATTCTGAAGATCCTTTAAGTTGTTCAGTTTGTCGGTTTGACTGTTTTGCATATTAAGCCTTTCCTAATTTTATTCTAGATACTATTATCTTTTGCATGAAGTCGTCACCAAGATGCTTGTCTGTTATTTTAGTTATTATCCAGTCACCATTAATGTTTTTCTCGTCATCATCTTTACTTGTACTATTTATCTGTATTTCAACAGTGTCGCCTATATTAGTGTCTAATGTACCAGGTACTACCATTTGTAACTCATAGTTATTATAAAGCACTTTATAAAACTGATTTTTAATAGTACTGTCTTTAACATAAAATGTTTTAACGAAATGTTTCTTATCAGATTTAGTCTCATTAAAAACATCTCCAAGACTCATCCCTTCCGTGTAGTCTTCAGATTTAAAGTCATCATATATTTTTCGTTTGTCTAGAACGTCATAACTTACATGAGAGCTATCAGGTAATAAAGCGTTAACTTTCATACCGTCTGATTGCTTAACTATAAACTCGTGTATCTTATAAACGTAATCTGGATTATCCGGTGAGTGCTTATATACTACATTACTTGGTTCTTGTATTAAAGATGTAAATTCTTTTAATTTATAAGCATCCCTAGTCTGGAAAAACAGCATATTACTTGTATTCTTCATATAGGTTATAACGTGACTAAATGGTCTATCCAGCGGTATTATAAAATTATCATATTTTTGTTCTGGAGTATCGAAATCTTGTTCGAATTCTTCAAAATTTTCGCATGATTCTAACACTTCTTTCATAGTACATTGTTCGAATCCTTTTATCTTGTAAGTATTCATGTTCTTTACTGTAAAAGTATCTAAGAATTCTAATATAACTAGTTTTTCACCGTTATTAGCATCACTAAAGTTTACGTTTGTAACACTAAATGTCTGTTTAAACTCTTTATCGTTGCAATCTTTAAATGCTAACTCAAGTTTACTATCAGTTATAATAGACTTCTTTTCACTCATTCCAGTAACGTCTCTAAAAGACATATTACCTGACGTATAAGTTTTGTTAATGTCGAAATATATCTCCATGTCTATTATTTGTTCATTCAATATTTTAAGACCCTCTAGATATACTTCCTTATTTTTAAGTTGTATATCTTTGTTTCCTTGAGCAAACGCCATTACATATCCTTCGCTGCGTATTTAGTCTCGTCTATCGCCTTCCTAATGTATTCTGGCTTAACTAAGTTAATTATACGGAATTTTTCATTATTACTTTGTATAACGTCTTCAATTTCAGTTCTCTTAGCGCTTTTCTCTTCAAGCGGTGTATACACGTCAGTGTAATTATCTTTCCATTTTTCGTATCTAGCATCAGTCTTTAGTAGAACTTCATCAAATGCCTTTGGTAATTCATTTATAGATCTTATACTGTTAAATAACATAATAAAATCCCACATAGCAGTGTTATCATAATAATCTTGTGCTATTGACTCTATTAATTGCCCATCATCGACTCTATACTTTTCAATGTATTTTTCTTTATAATACTCTTGAGGCACTTTAAGATACTTTAATTTAGTAATATCCTGTACTTTATATCCACCAAAATCAACAAGCCCAAAATCTAAAATTGAGTTTTGCATGTATAACTTCTTATGATTTTCCGTATTTGTTTCTATTATGTCTGCTATTATTCGCATTATTTCCAATCCTTTCTAGTCTTAACGCCGTATTCAGCGAACGACATGTTAATTTGCATCATTTTAGACGAACCGTCGTGGAAAGTACTAGGATAACCTTGAGCAAAGTGCTCTACAGCAAAACTAGTTAACGCCATAGCATCGAACTTCATGTTCTTTTGAAGAACGTCGTTGCTGAACTTTATCTGAAAGAAATACGGACTTTTTAGCATAGCTCCACCAGCTACTCTTTCAGGTGCAGACCATAACTTAAAGTTCTTAATTATGTCTTGTACCATATCAGATTCTGCCTTACTTTGAGGTATAAACGTAAAACTACAGCTCCACTCTCTAAGACCAGTACCGTTATATACTTGCGTTAATTTAGGATCTGTTATAGTACCAAAGCTTGTAGCACCTTTCTGAATAGCTTTACCTATTTTAGTACTTGAAGCAGCTTCCATAACGTCAGATAATATAGAACCGTCTTGGTTAAAATTGTGATTTATAGTCTCTCCTAAAGAGTTAGGCATTGGTAGAGTAATACCTCCAATAACAGTACTATTTGATTCAGACGCATCAGATAAACTAAGTAAGTCTTTAGTACCTGGTTTTAGTTCTTTAGCTATAAACGACACGTATGGAATATCGTCTCCAAATAGTTCTAGTGGGTAGTGAAATGATTGTCTTGACATTTAATCTCCTTATCTGCCGTCTATAGCAAGTGTAAGCAATAACGAGTCGTTATCGCCAAAGTTATTTAAACCTACTTGTGGTTGTTTTTGTTCTTGTTGGTTTGAATTAATTATTATCGGTTGCTCTTTCTGTTCTTTCTTCTCTTGTACTTTTGGAACTTGGACACTAGGTGATATACTTTTAAGTTGTTCAATTCCTTTAGGCATAATAGCTTTAGAAGTAATCTTCTGAGAAGCTTCTTCATTAGTATTTATAGATGGCGCGCTATTATGCTTTTTAATCTTTACTTTAAGAGATTTTAACCTCTTCATTGTATTATCATCCCAATCGTCATCTTGTATTAACTGATCGATTATTTGGCTTGGTAACTGTTCTATACTATCCCAATCTTTTATAATCGAATTTCCCAATAAGTTTTGTTCAAGTATACCTTTCTCTTCTAACGTATCCAAGTTATCTGAGCTGTCAGATCCTAAATTAGTACCTTGCTTAGCGTTAAAACTTGTTAGCGCTTTAGCATTATATATACTTTCTTTATTCTGAGCGTCTGTTTTCTTACCAAAAACAAAATCACTTATGTTTTGGCTAACTTTAGATAAACCAGTTTTAGGTGCGTATTCCTCGCTTATAACTGAGTTTGTTAAACTAGTGTAATTTTCGTTACCTAACGATGCGCTAAGTGAGTTAAGATACTTTGTTTTTGTAGCGTTATCCCAATCATTACCTTTAACTCTTTTTAATTCTTCTTCAAGGTAATCTTTAACGTTATCAGTACTTATAAGTTCAGGTGCTGAACTTTCAAGAGATTTAATTTCACCTTGTAAGTCTTCAGCTCTGTCAGGATCAGTTTCAACACTAAGTTGTTGTTTCATGTTTGGTAACAGTGCGTTGTTAATATAGTCGTACATTACGAAAGGAGATTCTTTCTGATCATCTGGTATTTTATCGAATGGTTTTGCAAACATCTCATTAAGCTTTTCTCCTACCTTATCACCAAGCACATAACCAGCACTAGCTCCAACAGCAGTACCTACAAGTCTAGCACCTGGTATTGGTAGTGGCGCTGCCATCATAAAGCCTATTTTAGCGCCACTAATTGCACCAGCTAGTCCACCACCAGTCTCAGCTATTACTTCTTTTCTATCGAAGTCATTATTTTTTAACTTATACTCTTTAGATGCATTATATACATCGTAAGCCATTAACGCAGCTCCTGCTAAGGGCATAGCCCTAGATGCTCCTTTACCAAGTCCTTTCATAAGACCTCTAGCACCTTTCTTAACGCCTTTACCTAAAGACTTGAAGCTAGAACCTTTAGATGCTTTAGAACTTTTATGATCGTTATTAGAGCCAAACATATCAAATATATTTGAACTTTGTTCTTTGTCTTTAGATATCGACGCGCTATCGTTCATTGAACTTGCGTCTACAGTACCTAATCCAGACTCTCTGTCTTTAAAGTCTATAGCGGTATCTTGCTCTTTTTTCTTTGGCTTTTTAATTTCTTGTAAAGCATCGTCTATATTGTCTAGTTTTTCATTTATTTTCTGTAATTCAACAGAACTATTATGATTTGAACTTACTAATGGAGTACTAGATATACTAGATATACTAGATATACTATGCGTATTAGCTTTATATTTGCCTGTCTTGTTATATGCTCTTTTGGTTTTAATATCTTGAACAACTTCTTCAATTTGTTCTGCACTACTTGCGTTTTTAATGTTTCCAGTGTTAACGACCTTGGATGAAGAGTCTGTATTTTGCACTTGATTGTCTTTATTTTTAGGCTTGGTATTTGGCTTGGTATTTGGCTTGGTATTTGGCTTTTCATCTCTATTGTTATTAGAGCTGTTATCTTTAAGCATATACTTGGCACCTTTAAAAGTACTTCCTATAAGGTCTCCTATAGGATTGTCAGTAGCTAGACTAATTAAGGAGTCTTTCATATTATTTAGACCCTTTCCTGTAAGATCTTTAGTATTTCTAGCTACGTTTCTTGTTTTTTCGAACATATATACTCCTTATACCTAAACTCTACTTCTACCACTTTTAAACGTAACACTAAACTCAGCTATAGTATTTTGCGCTTCGTTATCTAAGTTAAGTCCACTTACGCCAATTAGCATACAATTTTCGAATTTAGCTAACAATACTCTGTCTTTATTAAATGAATCTTTTATGTTTATCTCTATGTCTACTCTTTGTTCATCAGCATACCATCTTTCCGCGTCTATAAACCATTTGCTAAAGTATCTGTTTAGCTCAGCTGCATTACGGTCTCTAAAATTTAATGTTATTAGATAATTTTCTAATTTACCTCTAGCAAACATCCATGTTTCAGAAATATATTCTTCAATAGGGCTATCAGCGTAATCTGGCAAAGTTATGTTTTTAAGACAAGTATTTAGAGTTTCGTCTCCACCTGCTAACGCAGTAAGTTTATCACCTACAAGCGTCATCGATATATCGAATTTGTTCTGTGCTGTCCAATTAGTGTTTCTTATATTATCTATCATAGTTGTATTTATAAATACATTTAAATAAACTACACGAAAGGCATATCAAATGCAAGACAACAAAGAATTAAACGAGTTAATAGACGACGTTGAAGACAAAAAGTACATTGAATTTGCTAAAAAAGCAAAGAAATCATTAGAAGACAAAATAAGAAATAATCCAAAAATAACAAAAGCAAAAGCTGAATTAGATAGATTAAATTCTCTTAAAGATGCGTTTGTAGCGCTACAAAAAGACAAGAAAGTTACTCCTGAAGAGCCTAAAGAAGAGCCTACTGATATTGAAGAGCCTACTGAGCCTAAAGAAGAGCCTACTGATATTGAAGAGCCTACTGAGCCTAAAGAAGAGCCTAAAGAAGAGCCTACTGATATTGAAGAGCCTAAAGAAGAGCCTACTGATATTGAAGAGCCTAAAGAAGAGCCTACTGATATTGAAGAGCCTAAAGAAGAGCCTACTGAGCCTACTAAAGACGAAGATAAATAAATCTAAAATACAGAGGTATAATATGAAATTAATTTTAGAAGAAGCTATTGAGTTAGACGGTTCTATAGAAGAAGAACTTAATGAGTCTAGTGGCGCTAAGGAGAGAAACTATTACCTTAGCGGTATATTTTCTACTCCAGAAGTAAAAAACAGAAACGGTAGAGTTTATTCAAGAGAACTTTGGGAATCATGCGTTGCTGAATACCAGAAAGAAATCTCTGAGAAAACTATTAATTCTCTTGGAGAATTAGAACATCCACCAAGATCAGAAGTAGATCCTATGCAAGCTGTTATTAGAATAATAGAACTTAAGATGAAAGATGGTAATGTTTGGGGTAAAGCTAAAATACTTAATAATAACGAACCTGAGACAAATAAATTAAAGGGTTTAGTTAAAGAAGGTATTAAGATTGGTGTTTCTTCAAGAGGTATTGGTTCAGTATCTAGCACAGGTGTTGTTGAGTCGTTTAAACTAATTTGTTACGATGTTGTAAAAACTCCAAGTGATTATAATGCTAATCTATCTGGTGTAACTGAATCTGCTGGATTAATGCTTGAAAATGGTATTCTGAAAGATAAAGAGTTTAAAGTACTTGAAAGTGGCTGTATTGGCGAATGTTCGTTAGATTCTAAATTAGAAGAATCAGAATCAGGACTTAAAGCTTCAAACCTAGAAGTATTCAAGCAAATATTAGAATCTAAAGGTGCATCTATAATGTGTGACTTAAGTATATCTGAAAAAGAAGAAGTTCTTAAAGAATTTATTAATATTATTACGTCTACTAATGAAGATACATCACTTAAAGACGAAGAATTAGGTGTTAAACTGTTAGAGGCGTTATCGGTAGTGAAATAGCTTTAATTAGCGAATTGCGCACGTACATTAACTTGTATTCTAAGCAAGTATAAATACATTCATAAGCTTACGTAAATAACGTATATACTTTAGTCGACATAGACTCTGACCGTAAAGTCATTTAAACTATGTTTTTGTCGACAGAAACAATCCGTAAGGAAATAAAATTAAAACAGGAGACAATATGAAAGACTTATTAGAAAGTTTAGAAATGAGTGAAGAAGTTAAAACTTCAATCGCTGAAGCATTTGATAAACAAGTACAAGAAAGTTCAGAAGCTAAAATTCAAGAAGCTTTAGAAGTTCAAAAAGAAGAACTAATAAAACTTGGAGAAGCATTTGCTAAAGAACATAAAGAAGAATTAAAAGAAACTACAGATCTTTACTTATCAGAATTATCTGAAGAAGTAACTAAAGCGCAAGAACCAATGCTAGAAGCAGAGGTAGCAAAAGCTAAATATTCTGCATTAGTAGAAGGTATTACTGCAATAGTTGAAGCTGCTGGTATAGATATACTTGCGTTAGAATCTAAAGACTCTGAAAAAGAAGCTTTACAAGAAGCTGAAATTAAAGAGACTACTGCTAAAGTTGATTCTTTAATTAAAGAAAATGCTGACTTAAGAGCTCAAGTATCTAACTTATCAAAAGCTGGATTACTAAAAGAACTTCAAGAAGGTATGACTGAAACTCAAAAAGATTCATTTATGAAACTATCTGAAAACGTTGAATTCGTTTTATCTGAAAGTGCTGCATTTGTTGCATCATTAACAGAAATTAAAGAATCTCTTAAAACAGTACCAGAAGTTAAAGAAGTTATTGAAGAATCTGCACCTGCAGTATCTAAATATAGCCACATGTGCTAATCAGTTAATCTGATTAGGTATAAATACAAATAAAACAAGGAAATACATTATGTTATTAACAGAAAAATACCAAGAATTACTAGAGTCTAAAAACTTTAAAGCTTTAGAAGATATTCAAAAAGATTCAATGGCTGTTCTTTTAGAGAACCAAGAAAAAGCGCTTTCAGAAGCTACAGTAGACGCAGACGTTGCTGATTTTACACAAATCTTTTTACCATTAACAAGAAGAGTTCAACCAGCATTAATTGCTAATACTTTACTAGGTAACCAACCTTTAAATAAACCAACTGGTTTCATTTACTCTTTAAGCTTCCATTACACAGGTATGGGTGCAGATGCTAACGATAAAACTGCTGGAAGAATTTCTCCTGTTGCTGGTGGTCAGATCATGACTGTTGTTTTAGAAGCTGGACAAGTTTTACCAAAAGGTACTATTGTTACTGTTGGCGGTGTTGCTGCTACTGTTATCCATTCTGAAGAAGGTGCTGTTTTAATTGATGCTAAAATTGGTTCTGCTGGAGCTGATATCAACGACGAAGCTGATTCTACTAAATTAGCTACATGTGTTAACACATTCTCTGACGAATTAGGTTTCAGAAAAGTACTTAAAGCTTACACTGGTTCTTTACCAACATCTGAAGCTGAATTATTAGGTTACAACATTGCTGAAATTGGATTTACAATTGCACAAGTTGGTGTTTCTGTTAGATCAAGAAAACTTAAAGCTGCTTACACAATGGAAATGTACCAAGATTTAAAAGCTGTTCATGGTTTAAGCGCTGATAAAATTCTTTTAGAGCAAATGTCAAATGAAATGAAATTAGAAATTGATAGAGAAGTTATTGATTTTGTTAATCTTAATGCTGAATCTGCTGGAGATTTTAAAATTGGTGGTACTACTGCTGATGGTTCAACTAGATTTGAATTAGAAGGTATGGCTCATATCGGAATTAAAATTGCTAACGAAGCTAGAAAAATTGCTAAAAGTACAAGAAGAGGTAAAGGTAATGTTTTACTTGTATCTTCTAATGTTGTTACTGTTTTAGAAGCTATTAAAGGTTTCAAAGCATTTGATGTTAAATCTGCTGTAACTGCTGGTGTTAATGCTGTTGGTACATTTAATGGTATGACTGTTGTAGAAGATATTTTCTCTGATGCAGATTACTGTACAGTAATCTATAAAGGTTCTAACACTGATGCTATCGGTTATTACTCTCCATATGTTACATCTTCACCAATTAGATTAGTAGATCCTTCTAACGGTCAACCTTCAATCTTAATTAATACAAGATATGCACTTACTAAAAACCCAATGGGCGGAGAAGTATATGCAAGAAGATTCTCAGTTGTATTCTCAAATGACGCAATCATCGGGTAAAACCTTTGATTGATTTAATTTAGTCAATATTACGCTGATAGCCAGATCTTAATTGGTCTGGCTATTTTAGTTTAGGGTATATTAACAAAAATAATTAATATTCCTTTAATGTCTTTATGTTATAATTATATATGATAAACACTTATATACTTATATACTTATACGTAAGTTATAAAATTTATTAAATATTAAACAAACGAGACAAAATGACAAACGCAACAGTAACAGCAGAATTTAATGGAAAAGAACTTACAATTAATCAAGTCAAAGATGGTAATATATCTTTTAATATAGGCAATACACCTGTTACTAGAAAATTAAAAGACGGTTCTTTTAAAATATCAGGTAACAAATACAAATACTGCCCAGTAGCTAATACTATAACATCATTTGATGATTCAAATGATTCAAAAATAATGTCAACATATACAATGTTAACAACACGTACAAAGCCACTTTTTAATATTAATCAAAGATTTGACTTTTTAGGTAACTTTGTAAATATGGTAATTAAAGATATCACAGCATCTTTACTTGTTCACGGAGAAGGTGGTCTTGGTAAAACACACACAATTAAAGAAAAACTTTCAGAAGCTAATTTAGTTGAAGGTGAAGACTATATTTTTGTTAAAGGTTATAGTACAGCAAAAGCTCTATATAATACTCTATATGAAAATTCTACTAAACTTATTATCTTTGATGATTGTGATTCAGTTCTTCAAAACGCTACGTCTTTAAACATTCTTAAAGGTGCTTTAGATAATTACGATAAAAGAATTATTTCTTGGTTAAGTGCGCCTTTATTTGGTTCAGAGATACCTAATAGCTTTGAATTTACAGGTAGAATTATCTTTATCAGTAACTTAAGTTCTGCAAAATTAAATCAAGCTGTTAAATCAAGAACGCTTGCAGTTGACTTAAGCATGAGCACACAAGATAAGTTAGATAGAATGAGAAATATTCTTGAATTTATCGTACCTGAATACTCTATAGAATTAAAGACAAAGGTTCTTGACTTTATAGATACGAATAGAAATATTTGCGCCGAATTAAATATGAGAACTCTTGAAAAATGTACTAAAACATTTTCATATTACGAGGGAATAGGTTTAGAAGACCAAGGTTTTGATGCTATTAAATACTTATTAAGTGCTGAATAACAAAGTAATAAATGTAACGCTAAAATAGCCAGGTCAACTAAGATCTGGCTATTATGGTTTGTGAATTCTGAGAGGAGCTATTAAACTCCTCCTACAACCTCACTAAATTCAGTTCCAGTACCTACAGCTACAAAGCTTAAGTTAATAAATTCTGCAGTTCTACTAGGTTTTATAAACAGAGCAGCATTAAACTCGTTATTATCAAGAGACTGAGCAGTGTTATTTGTTTCGTCACATTGTACGTAAAAGTCATAAACACCTCTTCCAGCTTTAACACCTGCTAAGAATGGAGATACTTCATTAGTAAATCTACTTCTTGTAAACGAATCATTAATTTCGAATACGTAGTTTTGAGCAGCTCTTTCTACAGATCTCTTTAAGAAGTTAAATAACGATCTTACATTGATTCTTGTAAATGCACTTCCAGCAACACCAGTCATTGTATATTGACCCCATATTACGTTACCTTTACCAGGGAATGAAGTTACAATGTTAGCTTTCGCTCTAGCAATAAGTTCTCTTTGTCCAGCATTTGGAACAAACGCAAGTTTGTTAATACCTTTAAGAGCACCTCTTTGAAGACCTGCACTAGCATCCCATACATTACCATTTTCATTAGCTTGAGCTCTTAAACCAGCAGCATGTCCAGCTACAGATACCCATCTGTTTTTATCGTTATATTTATCATACATTTCAACATAGTTACCATATAAAGCACAGTAAGAAGTAGCGTTATTGTTCATTTCACCAGTTTGAGCATCTTCAACGATAGCACTAACAGCTTTAGTACTTGAAATACCAACACAATCTTCGTATCTTGAACCAGCAAAAGCAATAGAATCTTTTCTAGTATCAGCAATAGCGCAAGCAGCAGTTCTATTAGCTTCAGCAGCAATAATAGAATCTACGATAACTTCTTCTTTATTAGCAAATACTTCGTAAGCGTCAATGTAATCTCCAGCATTAATTAAACCTTCACTACCGTTAGATAATTTAATAGGTGATTTACCTACTAATGAAGCAATTCTACTTTCAGGCATTAATACATTAGATGTATTATCTTTAGCATAAACTATAGTACTATATTTGTTTAATACGTTTTCAATGTAAACACTTTTACCAGCAGCATCTTTAGTACCTTCAATAAGTGATACAATAAATGTTTCTTTTACTTCACCGTTAACTCTGATAGCAATAGCAATTTCTTTTTTACTTTCAAGTGGTTTCTTAATGAATAATTCATTTAAAGAAATACCTGTGAACGCAGTAGCTTCACCTGATGCAAAATCAGCTTCTCTAGCAATAGCAATTTCAGTACCGTTAAAGTAATCTCCACAAGATTTAGCTATAAACTTAATTTTAGAATCTGTACTTACAGGAATAGATACTTCTCTAGAAGCGTAATCTGTTTCGTTACCGATAAAAATTCTGTTAGGGTATAATTCAGCAGCAGTTTTAAGCACTGTACCTTCAGCAGCAGCTTCAACGAATGGATTACAAGCAAAGTCTTTAACAAGAACTTCAGCACCTACGTTAGCAATAGTAGTAAAATCAGTAGCGTCGTCAAATACTAACTCGTAAGATTCACCAGGTACATTTTCAGTAGTTGTTTCTAAAGTCATAATAGTTGAACTTGAATTTACATTATCCATAGCAACACCAGCAACAGATGCAGTAATAGTAATAATATTAGAACTAACAGAAATATTAGTAGCGCTTGCATCAACAGCTTCAAGTAAATCACCTAACTCAGTAGCTACTGTACTAGTAGTGTCTGTGTCATTAGCTGTATAAGAAACGTCTGTACCGCTAACATTTAATGTGTATACGTTAGTATCAGCAACAGAATCAATAGTTAATGTATCAACTTGTTTTTGAGCTTCAACAGGAGCTTCAATAGCAGTAATCATATATTGGTCTTCAGCATCAGTTGCGAATCTAACTAAAGATCCAACTTGCATTTTTGACGGTACGTTTTGCACTTCAACTTTACCTAATTCGTTAACAGCAGTTACAGTGTTAGTTGTACTTGTAAAAGTACCGTTTACATCAACAACTCTAGAAACTAATATAGTACCTGAATACTTTAAGAAAGAATCAACTTGGAACCAATCATTAAAATTAGAATTAGTAGGGAATCCAAAGTTTTGAGTAAAGATGTCGTGACTAGTAACAGCTACTGGTTGTCCAACAAATCCTTTAGTAAATTTTCCAGCAAATGCTCCGATTGCTGCTCCAAGTGGTGTAATAACTGTACTTAAATCAATTTCTTTTGATCTAACTCCAGCAGAGGCGTAATTTGCCATGTGTTTGTCCTTTGTCTATTAAATAGACACGCATAAAGTATAGGTAGACAATTTTTAATACAACTGCGTTAAATTGTAACCTCTATTTAGAGATGTATTGTTCTATATTCCTATCTATGTTTATTTATATAAGACAACGCTACGCAATGTTAGCTAAGTTGTTAAAAAAGATTTAATACAAGTTGTGTTATAATATACTTATAAATAAATTTAAAAGGTGCATTATGAAAACACTTAGAGAAATACTACATGAGCGTAGAGAAGAAATAAAAGATTTAAGCGAAGTAGATAGACTAAGAGCATTAGCTGAAGCTCCTGTACATATGCATGGAAATGCTCCATTCGAGGAGGTTAGTTTTACAAAACTAATGGATGTAAGTAATAAAATTATGGACAACGACTTTAGCTTAATATCTAAAGACTTCATTACAGTAAATGATGGTAAATTATCATTATATAAAGCGAACTATGGAGAATATTTTAGACTTGGTACATATCACAAAGACACAGAAGAAAAAAGTAGATTTGCTGTTATATTTTCATTAGTATTTAAAAAAGAGAAGTTCAAATCTAACCAAAAACAATTAAAAAACAAAAATACTGTTATTATAGAAACTGTTCATACAGCTAAAGAGTTTAGAGGTAATAAAATTACTACTAAAGTATATGAACTTATTATGAAAGAAAATCAAATAATGTCAGATAGCATACAATATGACGGTGCAGTAAACTTATGGAAGAACTTTATAGCAGACAAAAACATGGTAGTATGGATATATGATTCTCTAGAAGATAAGATAATTTCTAAAGCAACACCTAAAACAGATATATCTTCTATTTGGAGTAACGGAGATGAAAGAAATTATAGCAAAATAAGAATTAGACTAATAGCTCAATATCTGTAGCGTTATATGTAGCGTTATATGTGCGTTATGTGCGTTATGATGTATAAATAGTATTCACTTGTTTAACTAGCAAGCGGTTATCTGCAACTGAATCGTAGAAGGGAGATGCTTAGCAGCATAACACCAAAGATTATCCTTGGGATATTATAAACTAGCTAGTACGTATTAGTTATGCGTACGCCTTTATTAACATTCACTGTTGCAATTCGCAGCGTTACACTTCGTAAAAGTATTACACCCAGCAGCTCTAAAGATATAAACTTATGAATACTGCATATACTCCATATAGTGCATATACTCCATATAATGCATATAGTGCACTACACTATATTATAAATAATTATATGAAAAAGATATCTAAAAACAAATTAACACCACAAGAACAAGAAGCAGAAATAATGATTAAAGATCTTATTAAAAAGCCAAAGTTATTAAAAGCTTCTGACTTTGCTGTTGGAAATATAGTTATGTATAGTTATACAGCTAAAACAGTTAATATATACGACACAACGCCTCTTTCTTTTATTCTAGGTAAAACTCAGAAACACATTTATGGTATAAACATTAACTGGATTCCACCAGCACTAAGAAAGGGTATCATGAAAATGATATTTGACAGTGCTAAGAATAAGAAAAATGTTAAACAAGGTAAACCTATTGAAGTACCTAAAATGCTTGTTAAAAAGATATTTAGAATGGGAGTTCCTGCATTTAGAAAATACATTAAAAAGAGAGTATCGAAAAGAGGTATTGTTATTCCGCATCATATGTATAACAAAGTTACAGATTTAAGATCTGAAAATTTTACTGGAATATCATCTCAAGATGCATGGAAAATAGCAGTAAGTAAGCTTAAAAAGAATAAAAGAAAGGTATCTAGGAAGTAGCGCTAGATCCAATACTGTGTGAATTCATGCTTTATATTAGCTTCGCTATAAGGATATATTTCGCCTTTATCTAACACATATAATTCAAGATTTTCGTTTATAAAAATATTAAAATATTTGTCCTTATTTCTAGCTACTCCGAAAGCACTATTATGAAACCTTGAAGATTCGAATACAGCTTTAAGATGTAACGCATCGTTTTCACCGTCTACGCCTTTAAAAGCTTTAGCAATTTTTAATATATCACTTAACATAACTGTATTGACTTTATACTTAATGTTAAATAAAGTCCTAGCTCTACTACATTTCTTAATAACTTCTTTTACAAACACTTCATCTACTTCTTTAGCATACGCATCGTTTAAAACTACGCCAAATATTTTAGATTTTTTCTTAAGTTCTAATTCTTCTCGCATACCATTTATTTGTTCATTCATTTGTAAGTTTTGTAATTCGAAATACGTAATCTCATTTTTTAGATTCGCTTTATTAATTCTTTGCTTCGTTAATAAAGTGTTAAGGTTAATAATCGTTGCGTCCTTCATAGCATTATTAACCTTTAAACCTTCTAATAAAGAAGAGGCATGTATTTCATTAGCCCAACAACCTTTACTTATTTTTCTACATACTCTTTTAAAAAATTCATAATTAGCAAGCGCAACTTGTTTGTACTTGTGAAATAAATTCTGCTGTTTTTTTATCTTTAACGTCTAGCATTATACCTTTAAGATTAAGTGCAGGTATTAATCCATTTTTAATAGATATCGTCTTAGGTATAGATCCGTTTAACGAATAATGCACCGTCTTTTTAAGCATCATTTCTATATTTGTCATAACAGAAGTATCGTTGTCAAGTTTTAATACTATCCATCCACCTCCAGTCTTTATTGCACTTTTTTCATGTAATTCCACGTATTCTTTAAATGTTATCATTTAGTAACTCCCTTATATTTTTAATAAATGTCGTATTTGCTGACTAAGTTCTAATCTCAATTCACGTATTGCAGCGTCCATTCTAGCTATCTTTTTCTCAAGATACTCATTCTCTGCAGTTAAAGATTTAGTTTTTACCTTATTCTTTTCTCTAACTATTATTTTAATTTCCTCTTCATTGTCTCTTATTAAAGAATTAATTGTTATTTCAAAATTCTTAAGCTGTTTTTCATAATGTTTACTCATTGTAATTGCTCTGTTTAAGTCTTTGTATGTTTCTTCATTAGACCATTTCTGAAGCATTTTGTTTAGCCATTTCCATTCGAATAAGCATAACCTGTTCTTAATTTTTTCTTTCAATTTAATCTCCGTTTTAGTTTATTTATCACTTTATGTATCTGTCTATGTATCTGTTTATGTAGCTTATAATTAGATTAAGCACTATTATAAAGAACCTAGTATAGCATAAGCTAGTTGTTTTAACGCAGCGTCATCATAGTTAACCATCGACATTAGCTGATCAGTTTGTTCTTGCGTAAGACTAGCTGTATTAACGTAACCAGAAAGTATAAATTTACCTCTAAATGTCTTTGTTCCATCACTCATTTCATACAAACAACTAATCATATCTGTTCTGTCATCAGTTATGTTAACAGTGTCAAATTTAAATAATCCAGGTATGTTATCACTCTCTGTACAAGCGTCTGTGTCAAGAGTAAGCAGATCGTCAGTATCCATGTTTATTATCTTTATAGTAACGTCGCCGCCAGTTGGTAAGTTACCAGCTAATATAGTATTCTCGTCTTTAGTATATCTCATATTGTTCTCCTTTTATTCCCAATCGAAGTAAGCACATTGTTCAGATGAACAATCTCCGGATTCGATTTCTATTATTTTTTCTTCTATTTCACTTGATAAGCCTTGTTCATCAAACGCTTGCAATAATAATTTAAATTTGCCGCTAGTATTAAACTTTATTGAATTATCTAAGTCAGTAGTTTGTTTAGTATCTAGGTGTATCCATGATTCTTCTGTGTTATCTCCTATAATATAATTCTTATCTACGTATACAGAAAGAGTAATATAGTCTAAGTGATCTTCTGGATCTACAGCGTTAGATTCTATTAACCATGTTTGCGAACCGTCAGATTCATCAGTAAGAGTAGTAAGCATGTCTGTTGTAGGAGGTTGATTCTCTATCTCTATAGGTAATATTGTGTCGAAAGTAAGATCTTCAAATCCATCATTCCATTCTGTAGTAACTTTAAAATAATAAGTACCTAAATCACTAAATTGATGTGTAAGCGTATCTGTCTCAACGTCGTCTATATACCAAGTTTGAGACGTTATTCTACTATCTGGATCCGTGTTCTCTATATCTACTACAGTGTCTTCATTAATTACAGGCTTTACAGGATCGTTAGTTAAGTCTACTGGTGGCTGTATATAACGTATTCTAATTGTCTTTGTAACTTCAGTTACTAATCCACATAAGTTAGTAACTTTTAATTTAATATCATAATCTCCAATGTCTGTAAACGTATGAGTAGTAATAGTATCGTAACCGTCTTCGAAATCGTATTCTATAGTGTCTATACCTACATTTGTACATAACGTAGCGCCATACCATTCTGCTCTATGGTAGTGAGTAGTGCCTTCATAATCCCATTGATATTCATCACTACTACTTTGATTAGCGCTTAACTCTTTATCTTTCCATCCATCGTTTATAAATAACGTAGCACTAGGTGCCTGACATTCAAGTAACTGCATAGGTTGAGTATAACTGTCACTTCCATCTGATGTTATTTTAACTACGCAGCATTGCGTATCCGTCCAACAATGAAGCAGTATAGTATCTCCATCAGCAAACACTACTCCTTGACCATCCCAGTCAGCGTCTTCTGAATCGAAGCTGACTTGTTGGTTTTCTGTTGCATGGTCATCGCTTGTATTACCGGTTTCGTAATGGAAACCATTATAATCACAATCTAACGCTACCTCGTCCTTGTCTACTATATCACTAACAAAACTAGACATTATAAGTCCTGTCTAAACCAATAAGTACTAATAACACTATTAAAGTGCTGCCTATGTTTAATGCCATCATTTTCAAAAATATTAAAAAACTCATCTTATCTCCTATTCTCCATCTGCGAAGTCCCATGGTACTTCTATTGTACCATCGAATTCTTTAGTCTTAACGTAGAACGCTGTAATTTCTTTAGCGTCGCCATCTATCTGCATTAATTCGAAGTTCGTGCTACTATCTGGGTTAGTAAGATCAGGTACAAATACTTGGAATTTCTTTTCAGAAACGTCACTACTTGGGTATGATTTAACTAATTCTATAACAGTACTAGCATCATCTCCTATAATCTCAGCTACTTTATCTAAGAAGTATTCTTTAACTTTTAATCCAGGTACAGGTATAGCAACCATTTGGAATCGGTTAGGTTGAAGTATAATAGTACCAGCTCCTCCACCTTCTGCACCTGATCCACAAACATCGAATGTAATAGTAAAGTCTTCTGTTTTTTCATGCCAGTCGTCTTCATCATCAGTAGTTCTAAGAACTAATCTATAATCTCCCTCGTATTGGAATGGATATTCATATGTTATTTCTGTACCACTATCTATTTCTTCCCAAGTATCGTCTGTATCATCGTCTGGAGTGTCGTTGTCATCTTTTTTATATAATTTCCAAGTATAAGTTAATTCGTCTATCGCATCATCTGTATCAGTACTTGTAGCTGTCCACTTATACGCAGGTATACATACACCTGCATCTTCTCTCGTGCTATCACTAACAGGTGGTATATTACTCATATTCATTATTTTAGTCACGTCTGCATTCTGGGTTTGCCAACCATCCCAGTATTCTACTTTTAAGTGAAGTTCAATGCCGTCTTCTTTAGTTTCAAAAACGTGACTAAACGTACTATCGTCTTCAACATCTACTACTTCATCAGTACCGTCTTTATAGTAATCTACATCTACTCTGTCTATTCTACCGTATTGTTTTGGTATCGTGTCGTCTCTAATATCATCGTGTTCTTGCGTAAATTCGACAGTATCTAGAACAGTTGGAGCTGCTGGAGTCCAACTAAAATCCAATACAGGTGTTTCATATACAAGAGCTTCTACATCTAAGTTTGTCTCGTGTTGGTATATATTATCCCATCCATCATTAAAATCTACTTCTGTATGTATGTGTTTAGCACCAGAACTTTCGTATATTTTATTTTGCGTATCTGTATTTACTTCATCTGTTAACGTAGTATCGTTATTAGAACCATCTAAAAGAGTATCTTCTATTAACCAATCAAGAGTATCTATTTGCACAGCTGTGTTGTCGTCTTGAACGTTCCAAGTATATCGTACCGTTTCTCTACCGTATATTGCCATTAGTGTGTGTACCCCTCTACATTAGTCTCATAAGTTATAGCTGAGCTGAGCTCAAATGGCGTTGCTTCAAAATCTCTATCTGTTTCATAGTAAACTACTCCACCATTACCAGATGTATTGTCTTCTCCAATCGTAGCGTCATCAGTATCATCTCTCCAACCGGTATCTATTCTAACTTGTAAATGAACATTTTTATTCAGGTTAGACGACGTAGCGCCATCTATAGCTGTGTAAGGTTTTCTACTTGGTGTCTGCCAAGTAAACGCTTGATCTGCTCTTACTTGTTCATCATCTCTAATTGTAATTACGTCGTTATCAGTACCGAACTCAACGTCATTAAAAGTCCACTTTTCGTCTAGCTCTCTAGACGTATCTCCTGTACTATCATTTGTATAGAGTACTTCCATCTTACCAATTGTTTCAGTATTATTAGCTATAACAGGCGTAAGTAAATAATCCATTTTTGTCACTACTTTAGTTAAATGCACTTCTCTCTCGCAATAACCGTCATCGTAGTAATAAGTCATTGTAACGTTTTCATCAGTATTATCTTGGAACTTATGAGTAGGTTGTAAATCCTTATCTGTATCGTGAGATATAGTTTGTGTATTATCAACTATATCGTTACCGTAATCTGAGCTGTCAGGATTCCATTTATTATAATGATCTTCTATAGTCCAACTATAAGATCTAAATCTGTTATCGTCATCAGTACTTTCGTTAGTAAATGTAACTACCTGCGTTCTATCAGTAGGAGTAATGTCCCAAGAGAATTTAGCTTCTAATCCTTCGTACACTATTGGAGTTAACGTATGAGATATTCTTTTAGTTTGCATCTGATATCCATCATCGTATCGTATAGTTAATTCTACTGTATGCTCGTCTGTGTTTTGGTAATTATGCGACAATAAAGTATCTTTATCAAGGTCAAGATTAGTTTCGGAGTTATCTGTATCTGCTCCTGGGTTTGGGTTGTCTAGATTGCATGCCTTATATTCGTCATCCGTACTCCAGTCTATTGTATATCCTATATCAAAACCATCTTGGGAATATTCAGAACTTGTGTTAGTACAGTCTACTTGTACTGCTCTACCTTGTGGAGCAACGTCGCTAATAGTAAATGAAGGCGTTACGTCATATTTTACAGGTGTAACTGTGTGAGTAATTGTATCTGTAACGTCTTTCCATCCATCACTGTAAGTTATTACTACAGTAACTTGTTTAGTATCTAATGAATGAAATTTAACAACTGGTTTTTCTGTATCGCCTATATCATAAGCATTATCTACTGATTGTGTATTATCTGAACTTCCTTCATCGAATAAACTAGTTTCGTCTACGTCGAATGTATATAAGTCAGTATCTGGTGCTGGATAGTTATCTTCCATAGTCCAATCATATCTAGATATTTTATCTGTATCTCCTGAAGTATTAGCAGGATCAAACGTTACGTCTTGGTTTCTATTTCTAGGTTCTGCATCCCATGTGAACTCAGGAACTATAGTAAAAGGATAGATATCTATATATTGTACATCTTGAACTTCTAGGTCGTCAAATCCGTCATTCCAATAACATATAAGAGTTATCTTCTTAGTACCTTCACTCTGGAAAGCATGAGTTGGTTCGTCAGCGTATTCAGCATCTATGGTTTGAGTATTGTCACTTCCATCTTGGTTTTCATCTTCAATTATCCACTTGTAGTAATAAGGATCACTAAGTCTATCATCTAAACAAGTCGTATCGTTATGGAAAGTTATTAGCTCTTGACCTTTTATTTTACTTCCATCCCAGTCATTAGTTTCTGTTGGTGTCCAACTAAAATCCATTATAGGTTCGTTATACTTTATAGTTATATCTTTACTTACTTCTGTAAATGTATCCCATTTTTCCTTAACTCTCATCTTAAGAGTATAATTTCCACTAGCTAAAAACGAATACGAATCGTTAGTGTTGTTAGTAATTTCTCTATCTTCTATTTCGTGCCATGTGTATGTAGTATCTATTAGTTGATGACCATCAAACATTGCTACGTTATCATATGTTAGTTTTTGACTTGTGTCTTCTCCATAGTCATGCTCTAACCAAGATGTATTTGTATAACTATCTTCTGTCATAGTATAATTATGCTGAGTAAGAGTTGCGTCTGGAAATGAGTAAGAGTCTATAATAGGTACTCTTTTAGGTTCCATTGTTATGTTTATTTCTAGGTCATCATCATTAGGTATAACGTGTTGATGAAATACAGCGTCTGTTAAGTCAAGAGAGTCTATATTTTCTCCACCGCCTAACATATACGCTGTGTAGAATTTATCAGATGTTTTCTTGTAAATTCCTTCAGAACCAAGGATATTATCATCTTCACATGAGTAAGTGTAATATCCATTAGCATCTGAAGTGTATTTCTCTGTACTCCATCTACTATCGTCTGATCCACTATCCACTTTCTGGAAATACGGTAAAACTGTAACGCCGTCAAGTTTGTTTCCAGCTTCGTCTTTTATAACGCCGTATACTGAGTATCCCATATATTCCTCCTTGTTTTTATTTTATTTATAAAGACTAGTTATATTTCTCTAAAAGGTATTATAGCTCCATCTGTGTTGTTTATAGTTTCTAAAGATTGCAGCAATAACATACTAACACCTTTAACTACTAAGTTATCATCTTCATCTGTTTGCATTAATGAAAAGTTAGCATCATTATCATCTGGTGTTTTATAAGGCTTATAATACCTAATTTTACCAGCATTTTCTTCGTAAGATCTAATGTACTTTATATAGTTACCTATCCAATTATCATCGTCTTTATCGTCCCAGACAAGATTATACTTAAAACAAACAGCTTTAGCAAGATCTGATGCTTTAGCTTCTATCGTGTCGTCATTAATCCATTTTCCTTGATCTAAGTCAAAATAACTATATCTTTCACCTAGGAAACCAAACATATTAAATCCAAGATTCTGAAATATCTTGTCTGCTGTTATTCCACCTTCTCCACCAGAATTAGATGCTACTAAATAAGGTACGACAAGTGTTTTAATTAGTCCGTCATTTAAGTCAAAATAACTTGGATCTAGACTTACTGGTTCAACGTAATAAAAACCTTCGCCAATTTGTGTCATAGTACCACTGTCTAACTCTTCTCCGTCTAAGTCAAATTGTTTGTATGGATTATCTTGGTCTAATACTGATGTGTAAGCAATTACTAATACTTCAGGATCTCCGACTCTTAATATACTAGACACATCGCTTTGTTTAGCTAGTATAAAGCAATCTGTACTTGGAGTACTTATTGTAGCACTATAGTAATCACCTATAGCACTTGGGGTAACAGTGTCTTTAGTTCCTAATCCGTCAGCTAAAGTAAATGTCCAGAAGTCAACGTCTGCTGAATCCTTTGAAATTATCTTAAATGATGAATCTGTAGCTCTAAAATTAGTATGTCTCATGATATGTCTTTGATTTTTATTTGTATAGAAAACGTACGGCGTAAACCGTACGCAAGTGCGTAAGCCAATAAAGACTTACAAGTGTCAACTACGATATTGCTATCATTGTTGAAGTTGCACCCATTGACTTTAATTTGTTGTCAATTTCGTCGAATCTTGAGTTACTATTAGTAACAGCGTCATCTAATGTGTTTGTTACAACATTATACTTAAGTGCAATGTGTCCAAATTCTGGATGTGCAACAGTTACCATATACTCACCTTCAGCAGCAATTTGTGCTTCAGCTTTGTAAAGTCCTGTGTTACCAACAGCATTAAGTGTAGTAGCATCAGCGATATCAGCAACTAATGGTTTTTTAAGACCAATAACGTCACCACTTACAGAAGTAATGTAGTAGAAGTTACCTGCACCGTCATCAAAAGCTTCACCAACAACTAGTGTAGAACCAGCAGCTAAAGTTAAAGTTTGATCACCAATTACAGCAGCACCAGCAGTATCACCTGTGTTACCAGAAGCAGTATTTAATAACTCTTCAAATGTTCCAGCACCGTCATTAACAACGTCAGAACCATCAATCATTGATTTAATAACCATTGAGAAGTTAGATGCATCACCTAATCTATCAAATTCGGTATCAACACCAGGGTAGAAGCTTACGCCTTTTTTTATATCTCTTGCCATAAGAAATCCTTGTTTACTCATCAGAGTAATTCTTGCCTTTTTTTGTCATACTTTTCAGGACATATAATCTTTCTAATATTTATATCTACTAGTAGATGGCTCTCCAACCATTTTTAAGGTCAACAATTTCTTGAGATTGTTTAGATTCTGCAGCTTGCACATCTCCAAGAGCAGCAAGTGTATCAGTCATCATATTACACATATCAGCCATAGAACATGCTTTTAATATAATCTTAACATGTTTCTGAAATAATAAGTCGCTTTCATCACTGTGTAACTTAAGAATAGCTCTTGTCTCTCTCCATAACGTGTCGCCTACTGATGTTTCGTTTTCCGGTATATCTATATCAAATTTCCATAATCCTGTTTTGTCTTGAAATACACCCTCAGCGTTTTCTAAAAGATACTCGTCCATTATTGGATCTACTATACTTAGTAAAGGCGTGCCGCTACCGTATTTTGCGAATGCGAAGTATTTTGCATCCATTTCTATTTCGTCAGCTGTCTCTACTATACCGTCTTCTAGAACGTGACTAAACCTAGCACATTCTGCTAAATCCAAATCTTCTATAGTATCATATGATTCTGGATATGCCATTTAATTCTCCTTTAGTAATCAATTATATCACCTATATAACCTTTTATTATAACTTTACCATTATAATAGTCCATCTCTAACTGGCCTAATTTACTGTGCTTACCAATTAATAGTCCACCTTCGTAATACCAATCTTGGGCTAATATTAACGTGTCTGTAACATGTTGAGGCAATTCTGCTCTAAGTATTTTCTTACGTTTTGAATAGAACACGTAGTCTATACTCTGTATTTCATTACCAGTTTGTTGTACATCTATAGTTGTATCTATACTAGATACAACTCCTGTAGTATCATTAATAGACCATTGTCTTATTATATGCTCTCCTAATTCCTTAGGAGTATATATTAGTCTATGTGTATCTGCTCCATATACTCGTTCATCATTAAACAATACCTCGAAATAAGTATATAAGCTACTTGACAGCTCGTGCATTATTATAGATTTAACTATTGTGTTAGTACTTTCGTCTTGTGCTTGTGCTTCGTCTGAGTTTTGCACTAAACTTCCATCGTCTATAATATTATGCTCGTAATAGTTATTTCCATCAAACACAATTCTAGCACTGTACGTGTCGTCATTACTTATTATTACTACATCGTCTTTGTTAGTGTCTTCACTTAAAGTTAATAAATTACTATCTCCTAAATTAAACTGATAAGCACCAGTCTGATTATCGTAATCTTGTTCTAACACATTACTAAAATCGTATTTAACATATTTCATGTTAACTGTCGTGTTCGTAATAATAGTATCGCTGCCGTCTTTAACAGTACCGTATATACAAGTGTTATGTATCATATTCGTTTACTTAGTATATCTATATTTAATAGCAAATCCAAGTTGAACATGACCAGAACCTTCAATATCGTCAGGCATTTTAATACTTAGACCTAATCTGGCTTCATCTCCTACTTTACCAAGTTTGTTTTCATCTATAGGCTCAGAGTATATATAGCCATCTCTTGCTTCGTCATCAGTAGCACTAACATCTAAACATGTGGATTGTGTTTTTATAGCACTAAAATTAAGACCTTGATTGTCATAACCAAGTCCATTAGTTCTTATAAGATCATCTTCTCTATCGTAATGAACTCTAAGACCCATTTCACCATTATTTTTAGCACTTAATCTAAGTAACTCATAATCAGCTGTACTTGATGTAGGAGCACCATCGTCAGTAACGCCGCCGTTTTTAAACCAGTTAGGGTTATATGGTTCATGTGCGTCTTCTTCACTAGCAACATATCCTCCCCATTCAATACCTACAGTACGTATGTAATACGCTACATTATAGATTGGATCTAGCCCATCGTGTCTTAAATAAACAAACCTAGGCAGGTACTCAGTACCTGTTTCTATATCACCAAAGTCTATACCTTGTAAGTTAGTACTTCCATCATTTTTGTAAAGTGGTTCTATCCAGTCTTCACCATATGATTGATCAGATATTTTAAGTGTTACTGTAGACATTTAAGCACCTTTAAAAAGTATATGTAAGTCTCATAGTTAAAGCTACAGATCTTATACCAGCAGCTTCTATATCTGGAATACTTAAAGAAGTTTTTAATACTGCAGCATCGTTGCTAAGATAATCAGTCCAAGGTTCTATCCAAGCTTCTTCACCACTAGGAGAATTACCAGCAGTACCAACAGATCCTGCCCATTTACCGTCGTTGTTCAGTAATTTAGAACTGTCTAACTTGTCCATTACATCAGTAGCTAGTGGAGTTGGATCTACTTCATTCCAAAATCTTAATCTCATACCGTAAAGATAATCGTCGTTATCCACAACAACGTCGCCGTCTTCAGTTAATTTACCATCTCCCCAAGCAACTAATTCTCCAAAATCTTTGTCGACTCCATCTCTAGATCCATCTGCTTCGTCTTCATTAGCAAATCCTGTAGCGTCGCCACGCACGTTTGTACTAACTGTATAATAAAATTGAACGTTAGTAACTGGTTCAGTAGCTGTGTGAGATACAAGTAAAGGAAAATCATCACCCTCTTGTAAGTTAGTCATAGCTCCTAAATCAAGTCCTACGCTAGCGTTATCTGCATCACCTACAAATTTAGTACCTAGGTGAGTTGTGTTATCTGCGTCTGGTTCTTTATTCCATAAAAACGAGTCTTGCTCTGTAGGAGTTTCGTCTCCGTTCATACTCTGCCAGTAGATAATTGGTTTTGACATTTGCCTTCCTTATTGTTTATTTTCTTAGTACTTATTATATTACTATTTTTATGTTATTATTTATACTTAGATATTTCTATCTGTTAATGCTAATAGAGCAATCTTCTGTAACATTAACAATAAACACATAAGGCATAGGCATTTCTTTCCCATCTATATCTTCATAAAAATAAACTTCAGTGTCTTCAGTAAATCTATTCCATTTACCAGTTTGTGGCAGCCATTTTAAAGTGTGCGTAATTTTATCTTCTATTTGATCACGTACAGCTGCGTTAAACGTCTCTTCTAGACCATCGTAAAAGAAAACATTATCTCCTTCTGCAAACTCAAACGTATCGCTCTTATCTCTTTTAGATTTACCTAAAGTAAGATATTTCTTTTCGTTCTTATTGATTAATTTAAGAACTCTATTGTCTAATCTGCAATTCATAAACTCTCTATAGTACATAAAGTTCTTAGTACCAACGTCTAATGTTTCACCTACTTCAATATCAAGATCAAGGTTGTTTAGTTGTTCAACAAGATTATCTGCTGTAGTAAAGTCTGTATCTTCTTTATCCCAATTCTTATCTATAGACTGATCCCAGTGGCCTTTACCATCACTCCACCAAGGTAGTAAGTTGTAACCTTCATACATCATATAATAAACAAGATCTAGAATATCAAATTGCAATTCTAAGTTTTCGTCTTTGGTTATTTCAGTAACTGTATGTTGCATGTCTAGATTATACTCTTTACATATTGCTACAAATGTTTGTAATTCTATAGGTGCACCTTTAGCCACTTCATTAAATACTGTTATTTCAAGTGAGCTATCCATTTCTATAACTGTCATGTTAGATACTTCCATACTCTCATCTATATCTTCTCTTAATACGTATTGTACGTCTAGATTACAGTTCTTAGTTATATTTTCTACAGGTATTTGTATAGGCATTGCATAGTTCATATTTACAGAAGCAAAAGACTGAGTATCTAAACTACTATCATGTTCTACACTTATATTGAATGTTTTATCTAAATTAAAATTTTTACTAACTTCATTACTAAATTGAATCTCTAAAGGAGATTTAAGCGTACTAAGAAGTTTCATCTGCGCAGATGTTAAAGCATTACCTATAGGAATTATTCTACCTTGTATTTTAACAACACTCTCTATAAGTGTCATATATGATACATCTATAGTTCCTTCATATGCAGCACTTTGAATCCATTGCATGTTTAATTTAGCGTCGTTGATAAATTTATCAACATTATATTCTATTTCTTGGCTGTACGTCGTATTATAGTTAAGCTTAAACTGCATTTCTAAATTAACATCGGCAGGAATTGGCGGCGTGGCAAAGAACTGATTTTCAACTTTATATAAAGTACTCATATTAGGTACGTCTACTTGTACATCTAAATTTTCATTTGTCTTATACGCTCTCTTAAATTGCAATTCTACAGTAGACGTCGTAGGCCAACTAACAATATTTTGCATGTCAAGGCTGTAATTAACATTTGCGCTGTTAAAGAGCTGAATATCTAGCATTTCTTTTCTGTCTTTTAACACCTCGTTTTGAAGCTCTATGCTAGCATTATCTAAATAAGCTCTTTTAAATTGCAGCTCTATGTTAGTATTAAGTTTAAACTTGTCTATGTTGAACTGCTTTTCTATATTATCAAATTGTTCTTTATGAACTTTATGCTGCATTTCTAACGTGTCTTCGCCGCTTGCTATTAACATGTTTTGTAAATCTAGGCTATCTATTCTGTCATGTAATACTTCTAATTGATTTTCCATAACTCTATCTAATGTTTTACCATCTCTAAGTTGTATTTCAAGATTGAACTTATCAAGTTCAATCTCAGATTGAAGTTCTAAATTAGCATCGTCGTCATGAGGTGGCGTGGCAAAGAACTGATTTTCTAGGTATTCTTTCTTACTAACGTCAGCTATATCGTATTGTATAGGCAAGTCCAGCTTGGGAAATCTTATACTAAACTGTAAATGATCTAATCCGAATCCCCATGGAATATTTCTAAATTGCAGCATAGCCTTAGTACTAGGTACTGAATTATCGAACCAATTAAATGTTAGTTCAGGCCATAGTAAGTCAGCTTTAATAGCATCGAAATTATACTCATCATATTGTAGAAGGCTAATATTGTTTTCTAGGTCAAATACGCCAACTGACCAGTTTCCTATAGCATATGCGAAATTGCTCTCGTATGCATTATTAAACCATGCTTGCGTACTTGTTTTACCGACAGTAACTTTTGGCTTGTCGCCGCCATTATTATCCACTGAGTTATCAAACCATGCAAATCCACTAGTTAGGTATCCCATCAATAGCGTCTGTTTTGTATTTGCTGCGCCATTATCATACCAAGCTACTGTACTTCCAATTCCTACAACAAGAGTAGTACGTGTAGTGCTTGGTATCATGCTGTTGTTAAACAACGACCAGCCTCCAGTAGTACCAATTAATAATTCTGACTTAGCAACTGTTATATTGTTAGTAAACGAGCTTATTGTAGCTGCTGATAACTCTTGTACAGGTACCTTATACGCCACTCGCGAGTTATTAAACTCACCAGTAGACGAGTAATGCATTTTCATACAACTACCTCTTTAATCCGTTGTAAGCCGATACTCTCCAGTACCATTTACCTTTTGGTAAGCAATCTACTTTTACATGCGCGTATGTTTTCAATAAGTTAGTACTAGGTCTTGCTCCATTACCTTCAACAAACTCAGTTGGATTTGGTATACCAGTACCAAACTCTTCCCAATTCTGACTACTATCATCAGTAGTGTCTATTGGCATATATGGATTCCACGTACCGTCATTAAGGTAGTGCCATTCGTACTCACTGTGGTAATAACTACCTGGCTCTTTCCATGAATCAATTATTCTTGGACCATTCTTAAGTACTTTGTGACTAATTATGTTTGGTGTAACTGCATTATCGTCTGTTATTAAATACGTTCTTAGTATAGTATCTGTAGTATCTCCAAATCCACCAGTTACAGCAACGCTATCAGTTACAGCATATAAGTCAGCATCGCTCATTCCATCGTCTTTAATAGTATTAATTTCTGTATCTGCTAACACTGCCCATGTAGCGTTCTCACTATCATAACTCTTCCACTCTTCGCCGCCATCAAAACTAATTATTGACTTAACGCTAGTCATTGCTGATCTAATCTCACTAATTATATCCATTCTTATTATGTTGTACGTTAAACCTGCAGGTAATCTTTTCTCTATAAAGTACGAGTCTACATATCCATTATCTCTTGTAACAACACTTTCTGAATCTAAACAAGTCATACCAATTAAGGCAAACTCTCTATCAATACTTGTTATGATAGTACTAACATCAACCCAATCACCACTTTTAGTATCTACTGCTACGTCTGAGTAATTAGATGTAATAAACCCTACGTTATTGTCATTATATCCATAACTCTCAGCTGAACTAAATAATATTTTATTATCTATATACGCGTCGTTAGTTTTACTGTATAATTTAACTAATACATTATCCTGGAATGAGCCATCTACAGGAACGAATGATAACGTGTATCTATGACCTGGTTCGAAGTTAGGTAACTCAATACTATATGTAGTAACATTAATATCCACTTTTAAATAATACGTAAGATCTGTACGTCTAAATATAATAGCATAGTACTTGTTAGAGTTACTAACACTATGTATACCGTAAGCTATACCTATTGCAGCTTGAGTTGTTCTATCTCTATATTTATCTGTATGTATGAATTCTATTTCTGTAGCTGTATTTTGTTTATTAATTCTACCACTTTTAATCATTGCATGCCAATTAGATGTGTAGTTCTGCTCTATTGTATTGTTAGAGTGTAGCGAGTACTGACCCATGTTATTCATACCATACCAGTCATTATTATAGAAGCTGTAACCCATTATCATATGTTTAGTAGCATTTACGCTTTTAAAATTGTCTTTTGCTGCAAGTTTTGCACTATATCTACCAAGTAGTAGTGTTTCGTTATTACTATCGAATCCTTTATTAGTAGGATTAGCTAACATATGATTAGCAAAATGATTTAATTGTCTCACATTATTACCAAACGACTCTCCCCATAACTCATTATCGTACATTAATTCTGTACAAGTATATGGATATTGTAATAACTTTAATGTATCGTCTCTTAAGTCATGACGTAAATGATATACAGGTAGCTTTGATATAGCCATTACTTCATCAGCTGTTTTAGCATGGTCATACATTATGAACTCATGTATTGATCCGTAAAATGGCTCATTACCATCTTCATAGTTTCTACCAAGACATATACCAACGTCACAAACTAAGTCATCACTTTCGTCATCGTCTTCACCATCGATATATGTTGTGTAGTTATTGTACACAATATCTTCAATAACCTTAAATCCATTATAGTACACATCACATCTATTAGTATCATACACTACAACTGTAACAGTTTGCTCTTCATCTAATGCTATTCTTTCTTGTTCTAAGTAGTTACCAGCATAGAAATATGACCACGTACCATTTACACAAAGTGCATCAGCAGTGATATCAATATAGAACATTATAGTGCTACTATAATCTCGTCTGAAGTTAAACAAACACGATCTACCTGGCATAATTTTAGGATTGAATTTAATATGAATAGTTCTTTCTTGATGTAACTTAGTCAATGGATGTTCTTTCTTATCATCATGTGGCACAAGTTCACTCATACTAGCGTCTCCATTAAAATAAGCTATATTACCTAGATAACTGTATGGTTTAATTGCAACGTTATTATTAGTCCATACTACGTTATTACTAACGTCGCCAAAGTCATCTTCGCTTGCATTATCACTTAACTTATAAGCAATAGTCATACCAGCATCTCCTGAGTTTGATCTTAATGGAGCATCAGTTGCCATATCAGGAACACTAACTGAACCGCTTGGTATTTGTTTAGCTTCACCTTTCACAAAGAACGTGTCTCCATGGTAAACGATACTATCTTGCGCGTCATTTAATTCAGCACTTGTCTTACTCTCATCGTATGTACTCTCTGGTAGTACTCCTTTAACCATTAAATATGGTAGTACTAAGTCACTAACACTATTTACTCTATTATCGACTAGTTTTGACACATACGGTAGGTGTAACTTAGCTTCACTTGAACTATAGCCGCCATTTACAATGTCCAGCTCATCTACTTTCGGTTCGAAGTTACTAGTTGGGCTAATCTCTAATCTATTCTGTAACGAACCGAATCTTTGTAATGGCTCCATCCATACAAAGTCAACAAACTCTCTATCGAACTCCTCTTCATGGTATGGTAGTATTCTTATAGGAGCATCAGGTACTTCTATTCCATTATAGTTGAATAAGAACTTATCAATACTTGGTGTCTTGTACTGTTTACTAGTTTTCATACCAACTGCTACGTCTATAGTCTTGCCATCATTATTTGCAACTAATAGTCCTGTTAGCGCTATTGTATCACTAAAACCTAATAATTCATTAATAGTATTACCGCTTGTACCTATATCAGCCAAATCTACTGAACTCGCACTTCCATCATCTACATTTATTTTAAACCAGTTTTCTCCTTGATCTCTACTAAGTAATACTTTCATCTCAGTATCTTCTGGTACATCAGCTTCTATCTCGAATCCATTTACTCCACTCCATAAACCAACATCTACATTATGTAGTCCTTTAGTGTATACTTTGTAGTATTTACCTGTCTCGTATTCTGCCATTGATGTAGTAGGTGCATTAACTTTTGTATCACTCTCGTTTATGTCAGGATATGCAGCATCTCTAACTAAGTTTTCTTTTGTAAATATTTCATACTCATTACCATCATCATCTACACCTACTGGCATATTAGCTAAGAATTCATAGTCACTAAATATAAGTGATTTAAAACTATCGAAGTCATCCTGTACTTCTTGAAATGTACTTGTAACACCGTTTATTGTAATATCTTCAAACTCCATTATACTAACACCATGATTACTTAATCCGTAATACTTGATGAACTCTTCATCTCTGTTTACATAAGTATCTTGCGCATGCTGAGCTATTGTAGCAATTGGTGCTTTTGAACAATTCAATGTTATGTTTGGACACTTAACTATTGTAGTACCACCAGCACCTGTTCTAGTAGGTTGCGACGCATACCCAATAGCGTGTCGTCTAACTGCAGGAGTAGTTATTATAGTATTCTCTTCCATTATTAATTCTTTAGTTTGCAGTACAATAATACCTCCACCATCACTACCAAATCCCCAGTACGATGAGTACATAGGGTACGATGTAGGCATACCCATGAACATCTTATCCAGATCTCCATTCGTACCTTTATATTCTTCAGGTATTTGCATAGCTGTGTATAAGTTATCAGCATGTCTATCACCTTCAGCGTTGAATGATGAACCACCCGATGATAAGTAACCAGCATAGTCGCATAGTTCACTAGCAGCTAATGGATCGTCATTAGAACTTAAGCCATCAGATGGACTTGGTAGAAACCCACATGGAGGAACATGGTAATCATGTCTCTTTACAGTATCATCCAGTTCATCACCAGTTCTAGCCTGGTATGCGTATCCACCAAATGTACCAACATGGTTGAATATCTTACTATCTTCTAACATAGTAGTTTTATCCCTTACTTTAATGTACATAATCCCTCTAGGATTACCTAACATCTTATTACCCCAGATATCAGACTCTGGATGTCTTACACTATCTCTCCAGTTGTATGTATTAACACCCATTGTATCATGAGCATCCATATCTGGTTGTAGTGACAACGTAGCACCTATAGTAAGTCTATCAAATTGCATAACAAGTGTAGCTGTATTAACTGTTTCCGATCCTATATAATCATTATTAGGTGCTTTATCTAGTACATATCTATTAATACCTTCTTGATCTTCTATTACATCTACTATCTTAACTATGTCCCATTTACCAACCTCATCATATAGGTCTTTACTAGCACAGTGTTTCTTGTATAGTATTACTTCGTCACCAGCATTGAATACACTAGTCTCAGCAAAGACACCTTGTAAGTGCGTACCGTATAACGTGTCATTTATTATTAGCGATTGGAAGTAACAACAAGTTGGACTTAGCATCTTGTCATTAATGTACGTTTGCGAACCTAGTCTACCATCTCCGAAGAAGTTATCACTCTTTGGGTTAGTATTAATGTTACGTAATGTAGCCATACCATTATCAAAATCTATACTTAATCCATCATTAACATCGTAGTTATCAATGTTGTAAAGTAGTTTATTTTCTTTGCTGTATTCGTAATTTCGTTCTATAGACATTCTTGTTCCTTAAACCTTTATAGGTAGCTTTGTTTATTGATATTTATAAGACTAGATACCCTTTCTAATAAGTTCTTTGTCTTCTATGTTTATAAAGGCTCTTGTTTCATAACCTATTTCTTTGCTTGACATAACAGTACGTTCAGTGTCGCCATTCATATGAACTGTAACTACGTCCCATATTTGTAATTTTTTATCTCGTAATGAACATATACTTCTAGATGTATGTTTAGGTATACTTTGACCAGCTAGAACTATCATTTCTTCAAATGTCCAGTACTCGTCATGTGGAGATTCTGCAGCAAATATTTTTTTACCGCTTGGTATTAATTGAAAGCACAAAGCTTTCAAATTATTAAATTCTTGTTTATATACTTTTTTCCAAGTGATACCTTGGTTATGATTTTCAGTAATTAGTTTACCGTTTTTAGTGAATAGCATCCATCTGCATTTAGACAAGTTTATTTCTATTTCTTTGGATTTTTTAGTCATTATATTCCTTTTAGAGATATTTATCCTATATTGTCTATTTGCTATGCCTGCTCTATATGCTCTATCCTAATCTATTTCTAATTTCCATTTTAACAGTTGCACTACCTGTAATTTTAAGCCTGTGGTTAAAATCTTCTTCATCTACAGTACGTTTATGTTCTGTTTCTATAGTTTCTTCAGTATAGTCTGTGCTATCATCTGAATTTTCCCATTTTAGAACGCATGTGTCAGCTTCGTCGTCATCGTCTTCTCCATCTATAGGGGTTATAGTGAATATTACCCTATAAACTGTACCTCCAAGGTCTGCTAAGTTGTAAACCTCTGCTTCATCTACGTCTATATACTCAAACTCTAAGAATGTTATTTTAACAGCATAAAGGTACGTTACAGTACAAAACCAGCCATCGTAGTTGTTTGTACCTAGTGATCCTACGTTTTCTTCAAAAGTAACTTGACCTACTACTTCCCAAACTTCTAAATCGTCAGGATTCTGGACTTGGACTTCTCGATTTATACAGCCACCTATCGGCCAATACTCGGTTGTTATTTTGCCGTCTTCAATAACTAAATCATGCTCTACCTTCATACGTGATATATTAGTTTCAGTAGGATCAGAACTGATTGTACTTTCTTCTAATGCCTTAATTCTACCCGTAAGAGTTTCTTCTGAACTGTCATCACTGTACAGACCAGCATTCTTCTGCATGTTTGTAACTGAAGTGCTAAGTTCGTTTAATTTAGCAGTTAGTTTACAAAGATAATCGTTAGCCATCTATATAGTCCTTTCTCTGTATAGTTCCATCGCTACGCTTATAACTATATCTTTATTAGAAGTAGGCGATGTTAGAGATATTTTTAATACAAGTTCCTTAGGTATAAACGCTGCATCAGACGATTCCATAACCATACCTGTAGTGTTTGTACCTAAAAGATGTAGTTTATTAACGAATCTACTTACTGCAACGTCTACAGGTGCTATAATATGAGTACCTATCCAAGAATCGTCTGCTGATGGAGAAGCTGTTATATACTGAGCTTCTCCATCTACTGTTATAATACAGTTACCACTATTAGTTTCACTCTTAAGTGGAGTGTTAGCAGGTAATATAAGTTCTAGTGATATGCTGTCTCCAGGTATTGCACTTAACCAAGTAACGTATCCATCTTTAATATAAACGTCATCTATAAACTTGCCAGTTACGAAAGTTTCGTCAAGACCATCTGCATTTATTATAAGAAACTTTTCACCTTCTCCAACCGTTTGATTAATTATGTCATCAGCTGCACCAGTTATATATAAGTACGTGTCGTCTTGTTTTGGTGATGTAAACACTTTAGGAGATCCATCACTGTATATGTTAGTTAGTTTTATCATTAGTATTCCTTTATATTCTTTTATATTCTTTTATATAGTTTCTTTTAGATATTCGTGTTTTACTTCTTCAGCTGTTGTATGAACATCCTTATAAGTCATTTTTCTCATCTGATAATTAGATTCGTCCATCCATCTAGGTAACGTACCGTCAGGTAAAGCATTAATAAAAAACTTAGTTCCTCTATAATCGTCTCTATCATCAAAATCCATACCTTTAACTAAAGCTCCATTAATATAGAATTTTATTACACTACCGTCTGAGCATATGTCGATTTTATTCCATTCATACGTAAGAATTACTTTCTTAGAACTAACTGACTTCCTATTAAAATACACTTTAGCTACTTTGTTATCTACCTCTAGCGCTAACCAAGAACTCCAGTTATTATCTCCACTTCCTATGCTAAATATTCTTGACTCTTTATAGTTTCTAACATTAAGCCACAACGATATTGTAAATTCTCTAGCGTTATATCTGTCATCTGATTGAAGTTGAATTTTTTCTTTGTTTCTAACGTCTATTATGCCATCTGTAATAGAACAACTGTTACTTAAAGGACTTGGGTACATATTAGACGCTAACGTTTCGTGTACTATATGATTTGTGTCTGAATTATCCTTTAATTCTCCAACTATATTTTCAAATTCTGACGAGCCAGGTTTTTTAACTAGGCATTTATACGAAGTTCCACCAGAACCTTGGTAATGTCTGAATCTTAACTTATATGTCTTGCTAGAGTCTAGAAATTCCATCCCGGATTTCATAGCGTTTACGCCATGTCCACCATAATCTGCTACTATAACTTTGTTATCTATACTTAACTCTACTGCGTCGTCGCCTTGAAGTTCAAATTCATAATAACCATCTACAGAAGGGCAATATGTAGTCTGTATAATAGTTATATAGTTTCTGTATGTCTTGAAATTGTTCCATTGTGTTAATTCAGAATTAACACCTTGTTGTACTTCATTAAACAAACAATTATTTTTAGTACCGTAAATTTTTTCAACACTGTCAAACTCAGCAAAATTGTCTATATGGTTAGTACCTCTTGTACCTGTGCTATAATATGACACCATACAACCAGGCACAGTTGCACTTTCAGTGTTTTCTATTAGTAACTTTTCGTAAAGACCGGCTACCATACCTCCACTCATAGAATAATTAAATTCGTTAAGAGCATATATTTTACCTCTAAGGCCGTAGTTAGAATTATATCTGTTATTACCGACTACCATAGAGTATCCGTAGTTTCGTATCTTAATAGCTCTATTAATAGTGCATACATACAGACCGTTTAAGTAAACAGTAATATGTTCTTTATCTCCGTTATATGTAATAATCAGATTGTTTACTACGCCTTCTCTTATTGTGCATATTTTAGTTGTACTTGAAGCAAAATTAAGATATAAGCTGCCATTACTAGCGTATAGATAATATTGCCCTAACTTGTATAGTATATATTGTATACTATGTTTGTCTGTTTGTTCAAAAATAATAGACATTGTAAACGGTTCTTCAGGATTGATACTTATACCTGGATCAAATTCTACGCTTGTTTTACCAGTAAACGAAGCGTCAATGTTATTCTCGAATCCTTTACATATACCAATACTCTTAGCTACAGTGTCTCTGACTTGTCCAGAAATTAAAGATAACGCGTCGTCAAATCTTGCACTAAAAAATAATCCTTTTTCAGTTTTGTCTTCTATAGGTACTTCAACTACACTGTCATCACTATAAATCTCTTGTAAGTATTGAGTTTTACTTTTTCTTTCGTTAACGTCGTATAAACCATCCATCATTAACGTAGCGCTAACCGCTGTTACTGCTGTTATTCTAATTATTGGATCTTTAATTTGATTTTTAGCATCGAAATTAAATGTATTTAAAGAATGAACAGTTATTTTAGTCATTTTTGGTTCTATTATTTGAAATTCTATAGTACCAGATGCTGAAGTTATTACGACATTATCAAGAAATCCCTTAAAAATTATATCTTTAGTCTCTCCCCTAGTCATCGTAGCGCTTATGTTTTGGTAGTAATACATATTACTAGCTGCTGGAGCACTTCCGTCACCAGAATCTACAGTAACATTAGTTTGGGTTACCTTGTTATCAAGTATGTCAACGATTTTCTGAACAGAAGTCTCAGATACACCGTCTGCGTACATCATAGAAATGTTGCCATCACTTATAGCTTTAACAATTTCATCTGTACCTTGTCTTAGCTGAGTAGCAGTACCCATATCTGAAATAGCCATCTCCTCGCCGCTATCTAAAGAAAGTCCCATCACGTCAAATTCTGCATCAGTTATGTTTTTAATAATCATTATTGTTCCTTATACTTATATTTATTGAGGTGTATATATTTTTCTTAGTTCTAATATCAGTACAGGGTTATCTAGTTTAGTACTAAGAATTCTACCAGCTAACCATACACCTGACGATAAGTCTATATTTAATGAATCTGCGTAGAAGTAGTCAGTAGCAGTACTACCTAGGTTTACTGTAGCCAGTACGTCTACACCATCACTTATGTCTCGTATCTCCATAACTTCACCACTATTCTCGTCTGTAGTGTAGTATTCTGCTGCAACTAAGCAGTAGTCTTCATTGTCTTGTATTTTAAACGGTACCCTGTCACTTCTAATTTCCGGTATATAATTCATATACCTTCTTCTCTTACCAGTGCCATTCTCATAGAAGTTTATCTTTATGCTTTGATTAGCTAAGTATTTCTGCCTTGCCTCATCCCAGTAGTACGGTAACGATATAACTGTTAATCCTTCTACTGGATCATCTGCTTTAACTACTTTCCATTTTATCGTACCTGCATCGTCGTATGACTTTAGTATTGAGTTACCTTCTACTGGTACGGGTAGTAGTCCCTCTGGCGAGTGTTCGTTATTCGTATGCTCAGTAAATGCATCTTCCATTTCTTTCTGTGTAGCAACACCTTGCAGATTCAATTCCTCAACATACTCTCGTTTAACGCCTCTACTTCTTACAGCCATCTTATTTCCTTATACAATCTATATCGTTTAAATAATTTATTTAAAGATCTGGAGTTACGAAAGTAACTCCAGATTGTTACTACGCGTTGTATGCGTAAGTAACTGTAGCGTCAAGTCCGTCGTAATCGCCAGCATTATCAACTGCTAGTGTAACTTCTTTAGCGTCATCAACTGTACATTCTACTAAGTCAAACGTACCGTCACCATTGTTTATACTAGCAACACCTGTAAATATACAATTATCTAATGGTTGGTTAGTTAATGTAAACTTATCAGAAGAAACTGACTTAGTTTCATTTATAAACTTAGTACTTACTGTACTAACTGCGTCATCAACATAAGTTTTAATTGTAGCTCTATCAGATAACTTAGTAGTTTCTAATGTCCAATCAGCTTCAGTTGTAACGTCACCATCTCTTAATAAGTCAGCACTTTCAGTATTATCAATCTTATCGAAATCAGTACCTGCAGTTGCTCCAACTACTGTAGCATTAGCGTAGATAGTATCATTAACTTCCATTTCAAGGCCATCAATTGTCCCCGCTACTGTTACTTTGTATAACCAACCTTTAGTTACGTCAGCTGGTAGTGCTCCACTTGATGCATCAAATCCACCTTTATAAACAACTCCACCACTAAGTCCATCTAGTAAATCTTTTAACGATTTAACTGCCTTACTTGATGCAACGTTTGTTTCACTGTCTAAATCTAAATCATTACTGATACTAGTTTTGTCTATTTTTAAGTCGTTACCAACTTTGAATGCATTAGCACCTATGAATTTATCATCAAATGCTGCTGTACCATCTACTGTAGTAACGTCAGTTACAATGTCATTCGCTCTGTGAATTCTATCATCTAGTTCTGTCTGTAAACCTTTTACAAAGGCTACTCTTCTTTTAATTGCTGCCATAATTTTTCTCCTATTATTTTAGTATATGCGCTCTGATTAACGCGAATCTTCTCCCTTTATCCAAAGCACATGCTCCCCACTCCAGGTATTTTATTATTTTATTTTTTCAGTTTTGCAGGTATTCTTATTTCAAAAGTAGTGCCCTTAGGTGTAGACTCAACTATTTTAACATCGCCTTTTACTTCATTAAGCAAATACTTACTTAAATACATACCATTACCTCTAGTTTCGCCAACTCCTGCTTTAGTACTAAAATTAGCATCGAATACTTTCTTCCATATATTTTTCTTTATACCATTACCGTTATCCATAAACCTAACTGTTAAATAGCCTTTATCAAAGTCTATAAAGGCTACATGTATTCTGTTAGCGTTAGCCTCTATTGAGTTCTTAATATAGTTAATGAATATGCTCATTAAATCTGCGTTTTTCATCTTTTCAAGTCCATAATTAGCAAGTTCACTATCAGTGGTAAACGTAAAGTTACTTTCTATAACAGACATTGTTTTAAATGAGCCTTTCATTATATTGGCAATTGACTTATTACCGTTACTGTATCTAAGATGCTTAAATCCTTTCATTTTTTCAAGGATGGCATATATTTGTTCAGATGAAGTTTTAATATACTCAAAATCTTCGTCAAGTTTTTTAAACGTATCGTATCTTGTTATTCTGTCTTCACTAGCGTTGTCGAGAGCGTCGATACGTGCCTTTTCTTCTTTTAAAGTCTTTATCATAACGTTATGAACTTTCTCAATCTTGTTATCTATTACTTCTAATGGTGTATTTAGTTCATGATGTATGTTTTCTGTGATGTTTATCATTGTTTTGTTGGCTAGTAACGCTTCGTTACCAGATTGGCTTACTATATTTGATAGCTTCTCGTCTTTCATAATAATGATACTTATTATCATTAAGTAAAACAATAGAAAAGGTAGAGACAGCATAAATACGAATAACAATTTTTCTTTTTGCGCTGCTACGTCAAAAGTTATAATGTATTGTGAACATCTAAAAAATAGCTCAAAAGTCTTGAAGTCAAAACCGTAGTCGTTATATTCTACGCTAGAAGATATATTAGAGCGTGTTATCCTTTTAAGCTCTTTCTTATCGTATATATACATTTTATCCTTAAAACTTATACTTTTACATTGAAATAGTTTACAAGTATCGTCAACGCTTATAGGATGACCTTGTTTTGCTGACATGTAAAGCATTTCTTGCTTTAATTCATTTATGTCGTAAATTTTTGACATAAAGAATATAACACCAAAAGAAGCGAGAAGCATTATTAATGATCCAAGCATTCTTTCTATTATTTTAATTACCATATCTAGGCTCTGTTTAGTTACTTAATAAAATATTACAGAATAAAGAGCTGCTACTATAAAACTACCAACTATAGCAAATATAGCACTGTTAAAATACGTCATAGACTCGTCGTGTTGAGCACCTTGACCAAGAGTATATATGTTATCCTTAATCTTAAACTGTTTAAAAGAAACGTATTCTACACTCTCGTCAAACAGCCATTCAGTATTACCAGTCTTATCAGTCTGTGCAGATAAAAATTCATTAACAGCGTTAATACAAGTTTCAGGTTTTTTAAACAATTTACAAACACTTTCACTAGTCATGAATAACGCGTCAATATTGTTTAGTTTACAGTCAGTACTAGAATCCCATATTAACATTTTATCAAAATGTCTAATTACAAAAACATCACCAGTTATTCCCATACTTCTAGAACCTTTAGCACAAACATCAAGAGCGTTTATAAAATTACGTTCGTCTTCCAGAGAACCAGGTATACCTTCTATACATACTTTTATGTTATGTATATTAAGTTCATTTTGTGATACAGCTGTGTTTTTAACACTATATTGTAACGTGGAAATTGTAACATAACATAACGCTACTAAAATAATTATACCAGATATTTTCTTCATATTCTACCTCTGTTTTATGATTATTTATAAATAATTATAAACTTAAGGATGTAGAATGATTTACTGTATAGCTGAATTTGAAGCAAAAGAAGGACGAGCTGATGAGTTATTTAACGCTCTTAAGCAATTAGAAAAAGAAACCAGGGTAGAACAAGGGTGTATTCAGTATATCGTTATGCGGAAAATATTAAATAATTACGCTAAAGGAGATCATAAAGGTATTATATTTAATGAAATATGGGAAACTGAACAAGATTTTAATGCGCATAATGAAAGTAATCATGTACAAAAATTCTTTAAAGAACAATGCTTAAACGAAAACGGATCTACATTATCTTGGAATGTTAACTGCTTCAGCTAACAGAGCCTGTTAGGATTCTATATAGCTTACTGCTTTGAATCCTTGTGCCAACCAAATTTAGTGCTTATAAACTTTCTTCTAGAATCCATGTCTAGCGACGTTTTATAAAGCACATACTTATTAATATTATCTCCATTCTTAGCATTAAAACGATCAATTAAAATTTGGTTAGTTTTAATGTAAGGATTAAGATTATTTCCTGTGTAAAATAGGAAATTCACATCTGGGTTTTTATCAATCATGTCACAATATATGTCAACACCATTTAATTTTAAATTGCCATCAGCGGTCATTGTACTTCCACCTATAGTAATATCTATTATAGCGTATTTAATGTTCAAATTATGCGTCTGTTGAAGAATTCTATATCTGAATGCAGCAAGCTTAGAGCTTATGCAAAGCACGTTAAAATCACTTAATTTTATTCTGCCCTCTTCATCAAAGTACTCTAAGTCATCTTTTAGAAATGAAACAACACCTTCATTGTCATCTATAAGTAATATAGTTTTCTTTCCTTCTTTAAATTCTTTGCCAAGTTTAAAATTCCATCTACAACTCTTCCAACACTGTTTTGATGTACAAGACGCATCAAACTCACAGTCGTATTTACTTTCTTTGTCGTCTTTAAATAGCTGACTAGAAGTTGGTTTTTGGGTATTACGTTTCTTATCTATTAATGTTTTAGCAGTTTTAGCAGTTTTAGCAGTTTTTGATACCACTACACTTTTAATAGAAGTAATCCAGTCTTTAATTGTTTTAAATGTTTTATAAACGTATTTCATCATTTCTCCTTTATACTTTAAATTATGAATTTTCCAACAGCAGTTATAACTTTAATAAACGCGTCTGGTGCAAATATTGCAGCAGCAGCTAAAGTTATAATAGCAGCGTACATCATAAGAACTTTAACATCTTTTAGATTTTTAGCCTTATTGAGCACGGCACTAAACGAATTTTGATTAGTATTTGCTTGTGTTGTTTTAGATTTAATCATTTCCTTCACTATTTTTTCTTTCTGATCTATTAATTGGTTAAAAGAGTCTACAATAATGTCACTAAACATTGATTGATTGGTTTCTAATTTATCGTTAATAAAGACTATGAATTGTATTAATTCTTGGTGTTCTGGATACTTACTAGTAAGTAAAATTAAAGAATTATGAAAATCTTGTGTACTAGAACCTATGATTTCAAGTTGGTTATTAAAATCATGTTTAAGTTCATGTAAAGACTTTTCTATATCTTTTAAATTTTCCATGCAAACTCCTTTATATTTTAGTATTATTTATCTACTAAGTTACACATATTCTGTTTTAATATAAATTTAATCTAAATAATGTTATAATGTATTATAAACAAGACAAAATAAAGGTTAAAAATGATTAAAGTGTTAGAAGAAAGATTAAAATACGAGTTAAATAATATAGAGTCTCCAGGTAAATATGCAGAAGCATTAATGCTTGTTAATATAGTACAAGATTCAAAAAGTATAGATGAAGCACTTGCGTTCGTTGCAAATATGCAAAAACGAGCTAAATCACCAGCTTACGTATTGCAATATAAAGCTTATGAAAAAAGATTAAATGCAGCTAAGTAGCGTACTAACATAACTAATCGTAATAATTAATATTGTTTTAATATTAATGTGTTATAATTATATATGATTTTAATCAGTTACTTTACATCAGTGTAAATGTACTATTATTAAACAAAGTTAAATAAAGAGAGACAAAATGGCATCAGAATACGCATCAGAAATAGTAGAAGTACAACTTGAACAAGAGGTTCAAACAACATCGATGGACGAATTAGAGTCGTCGTTTAACATTTTTATGGAAGATATTACTAAAGAGACTCAAAACACATCAAGCAATCTTCAAATGAACGAATTAGAAGAAATAGGTCAAAGTATTATCGATGCGCAAGTATACTTAAGTTCATTTTCAAAAGGCGAGAAGATGGATTATAAACAAAAAGCTTTTTCTCATTTAAGTAATATGCCTCTTATCGGTAATTATGCTAAAAAGAAAATTGAAGACATTAAAGAAACAAACCTTAAAAATTCAAGTGTCGTAGATGTTGTTAATAAAATGTTTAATGACTTTGAAGACAAGAAGAAAAAATTATACCAATTAACTGACACAGCAGACGCTATGCAGAAAAACATGAAAGAGCAAGAAGTTGAACTTCTTAAGTATATCAAGAAACTAGATTATATAGTTCAAAACACGGCAGTACCAAGTGAAAAGCTAAGAGCATTGTCTTTATCAAGTATGGCAGAAGTACAACAAAAACAAATACAAGAACTTGTATACAACAGAATTGCTTTTATTATGGAGCTAAACCAAGAACTTATAGTAAAATTAAGTAAAGTTCTTCCAACTATGAAAAATCAATTATTAAATGAAACTAGCATCGCTGCAATGATTAATGCCATTAAAGATACAATTGAAATGACTAATGGATTACAAAATCTTACGAACGAGATAGCGATGAACTCAAGTGAAAAAGTTGGTAAAGTAATTATCGAAGGTACTAAAATGCTTTCTAATAACGAAGATCAAATTAAATTCCTTGAGACTTCTCAAAAGAGAAATATAGAATATCATAAAGATCTGGCTAGTGCAAGAAAAGAGCATATTACTAAAACAGTAGAACAATACGCCCAAATAAAGAATGTTAACGCTAATAATACTAAAATGTTAGAACAAATGTCTAAAGACGAAGCTGAATTACTTCAAATTAGTCTAGAAAAAACACTAGCGTAAGCACAAAGACAATAAAGGACAATAAAATGAAACCAAATTTCTATACAAGAGCAGACATTCTTAGAATGCCTAAAGAAGAGTTCTATCACTTATGTAACTATAAAGACATACTACTAGAGGATATCCTTACAATAGATATTTACTCGAATAAGATAAACATGAAAGATGGTACTTCTATAAATATATCTTCTGAAGAAAGCGCGAAAGCAATTGTTAATGCGAAAAACGTATATGATATGAGTAAGAGTTCTATTAAAGATAACGACACGATAAGCAAAACTCTTAAGGAAGTAACTGATAAACTAACTCAAACATTTAAAGAAGTTCATGAAGAGCAAGTTGAGTCTCATAATAGACAATTAGAAATAATGAGTAATTATGTAGAAGAGATGAGTAATAAGCTTACTAAAACGCAAACTAAATACAATAGTGTGGTTGAAGAGATGCAAAGTAAGTCAAAAGAATTAGATACACTTATGACTAAGGTTGATAAAATTATGAACGTGTTTGCTAAGCTTATCGATTAGGAGATATTATGTTCGATTTTATTAAAAAGACGTGTTATAACGTTACTAAAGAAGGTAGAGAAGAACGTGTAAAATTAAAGACTATAGAAGAGATTAAAAACAAAAGGTCTGAATTAGACGTTTTATATTCTAAACATTTAACTATGGTAAATAAACTTAAAGACAATAATCTATTAGAAGAAAACAAAGCAGAAGTACAGTTACAATATAAAATAATAGAAGACGACTACTTTAGTACAGCACAAGTGCTGTCAGAGTTAGAACCACATGAAAGAGAATATGTAGGAGCTAAATTCAAAATACAAGAAGCACTGCCTAAAAATGCTGAACTAAGAATGCAACGTAATAAGAACGTTAAATTAGATCCCGTACTGTTAAAATTAGAAGAGTTCAGCAAAACAACCAAACTTAAGAGTAAAGTACGTGACTTTATTAGAAGTAAGTCGTTAAACTTACTAAGAGAAGAATTAAAAGACGAGATTACGTTAAGTGAAGGATTTTCTAGTATATTAAGCAAACGTGCCGACAATGCTGGCAATATTAATGAAATAAAAGCACTGCTGCTTTATTTAAACGCCTCGTTGAATATAATAGAAATAGAAGACGAAACGATGATACTAGGATTTAAATTTTATATAAACATCAGTAATAAGGGTTTTTTAGAAATCCTTAAAGAATACGATAGCGTGAAATTTAATGTCATATATTAACACTAACACTCTAGTAGAGGTAAGTACTACAAGTGGAATGGTTTTAATAAACCCTTCAGAAATATTAAGCGTTGAATGCACTAAAACTCCTAAAGATAGTAAATTTAAATTATATTCAAGTAATTATGAATATGTTATAGCATCAAGTACTAAATATTTTAGATGCAAAAGCACAGATTTAGATGATATAAACTATTCTGTTCTTGATACAACGGCTAATGAAGTGATGTCTAAAAATGAATATGCTAGTATAAACTATGCTGGTAAAAACTATGCTAGTATAAACGGTACAGAATACGAAGTGCATACTAAAGTTATAGGCGAGACAGAATACGAACATTTTATTACGCTGCATTTTAAAAGTAATAAAGGTAATAAAGGTACTTATACGTGCAAAGTACCTGATTATACTACGTTTTGTAGTATAAATCACAAAAATGAAGATGTAACTGAAAAATACTCGACTGTAGTTCAAGACGAAATAAACATAAGAGAAAAGTTTAATAAGGTTTTTAAGACAAAAGAGAGGAACATATAATGAAAACGCTAACATTTGGTAACGATACGTTAAGCATAAACGGTTTTGTTATGAGAATATCTAAAATTGACTATTTCCATTCTGTATACGAAGGTAAGTATGGTCATGGACACAAATACACCTTACGTGTATCGATTAATAGCATGGAGCATGCACTTTTGAGTAAACATTATGATGATGATGTTGATGCTGAAGCCATTATGAAGAGAAAAGATGTATTTCATAAAGAATGTATGGAAGAAATTGGAAACTTAACTGAAGAACATACTGATAATAGAGAAATTTAATACTCGTTTAAAATAGTTATGATATAATTATACATGATAAACACTTACAGTTGTAAGATTTATCAAATATTAAACAAACGAGACAAAATGGCTAAGAAAAAGAAAACAACTTATATATTTTTTTTGATGGTAGTTCTAAAGAGAACTACACTGGATGTGGTATATACGACATGACAAATGACGTTAAAGTACACAAAAGTAACAATAAGACAGCAAATTCAGGATACGCAGAAAAAGCAGCACTAATATTTGCTATGCAATACGCATTTGATAACAACATCAATCAACCAATGTTCTTTACAGATAGGAAAGATCTTGCAAAAACAGGTATAGCTAAGAACTTTTTAAATAAGTTTAATTTTAGGCATCCAACAGACGCAAGGTGGCAACCAGAATTACATTGGATACCAAGAGAATTAAACAAAGAAGCAGATAAAATAGCATCTAAACCTCCTGTAGTAAACTCTATCCAAATGAAAACACCAGTACAAGATATAGTAGGTGATAAATTAAGATCTTATTCTTTAGACAGAAGAATTAATTTATTACAGAGATTAGCTAAAACCAAACAAGAAATGGAAATGGTTATACTTATTAAAGAACAAGTTAAAGCTCAATACAACTTCCAAATAAATAAAGATACTAAAAAATTTCAGAAGTTTATTAATACAATCATAAGTTATGATGAAATGAGTAATTATACATGGAAAAGACTTAATAAGAAAGCTCGCAAAGATACAGTAACAGAATTTAAAGGTGATGCTATAGAAAACTTCATCAGATCTAGAAACTTAATATAAAGGATTAAAATGAAATATTTTAAAACGCCGCATAAGCCGACAGCGTCGGAACTAGTAAACTGGTTCCAAATAGAATGCCCAGAAGAGGCAGAAGCAATGAAGGATTCTGATCATCATTATTTAGATACTGTACCTAATCCTTGGCACTACGAGTCGTCTGTTTGGACGCATACAATGATGGTACTTAAAGTAGCCGAAATACACAATGCGTCTAAGACTAATCTTATTGCAGCATTGCTACACGATGTTGGTAAGCCTTTAGCTCAAGAATTTAAAGAACTAGAAGAACACCCATTCGGCAAATATAGATTTATAGGACACGAAGGAATATCATTTCACTTAAGTATAAAGATACTTAATAAACTAGAAAAATTACAAGTACTGAACACAGAAGAAAAAATACACGTACTTAAGCTTATTTCATTGCATGGCTCGTTATTTGACTATATTAAAGACGGTAAAGAAACGTCTAATAGCTCTAAAGTATATAATATGTTTGAAAACACATTTAAAGGTAAACAACAATTTATAGAACTAGTTAAGATGGTAAAATATGACCATATGGGTAGATTTTCTGTAGATATGGATAGCATTGACGATACGGCTGATAAGCTTGGTAGTAACAAGCCAGATGGTATATTTAACGATGCTAATTTTGGCACCAAACATACTAAAGATTTGGTGCACAAGAAGCAGCACAAAATGCAGCACAAAATGCAGCACAAAATGCAGCAAACAAGTCAAATAGTAATATTTACAGGGTTACCTTGTAGTGGCAAAAGTACGCTTATAGAAAAGTATATAGAGTCGTCTACTATAGATTACGAAGTTATTTCTAGAGATGTTATACTGATGCAATACGCTAATACTAATGCTTCGTTATCAGAAGAAATTACTTACTCTAAAATATGGCAAAACTTATCTAAAGAAGATCATAAAGAAATCGATGATGAAACTAGAAAGGCTTTTATTGCAGCAATAAAACAGGATAAGAATATTATAATAGACATGACATCTATGAGTGCTAAAAGCAGAAGAAAATGGTATAGTTCTTTACCACCAAGATATTTTAAAAAGTCAGTAGTAATGTGTACTGATATAGATACGATAAAAGAAAGAAATACTAAAAGAAATATTGATACAGGAAAACATATACCTCACAGAGCGTTTTTAGAAATGATGAAATCTTTTACTGTACCTACGTATGCTGAATTTGATGAAATTAGCTTCATATTTGAAAACGAAACGAAACGAAATAATTAGCGCGTGCGCACAGCTTGCCCCTTGCCTTTCGCCTCTTCCCCTAGGTCTTTCCTAAATATGATAAGAAACGCATCCTTATATTAATGGATTATAGCTTAAAAGCTATAATCACAAACGTACGTTAACACATACGTGTGTTCCTAATAAAGTATATCTATCTTAATCTATCTTAGTACCTAATAAAGTATATCTATCTTAATCTGTGTTATATTAATGTAATTATAATTTTTTGATGGGTTAGCTTGGGTTAGCTTGGGTATTTCCTGGTAACAAGTCCTCCTAGACCCTTATAAAAAAAGCCTCTAAAAGTCCTAAAACTTTATACTGTTAAGTATCATTTACTGTAATTAATTACACGTCGAGCCAAGGAGTTCTGAATATGACGCACTGTCGCCAGTGTAAATGTAGAGTTTGGTACACATGTTTTTTGCAGAGCGACGGCTTTTTATACCGTAATAGTTATAAAAACTATATATTTGAGACATCAAACTCAAATTTCTGCTGGGGCTTATCTCTGCAAAAAACATCTAAACCAAACTCGGTCATGGTGATACAATAACTATTTGTACCAGTTTATCTTGTTCTGAGCAACCTTCTTATAAAGACGATATTTCAGCCAGCCTAATTAAATGGCCATCCTTTTTTTAATTTGGAGAATTTTCTGACGCCCAGCAGAAAACTTAATTCTTTATCCAAACTTTCTTTTTATACATAGATATTTTTTGAAAAGGGTAAGTAGTTATTAATTACTTTCTAAACTATGTGTGACGATTGTTTATTATATTTATTTAACACCGACGTGTTTTAATACCGTTTTAATCTTAATATGTTATAATATACTATCTAAAACAAAAGGAAATAATATGAAAAATTTAGAATTTACAATCAACAACCAGAAATACGAGCTAATGGTTCTAATGATAAGCGGTAGCAAACTATACGGCAATTCAACTCCAGAATCAGATATCGATTACAGAGGAATTTTTAAAGCCCATAACTGCACTAAACTTGGTTTATTAAACAAAGTAGAAAAACTTGATAGTTCGTTATTAATACCTGCTTTAAGAGAAGCTGGATTAGAATTAGAAGATACAGACGACATTATGTTACATGAAGTAAACAAGTTTACAGAAATGTGTTTAGACAACAACCCAAATATACTTGACTTACTTTGCCATGATTTTATGAGTGACAACAACTTGTTCATATCAGATATGGGTCAATTATTTTTGCAAAGTCGTAATCTGTTCTTGTCTAAAAAGATTAAGTTCACATTTAGTGGTTATGCAATCGCTCAACTAAAGAAGATTAAGTCAAGAGATAAATGGATTAACAACTATCCAGATGCTAAGAAAATACTTAATTTATTGTCTGAACAACATGATATACAAAATATAGACTTTAACTGGATATGCGATAACTTTGGAGGCCAAGTTGCTGAAAAGATTACAGGCGAAACACCACGGAAGAATACTTCAATAAGTTCTCTTATAACATGGGATGCATTTAACACGCTTGCATGCAGTACTATAGCTGGACTCAAAGATATACCTTTAGAGTCTTACAGAATGCCTAGAATAATACATTATTGTACAATTAAAGACTTATCAGCTAAGACATCTACTATAACTCCATTCTTAGAGGATTTTCTTAACAATAAGGCATCGTTCAGAACTATTAGTCCAAGTATGCTTATTGTATACGACCAAGGTAAAGGTTTATTTTCGAAAGAAGGTAAGTTAAAAGTTAACGATCCTGAGAAGATTGGAGAATTCAAGTTCATGCTTAGTATCAATTATCTACAACATAAACACGATAAAGATAATATTACTAAAATGTGGCATTGGCGATGTAATAGAAATGAAAAACGATCTGTACTAGAAGAGCAAGTTGGATACGACACTAAAAACGCATCGCATTTATTTAGATTGCTACTTAGCTGTAAAGACGTTCTTCAAACAGGTGTATATCATCCAGAGCTAAAAGCTGAGACTCTTCAGCTAGTTAAAGACGTACGTGCTGGCAAGTATACGTATGGATGCATACTAGAAGAAAGTACTAAACTTGATAATGAGTTATCTGAACTATACAAGACAAGCGCATTACAGCCTAAGCCAAATATAAAAGCAGCTAACGATTTACTTTTATTAATATTAGGAGCTGATTGTGAGTAAAATAGACAAAGTAGAAACAAACGCACCGACAATATTAAAGAAAAAGCTTAGGTCTACTGGATTAAGAAAGGTAGCATCTAAAATTGATAAAGTTCTACCTCAGCATAGAAAAGTTAAAGCTCAAAAGCTTTCACCTGAAAGGGGAATAATACTTAACGGTATGCCGTATATTTGTTCTAATCATGTTTTACAAAGAAGAGAAAACTTTCCTGTTCTTAACGTTCAAGTAATAAACAGAATATCTAAAAAGATAGAGCAATTATTACAACTTAGTACTAAAGCTGATGGTAAATATAAAGTAACGTTTAGAGGAGCTGTAGTTGTTTTATCTAAGCAAGATGGAAAGATAGTTATTATAACAGCTTACGAATATGATAAGTTAGACGTACATATGATTAAGTCTATGCAGCTTTACAAAGTAACTGATCCAGACGAAGAAAAAGGCATAGAATATAGCACAGAACTTATAAATGGCTATTTTATCCCTTTAAGAAGACTTAACTCTAAAGGAAGACTACGAAAAGTTGGCCAAGTGTTTATGTCTAATGAAGGTAATGGCGACGTTAGATTTTTTGAATATATACTTGAAAGATATATTATTAGACCAGATATTAACTGGTTAGACTTCGCTACTTTAGAAGATATTGAGTGGCTTTGTACGCTTGATTTTAATACTAATGAAATGCTAATGCAGCAATTGATGAAGAAGATAGAAGAGTAACGCACTAAGATGATAACGCAAGCAGTTAGAAGCCTTGTGTTATAATAAACGTATACAAGCAAACGTACAAACGATACACAAACATATAAAGGAGTTTAATGACAAATGTACTAAACACAAAACCACAATGGGAAGAAGTAATTTCAAATACTAATAGATATCTATATGAGCATTCTTACGAGTATGCAAAAAGACTATATGTAAGAGTATTTGATAACGATTTAAAAGATTCATATTTGTATGACCTAGGAACTCATTCATACCAGCCTGAAATATTTGTTAGATGTACTGAAAAGACAGAATTTAAATCATTTGATAGGAAATATTATCTTAAGCAGTATCCATTTAATTCTATAGATGACATGAAAAAAGAAGTACAGTACAATAAACGTGACAATGTTGTGTATTATGGTAATACATCAAGAATACAAAAAGTAATCAGAGACCACTGGAGTGATTCTCTTAAAGCTAACCACAAATTTAAGACGATGTGGTTAGATATTGAAACGTTATCAGGTGATATATATGCTAATGAAACTATAACTATAAAAGATAACGTTATACAATGTAAAGATTTAGTTAAAATGGCTAGAAAGAAACAAAGTACTCTAACCAAAGGACAGAAATTAATACTTGAAGAAGAAGTTTTTGACCCTGAAGAAAATAAAAAAGTAAAACTTAAAAACTCTTGCTTTTACAGAAAGCCTGGCTTTCCTAATTCAGATACTGCTAATTATCAAATTACGATGCTGCAAATGTACGACACGCACACTAAAGAGTTTACAATATATGGTCTTAAAGAGTGGAATGGAACATATAAATCAAAATTTGGTAAAGTTAATTATTTCAAGTTCAGCAAAGAAAAAGATATGTTAAAAGCATTTATTAATCATTTCAGATTTACTAATCCTACAGCAGTTAACTCTTATAATGGATACGCATTCGATTACCCGTATATAGTTAACAGAATGGAAAGAATTGGCGTAGACGCGTTAGCTCTGTCTCCAGTACGAAGTATAAAGAAAACAGAAAATATATCTACTAATGGCATGACGTATAAAGGCGTAGATATTAAAGGTGTATTCCTTTTAGATAGTATGGAATTCGTTATGAAGTACAGCTTTCTTAAAATACCATCTTTTAGCCTTAATGGAGTTGCTGCAGCGTTTAGACTTAATCCTAAAAAAGATACAAGTACATACCTGTCTTTCCAAGGATTTCAAGATGGTCATGGGTATGTATTTCCTAAAGAAGCACCGTCAGAGCCTGAAGCATTAAGAGTATATAAAACCCAATGTGATTACAGAGATGGTAAAATAAGTAAAGAAGAATTTAATTTAGTTATTTATGATAACTTCATGCAATATTCTATCAGAGATGTCGAATTAATGTTAGAAATAGAAGAAAAAGCAAAAGTACAAGGTACAGCGCAGCTTATTGGATACATTTGTGGCGTTAATATGACTGATGTGCAAGGTACTCTTAAGCAGTGGCTGAGTTATATGTATAATGACTGTATTAAAGATAATGTAGTTCTGCCTATAAAACAGCAAGACGCTAAAGACGTAGTATATAAAGCTGGATGGACTACTTACTTTACTGGTAAAATTCATAAAGACGTAGTTTCATTTGATTATGCTGCACTTTATCCAAGTTGTATTATATCATGGAATATTGGAGCAGATACTTTAGTACCATTTGAAAAGTTGCCAGAAGAATTACAGTTAAAGTGTAAAGATAATTTTTATACAGAAGAAAACTTTGGTGAGCAAGGTCAATACACTTTAAAATATAAAAACGCTACAAATGATATACCTGAAGAGTTAGCATTCTTTTATAGACTTTATAACGATACTGAACTACATGATATGCTTAAGAAATATAATCTTAGTATGACTCCTAACTATCAATTCTATAGAAGAGATATAGAATCGTTCTCGGCCAAAGCAATGTCAGAGAATCTTGCTCTAAGAAATAAAGCTAAATATTCAGCCCAAGATCTTAATGCAAAATTAGAAGATATGAAAGCTAATAATTTAAAAGAAAAAGAACCGCAAAAATACGACGAAATATTTGAAGAAGCGCAGTATCAAGAAGGATTATCAAACGCAGTTAAAACATTTAACAACTCGTATTATGGTAGTACTGCACTAAGCTCTAATCCTTTTAGTAATGGTAAACTTACGGCAGCAAGTATTACAACTGCTGGGAGATTAGCAGATATGATAGTTGCGTATGAGGTGCAGTCATATCTGCACGACATTACAGCGACTGCTACTGTACGATTTGATGGATATTCTTATAGATGTAATGCATCTACTATTTTTACATGCGAAGATGGAGATAAAAGCATACTAACTTTAAATAACAATGATACGATAAAATGTATTACAAAATACATAAAAAAGGATAAAAATGCAGGGTAAAAATTTTACTTTCACAAGAGATAAGCAAGAGAGGTTATTACTAAATTCAGACACAGACAGTTTTTACATCTCTATAGCTCCTCTGATGGACGTATGGGACAGCAGGAACACTTCTGCAAGTGAAGAAAAAAGAATTGAAGTTCTTCTTAAGATAGTTAATACGAAAATACAACCAGTTATCGATAAAGTAGTTGATAACATTAACGATAGATTGAACTTATATGATAAAACTAGACTTATAGCTGAGAATGAAATAGTTGCAACTAGGTTTGTTAGTGCTGCTAGTAAAAGATATTTCGCACTCCAAGTAGCCAAAGATGGTACTATTCTTGCTAAGCCAAAGATAAAAGCTACTGGTATTTCTCTTATTGGTAAAGCTACGCCGCCAGAGGTTAAAGCCATACTTGAGCCGTTAACTAAGCTTATTCTTACCGAAGATAATGACACGTTATTAACCTACATTAAAGAGAACAAAGATAGATTTTTAGCGTTAGATCCTTCTCAAGTAAGCAAAACACAAAGTGTTAATTCTCTTGATTATCATTTCTGTAAAGCAGATAATACAGCTTGTGACTTCAAAATGGCTGTTAAAGGTACTAAAAGAGACGAAGAAAAGAATAAAAATCTTACAGCTCCTATGAATAGTAAAGCAGCAATGGTGCATAACGCTATAGTAGATGAATTAGAGCTACAAAATATTTATGATTACGTGCATGAAGGTGATAACATTAAAATGTGTTATCTAAAAGTACCTAATCCTATTACTTACTCTTTAGACGTAGTAGGTTATAAAGATCCTAAATTTTTGGAAGACAGCGGTTTAACAAAATATGTTGATTACGAGATACAATGGACAAAAGAATTTATAGCTAAGATTCTTCCAATTACTAATTCTCTTAAATGGACAGCAAATATAGAAGATATGTCTAATATTGACGAAGACGAATGGTAGGAGTTAAAGTAGATATTTAATACTACTTTAATACTACTTTAATATTAATATGATATAATATACTATCTAAAAAAAATAAAGGTATAAAATGAAAACATTTACAGAAAGACAACTTAGAAGATATGAAAGAAATGGAACTATCGAACAAAAATTAGAAGAACTTAGAATTCAAAATCATTTTGATGATGCAGTAAAATTAGAAGAACTTAGCGTTACATCTAAAGATTGTATAATAGAATTAATTAAGTTAAGAACTCAAAAAGTTCAAGGTGTTAAGGAGCAAAACGTTAAAGAATATATAGCATCTCAAAGAGTGCTTAAAAGATTAGAAGAATCCAAATCTTCTGAAAGTGAGCAAAAATCATGTTAGAAACTAAAATAGTAGAAGATATTAAGGTAGTACTTAAAATGGATGGAGATTATGTAGCATTTCATGAAGTGTGCTTAAGATTTAATTACGTGTTTGGAGAAACGAGCGCATTAGAGATCGTAGAGTTAATTATAGATGACGATAACACTACAGAGCTTGTTAGAGAGCAGTGTATTACGTTCCTTAATAAAAAAGACTTAAGTAAAGAAGAACAAGAGCAATTAGACATTATAGTTAAGGGATTTGTAGACGATGTTAATTTTGAAGACGGTTGCGATTACGGTGATTATGAAGTAAGAGATGCAATAAGAATAGACAATAAAATTTATATTAACGTAAGAGGATAAACATGACAAACATAACAAATGTGACAAACGACGCAATGCAAACGACGCAAACAGAATTAATAGAAGATCAAGAACTTACTCTTGATTATGCAAAGAGAATGCTTAGAACAGAATTACAAATAAAGCAGATTCAAAATGACAGAAGATTAATCACAGCAGAAGCTAAAGATGACGGTATTCAAATTGGTACAATTAAAAAAACAATCGCAGACCTTAAAAAGCAAAAGAAACTTGATGATTTAGAAAAACAAGAATTAAATAATTTCTTCGCTGTTTTTGAGCAAGACGTTGAACTAAACCAATTATTAGAACAACTTACACAAAAGGATGATTAGTGAAAACATCAGAAAATTTATATAAAAACCCAGAATTATACACAATTATAGCTGCTACAAATCTAGAAAAGTTTCAATATCTTATTAATAGTTATGCTCAAGCGAATCCAAATCATGAGTTTATAAAACACGAATCTAAAGAGTGGAGTCATTCATGTATAATGAAGTTGCTGCCTGATTATAAAAATGAAGTTTAATCCATACAGCATAAGCAAGATTGGATGCTTTAACCAATGCCCTTTTCAGTTCAAGCTGAAGTATATAGACAAAATAAGAGTACCGTTTAAAGCTAGTAAAGCTCTTTATAAAGGTAATCACTTACACGAGATGTTAGAACATAACTTCGACTATGATACAAGCTTTGATACTAATGAAGTTTATACTGAAAAAGATAAAGAACAAACTAAAGAGATACTTAAAATATTTAAAGATTCTGAAATGGGTATGAAGTATAAGAAACTTATTAAAATAGGTACATCTGAAGAGCAATTCGGTATCAAGATAATAGATTCTAAACTACAAATATGCGATTACTGGGATAAAGAATGCTGGTATAGAGGCGCAATGGATTTAATTTTTAAAGCACCGTCTGTTGTATATAATATAGACTGGAAGTCAGGTAAAGATAAGTCTAACGATGAAGATTTTGGTATAGAACAATCATTAGCTTACTCAATATATCTTATGCTTAAATATCCAGATATAGACACGTTTTTATCTGTATTTGTATTCGTAGAACATGGTACTGAAAAGAAAATTACTTATACTAGAGATAAGTTAAATGAGTACATTAGGTTTATGTTTAATAGAACAAAACAAGTGGAAAGTGCAGAACACTATCCAGCTATTATAAACGGATTATGCAACTTCTGCGATTATTACAAACACGGCCATTGCGACGAACCAAATATCTTGAAAAATAAAATGCAAGATACTCAAAACACTAAAATATCGTTAGACTTTTAGATTATAACAAATCAAACGAAGGCAAGTAAAGGAAAAAAACATGATAGAAAACATGATAGAAAAAAGAGACACTGATTTTTTAAAAGAAATTAAACGTGACGCCTTACAGGCAAGAAAGATAAAAGATCCTAAAGCTAGAATTTTAGTTACTCTTATAGGTGAAGCGTCTATGATAGGCAAGAACGATGGTAATAGAGATACTACTGACGATGAAGTTCTTAAAGTTATTCAGAAATTCGTTAAGAACTGTGATGAGAACATCATACAAAGAAAAAAGAATAACGAAGACTTAGAAGACTTCAAGTTCGAACTTGAAGTATTATCAGAGTACTTACCTAAGCAACTTGCTGAACACGATCTAAGAATGAAAATTGTGAATTACGTCGTTTTGAACGACTTAAGCTCAATGAGAGATATGGGTAAAGTAATGCAGATGCTACAGAAGCTCTTACCTGGCCAATATGAAGGCAAAATGGCCTCTAGACTCGTTAAAGAAGAATTAAAGAACATGGAAACTCTGCAAAAGGGTAGAAGATGAAAACTAAACATAATCATAAACTTCACGTACCGCCTCAGCGTAGTGCAGGTATAGAATACGGAGAAGATATGTATTTTGTAGACTATAATCTTCTAAGAACTAACTATAGTACAGTAATGTACTATCTGTTTAACTCTAACTTTGAAGTACTGTCCAAGAATACATGTTACAAAGATATTTTAAACGTTAAATTAATAGAGGAACATCCTAGTAACGTACTTAGAGTTTTACAAAAACATTCCAACAAGCCGTCTAAGATTGAGACGTTCGATATGGACGAAAAGTATATCAATCGCTTATGTAAGAAAGTTACATCGACATGCGTAGAAAATATTTTAGCTAGAGAAATATTGCAACGTCACGAGTATAACGAGTTATTGCACTTCGAGATGATAAAAGTTGTTAAAATACAAGACGTATACAGAGTAAGTTATAGACATACGTTAATAGGAGATTGGAGTGCCTAGCGTATGCTGCGCTAAGTGCTGGGATTACGATTGCGAATGCTCACCTGAAGAAATAGATGAGTACAATAAAATGCAAAAGAACGTAGCGTTATATAGGAGAGTGACTGAAGCTAAGCTTGGAGATTACTCTAAAGAGCAGCTAGATAGTTACTATAAGTTTACTGAAAATAAATTTTACAGCGAGACTATCGACATAGATAACTATCTCAACCGTTACGAATTAAATGGAACAGACAAATAAGCTGCGCAAAGCTGCGCAAAGCTGCACTAAAGTTTAGTGAATAAGTAATATAATAAAATAAACAAAGGATAAAAATGGAAAGTATATCAATAGACATTGGATATGGTTCAACGAAAGTTTCCTATAGTGGAAAAGTAGTGCAAGTACCTACAGCTGTAGCATTTTCAACAGATGTAGGAATGTCAGTAGGTGACAATAAAAACGTATATGAATACAAAGGTGATTCTTACATAGTAGGTAAAGAGGCAATTAATTCTGCTTTTGATACAACAAGCTTTAACTTTATAAAAGATTACGCTGGACTAATAATTTACCATATTTTAAGTAAATTTGAAGACACAGACTTCGATAGACCAATTCAAGTTAACACTGGATTAGCTATTACAGACTACGGCAGAAGACAAGAGTTCTTAGATGCTATATCTGTAATAGAAGTAGATGGTAGAACTATTCATATAGATGCAACATGCGTACCTCAAGGTGCAGGTATTGCTATAGATTGGACTACAAACAATAATAACGGCGAATACCCAGAATTATTAACAGTAATTGACATTGGATTTAACACTGTTGGATTAATCTGTTTTGAAGATGGAAGACCTGTTAAGTCAAATATTAAAGGATTCCCAGGTGCTGGAGTAACAACTATTGTAGCTCCATTAAAAGACTACCTAGAGAATACGTACAGTATGAAATACACTACGCAAGAAGCTCTTAAAATCCTTAAAAAGGGTAAATATAAGTTTAACGGCGAAGATCAGCCTGAAATTACTACTAAGATTGAAGAGTTTAAAAGAAAGTTTATTAAGACTTTATTTAATTCAATTCTTGTATCTGAAAAGAAATTACTTGCTACGTCAGACGCAGTTGTTATCGGCGGCGGTGGAGCATACTTTATCGAATCAGTACCTACACCACCAAATGTTGTATTAGCTAACAGCCCTTACGAATTTTCAAATGTTAGTGGCTATTCTATAGGAGGAAAATAATGAGTATTGAAGAAAGTAAAGAAATAAACATCCCGTTAGACGATGAGTCTATTGAGATTTTAAAGAAAGTGCCAGTAATTCACAGAAATAGTATTATTAATGTTGCTATTAGGCTTGTTGCTAAAACAGATATGTACAAAGAACTAAATACAGATAAAGACGTGCAAGTAGAGCCGTCTACAGCAGCAGACTTAGGTAATACAGACGCAGATAACGTAAAAGCTTCAGATGGCGTAAGTAACGCTAAGGTTACTAATAAAGTTGCTGTTGCTAAGGCAGAACCTGCTAAAAAAGTAAGTAGTTGGGATGACTTTTAGTGCAATACATTAGTGGAAAAATAGTTGACTTAAACAATAATATAGTACCTGCTAAATATGGTGCTGTATATGTAGATATTAATACTGAGTCAGATATATTTGAATCCACCAACGGCTTGTATAAAATACCGTTTATGGAAGATTCAACTGCTATAGTGTGGTTTAAAACTAAAAAGGGTAAGATTAAAGTGCTTGGGTTCGATTATACATCTGATTTAGAGTGTGATTGCATAATCAGAGAAGATGAAGACGATAAAGAGCTATTATCATCGATAATAATCACGTAGAAAGAAGAATAAAGAAAAATAATGAAAAATAAAATTAAAGATCTAGAAAGGGAAATGTTGCGAAAATATAAGCATTTGAATAACATTAAGATACTTCCAGGAGTTACATCAGCTAATGGTTTAAAAGGAATATTACTTAAAGGTAACGACAAAAGTGCAGGAGCTGAAGAACACTTCAGAGCGTATTAATGGATTTATGTATACTATCTCATAATGACCTTGACGGTATAGGATGCGTCTTTAGTTTAGAAGAGTATTATAACACTAAAGCTTACAGAATACACACTAGTTATTCTAAACTTGATGAAAAATTAGAAGAATTACAGAATTACATAGCAAGAGTAAGACCAGGCTTTGTTTACATTACAGATATAAGCCTTGAAAAGCATCAACTTGTTAAGATATCTGAATTAGCTCGTAATTACCCAGGTATTGAGTTTATAGTAATAGACCATCATCCTATAAAAAACATGACTGCTGCAGAAATATCCTCATTTAGGTCTGATAATTTAAAAATTATGATAACTGATAAACACAGCGCTACTAAACTAACGTTTTTGTATCTTAAAAGTCTTGGATTTAAAGCAAGCGAAGAACTTGCAAAGTTCTTGTCGTATATAAACGCTTACGACATCTGGTTAAATGAAACGCCAGAGTTTAAGCCAGGATTTATGCTAAGCGAACTGTTTTATTTTTATGGCAAAGATTCATTTAAAAGAAAGCAATGTATAACAACAGAATTTTACAACAAGTTCTCAGGTAATTATAAAATATCATCTAAAAACAAAGAAGACTATGTAGAAATTGTTAGAAAGAAAGACAAACTATTCAAGAAGCTTGATGAAAGTGGAAGAATAATGAGAACTACAGATAAAAGAATTCTAATGATATTTTTAGATGAGTATCAAAGCCATTTAACAATAGATTATCCTGGTTATAAAAGCTACGTTATAGTGAAGTCATATGGCGGCGTATCTATTAGATTAGCTAACGATGTAGAAGATGCCGAGCAAGTTAAGAATAACATTGTAAAATGTATAGAAATGCATGATAATGTTAAAGTAGTTGGCGGTCATGTACATGCATTTGGTACAGCTCTGGTAGATACAGATGCTGCAAAAATAATAGAATTTAGCAGGTATATTATAAACTGCTTAGATAAGGAGATAAAATAATGAGTGTTAGTGCAGATAAAAATAAAACAAGAAGACCTAAGTCAGGACGACCAGAGCTTACTTTAGAAGAAAAAATGAGTTTAATACAGATGCCTGCAGGACCATTAGATGCAGGTATGGCGTTTAGTATTATAAACGAGAAGATTCAAGAGCAAAAATTAAGAGCCAATCTTATGTTAAAAATAATTGACTTCCAAAAAACATGCAAACACGAACATTGGAATCAAATAGGTAAAGATAGATATTGTGAAGAATGTAGGTTAGATTTAACAGCTGCAGAGTTAAAAAAAGAGCAGGCAGATATGTTCAGGAAGAAAAGACAAGAAGCTAAAGAAGCTGCAAAAGCTGCACAAGCCAAAGCACAAGCTAAAGAAGCCAAAAATGCAGCAGAAAATAAACTTAAACAAGCTGAAGAAGCCCTTATCTTAGCAAAGAAACAAGCTGATGAGGCTATAAGGGAAATAAAAGCATTAGGCGATAACGTGTTATGAAAGTAATTAACTTATTTGCTGGTCCAGGAGCTGGTAAAAGCACTACTGCTGCAGGTTTGTTTTATCAAATGAAGAAAGATGGATACAAAGTAGAATTACTATCAGAGTATGCTAAGAAATTAGTATACCAAGACAACATGACAGTACTTGGTGATCAGTTAATGATTTTAGCTAAACAACACCACATGCAATTAGTACTTGACGATCAAGTCGACTACTTGATAACAGACAGCCCGTTTATTATGGGTACTGTTTATACGCAAGAGACTAAGCATATGCCAAAAGTTCAGTATGACGATCTAGTTATGTGTATGTACAACTCATATGATAACGTTAACATCTTTCTAGAAAGAAACCTTAATGAGTATGGATACAAACAAGAAGGTAGAACGCAAACATTAGAAGAAGCTCAAGAAAAAGATAACGAAATAAAAGATATGCTAAAAGAGTTTAACGTACCGTATTATAGTGTTTTAATGAATGATAAAACGCTGCATAAAATCATGCAAGTAGCTTGCGTAAGCTATTAATTTACTACACTTTAATACACCTTTAATACACCTTTAATAATTGATATGTTATAATGTATTATATTTACATAAAAGAATAAAGGAATAAAATGACAGAATCAGATATAGATTTAGAACACACTATAGTTAGGTCGCTTATGAGTAACTCAGAATTCTTTACTAAAACAGTGACTCAATTTGAGCCAAAATTGTTTGAAAGTACAGGTTCTGTAGCTATAATAGACCAAATAAAGAAGCACTTTATACAGTTTGATACCATGGGTACTTTTAAAGAGATTGGACTTGCTATTAAAGAAAATGTTAAAATGAACAAGCAATTAAAAGAGCAAGTATTAGCAGAATTTAAGATGATCGCTAGAGACTCTGCAGTTAAAGACACAGACTTCTTGTTAGATATATCACTTAACTGGATAAAAAGAAGAAAATTAACGCTTGCTATATACAGCGCTGCTGACGTAATGCAACAAGGCGGCGAATTTGCACCTATTATAAAAGAAGTTGAAGAAGCAGTATCTGTGGATTTTTCTGGTACTGAGAGTATAACATTTGATAAAGCTGTACAAGACAGAATAGATTACTACCAGAAGAAAGATGTGGTAATACCTTCAGGACTAGATACACTTGACAAGAAAATGGGAGGAGGTTTTAGGCCTTCTTCACTTATTATGTTAGTATCACAAAGTCATGGAGGTAAATGCAGTGAATATAACGAAGAACTTGAGCTATATATATCAGATGAAGAACTTGAGAGAATTAAAGCTTCTGGAGTACCCTATGAAGTCTTATAATTACTTGCACAGATTACGCAGATTGCACAGATTACGCAGTATAATTTTTAATCATAAAATTAAGACAAACTTAGATAAGAATATAAAGGAAAACAATGAATAAATCTAACGATACGCATAGCCAACATACTCAACATACTCAGCATAAGCCTAAATTAAACAAGATAAAGATAAAGATAGGCGACTACTTCAAGTGCAAGAATCTAGACGGCACAGATGAGATTAATGTATTTAAAAAACAAAATGAAGAAACATTTGTAAACACACCTACTGGATTAGCTCCTGTTCTTTCTATGGTTAAAAAAGAAAAGAACAGAATAATCGAAATTAAGACTAAGAACAGAAGTGCTAAAATAGCTGAAAGACACATATTTCCTCAAAAAGATGGCTCAAATGAATATGCTATAGATGCTGAATTTATAATGACTATAGACGGCGAAGAAAAGATTATAAGTAAACAATTTATAAAAGAAGATTACGTGTATGACATTAGTATACCTAAACCGCATGTTTATTATTCTGCTAATGGTATTTTACATCATAATACCGCTCTTAAAGTATTCTTTGCTAGACAAATGTTATTTAAAAAGAAAAATGTACTATTCATATCCCTTGAAATGCCTAAATATGAAATTATGAAAAGAATAGACGCCTCAATACTTGGCTGCGAAATTGGTGATTTACAAACTATGGACCAAGAACTTCTTTCTAAGAAAATAAACGATGCAGCACCTTTACTTGGAGATTTAAGAGTAGTAGATTATAATGCTGGTACTCTTAACAGTAACGGTATTAAGTCACTTCTAGATGACTTAAAGATAAAAGAAGGATTTGTACCAGATTGCATATTTGTTGATTATATTGGACTTATGACTTCGGCAAAAGTATCAGATGCAGCAAACTCTTATGATAAAGGCGGCGCAGTTGCTGAAGATCTGCATGGTATAGCTAAAAGCACCTACGATAGTAATGGCAATAAGGGTGTTATGCTATTTACGTCTACGCAAACAAATAGAGCATCGTATAATACAGTAGAAGCTGATGCAGCAAATATTAGTGAAAGTATGAAAATATTTATGACTGCAGATTATGCTATGATGCTGTTAAGTACAGATGTTATGAAAGATCAGAATCAACAAATGTGGAAAATCATCAAGAACAGATGGTCTGGTGACATGAGTACTATGATAGTACAACCAGACTTTGCAAGAGTAAACTATACAGAATATAACGACGCTGCAACAACAGAGATTCAGATGGATAAAATTGAAGAGCAAGTATTTGATACTGGGCTTGATTTTGGATCTATTGGCTAAGCAATATTAGTTCAAATCTTTAATCATCATTTAATATTAATGTGTTATAATTATACATGATAAAGCATTATACTCAAGTTATAAAATTTATTAAATTTAAAACAAACGAGGCAAAAATGGAAAACGTAGAGCAAGATTATGTATATGTTTGCAAAATTAAGAATAGATGCTGTGGATGTGTAGCATGATATACATTTTCAACAATCAAATAATTAATTTAGCACCTGTAAAGGTCATAACTTTGCATGTAGACACTAATACTACCCCAGTGTGCAGCGTATGTACTAGCGCCGACGGAAGACACATTCTTACTGATAGAGGCATGCAGAGATACATACGTTTAGAAGGCGATTATGAGAAATATATAAACGACTTGTCGATAGATGAAAGTCGTAATATTATGCTTAATGCAGAACGCACCGTTAAAGCAGATAATACAGCCTATTACTATAAAACAATAATACACGGAATAGAATATAATGGAGCTTCTTCATTATATATGACCGAATCGAGTTATTATTTACTTATTGATGACGTTAAAATACACATAAAATCTATTAAGTGCTCGTCTAAATTAGTTAAAGGAAAGGTGCGCCAAGATAATGAAGAACTGTCTTTAACAGACTGTATGGACATATTGACTGCTAATCCTTATATACCTAAATCACATCGAAGGATAATTTAATGAAATACGTAGCAGGAATATACAGAATTAGTTGGGAAAATAAAAACTCAAGTATATTGCAAACTTCTACAGTAGAGTTGAAGAAAGGTTGTAAATCGAATAAGCAATTATTACAAGAATTATCTTTTAAGTTAGATAATTTCGATAAAGTCTATAGAGGCGAATGCACTAAAGAGCATATTAAACTAATAGAGCAATATTATGATAGCGAGCACATTACAAAGCAAATTCATGATGGAGTATCTGTAATAAGTGCGTCTGCAGACGATATGGAAAGCATAAACGTGTTATACGATGCTGGATACGAAATTAGTCACTTCCACGAAGACAAATGCTATCTTAAACTACCAAGAAGTAACGCAATGCTTAACAGAGCAATTTAATACTAGTTTAATATTAAGATGATATAATATAATATGAATAAAATAAAGGATTTTAAATGACAACGAACACACCAAGCGTACAGGAAATATTAGAAGAATTAAACATAGAAAATGGAAGTAACTATAAAATTACTGTTCTTAAAAAATATCAAGATCATGAACTACTAAAAAGAGTTTTTAAAATGACTTTTGACAGAGTAGAATATGTATACGGTATCACTATGAAAAACGTTTCATACGCAAAAGGATGCCCTGTAGTAATGAAATTAGAAGAAGCATTAGACAGGCTATTAGACCTTAATTCTAGAAAGTATACAGGTAATGCTGCTATAAAACATTTGTGCGTTACGTTAGAAGCACTAAGCGACGAAGATCAAGAACTTCTTAAAAAGATACTTAAAAGAGACCTTAAGATAAATTTAGGTAGAACTTCTATTAATAAAGTGCATAAAAATCTTATATCGAAAGAGCCATATAAACGCTGCGCTATTGCTACAAAAGCTACAATAGCAAAGAATATAAACTTTAAAGAAGGTGTTTATTCTCAAGTTAAAATGGATGGTACTTATAGATCGTGTACAATCGATGGAGATGACGTAACTTTTAAATCAAGATCAGGTAAAGAGCAGTTCTTCCCAATTCTTAAAGAGCAAATACTTAAATTAGAATTACCAAACGGTGTTCTAACAGGTGAATTAACTCTTAGAGGAGAGCAAAATAGAAATACTGGTAATGGTAATATTAACTCATCTGAACCGAATCATGAGAATATCATATTTACTGTATGGGAATTTGTAGAAAGTGACGAATATAAACTTAAGAAAGGAACTCTTAAATATAAAGACACTTTTAAATCGCTAGCTAACAAATTATATAATGCCAACGATGCTAACGATGCCAACGCTACAAACATAGAACTTGTAGAGTATAAGATGGTTTATAGCCTTAAAGAAGCATACGAACACTTTCAAATAATAACTGCTAGAGGAGACGAAGGTACAGTTATTAAATCTCAAGATATGATATGGATGGATGGGACATCAAAACAACAGCTTAAATTAAAATTAGAGATATCTCTTGAAATGCGAATAACTTCTTTTAATGCTGGAAATGTTGGTTCTAAAAACGAAGCGTATTTTAGCGGTATTAATTTCTCTAACGACGAAGGTACTATACAAGGTACGATTGGCGTAACGTCAATGGATGAGAAAACAAGAGATTGGTTTCACGATAATAGAGATAATGTTATAGGAAAAGTAATTGAAATTCAGTGTAATGACTTAACGCAAGCACGAGGCAGAGAAGAATACGCTTTAAGTCATCCTAGGTATACTTGTATTAGAGAAGATAAAGATAGTACAGATACTCTAGAGCGATCATTAGAACTTAAGCAATTAGCAATGGAATTATCGTAAACTGTGTAGCGTTAACGCACGTTAGTGCACGTACTATGCTGCTTTAAAGTAGATATTACAGACAGAAGTCGTGGTAATAAGTATTTAGCTAAAACTAAATACAATACATCATATAAACACACACACAAACAAATAAAGGAAATAAATGTTAAATCAAAACACAAGAAAAGTTATTAGCTCGTTAGCTCAAATTAATAACAGTCAAATTATATCTTACCCGGTAACTCTGGTAAAGAGCGGCACTAATATGCAGGCGTTCTTAGATATGACAAAGTTAGATGAAGAAGAATTTAATAAAGTAGGTTTCTTCTCTGTTACAGAGTTTTTATCAATTACAGACATTGTAGAAGACGCACAAATTGAAGCAAATGAGGCTGGTACTATTACTATTAAGAACAGCAATACTTCTGTTACTTACAACAGTACTAACATTAAAATGCTTGAAGAAGCTGGATGTAGTGGTAATTTTGACTTAATCGATAAAATTAAATCGAACGAAACAATCGCATCGTTTAAGTTACTTAATGTAGAGCTTAATAAGATTAAAAAAATGTCAGGTTTATTAAAATCAATGATAATCTTTAGACTTACTGGTAATGGTTCTGATGTAGTAGTATCTTTAGAAGGAACTGAAAAAAGTTCAAATAATTACGCTGTTACATTTGACGACGAAGCGTCATCTTCAGAGTTTGTTATGGACGTTAATATGTCTAATATTAATAAATTACCTGGTTCAGATTATGACGTTACAGTACACAGAAGTACTAAAGGTTCTATTATCGTAGTATTTAGTTCTATTAATGTACCTGGCTTAAATATTTTCTGTACTGAAAAAGTTAAAAACAAATGAAAAAAATAGTATTCGCCGTAACGGCGTTAATTTTAACTTCTGAGCTTTATGCTGGAGGTATTTGGGACATGGTTAAGAATGCGTCAAGCGACGGAACGATAAAGACTAAACAGTACACGATGGAAGTAGCTGGAGTAGATACTAGAGCATATGTATTTTACGTAAAAGAAATGGATTCAGTTTGCGTTCAGACTTATAGTTCTCATGGTATACCAGCTATTAGTTGTAAAACGATGAAAGAAATTAAAGCAAACTAAAGCAAACTAAAGCAAAGCAAACTAAAGCAAATACAAAAGAAATGACACTTAAAAGAGCTAGAAAGCTAATTAAGAAGTGCACTACTGAAATTGTTAATACAACAGATGAAGGTAAAATTGATAGAATAGAAAGAAAAGTGCATATTCTTAGAGACTTTATAGTTTTTGAAATTAACGACTTTTAAGAACTATAGGTGTTCATATCTACCTAGCTTTTAGCTGAAACGATTGACGAGGGATTTTACGGTTGCACATCGAAAAGAATGCTAACCGTACAAACGCGTAAGTATGTATTTAGCGCACTTACCGCACTTACAGCACTTACAGCATTTAGCAAATATTTGTTATAATACACTTATAAATAGATCAAATACGTATCTTTAGCTCAGTTGGTAGAGCACCTTCATTTAATTACTCAGAAGGTTGTCCGAAGTTCAAATCTTTGAAGGTACACCATTAATATACGCTTCCATAGCTCAGCTGGTAGAGCAGCTGTTTTGTAAACAGCAGGTCATCCGTTCGAATCGGATTGGAAGCTCCATTTAAATAGTCGCTGATTGCGTACAAAAGGTAATTATACCTACTTAGCCTGGCTAGGCAAAATAGTTGATTGGTTAAGACTACCGTTACCTTTAATTAGGTTGTACCTTCATATAACATATGGTACAGATGGGCACGAACAGGTATCGACTAGAGAGCAAGAGAAATATCGTTCAAGTAGTCATGTAGACTTAAAGTACAAACAGACGTAACTGCAAACAACACAAATGCACCTCAAGAGGTAGCAGCTGCTTAAACCAGCTATCTAGCTAAGCTAGACAAGGTAAAGTACTTCCTTGATTACCCAATCGTACGACCAGATGGCGATCTTAAAGCGTGATAGATGATGGTTATAATCTAACTTCGGTAATATCTAACTAGATGTACTAACGTACGTAATTGGAGAATTATTATGGTATCTTAAACCATTAAAACAACTCAACTCAAACTTGTAGCCATTCGGCACACGTTATAATCAAACTTTTTAGCACTCCGGTTCAATTCCGGACGTGTCCACCATTATTAATCTAAAACTAATCCAAATCTTTAATGCTATTTTAATACTATTTTAATATTAATATGTTATAATACGTATAATACGCATAACGCATAAAGGAAAATATCAATGAAAATATCAATAACGAGAGAAGAATACAAGAAGAACTTTAAAATGCGTTGTAAAGACGTAAAGACTATATAATGCCAGATAAAGATACAGATTATAAAAATAATAAGCACCCATATCTATTTTTAATACTCGTTTAACAATATTATGTTATAATCTATAAATAAAATAAAGGATAAAAATGGATAAAGAATTAAAAGACCAAGTTGTTAAAAAACTATCTGAAAAAGATCACATTCTCCAAAGAAGTGGAATGTACTTAGGTTCAAGTACGACAGAGATAAAAGATGAATATATTTTAATTAAAGAAGATAATATCAGAAAGTTTAAACAAGTTAAACTTTCATACGTTCCTGGTTTAATAAAAATAATGAATGAGCTGATAGATAATTCTATAGATGAATACGTTAGAACTAACGGAACTTTTGCCACTAAAATAGATATTACACTTGACAACTCAACATTCTCTATAAGAGATAATGGAAGAGGTATTCCAGTTACCGAAGTAGAAGACGAACATAAAAACGTGCTGTACCAACCTGAATTAGCTTGGTGTCATGCGAGAGCTGGTTCAAATTTTGATGACGAAGTTTCAACTACTATAGGAACATACGGCGTAGGAAGTATGATATCTTCAGTTTTTAGTACAGAATTTACTGGTGTTTCAAACGACGGTAAATTAAAATGCACAGTTAATTGCAAAGATAATAATAATACTATTAAAACTACTACAGCTAAAGCTGCAGGCCAAAGAGGCGTAGCTGTAACTATTAAGCCAGATTTAAAGAGATTTGGCTTGGATAAAATAGATGAAAGTCATATAAAGATGATAGAGAGAAGATTATACTATCTAAGTGTTTCATACCCACAAATAACTTTTAAAATGAATGGCGAAAAAATCAGAGTTAAAGGAAAAGACTTCTTTAAAATGTTTGGTAATGAAGATGAAATTACTATTGAAGAAAATGAAAATTTCTTAATAGCAATAATGCCAAGCGTTAACGACGAATTCCAACACTTTAGTTTAATGAACGGTTTAAATCTTGACGGCGGCGGCTCGCATATAGAATACATATCTAACAGTATAACTTACCAAGTAAGAGAAAAACTTTTAAAGAAGCATAAAACTATTAAGCCCGCAGATGTTAAACGTAAATTATTTGTTCTAACTATAATGAAAAACTTCGCTGCTCCTAAGTACGATAGTCAAACAAAAGAACGATTAACTAATAGTACTAAAGAAATTACAGATTATTTCACTGATCTTGATATGGACAGGTTAGTTAAAAAAGTACAGTATAATAAAACAATTATATCTTCTATTACTGATTACTTTAAAATAGCTGAAGCTTTTAAAAAGCAACAAGAGTTAAAAGCTATGGATAAGAAAACAACTAAAAAACCTAAAGACGATAATCTTATACCGCCAATTGGTCAATGGAATAGATTATTTTTAAGTGAAGGTCTATCAGCTAATGACTCTATAGCAAGTATACTTGGTAGAGAAGGTAACGGATTCTATGCTATGATGGGCTTACCTGTTAATGCTTACAGTGCACCAATTGAAACCATTATTAAATCTGATAAATTAAAAGCGCTGCAAGCGATCATCGGATTGAAATATGGTGCAGAACATCAGCAAGATATTAACTTTAACGAGATAATACTTGCTACCGATCAGGATCTAGCCGGATATAATATACGTGCTTTACTAATCGGTACATTCTATAGGTTTGCCAGAAACCTAATAGAAGACGGTAAGATAAAAATACTTAACACACCACTGTTCGTTTGTACTAAGAAAAGCGACAGGTCTGAAAAGCTTCAAGATTGGTTCTATAGCTTTGAAGAGCAAAGAGCACATGAGAAAAAGCACGGAGACAAGTTTATATACGCTTATAAAAAAGGTCTATCATCTTGGGATGCAAAAGGTGAACTTGATGTAGTAATCGAGAAAGCAGGTTTAGAGCCAATGCTGCAGATACTTACGATAGAAGATGCAGAGAAAGATGCAGAGACTATAGATAACTGGTTAAGTGGATTAAACGCTGATATAAGAAAAGAAATGCTAGAAGGCTATGAGTTTTCTATCAATGCAATGTAGTACTTGCTAAGTATAATATACACAAATAAAGGATAAAAATGGAAGATAAATCATTATCATTAACAAATTTCTTCGCTGAGTATTACAAACCGTTTGCTCAGAACAAGAACTTCTCAAGTATAGCGTCGTTAGTAGATGGATTAAAGCCAACTGCTAGAAAAGCTGTGCATACAGTACAAGATAATAATATAACAACTTGGATGAAAGTTGAAGGACTTGCTAACTTAACAGCTGGTAAAACAGAATATTTAGGTGGTGCAGGAAATATATCAGGAGTAATTGCTGGTATAACGAAAACATATACTGGTTCAAATAACTACCCAATGTTTGAAGGTAAAGGTAACTTTGGTAGAAGACTTATACCTAGACCAGGCGAACCAAGATATATTTTAGCTAGAAAGAATGCTAAAGACGGAATGTTTATTGATACCGATAAGAATATTCTTATAGAGCAAATATTTGAAGGTACTGTGATTGAACCAAGATTTTACGTACCTACTTTACCACTAATTCTTATTAACTCAAATGAAGGATTGGGATCAGGACATAGCCAGAATATTTATTGTAGATTAATGAAAGATATTAAAAAAGCTACTATTAGCTTCATTAAAACAGGTAAAGTAGCTATACCTGTTCCTAATTGGAATGGATTTACTGGAACAGTAAAAAGAGGCGAAAGACAGAATCAGTATATTGTAACTGGTTGCTTTAGCTTAACTAAGAATATTGTTAAAGTATCTGAAATACCAGTAGGATTAAGTTTACTGCAATACACAAAGAAACTTGATAAATTAGTAGAGAAAAGGGTTATACAGAGTTACTCTGACAAGTCTTGTACTAAGAAGGATATATTTAATATAGAAGTAAAACTGCCGAAAGGCTTTGACGTAAGTGACGAAAATATTATAAAAGTTTTAGGTTTAAGCGCGTCAATAACAGAAAATCTTACTTGTATAGACGAGAATAATGCTGTTAAAAGATTCGAATCTCCTGAAGATGTTTTCTTGCAGTATGCTGATGTTAAGCTTAAATTTATCCAAAAGAGAAAGGATTTTCTTATAGATCAACTTCAACGAAAGATAAATGTAAACGCTGCAAAATACGTGTTTATATCAGCAGTTGTTAACGATAAAATAATAATTTCAAAAAAGACTAAAGAGCAAATAAACTTGCAAATTGAGAAAAATGAAAACGTTGATAAAATAGTGAAAATAGACGGCTCTTGGGATTACTTGCTTAGAATGCCTATGCACAGTCTTACTAATGAGAAGATTAAATCACTTAAAGAAGAAATCCAAATAGGAAAAGCAGAGCTTAAAGAAATGAAGATTAAAGATACTAAAGATATTTGGTTAGAAGAAGTACAAGCTGTAAAAGTTAGCTAGCTTAGACACTTTAATATTACTTTAATCTTAATGTGTTATAATACTTATAGATGAACATTAAAAAAATAAAGGATTATAAAGATGAACATTAAAAAATATACAAGAATAATTAATATGGCTGCACTTGATAAAGCAATGACAAGAAAATACGGTGTAAATTGGAGAGAATTACCTCAAATGATTAATACTTATGGTAGAGAACAATTAGGACTAGGTAAGTAGTATGTTAAAAGATTACGTACTAGCTCAAGAAATGAGTGCTTTAAGTGGCCTGTCTATGAGTAATTTTAGTCAATACATTAACAACAGTAATCTTCAAGAAGGATATCATTATCTTAAATTTGGACCTGTTGTAATGTTTAATAAGAAAAATTGTGACTTTCCAAATGGATTAAAGTTTGTTAACGAAAGAGAAGATGAGTTTACAGACTTAAGCGATCTTTACCCTATGAACTATTTTCAGAATATGTTTGAGAATAACATTAGTAATATTAAAGACATGTATGAAGTTGTATTTGTTGAAGGTAAAAAGTTTATTAAGCCAAATGAAGAATTAAAAAATATTCTTAGCGAAGAATACGTTAAAAGCGTTGTAATGAATTGCGAGATTGAAGAGCTTTACGCTAAAGACTACATTGTAGGTCATATAGAGCTTACTCCTAAAAAGAGTATTTGCTGGTACGAGACAATATCATGAAAACTCTTATTTTAATAAACGGTAAGAAAAGACATGGCAAAGATTACTTATGTGATCTTTTAATTAAATTGTTAAGTACTAAATATGGAATAACAGCAGCAAGAGTAGCCTTTGCAGATCCTATTAAAGAGATTATAGCTGATACTTTTAACGTTTCTTTAGAAGAATTAGAAGACTTTAAAAATAACGGCGACGTACTTTATGAAGGAAATGATAAATTAGAAATATCTTTTAGAACTATCTTACAAAGATTTGGTACTGAAGCGATGAAAAAGCAATTTGGTGAAAATGTTTGGGCTGATTTAGGCATTAACAGCGCTATAGAAATTGATAAAGATGTTGTTATTATACCTGATTTTAGGTTTGAAAGCGAGTATAACGCTGCTATAACAAAAGCTTGTAAAGATGGAGCCTTTAATATTATAACTGTTAAAATTTATAACGACGATATAGTAAGTACAGATACTCATGCTAGCGAAACTGAATTAGATTCATTTAATTTTGACTTTAAAATTAATAATACAGCTAAACCGAAATTAACGCATTTAACACATGGCATTAACGCTATCTCTCAGTTGTGCTGTACTTCTGATTGTATTTAATCTTCGCTTAATCTTATTATGTTATAATATATCTATAAATAATAATAATAATAAAATAGATAGGAACTAATATGAGAACATTTAGAAGTATAATACAAGAACATGAGCAAGAGAAAGAAGATAACAGATTCAGTGAGGAATTAGCTAATTGGTTAAACGAATTCCAAGAACCAGAATTCGTTTTTAAGACGTTTCGTGAGTATTTAAGAGAGTCGCCGCAATGGAACAATACAGACTGTAACTTCGGTCAGGAAACATTGCAAAAGATGATGGGTAATGAGGATTTCTTAGACGAATTTAGATGGAGTGCTATACAAGATCATAGAACTTTAGTAAATAAAGGAGATAGAAGAGCTAATAAGTTTATTATACAAACAAATGATTTAAGTAAAGCGTTTTTAGGACATTGTGACGATGGAATGTTTAAAATATTATCTGAATTAACTCACATGCAACCAAAAACGTATAAGGGAATTGGTACTGTTACTGAAATTAAGACTGTTAATACGCATTCTAAGTTTAGGAATAATGGATTCGCCGCAGCTATATACAAAAGTGTACTATATGAAGGGACAGTATTAATGTCAGATGCTTTACAATATAAAGGTGCTGTTAAGATATGGAAGTCATTTGTAAACACTGAAGAAGGTAAGGAATGGCAATCTATGATAGACGATAAAAAAATTAAAGTATCCTTATACGATAAATTAAAAAGCAAAGTGATATATGACGATATTACTGGTATGAAAGATGAAGACATATGGAGTTCGGACGCAAGTAAATCTGAATATAGGTTAGTAGCCGAATGGAAATAAAGGACATAATATGGAAAGACTAAAATTAATAGCATTAATGATGTTTATACTAATAATGCTAGGTATAGACTTATACTCTAAAGATCGTAAAGAGCTATTAAAAGAGAATTTTAGTGTTAAGGAAATAATATCGGTATACGATGGCGACACGTTTAGAGCAGAACTTAACTGTAAGACTAAGTTCTTTTGCAATAACATGTCTATACGAGTGTACGGAATAGATACACCTGAGAAAAGAGGTGGTACAAAGACTGGAAGAGAAAAACACTTAGCACACCAAGCGCAACAGATAACAGAAGCTTTTGTTACAAGTGCTAATCCATTGTACTTAGATGATTGCATTAAAGGTAAATATTTTAGGCTCGTATGTAAAGTACGAAACGAAAAAGGAATTTATCTATCAGATATACTTTTAAAATATAACCTAGCCGTGCCGTATTTTGGAGGTACAAAAGTAAGAGACTGGAGCAGATAATCTTTAGTTCTGCAAACGGTTTAGACATTTAATGTTATAATACCTTAGATTTAAAATATAACATATGTACCTCTTAGCATATCAATATTTTAAATCAAACTCTGGCAATGAGTATAAATAATAATAAATTAACACAAATAAACTTAAGAGGTTTTAACGATGTAGATAGCTTTTGTAATGGCTCTATCTACATCGTTAAAACAGCCATTACAAGCGACTCTTATTAATAGGAGAAACAAATGAATCAAACAAACCAAACCAAACAAACAAACCAAAAAATCAATCTTATAGCATCACCACAATTCTTATACAACTCTCTTATCACATGTTCAAACCAAAACTCAAAAATTATAAACTCACAATCAATCAAATCAAATCAAAGAAAATCAACTGTAATTAACAATATTAGTACTAACATAATTGACGTGTTTAATATACAGTTAAAAATGCGTTTAGATCGTACAATATACGCAAACGTTACTGATACTAATAGCCCATTTTATATAGATAACGAATACGAAAAAGCATATTCTGTAGATGATATAAAAGCAAATCTAACAAACGTTACAAACGGTATGAATATGTTTAATAACCTTTCTAAAAGAACAAGAATAGGTAATAATCTTGACAAAATAGGAGTATCTAGATATGTACTAGATGAGAGCATATACCTTTTAGAAACTAAAGATACTGTATTCTTAAGATGCGACTCTAAAGAATACGCATATATATTAAAATTAATATCTTCATTAGTTAAAATTCAGCATAATAACGAGCTTAAAGAAGAGCACCTTAACGAATACACTAAGATATATGATGAATTAGTGCAATCTAAAAACGACTTTAGTAGAAATTTAAGTCCTCAAAAGCAAAAATCAATTACAGTTAAGACTAATAACGATATGCTTTTACAAGATCTTGAAGCTCAAATGCGTAAAAAGAGAAATTCTAAACGCAGTGTTGGTAAAACTTATTCTAAACATACTTTTATATACGATAAAGACACATATAACGAACTAGCGCAGTATGTGAATACTTTAAGTGAAAGGGACGAAAGCGACGCAAAGAGACAGATATCTGAGATAACTAAAATACTTAATCAGTCATATATTGAAGGTGGTAAGGCTCATCTTGATGTAATAAGAAGTACATCGTCTAAAAGTACTAGACAATTTGATCTTACAAACCAGATGTCTAAGTCTACAAGAAAAATTATGTTCAAAAACTATTATGAAATTGACTATAATAATTTTGCTTACAGCGTAATATACCATGAATTAAAAGCTGTTCTTGATAAAAAGTACTTAAAATTAATTAAAAGCTACATTAATAACAGAGACATTTTATTTGATAAAGATAGTATGTTTGTAAGAACTATACTAAACCAATTTAAGACCCAAGATGTATATAAAACAAGTGAATTAAATGACGACGAAATTATACAAAAGATAAGAGGTGACCTTAAACAAAATACTCTTTCTTATATGGCTGTAACAGCTAAAAGCACAATAAACAAACACGGTCTTGGTCTTTCACTACACGACTCTGTACTTATAGATATTATTAATAATGCTATTAAAAGTACGCAGCAGTTTAAAGTTTTAAACCAAACTATGACTATTATTGATAAAGAACTAAGAAAATTAAACCTTATTAGTGATAGCGAAAACATGATGACTCTTTTCATGAAATACGAGACAAATCACAGAAAAAGACTAATAAAATCAATAAAAGAGTCATGTAATGGATTTATGAGCAATTCTATTATAGAAATACATGACGCAATCCTTGTTAACGCACCGATAGATTTAATTAAAAAGGGTGTAGCTAACTATACTAAAGACGGTATATCTGTTTCAATCGAAAAAATAACAACACAAGAGGCGCAAGAGGCGCAAGAATCGAAAGGGACGGAAAAAAACAAAAAAACAAAAAAAATTCAAATCATTAAACCGTCACTAGCCCATGTTAAAGGGACAACAATGTCAGACAAGCTGACATTATTAAGCACCGCTGGAAAGACAAGCCTTTCCACCGCTGCTTTTAACCATAAATATAGTAATGATAATAGTAATGGTAATAGCAATAAAGATAATAAAGATAATAAAGATATTTTATCTAATTGTATTATGCTTAATAAAGACCTAATAAGTATCTATTCTATAGTAACCCATAGTTCGAAAACAGAGTTTGATGTATATAAATTTAATGCAGCGCAAGTTTTCGTTAAAAGTAAGTTCCAAAAGGTAGTAAATAAAGTCAAAAAAGAAAGCCTTTTATTTTTAAATTGACTTTAAATTGACTTTAAATGTAAATATTTGCAAATACTTATGCATAAAAGGCTATAGAAGGGTAATTTAATCTCTTTTTAATCCTACTGTGTTATAATATAAATAATACTTAAATATTATTTAAATAAAGGATTATAATATGCCGCAAATGTACTGTGATTTCGCACCAAAACTATTCAAAGAATTTACTTCTATGAAAGTAAAAATAAAACCTCAAATATCAGATGATTGGAAGATTATTCCGCAAAGATATGGTAAAATAGGTGGATTTTCTCTTAAATCTAATAAACTTAATCAACAAGTAGCTGATATAGATGTTTTAAGATTTCTTAAATTCTGCGAAAGACAAGATGTGCTTATTAAAGGATTAAACTTAAAAGGCGAATACATCATAGGTAATGACCGTTCTGTTTACACAAAAGATATGTATAACGATTGGAAAGAGAAATATCATAAAAGAACAGAAATAATTATCCCTAAAAAGGATTATATTGCAGGTCACGAATATCTCACAGCGTGCGGAGCTAAAGTTACATATCTTGGTAAACGTTACGTGTCTAGTATGAAGCCACCTAGTAACTCAAACTCAAACCCAATTGACAGTATTTCTAAGATAGCATTAAAATACTATGTTATTAGTGGAAATTACGTAACAGAACTTAAACAAAAATTAATAATGGATCTTACTATTGAAGGAAACGCTACGCCGTTTCCTGATGCAGATGAAGAACTTCAAACGAGACTTGAATCAAATAAGCAATTTGTTTATATAGGCATTACGAAACCTAGTTTAGAAGAATACGAGACGTATGAAAAAGAACTTAATGAAAATGCGACATTTTATTATTTTGATACTAAAACCCAAAAAATGCAGTACAGAGATACTTATAACTCGTTTTTATGTAAGTGTTGCTTCTTTTCAAATGAGAAGCACGCTAGAACAAGAACTTATAATAGAGGTAACTTTTCAGTCCAGTATGATTGTTATTATTTACAAGGATATTATAACAGGGTAGAAATAACTAATATTTATGGTATAAGAATTAAGGAGCAATAAGCTATGTATAAAAATTATTATTTTAACTCAATAGAAGTACAAATTTAAACTTCACAGTGACAAACAACACAGTGTCTCGTTACTATATTGATAACGAGACGTAAAGTAATATGATTTAGGCTTGTGCAGTACAGACAAGTTAGACTATAGTACTTCATATCAAATAGATTAAAATAGATCTTATAGATTGATAAGTGCTCTTTAATACCCCTTTAATACTAAAATGATATAATATACTATCTAAAAAGTTAGATACAACAACACAACAATACAATAAGAAAGATACAACATGACAATTAACCCAGAAATTACAAACGACTTTAAAAACGAAATAGAAACATTTGCTAAAACACTTTTATTTACTATTGAAACAGGTGGTAAATTACCAAAGCATAACACGCAAGATATACTTAAAAAGTATATCCAAAGAAGCACAATAGAACTTAAAAAACACCACGTACCTCACAACAGAGCTAAAGCACTTTCAAAGCAAACTTTAGAAGATGTTTTAAAAGAAATAATGTAAACATGTAAACATGTCAAAAGCTAAAATAAAACAAGTAACTAAATTCGAGTATAATGGAAAAATTATACGACAGTGTAGAAGAAGCAAATGCTGAGCACAAAATGCTTTGTAATTAAAAAATTACGAGCAAGTTTAATAACGACAAAGAAATAATACATAATATTACATCACTAAGTAATAATGAATTAAACTTGCTTAGACAATATATTCACAACAACCATAACGATTGTAAGAACTACAGTGATTCTAGTAAATGATAAAATATGAGCAAAATGCACTCCCCGATTGAGCTTTTTAAAGGACTAAATGATCTTTGCCAAAGCGACGAAGCGTTTTACTTCTCAGAACAAGATTATGCTGAAGACTATGTAATTAGATCTTATTCGTACAGACTTGCTTCTTGGACTCAATTCGAACAGCCATTTGCTAAAGAATGTAGAGGTACAGCGTTTATACTTAACAAGAAAACACAAGACTGGACTTTATTCTGTAGAGCGTACCCAAAGTTCTTTAATCTTAACGAGGGAATACCTAAAGAAGAATACATGCAAGACAATGTAAACAATCTTAAGTCGTTAGTTAACCTTATACTTGAAGATGATATAGACCATGTATTAGGATTATTTGAAGGTGACGAAGAGACTATAAAGTATATTAACAAAATGCAAGACAAAATAAGTGAATCCTTAGTAGACGATTTATTTGATGAAAGGATTAACTCAAAGGATTAACTCAAAGGTTTAATACGCATTTAATACACATTTAATATTAAAATGTTATAATATTAATAGAAGTACTGAAGTACTAATATACTATTTAAAAATAAAGGATAAAACATGTCAGAATTTCAAAAATACGCAAAGGTAATCGGAGACAACTTCGATAACATGGCGCAACAAGATTTACATGTAGTAGATCTACCAAAGAATGCTTTATGGAATGCTTATCAAGCAGCATTTCCTGAAGGAACAAACGAGCTTTATAAAGAGAATCTTATTCACGATTGTAATACTTGTAAGAACTATATTAGAAACATTGGTTCTGCGATTTCTATACAAGACGGCACAATTAGAACTATTTGGGATAATACAGAAGATAAAGACATTGCACCTGAGTACAAAATAGTATCAGAAGTAATGAGAAAACTTGTTCAATCAGCTCCTATCTACTCTCCATTTATTAGATCAGAGAGAAAATACGGACATTTACAACATAAAGTACTTCAAGAAGACAATTCGATAGTTACATTCGACCATTTTGAAGCTAAAATACCTACTATTTGTTTTAGTACAGAACCTAGTTCAGAGATATCTAAGAAAGTATCTAGTTTTAAAGTATTTGAAAGAGGTATGAAAGAACTTTCATACGAAAATGTAGATATGATTATCGAACTTATCGAAAATAACTCAATTTACAATGCACTTAAAGATTACGAAGCTATTAAGACTTATAGAGGTCTTTTACAAGAATTTTCTACAATAACAGACGATAGAGATAAAGAAATCTGGTTATGGAAAAACAGCACGTCTCCAGCAGCTAGACTTAGAAACTCTGTTATAGGTACGCTTATTATTGATCTTGAAGAAGGTAAAGCATTAGAAGAAGCAGTTAAATCTTATGAGGCTAAAGTAGCTCCTAGTAACTATAAAAGACCTAAAGCACTTGCAACTGAAAAAATGAAGAAAGATGCTATTAAAGCGATTGACAAAGCGCAAATAAGAGACTCTTTACCAAGACGACACGCTGTAACATCTGATGTGTCTATAAACGATGTGCTATTTGCAGATAGAAATACTAAGTTAAAAGATAAAGATCCGTTATTAGATGCTCTTGGAGCATCAGAAAACCTTAAGATTAATTACAAATCTATACAGAACGCACCGCATGTTGGTATAGAAGAGTTCGTAAAAGATTATCTGCCTGGAAGTAAGAAACTTAGTATAGTAGCGCAATCATCTCTACAATCAAATATTGTTAATATTTCTGCACCTGTAAATTCAGATGCTCCAAATATTCTTAAATGGGATAATAACTTTTCATGGAGTTATAATGGTAATCTAGCTGATTCAGACATATCTAGAAACGTGCAAAAAGCAGGTGGATCTTTAGAAGGTGTACTTAGATTCTCATTACAATGGAATGAAGAGGGACAAGATAATACTGACCTTGATGCACATTGTTTAGAAAAATGCTCTGGTGTGACTAAGGAAATATATTATAATGAAAAACGCTCTATTATTAATAACGCTACGTTAGACATTGATGTTACAAGACCAAATGGAGAAGTAGCTGTAGAGAATATCGTTTGGAAAGACATTACAGACGGAGAATACCATATGTTTGTACGAGATTATTCTGGTAATGGTACTGCAAATGGATTTAGAGCAGAAGTAGTATTTAATGATATTACATATTCTTGCAATAAGCAAGGTAATATTTCTAAAGACACCAACGTTTGTACAGTTACTGTAAAAAATGGAGAAATGAAAATAGAACACCACATGCCGTGTAATGCCCAGCATGACACTGAACTTGTACCTGTTAAACTTATGTGCCTTTCACCTAACTACTGGTCTGATAATGCTGTAGGAAACAAACACTACTTCTTTATTTGCAACGATAACAACGCGACAGTTCCATTTAGAGGCTTTTATAACGAGTTCCTTAGAAATGACTTCAATGGCATTAGAAAAGCAATGGATATGTTAGCTGATAATATGCAAGTAGAACCACTAGAAGATGGTCTACGTGGATATGGATTTAGCTCAAGCAAAAGGACGTCATTTACAGTTAAGTTGGATGATAAACTAATTAATATAGACGTTTAACATTAGTTTAATATTATTATGTTATAATATACTATCTAAAAAATAAAGGTAAATAATATGACAAACAGAAACAGAGAAATAAAGACTATTACA
>Ga0256837_1000007_pt1 | contig 186215 bp, 205 predicted proteins | sample 4562384metaG_FD_185976 | JGI IMG/M metagenome (GOLD analysis project Ga0256837, IMG submission 185976) | Hydrothermal vent microbial communities from Guaymas Basin, Mexico - 4561-384 | ecosystem: Environmental > Aquatic > Marine > Hydrothermal vents | place: Mexico: Guaymas Basin | collected...
GTTTACTCCTTAAATAGTAAAGTGTTTTTAATCCTTTTTTCCATGCATGTCTAATGGTATCTCTAATTGTCTTACCGGTAATCTTAGTTGGATCGAAATACAAATTATGACTAATACCCATGTCTATATATTTTTGTCTAATAGCAGTACAATCTATTAATTTTGTTTGTTCTATTTCATAAGGGTTTACATAATAATAAAAGTTATCAGGATTTATATTAGGAGCAGTGACTTTGAAAGCACCTAACAAGTTTTCTTCTATCCATACTTTATCATAAACTGGTTCAACATTATTAGTAGTACAAGCTATAATACCTGAATTACTATTAGGTGCTATAGCCATTGTATATGCACATCTTACTCCTTTCACAGCAGGACAGCTACCTCTCTCTTCAGCTAGATTTCTATTAGCCTTATCTACGTATTCTCTTGCTTTACTATAAAAACTTTCTATCCATTCCATATGTTCTTCACTAGCATACATTATTTGTTTATTCGCTATATATTCAGCTTCACCAACAAATCCTATACCAGTAGATCTTCTCTCTTTTTGTGTTTTCTCAGATTTTTCAGATGGATAAACTGTTAAATCTATAGAATTATCCAAATATCTTAATGTAAGACTAATTACTTTTTCTAAATCATATTCATCCAGTTTAGCAATATTGATAGATGATAAATTACACACTGCTGTATGGTTTTCATCAGTAGGCTGAAGTACTTCTTGGCATAGGTTGCTACTTCTAATAATACCTAATTCAGGATGTTCATGTTGTCTATTAGCATTATCTTTAAATAGCCAAAATGGCATACCTTCATCGTTGTACATCGCTACTAATTTTTTCATTAGGTCTCTAGCTTTAATCTTTCTTGTATTAGGATTAAATCTACTTGGATTCTTTTCAAATTCTCTTTCGTATTCTTCGTATTTCTTTTTAAATTCTTCTCCATATAGTTCTGTTAATTCAGGCACATCATATGGATCGAATAACGTATATTCTTCGTTATTACCTTCTCTTTCCATAAATACATCATCTACTACTACTCCTAAGAATAAGTCTCTACAAATTCTTCTATCTTCACCAGACAATCTTCTAGTATCTAAGAAATCATAAATATCACAATCCCATATAACATCAAATACACAAAAAGCTCCTGGTCTAGAACCTAACTGATCTACAGCGATACTAATATCGTTTAATATTTTCATCCATGGAACTTTACCACCTGCTACCCTTGGATAATTCCTAATCCAACTATTCAATGCTCTAATTCTAGCAATATCAATTCCCCAACCACTACCTATTTTACTACCTAATGCGATTTCTTTAAATCCTTCAAAGATACCTTCTAAATTATCAGGTAAGCTAGCTAATAAACACGAAATAGTACCACCATCTTTCTTTCTACCATTTGATAAAATAGGTGTTGAGAATACTATCCATAATCTACTAGCAGCTTCATATAGGTCTTCTACTAATTGAATTCTTTTATCTCTATCCTCATCCTGCATTAGAAACATACTAATAGCCATATACATGTGCTGTGGTAATTCTAATACTTTACCTTTATCTTTTAACAGGGATCTATTTATTAAAGAATCTACTGCTAAATAAGTAAATAAGTTATCTCTTTCACCTACTATTTTACTATTTAAATATTCAATTTCCTCCTCTGAATATTTATCAGTCCAATCTGATAATAGATGTTTGTTAAAATTAATATAATCTTTTAATGTAATTTTTTTATATACATCACCACTACCCTCTCTATTGTAATTTCTTTTAATATTATGGTATAAATCATAAAGTTTTAACCTAGCAGCCACATATATCCAATCTGGTTTATCTACATCTACTAAGTTAAGAGCTGTTTTTATTAATGTCTCTTGAATTTCACTAGTTTCAATACCATCGTAAAACAAAAGTTGAGATCTTAATTCTAATTCTTCATAACTCACATTCCTTAATCCCGTACATGCGGGGATAGTTTGTTTTCTAATTTGTGAAATATTTAGTTTTTGACTACTACCATCTCTTTTAACTACGTACATCTATTCTCCTTATTAATAAGATCATTTCATTTTTATTTTTTTAGCATGTGAAAATATGTTCGAAAGAAAATCTTAACAATATGATACGAATATGGTAACTATTAATAGTTATTGTAGCTCCAGTTAATTTCATTTATATATTATTAAGATGTAAACAAATTAAATAAAAGGAGTCTACTGTGAAAAACTTAGAAGTAATTTTAGGAAGTGATGTAGTTAATTTTAGTATTGTAGAGGAGGTCGAAATGGAATTGAACAGAAGAGAAGAATTAAGACTCTTTATAAGTCTTAAGGAATTCGGGTATAAAAAATTATTAGGTCTTTTAAATCTTTTAAGACCAAATGGTAAAGAAGAAGTAATTGTAAAAGATTACTATTTGTTGGAAGATGATGGAAATACTAGATACAGAAGAAGACATTATCCAAATAAAAATGTGAAAGATGAATATTATCTAGTAAAAGGTTTTGGTGGTAATAAAACTACTAAACAAATCACAAGAGATGAATTCATAAACGGGTTGAAAGGTAAAAAAGCATGGAGAGTAAGAAAGGATGTAATTGTTGTTAGAAATTTCTGCGGTTTTAACGGCTGTGTAGAGTTGATGCTAGTAAATAACAAACTTTATTTCTCTATAGAGGTAGAAGCAGATAACTTATTCAAACCTATGGAGCAGTTAAGAGCGATTTCCGATATGTTAGATATAAAACCGGATATCACTACCGAAACAGTCTGGGAGTATTTCAGGAAGTAATTTCCTGAAATCTATTCTTTTTTCTTTTTATATTATTAATAAGAAGAGAAGTCAATTCTCGAAATCACGCATAAAGGATAGTAAATGGATAAAATTAAAGACATTAAAAATTATGACAAAATTGAAAAAATCTTAGGTGAAGAAAAGTTAGTTACAGTAGCAGATGAAATAGAAGAAATATTAAACCTGCATAACAGATTAAGTAAACTAGAAAAAAGATTACAAACGTTACCGGATTGTGAGGAAGGTGACGAATGCTGGAATTATCAATTTGACATTAAAGTAGAGATTAATGAAATCAAATCAGATATCTCAGAAATCTTAGATAGAGATATTGATGACATAAAGTTATTTTTAGACCATAAACCTATTAACAAAAATGAAAGAGATATCATTGACGAGTATATCGATCTCTATGAAAAAGATGAATTAATTGGACTATAGGCTAGATATTCTCTACCCTATGTCTTTTCTTTTTTAGTCACAGTCTATATCTTCTACTAAATCTCCTAATATTATTTTTATATCATAACCATTTTCTAAATAGTCCTTCATATACTTAGACATTCTATTTTTTATAACATCTTTCACATGGTGTCTATTAATATCCCATGCTGTTCTATTACCATATAATTTTCTTCTAGCTCTTTTACTCTTTATTTTTTCTACATTTCCAAACCATTTATTAGGATCACAATTTTTTATTAAACCACAATATTTTCTTTCGTATCTAAAATATTTCCATCCACCATTATAAACAGAATCAGCAAACGCTATTCTGGTTTCTATTGGTATATTTTTACTAAACTTAATAAAGTTACTTTTCCATAATAAAATACCAGCTTTAATTTGTAAATCAGGACGTTCATAAACATTATTCCAATTTAATTCATGTAACTCTTTTGGAAAACGTTTTCTTAAATATTCAATTGTATCCCATTTTACTCTACCTGTTTTATTAAACACTCTTGTTAACTGAAAAAACCCTGCTCCCTCTTCTCTTTTAGTTTTTAATCTAGATTTAGGAGACCAACACCTTTTAGCCCAATAATTATTACCACACAATTTTACACAACTCTCATGTTCTATTAAAGCTGGAAAATAGAATGGATAATTAAAATCATTGCCCAATATTTTATATACTTCTTCATAAACTATGGGTAATAATTTTTTAGCTTTATCGGGTATGTAGGTTTTACTATCACAATTCTGGCCATATAAGGAAGTAACAACAGTCGTAGACAATACTAATAAAATAAACAATGATTTTTTTAAAAATATTTTTGGTTTATTCATTTTTACTCCTTGATATAAAATTATATTCACTTCATGAAGCATTAAGCCTCATGAAGCATTATATTTCGTTAATAATTTTTTTACATTATCTATAGTCATTTCAGCTACATCCATTCGATATGCTTCAGCAATAATAGATTCTACATCGTTATATCTTCCTTCTCTTATTAAAATACCCAATTTTACTCTAAAAGCTTCTATCATTGCTACAAATTTTTTTATTGCATAATCATATTCCTTACCTGTAGTTATAATTAAATCTACTAATTTATCGGTAGTCATACCCGTTAATTCTGCTTCCCATTTTAATTCATTAGCATAACTACCATCTGTTTTATATTTTAATGCCATTTCGTATTTTTGTTCATATCTAAATAATTGGTCATTTGTTACTCTTTTACCAGTTATTAGATTTCTAGCTTCAGATGTTTTTGTATCCGCCAATTTATCTACCTTTTGAAATAAATCAAATTGTTTAGTTTCATTATTGTACTTTTCTAATTCAGTCAATATTTCAGAATCAGTAGGCATTGTCCTTTCATCATTCCAGACAATCTCCTCTCCATTTAGTATTTCCATTTTAGGATCAGGAACCAATCTTTTTATCATTTCTATTTTTAACCAAAAATCCATTTTATATCTCCTTATCTATTTCTAAGTACTGTAAGATAAGTGGTATAACTATAACTATTACGACAATCGTTATACCATTTAACATAACCATTTTCATTATACCAAATTCCCAAATACGCATACTTTTCATAGTCCCCGTTTGGCTCAGTGACGTCTGTTCTATCGCTTGCCCACCATGTGTTACTACCATCTATTACTTTCCATCCTTTCCTTCCCATTCCTTCACTATTTAATGGTATGTTGCTATGCCAGCACCTGGTACAGCATCTGCCAGGTATATCATTGCCATCGTAATAAATACCCAATGGTCCCATAGCAGTAGGTTTACCAAGCGCTAATAAATATCTCCTAGCTAATTCATATTCTTCTCTACTATGTGGGCAGAATAACTCATAACCATCTTTACTAGCACTACTACCTATAGGATCGTAAGAATATCTAATCCTAGCACCATTTTCTACTAATCTAAAATCTACAATGTCGTCATTAGGTAAGATTACTTTTTTAAGTTGTTCAATATTTAAACCCTCCAGTAACTTAGCATTTAAAGCCTCTTTTACAACTAGATTAGGCGCTACCTCATTTATTATCTCCTTTACATCATCACTTGTCAAAGTTTTACTATTTATCAAATCTGTTAAATCTTTTACAGCCTGACTAAATTTATCTTTTAATTCATTATTAAGATTTTCATAACCAGTATTTATATTGTTTAGTTTAAGGTTTATTTCATTAATTAATTCCAAAATTGACATTTGATAACTCCTTTAATTTTAAATTTATTATATTAAAATTATGTAATAGATTATTGCCTAGATTTAAAATATCCTCAGGACTCTTATTAAAAAATATTATTTCAAATCTAGTTTTATATAATAAACCATAAAATCCGTTTTCCAACATTCCTGGTTCAACTTGTTCGTCCTTATAATAGACCGGGTAATCTGTTGTATTTAGTTTAACAGTAAGATAATCAGTATTCATTTCGTTGGTTTTAAACACAATAAAGTTGTTATTATTAAATATTTCTAATTTTAAACTTGTTCCATTTTTTTCTAAAATTAAATTACTGTCTGTACCTACATTTTTATAATATTCTATAACTGGTTTACTACTACCAGCAGCACCGGTATTAGATAATATATTTATTAGCATAGCCACATTTTTAATTTTATATGTTTTTAACTGATTTTTACTATCTAATACCTGTATTGTTAATTCTTTTGGTTCTGTGGAAAATAAATCATCAATGTACTCATTCATTTTCATACTGACTTTATCTTCTAAATTCATTATCATCATTACTTAATCCTTATTCATCAACTTCTTTTCAACGAAACTTCAAGTTTTCTTGAAAAAACAACATATTAAGGAGAAAATTTATGGAAATTTATAATTTAATAAAAGAAATAGAAACCAAAGAAACAGTAGGTTATGAAGACATTTCTGAGATATTGAGAAAATTAGATAATGCAATTAGTAACAAAATTAAGAATTTTTTAGATTTCATAAGGACTACTAAAATTATAGTAGATAACCTACATAGTTATAAAACTAAAATGTACAATATTAAAGATTTGCAAAAAATAAAAATAAAATTATTAAAAGCACTTAACAAAAATGAAATTGTACCAAATATTGTATTAAGAAGAAAAGTACCAATAATTTTAGGTTTAAATAAAACATTACCAGAATTAGTAACAATACTGTCTACAAGTAGTAAAGTGTTAAACCAATATGAGAATATAGTAAAAGATCTAGAAGATAGAATAAGTAAAACAATTATAAAAAACGATATTAGTCTATTTTTACCTAACAAAAGAGAAGTATCTGAAATAGCAAAAACTGTAAGTGAAGTAGGATTGGTAATAGAATCAATTACTGATAAAAAACAGATGACCGATATGGTGGAAATGCGTAAAGTAATTAACAACATAACTAAACTACCTGAAATAATAAATATGCTTTTAAAGCTAGGTGAAGTCTACAGAATGGAAAGAGTAGAAACCATGATAGACAGATTAAACGATGTAGTACCTAATGTTAAACTATTAATAGATAGACTGTTAAATGAAAACAACAATGACGAAAAAATAAAGAATGAAATAATCACATATTTAAAGACTGTGGCTGAAATAACTACAATAGTAGGTATGTTGGAATTACTATACCTACAAACAGTAGATATGACAATAGCTATAATAAAAACAGTATTAGCACCTATAGATGCTAGAAAATTAGGCAAACAAAAACTAAAATCAGTAGAAGTAGAGCAATCCATAATACAAAAAATTAAATCAAAATTATTTAGTAAATAGAGGATTTTCCTCTATTTACGTTTTTTCACTTTTACAGATGAATAGTAATTACTAGTAATTAAATATTCTTTATCTTCATTTCCTATTTCAGTAATTGTAAAATACTGATAGGTATAATCATCTTCTAAGATTACTAACGTAACTTTTGGATTTAATTTTTCTAATTTCTTCATGGTGTTTCTCTTAGGTGTATCTAAACCTATCATTATTTGTATTTTTACTCCATTATAATCCACATCCATAACTACTTTATCTTTGGTTATATCTTTTTTCAATACTGTCTTATTTTTATCATTTGTTTCATAAAACAAATCAGTAATATCTTTATATTCAGTATTTATTTTCTTATCTTTGTTAATATAATCCACTAGAATATTATCTAATTCTACAAATATTTCGTTAGCTCTATAAGACAACGATGGTGGATATACATTTGTAGCTAACTCTATGTCATCAACAGTCCTTACTGTCATTTTTACACGATTGTCGGGTATTAAATAATCCTTACCATATAACTTAATGTTTCTATTAATTTGTTTATTAAATATGTTATCTAATTTTAAAACAAAAGGTACTACTAAACCATCAGATACAGTTATTAATAAGTCGGTTATCGTTTTGATATAATTGTTAGGTTCTTTTGTTAAATATTCCTGATAGATAATTTCATTATCTCTTTTACCTATTTCATCGATTTCTTTATAATTAAGACCTAAGTAAGAAATCATATTTACTGTGTTTTTATCGTCTATATTCAGATACCCAAATAATAATTTGTTCTCCATAAAGTATGGTCTTTCTGTTTCCATATCCCAATATGTTTCTCTATTGGTAATTACTATTTTTTGTTCTACATCATCTCTATATCTCAATATTACACCTAAATTAGCTAATAAATCAGCTCTGTCATTCCCTAAGTCACCAGAATGACCTGCTACTTTTCTCGTAGTTATTTTTACTATTCCTTTTAAGCTATCCAATAACTCTTTTAAAATTTTTATTTTATCAGGATTAGCATTAATATCTTTAATATCGATATCTGTTTCTAAAATCTTTTCTATGGTATTTAAAACATACGTAGAATCTATATTAAGCACAATCTCATCAATATCTGAAAAATTATCATTATTTTTTAAATTTAGTTTTACATATTCTAATGCTTTAATCACTGCATCTAATTCTGCTCTATTGTTTGTATTACTATCATTTTCGTATCCATAAATGTCTACTATGAAATCTACAGAGGTTTGAGATACGCCTGAATTAGATTTTTTAAATACAGTCTTGGGTAGATATCCTATCTCAGTAGCTACATATTTAGAGAGTATCTGCTTTGTTTTATTTTTACCTGCTTTATACATATGTATTCCATATCCTGTAGGTCCAGGATTTTGTTTACATGCTCCATCCGTATAAATTACTAAGTTACTCATGCTTCATCCTTTAAAATTTTAATTCCAATCTTATTCACAGTACCGAATAACGCAAACGAACGTTTTGTTTTTATAATATTTTTTCTCTCATATTTTTTAATCTTTTCTCTAACAGTGGTATCAGAACAACCTATATATTTAGATATATCTTTATAATACCCAACATAATAACCCTCAATTTGTGGTAATTGTTTTATAGCTTTTAAAAAATGTTTATCAAAGATTTTACTTAACTTTCTATTATCCATTAAAATCCTTTAGTTTTTTCTTTCAGTAAAGAATCAATTCTGAAAAACTTAACTTTGTTATTTCCAAATTTTTTCATTTATATATTACTAATACGAGAACAAAACAAATTAAAGGAGTCTACTATGAAATTTTTAAACGCACATAATGGTAAAATAGAAGAAAGAAAAGTAGTTGGTTTGTGGAGAAGTAATAAAAACCATAATAAAGTTGTTCCCGCATTCGAACTAGACTCAAGAGTAATTAGTAAAATCTGTCACAGCCTAAACCCGATTATTAAAACTCAAAATGGCCTAGTGCTATCTGTAGTTTCCGTAGGTCCAGTGGTTTATAAAGAACATTTAGATGCCGGTTTTTATAAAGCGTTTGGCGGTGAGATATGGAGATTTGAACCAATGTCAGAAAGCGAAGTAATCGAGCAATTACCAAGCGACGGCGATTTAACAATGTTTCCTAACCACGATATGATAGCGCTGGATCTCCCAAAACTCTCTGCTTAAAAATCTCGACCTGAGCATGTCGTTAAACTGCTCTCATCCTTTCCCCTATTTTTCTTTTTTGTCTGAAAAGATATTATAAAGGAGAATAGATGAACTATTTATTACCACCTATTGGAGCTACAGGAGTTTTTAAATTAAAAGAACCACTTAACAATATTATTAATACTAGACAGAATTATAAAGTAATAGGAATACGTTCTATTAAAGAAATGTTAGAAAATGATGAAGATGTTTTAACATTTGTATATTTAAATCAAGATTTGACAGAAGACGATTATAACGCAGACCTAGAAAATGATATACCTATAGTAGTTTTACACGGTGAAGATGATGCATTTTATTATATACCAGCTAACAGATTATTATCTATACCTGATATAACAGGTAAAATCTTCAGATATAAGACAATAGCAGTAGACTTAGGCTTAGTACCAGATGATCAAGATTTTAATTTCTTAATAGACGAAATTAAAGATATGGTAATGAGTTATTATGGTATAGAGACAAATCCTAAAGTCATAGACATATCTTCAGCATACATTTATACAATGGATGAATATAAGAATTTTGAAAATAATAGGAAATTAAACATTACTAATTTTAAGCCTTGCAGAGTAATACTAAAAGAATTAGACAACAAGGTACAATTAATGAAATTAAAAATAAAGACATTGTTAGAAAAACTAAATAATCAGTGAGGATTATTATATCCTCACTGTACAATATTCTTTTACATCCAGAGGTAACTCTAAAAACTCTTTTTTACCTAGGACTTTGCTATTTACAAAATCTTTATACAATTTTTGTATTCTGACTAATTGTTTCTTAATTCTAATAACATTTTCTAAACAATCTAACTTATAGTAATAAAGTTTATTATCCTTATCCCTTAGTCTAAAAATTACCACTAAAGTATCTAGATCCCATATTGTTCTACCAGTAATAGAAAATTCTATATTGGATATTATTTGTTTTTTACCTATGATTTTTTCTATCCTTTTTAATCTGTGTTCTACTACAGAATCGGCATCTTCTACAATAGATGTACCAGTGAAAAAAGGTAATAACCCTTTCCTTTCTAACTCATAGTACATATCTACAATACGTATAGCTTTATCTAATAATTGCCCAAATATAATAATATTATTATTCATAAATTTTGTAAGGGGTTTATCTTTTTCGTAGTTAACTATTAAATACGGTAAAACATCTTCATAATACTTAGTATCTATCATTATTGTATAAGCCATTAGTTACTCCTTCACTACTCTTTTCCATTCTTTTCCATCTACTATTGCAAATATTTTTCCATCTATATACGCTTTTATATCGTTTCTATTACCTTTCTTAACTACAATTTCCATTTTATGTATTTCATCAGGATGTTTTTCGTCTATTACATCAAATGCATATTCATCTACATCTACCAAACCATGATGGAAGTCCTCATATTCATAATTTTTAAAACGTAAAAATAAACCAAACTCTTTAGAAAATTCCAATATTGATACTAAATCTATTTTATCCATTTATTTCCTCCTTTCATATTTTCATCGATCATTAAACCTAATTCTCCTAATACGATACCTATCATTGTACCTATCCATATCGCAAACCATGGATTTGTCATTTCTTCCTCCTTTATTTGTCTACTATTTTACTTAAAGAATAGCCAGTTATAAAACCCAAAACCATAGAAATCAGATAGATTAAGACCTCATACATATGCAATCCTTTAATTTATTTTCACTACGGTATTATCAGATTCAATACTGATATTTTCATCGTTTAATACGACCACATCTACATCTGTAAATCTGTTATACATAGACTCAAAATGACTTACCAAGTAAATTTGACTAAAATATTTCTTACTCAATTCTTCTATTAAGTCATAAGCTTTTATTCTATGTGTCTCATCCATTGTCCTACCAAACTCATCTAGAATTAAAGGATAATCCAGCATATTTAAATATTCCATAGCTACTATTTTAAAAGCTAAATCAATAATCTCCTTTATACTACTACTACCTTTACTTACATCTGATATTAGCTTAACATTATTGATTAGTACAGGAAATCTAAAAGTTAAATCTGTTTCATCTATATTACAAGGTAAAATTTTTATTTCATATGTCCATACTCTGTTTATAATGTCATTCATTTTTTCCAATACATCATTTATTATTTTTACTATAGACCTACCAATTATGCCTTTATTAGGCGATAATAAATCCACTAATACTTTTACTACTTTAATTCTTTCTTCATAATCTTTTAACTCTTTTATTAAAGATTCGTATCTCTGTTTACTGTTATTGTATTCTATTAGTTCTGTTTCTAACGTATTTAATAATTTCTTTAATTCGTATATTAATCTGTTTATATATTCGTTTTTGACTTTTTTAATTTCGTTATCTTTTATTTTCCTATTTAACTTAATTAAATTTTTTAATTCATTTGTTTTTTCTTTTATATCTTTTATAAAGTTGTCGATGTTCTTTAGTTGTTCATATTCTTTATTGTAATTGTTAATTTCCTCTATTGTCTTACTGTATTGTTTTCTAACTTCATTAATTCTATCAAAAATCTGATTTAGTTTACTAGTAGATAACTTTTCTATAATGTTTAATTTTCTTTCTATTTCAATTTTTTCATCTAGTTTTTCATTTAGCAAGATACTATTGTTATGTATGCTTAAAAGTGTTTGTAGTTTATTACTAATGTTTTCAAAATCCCTTATATCCAAGAAATCCCTAAATGATGTAGGTAATGAAAATAGTTCATTCTGATATACCATTACCAACTGTTTCTTTTCTTCTAAGATATTAATTATCTCTTCCAATTCTTTGTATTCTTTGTCTAACTTTTCATATCTTTCTTTTAACTTTTTTTGTTCATTAACTAACTTTTCATGTTTTAATTTATCATAACCATTTATCCATGTAAACCCGCATTTCGGACATTCTATCTTTTTACCATTTTTTATATCTTCTAAATGTTTCAAATCCTCTTCTAATAATAGTAGTTTTGATTTTGTTTTATTTAATTCGGTTTTTATCTTTTCATATCTCTCCTTATAACTCTTATAATCCTTTAATTTAAGGTTTCTATATCTCTCATCATTGAGTAATGTAACTGTTTCTAGTAGATTATTATAACTATCTAAGAAATTTGCATTAAATTGTTCTATCTCTTTTATAGATACTCTAAAAGGAAATAAATTTATAATTTCATCAATTTCATTATTCAGTATGTTTAATCTTTTCCTTAAATCTTCAGGGTTGTCTGTTTCATCAATATTCATATTTTCTATTTTTTCTATTCTGGTTGTTAAATCTTCTTTAGTGTGTTTTAAATATTCCAACCTACTTTTCACTTCTGTAATTCTTGATTCTAAATTTTCTATATTTATTTTTCTATCTTTAATTAAGTTTTCCAGTTTATAAATATCTCTATACAGTTTACTAGAAATTTCATCTATTTTCGTTAAATATTTTTTTGTATCTACTTCTTTATAAGGTTCTTTACTTTCTAATAGTTTTTCTATTAAGCTATTTAACCTATTAATTTCATTTTTTAAGGCTATCTGAAAATCTTCTCCTTTTGTTTTAAACATCTCTTCATCTTTTAATATTTTAGACCTGGTTAATTTCATAAATGATTGTAATTCTTTATATCTGTCTTTAGCTCTATTAAATACAGACATTGCGTATTCGTAATCTATATGCGATAGAATCTTTGTAAACCATTTCTTTCTCTCGTTTACTGTCATAACTGTAAAACTATTAGTAGATAACAATACTTCCATTACTTCTTTTGTTATTTTAAATTCATTATCTATTAATGACTTTTGTATTTTAAGTTGTCCTGCTGTATTTAGTTCTTCATTATTTTTTATAAAACTGTGTTTATTAGTCTTTCTATCAAATCTTATTACATATTTATTACCTCTATGAGAAATTTCTAATTCTTTTTTACCATTTTCTCCATAATCATCTTTTAAATTGTCGACATTAGGAATTATTTCTTTTAAAAGAGATGATTTCCCACTACCGTTTGTGCCCAATATAACTTGTATTTTTTTCTTTGGTGTATATTCTATTTTTTTAATACCGGAAACATATAGTCTTTCATAATCTTCTATATATAATCTTTCTAATTGCATTTATAGACTCCTTTAAAGATATTCAACTAACAATATTGTACTGAAAAGTTTATTATTAAGGAGTAAATAGTGGAAACACGTGAAAAAGAATTATATTTACATAAGATAGATCCATCTAATTTTATTTTTTATTCAGTAGGTTTTGTAGCAAAAGATAAAGACTGGGATACAGATATAGTAGAAGTTTTTCCTGTAGAAAAAATTCCTGAAGAAGGTCCTGATTTACAAGAAGAAACTGATTTAACAGACTCTGCTCCGATAGTTAAAAAAGGAACATTAAAAGATGAGGTTAAAGATGAGTTAATCGTACTAAAAAAGTCAGCTACTATACGTGCTAAATGGTTAAGTCTAGGACAATATAATAGACTAACGCCGCCTGATGTAAGAAAAGGAGAACAAGTTTTAATTTATAGATATGGGAATAGTGATTTATTTTTCTGGACTACGACATTTAACGATTTATCATTAAGGAAAGAAGAAATAGTAAGATTTGTATTTTCTGATAAACCACAGTTAGATCCTGAAGAAACTTTAGAAGATACATATTATTTCGAAATAAATACTAAAGATAAAATTCTAAAATTTCATACTACTGATAAATGGAAAGAATACACGACTTATGACGTAATGTTAGATACTAAAAACGGTAAATTAATTTTAAACGATGGTAAAGGTAATAGTATTACTTTGGATAGTACATTAGATATGTTAAACATTTATACCAATTTAGTATGCACTATCACCACCGGCGCCACAGTGACCGTTACATCACCTACTGTAAATGTATTGGGCGGAGGTGTAGTAAACGTAGCCGCGCCAACAATAAATGCTAATGGTGAAACAATAAATATTAAAGGTAAAACGGTAAATATTAAGGGTGGAAGAGTAAACATAAACTAAGGAGAAATCATGGGATGTCAAATTTTAACTACTGGATTAATACCAAACCAAAACGGACCTACACAAAACCCATGGGAATGTCATTATTTTACTCATCAGGTAGAAACAATAGAAGATGAATATTTTAAAGAACATATTGAATGGGGTCTAGATGGCGATATCCCGTTAGATATAGAAATAGATAAGGACATTGGTTTAATCCACGGTGTTATTAAACCATTAACAGTAGAACAACCCGGTATTGATGAGTCTATGTTTACTCCCGATGAAGTGTTGAAAGAAGATGGTAGCAATTGGAAAAATATAGGTAGATACAAAAATACTACGTATACATTTAAGTTTAGACTATATAGAATATATAGAGATGAATCAGTGAACGGACCAATTAGTTGTGAAACAGAAAACTGTAGCATAATAGAGTCAGGAGAAACAATTGATGGTAAGTTTTATGCTATAAAGGTGCAATGGACTTTTATAGAAATAATGGTTATAAAGAATAATGATATTGATAATTATATTTTTGCTAAAAAGTATTTTGATGCAGGATATAAAATAGTCTATAACGATATCAGTTATACTAAAGAAAATGAAGATGACTTTTTTAAAAACCATCCAGGTCCGTTTGGTAATAATTGTTAAAGGAGTATAAAATGCCACCTATTGTTAGATTAGGAGATACAGGTAGTGGTCATGGTAGTTTTCCACCTACAAACGTATGTAATAATAGCGATGACAGTAATGCAAATAGTCTGGGTATTTGTAGACAAGGTGATTGTTTGGGATCTCATGGATCACCCAGTCCATCGCCACCGCATAGTAGAGCTGCCTGCGGTGGTAGTAGTGATACTTTTGTAAACAGTAGACCAGTAATTCGCATAGGAGATCCGGTATGTTGTGGCGGAATGTTGGTCACAGGTAGTCCAGATATAATTGTTAATTAAAAAGGATACAAAATGCTTAAATGGTTACACAGAATAAAAAAAATATTTAAACTTTTAGATAGTATTGATGAAATAAAAATAAATGAAGAAAACATATTAATAAAATTTAATAAAAATCTTTTAATAGGTAGTGAAAAACATCTAGTTACATTTAGCAAAGGAAACAGTATAAGTATATCTAATCGATTACATCTGAATCCTTTATATAAAAAGGATATAATAAATTTATTAGAATTAGATGGTTACGATAAAAAAGTAGATGACTTATTGCTAAAAGGAATAATAGAGAGTAATCGAAAAAATTTATTAAAGAAAATCAAAAACTTTAAATTAATAGAAAGGAATACTAATGGTGACAATTTACATTGTAAAGAACGGAATAACAATAGAGAAAAAATACATAAATGATAAAAATCGAATAAAAATCATATTAGATATTCTACAGAAATATCACAATGAAATCTATGTAGAAGATAAAAATAGAAATAGATGGAAAACAGAAAATTATCTATCACAAGAGACTATTAGTTAGTCTCTTGTGTAATTATTTTATTTGTTTTTTTATACCAATTATTCATTTCTTTAATTTTTGACTTATATTTTTTTATAGTGCCTAATAAATCCAAAGTATAATTTACTAGCATTCTTTCCCTATTAAATGGAGTAGCTGTTACGTAGCTAAATTTACTAGGAGGACTAGGTATTTCTATATTATCGGTTAATAAGTATTTAGGAGGTTTAACTAATGTAATTTTTTCTTTATAAACTATTTTGTATTCTGGTGTTCTGTTAGCACAACCTATAAAAAATAAAATTGGTATCAATAGGAATATTAACTTTTTCATTCTTCATCCTTTAAGCTATTGTACATGTCATAAATAGCATTTATGTTTTTTAATCCTTCTAACTGATAATCAGTTTTATTAATTATTATAATTTCATCATTTTTCACAGGTTTGTCTTTTACTACATGCTTGTTTTTGGTAATTAATTTTAATTGTTCAACCTCTTTCTTAGTAGGTGTAGAAATTACTTTTTCTTTTAACTTCATAACTTTTTTATCTATCTTTTTTTCTTTTCTAATTACTGTAATAGTCTTATTCTCATCTAGTTTTTTTATCTTATCTTTGATTTGTATGGTTTGTTTCAATTCTTTATTATTGTGTTCCATGTTATCAATAACTACTTTTTGTTCAGCTTTTATTTCTGCATCTGTTTTAATGTTAAAGGTTTTATAAACAAACCCTTTTATAGTCATTACTATAAAAATTATTAATGGTGCTACTACAAACAAGGTAATAATCACAGATAATAAACCTTCTTTAGTTTTTATAAAATTCCATAGTTTAAGCATTTCCATCTCCTTATAAATTTCGTTTTCAGAAAAATTGAGCAATATATAATTAATATGTAAAATCGATTAAAAGGAGTCTAAAATGTTTGTACCACCTATTATAAATTTAACAGGTGTTTATGAATTAAAAGAAATGAATGGTATTTATACACCGGTGTTTAAAAGTTATCAGTTTGATACGCCAAAAAAGTTCTACGGTAGACATAGAAGATATTTAGATCTACTCTGGAGTGCCTTTAAAAGACATAATCTAAAGACTGGAGTCATATTGACAGGTCTACAAGGTACTGGTAAAACTGAAATAGGTAAGGAATTATGTAATAGAACAATAAAAGAATTTGGTGTAAATGTATTATTAATTACTGATATTAATTATACTCCTGAGTTATTACATTTTTTAGAATCATTAGAAAATGTGGTTTTGTTCTTTGACGAATTTGGTAAAAACTTTCCTTATGATAAACAAGAAAAAATGTTAACTTTGTTATCGAACCCTTATTCAAAAAGAAGAGGCGTTATTATTACAGAAAATGAAGTATGGAGTATTAATAGACATATACGTAATAGACCAGGTAGACTAAAATATGCAATTAATTTTAGTAAACTACCAAAGGATACGTTATTAGAATATTGCAGAGATCAAAAAGTTCCTGAAGATGTGATAAAAGAGATTATTGCCTACTATAGTGTAAACAGTAGATTTGTATTCGATCACCTGAAGGCGATTGTGGAAGAATGGAAAGAGACTAAATTAGATATTCCTACTATTGTAGAAATTTTAAATATAGAATCTCCTGGTACGGGTAAAATAATAAAAATACTAGAAGCCAAAAGTAATGAGAATCTTGAATATGAGGTAGTAAGCCAAGAACCTATTGAATTGGATTACAATATGTTTATGTCTGGTGATTTATCATGTATGGTAAAAATTAAAGAAAAAGATAAAGAAGATGCAGTTGAATTATATTATAGACTAATGTCAGAGAACATAGTCAAATCAGACGATAACGAAATTATATTAAAAATGAAAGATAAGAAATTCAGAGCAATCGTAACAGATGCTAAACCAAAAAGTGAAGACTACTGACCTATTTTGGTCAGTAGCTTTTTTCTTTTTTACAGTATTAATAACTCTGGATATTTTCTAAAGTTTATCAATTGCGTATAACCAATTGAAATTGCATCTATTTCGTGTTCACTTTCATTACCTATTAGAAATTTACTTAATTCTTCTATATTGCTAACAGCTAAAAACATATCATTTTTATTTGCTAACCCGTGTTTACTAACTACTTGTTTAACTATGCTAGGTGGATATTCCGTTATATTTCTTAAACCTGTATTATCCATAAAAGCTTTTTCTATAGCAAAGATAGATTTAGCTATTGGTCCATATGCCGCTGGCCTAAATCTGTTTATAAAACCAGCTTCTATAGCTAACCATACTGGTAATGTGTCTTGAAAGATTTCTGATGTAATTTCATAAAGCCTCTCCAGTCTATAATTTAAATTATTTTCAATAATTGAATATCTGGGTTCTGTTAAGTCTATTAGTATTGTATTTAAATTATTGATAGTCATATCGTCATTTATATTAAATATAGCTACACCGCAATAATTGGTACCAGGGTCTATGCCTATAAAATTAAACATTTTATGCTCCCATATAAAGAGGTTCCATTCCTCCTATTTCTACTTGATATTCTATTTCTTTTTCGTTAGCCAAGTTATATAATAATTCCAAATCAAAATTAGTATCCACAAAATAGTTAATCTGTGTCCAGACGCTCTCTTTACCATAAGTAGTATCTACATCTAAACTACTACAAAATCCTATTTCTGTTATGGTATTAGTATTATCATTAGGATACAATATCTTAATAGCATTTTTTATTTCATTAATTTCATCTTGTGTAAAATGAAAATATACTTTACACATATTTAAAATATATCTACCTTTCGTACTAAAGATATCCGTATTTAAGGTAGGTACTGGATTTAATATGTTGCTATCCGATAGCGTATCATAAGGACCTATAAAATTATCACCTTCCACTGATGTAACTTGGAATAATGTGTTAGTAAATTTTATATCATCAATTAGTCTACCATAATATGCAATATATGCACCTGAGTCAGTGTAAACTGTTTTTCTTAGCCTATATCTTTTTCTTTCATTTTCTGATAAGTCATTATTTTCAGGTCTTAAGATAAACGGTATATGTTTAAATAATGCGCCATCTACAGGTCTATGAGAACCTCTCTTTCCATTTATAGCTGTGTTTTCTATAACAGGATTACCGCCAATACCAATTGTCATTAGACGTAATTTTGGTAACATATCTGATATTCCGTAATTAGGTAATATATCAAATTTTTCATTTAGTGTAGTATTTGGTAAAGGTCTAAACGGTTGATCTAATAATAATGCCGTTTGTAAATTTATACCGTATATTGTTCTGGTTACATTAAATACCATTTCATACTCCTAATCTTTAAAATCTTCTAAACTCAATTCTTCATATTCTATTTTATCTTCACCTAGTACAATTTCATCTGGTCTCAATCCTTCTGTTAATTCTATGTTTCTTTCCTCTATCTGCACACTTGCTTTTTTAGCATTTATATTTTTTAACATTTCACTTATAATAAGCACAACATCTTCTTGATTTTTATTATCGTCGTTTTTCAGTCTTCTATCTACTTTACCTAAAATTTGACTATCTATAGAGTTTAATAATTCGTTAATGACTCTTATTTCTGAAGTTTTATGTGGTAGACCATCTTCCAATAAATGATCCACTATTTTTTCTCTTATATCAATAGTCTTGTTTAACAATCTATTTTCTTCTGGTAAAAAAATACTTCCTTTATCCATTTCACCTATTTGACTCATGGTTGTTCTCCTTAATATATAAGTTTTTCACAGTATTCGGATATATTTGAATATCTAAAAGGAGAATTTATGTTAAACTTTATAAGTAATTTATTTAAAACCAATTGTGATAAGATAGATAAAAACGATGACAGGCGTTACATATGTTTAGAGAAAAAAAAGATAAATTTATTAGAAATACTTAATGACAAAATAAAAATAAATAGTATCCATAAAAATATTTACCAGTACAATGAAGTTTTAGATCAAATATTAGAAAATGATTTAGAACACTATCTAAATCCTAAAATAATTAAAACTACTGTAAGTTATAAAAATATCGATTTACTAGTTTGGTGTTTGAATAATGAAGAAGAATTAACTAATGACATAAATACTGAATTTGAAATTTTTAAACAAAATTTGGTAAAATTACAAGATATTAAATCAGTTCTGGTAAATAGAAGTGACAACATATCAATGTTTAATTCCAATATTATTAGTAAATATATTATTAATATGCGAAACATAGTGAATGAGATACATTCTGTTTCGTGATTACTTATGTACCTTATACCAAGGAGTTACCCATGGAAAGTAAATTTAAGGAGGTGGCTAGTACTGAGAATGGAATATTAGCCAGGTTATGGCGTAGGATAGTCTTTGACAATAATTTACAAAATGCTTTACCGTTTCTAATACAACGGTATAGTAAAAAAGGAACTAGGAATACGAGTACTATTGTCTCGCTAATTACAAATAGCGAACTGACATGGAAAGCATTTGTGTTTCTAGTATTCGAAATTCTAACTGTAAAAGAGTTAGAGTTAACTCTAGAGTTAACTAAAAATGATGAAGTCTATAAAGTTAGTATTAAACTAACTAAAGACGATGTGAAATACCCGGGTAAAAAATTAGCAGAACTAAGAAATAAAGTTGTTGACATCTTAGGTCTGGATGAATCTACTATTGTCAAAGACTATAAAAAACGCGGAGGCGGTAAATCAGTAAATACCATAAACAACCACCTAAAGAAATCCAGTATTACCTGGAAAGTATTGGTGTTTCTACTATTTGAAGTATTTGAAATTACTGAACTTAATGTAATTATAAAAATACGTTGGATAAATGATGAAATTAGTTTACATAATGTAAAAGTAAGGAGGTAATAATGTTAGAAGAAAATTTAAAGAATTTAAAGAAAGATCTTAGATTGTTATTTTCGAGTCTGAATAGAAATGAAAAAACAGCAATAATCAACTTTTTAGAGTCATTTGAAGATTTAAACAAGTTGGTAATTTTCAAGGAAGTCGATAAAATAAAAGAGATTATAGAGGAAAACGACAATAAACACGGCTACCATTTTATTAAAGCGGGTGTAATCACTATGGCAAGTCTAGACGATGCTTTAAACGACTATAGGGTGTTTGAAAAGCTAGCAAGCATGTTGGAAGAATATTATAATTATGTCTTATCAATATCTACTAGAAATCCTTTACTAAAACCGTTACTACTCTATAAAGACTTCGATATTAGGACAGTTCTAGATGATGAGATAATGGTTTTTTTCCTCACTATGTTAATATTTGACAACATATTACCAAAAGAAATTTAAAGGAGAATAAAATGGCATTAAGAGATAAAACAAAAGTACAAAAAGAAATTAAAATTAGAGAAAATGGTGTAGACATTCTAGATACATTACATCCTAAATTTGTAAAACCTTTTAACAGCATTATAGGTAAAGTAAATAGTCTTGAAAATGCTTTGTTGTTTTTAAGTAGAGAATTCTTTCCAGTACAAAAACTAGATAAAGAATTATCACCAGGGTTAAGAAAGAAAATCTTTAGATCAAAAGTAAGATCTTTACCTAACTACTGGTACATAGTAGAATTAATTGCTACGGACAGAGTATTAATGGACAAAGCTATTGTAAAGGAATTAATCTCTATTCCTGAAGTAGAAAAGACATATTTCAAAATCTACCACAAAATTAAAAAGGGTGTAATTGAAACTGAAGTAGAAAACGAAAAATTGAGAAGATTAGCAAAACAATATAAAATCATCACACTTAACATTCTGGATGTAGTTAAAGAAATGGAAATTAATCCAGATGAAATAACTGAATTACCTCTTAAAGAGTATAAAGAATTTAAGAATAAAACAAAAGAAAAAATCTGGAATGACATAATAAAAAGAAAAGAAGGTAGAATAATGGAAAACATTTCTGATGTTAGCGATGAGGATGTGTATAAGATATTTATGTCATAGGTAGGTATTCCTACCTATGACATGTTTAAAATTGATGAGCATTAGCAGTAACTGGATGTGAAATTGGTGCATCCATTACTTTATTTTCTTTTTTATTTTTTACATTTTTATCAGTATTCTTTATTACATCTTTAGGATTGTCATTTGTAGTTAACATAGCTTTTTGCAATGTATAAATTCCTTTTAATACATTTAACATTTCATCTTGTACACTAACAGATCTTTCCAATATTTTAGTAGTTTTTTCAGAGTGCTTAGCTAAATCTTTTGTATCAACATTTATGTTAGTTGTATTTATAACAGGATTTTGTTGTACCATAGGTTTAGGCTGCGATATAGGACGTTTATTAATATCTGTTAAATCTGTTTTATTTATATTCATATTGTTTTTATTAATTTCTTTTGGTAAATATTCTTTTAAAATACCATTTATAGTATCTTTTCCGTCTATTCCTAGAGTATCTACCATAGTGATTATTCTATTTAATAAATTTTTACCTTTTTCTGTAGTTACTTTACTCGCTATTGCTGATAAATCATCGGTATTGCCAGTTGTGTAATATTTATCCACAGCCTCTTTAATAATTTTCACATCTGAGATAAATTTAGGATCTAATTTTTTAGTAGTAGGTTTATTATTTAATTTTATATTCTTACTTATATTCTCTTTTTGTTTTTCTAACTTACTAGTAGTTGTTTTTTTATTTGTTTGTTTTTTATCAGCATTCTTTTCTGCTTTTTCTTCTTCTTTCTTAACTAGTTCTTCATCAGGTTTAATAGGCTCACCTGTTTCTGGATCAACGGCAGGTTCATCATCTTTAAATATATCAAAACCTAAAATCTGTTTAGATACAGCTGATTTAAAATCTAACTTATCGTGTAACATATAGTAACCTATTTTAGCAGCATCATATGCTAATAAGGCCCATCCTGCAAACGGTACAAACCTAGCTGCTATTTTACCTACTAGTTTAGCACCTGCTTTTACGCCTAACTTTTTAATAACACGTTTTTTAAGTATACTCAGAAAGTTTTTAATTTTATTTACTAACCCTGTTTTAGATAGTTTACTAACTGTATTTCCAACAGCCTTACCTATTTTTGTATTTGCTATTTTACTACCGACTGATTTAATAACCGCTGTAGTTCTACTGCCTATATTTTTAACAAAGTCTACAGATTTAGTAGCTACATTTTTCACCATGTTTACAGCACCGGATACACCAGGTATTTTCATTACTAGATTTTTAAGACCAGATAAGGTGTTTCCTACACCGCTTATAATAAAGTTACCTAAACTAGTAATACCAGACAATAACTTACTACCTAACCATTTTATAGGTTCCCAAAAAATAGTTTTTAATCCTTTTAATAATAACTTACCTGTACCGGAAATAATAGATTTAAATTTACCACCTATTAATGCTACTAATGGTAAAATCCATTTCATATAACCGTTGTCCTTCTCTTTTATTTTATTTGTTATATTAATTCCTGTATCTGTTTTATCTTTCTTTTTAAATAAATTTAATCTATCTTTCCAATTACCATCTCTATCGCCATCACCATCTTTATCGAATGGATTTATTTTTCTATTAGTAGTTTCTTTAGTTTTGTTTTTTATTTCTTTTACCAAATTGTCAGTGGTTTTAGTTAACTTATCTATTTTCTTTTCAATAGTTTTTTCTTCTCCACTAGTTTCCGTTACGATACCCTTAATTTTATTTTTAACAGTATTTAGTTTTCCTTTATAAAAGTTTTTTAACTTACCTATTTTACTAATATCTACTTGTCCTACGTTATCTTTATCCAATTCTATTTTCTCTTTAGGTATTTCTTTTTTAGTTTCTTTTATTTCATTATTTTTAAGTATTCCGTCTTTTCTTAGTCCTACTAAATCTTTTCCTGCTTTGTATAAATTACCATATAGTTCTCTTGTAGCTTTACCAGTAGTAACTGCTGTACCAAAAAATGTTTTACCACCGAATTTGACTAATTCTTTTACCGTAGGTAATTTAAACTTACCATCTTTGAAAAATAATTCTTTACCTTCCTTACCTATTAATTTAAAATTATCTATAAATATTCTACCAGTCGATTTAAAAGAATTTAATATATCTTTTGTAAACTTTTTAAATCTATCTGAAAACTGTAATGTAAATTTATTATGTAAATTACCAAATAATTCTTTAGTTTTAGCTGTAGTATCTAACATGCCTTCTTGTACTTTAACAATAGCAGATGAATGCAATTTTGACATTTTATCTAAGAATTCACCATCTTTATTCATTTCTTTTAATAAATTACCAGTAGGATCCAAAGTATTAATGACAGTAGTATATAGTTTTGCAGCTTCCTCTTTATTAGTAGGCATAGGTTTACCTGCTAACAATGTTTCAATAGCTTCTTCTAACTTACCATCTTTAATTAATTTCTCAGTATTAGCTAAAACATCTTCGACTGATACATTTTTACTTTTATTAGTCATGGAGTTAAATAATGCTGATAGTTTACTACCTATTGAACTGGCTTTGCTAGTTAATTTATCAAATATGCCTTCATCTCTAAATTTACTTAAGTTATCTTCAGCTTTTTTAATATCCAAATCCTCTACTTTTATTTCGACTGTCTCTACCTTTGGTTTTATGCTTTTAATAATTTTTTCTTTATTTTCCTCTACGTTAGATTTTATATTAGGTTTTTTGATAACAGTTTCATTTTCAATATGTTCTTCAGTATTCTTATTATGCTGTTTAGATTCAGTATTTGGTATTTTAGTTACATTTGTTAATTTATTAAATTTATTTAGAACATCATTTTTAATTTTATCACCATGAGTATCAGATATATCCTTAATGGCTTCTTTTAACTCAGATTTTTTCTTATGTTCAGTAATTTCATTTTTTATATCTGATTTTAAATTTTCTATTTTTGTATTTAGTGGTTCTGAATTATGGCTAACTTCTTTAGCTTTTTCTTTTATAGCTTCGATATGTGAAAGTATCTTTCTTTCTTCTATATTAGGCTTAATTTTGTCTTCTTTATTATCAGCAACACCTTCAATATTTTCTTTAACTGTTTTTATTTCTTTAGGAATATTTCTTTTAGCATCCTCTATAAAATTATTAGTTTTTTCTTTTATGTTTTCTTTACTAAATTTTGTTTTAATAAATTTTTTAGGTTTCTCAATAATTGTTTTCTTAATATTTTCGAATTTTTGATTTAATAATTCATTTACTGTTTTTGGTTCATTTTCTTCTTGTTTAAAATTAATATTATTTAGATCTATTTTATTTAGACCTAGCTTGGTATGTTTGCTTACCATATCTAATAATCTATTAGTTTCTATAGTATTACCATCATCTGTTATAAGACCCAATTCTTCTAATAGATCCGTTCTACCTAATTCGCTTAATCTTTTAGCAGCAATACCTATAGCCATTGCATTTGTATCAATACTTTGTGTAATATTTTCTAATTTACTTTTTACTTCATCATTTATCTTATTTGTTTCATAATTTATATTTTCTTCATAATGTTTTAGTACTTTTTCAATTTTATTTTTAGTTTCTTCGTCTTTTATTTTATCCAGCAATCCTTCTTCTCTCATCAATCTTAGGTTTGATGATTTGCCTTCTTTTAAATATTCTGTTAAACCTTTTAATAATTCTTTTTTATCCTTATCCGTAAGGTCTTTATTAATGTCAAAAGCTTTAAATATTGTATCTTTACTATAATCTAAAGATTGTAATGCATATTTACTAGCATCTTTAGTATATTTCATAAACTCACGTTTTAATCTTTTCGTAGTAGTGAATTTATTTTTATCGTAATCGTATACTAATTCATCTCTGAATTTCTTAATACCAAAATGTGCTCTAATACTAGTTATTTCGTTTAATATCTTACTTAAAAAAGTAGGTATTACAGAAGTAATTGCCTTATGCGCTTTATTATCGAAAATGGCAGGTTCATCTGGTTTAGATGTTGTTAAGCTAATATTATTTTTAGTGGAATCTAAAGAATACGAAATTGTTCGCAGTATATCTGATGTAAATCCTGCTAACGCGCCTTCCTTACTAGCTAGTTTATCAGCTGTCTTTTCTAGAACAGTGCTCGGATTACTAGTTAAAGCTGAAATTTTATCATATAGTTTAGCGCCTATTTTTGTTCTACCTGCTATACTACCTATACCTGATACTGCTTTTTTTGTTGCAGTATCTAAGACCGGTGATAATCCCATTTGTAAATACATTTGTTGCTGAGTCATACCCATCATCTCAGCATTCTCTCTTAACATTTCTTTTGTTTCAACACTTTGTTGTAACGCTCCGGTCAAAGTACCTATTTTTTCTGTTAGAAGATTTTTTGTATTTTCTGTTAAATTCTTTACAAATTGACTACCAGTCACCCGGTTATAAATATTACCAGATAATTCTGATTTAATTTTATGTTCTAAATATTCTTTATTTTTTACTTTAACCATATCTGGTAAAGCTGTATTTTTCACAATGGCTTCTAATTGCTTACCTTTAGCAGGTAAATCGGTTTTAAATAAATCGTATATTTTGGATAAATAAAATACTGATTGAAATTGTAACTCTAATGATTTTTTATAATATGTACTAGTAACAGTAGATAAAAAATTAACTATTTTATTGTTAGAAGATAAAGTCATTTTTTCAATATTATTATTGGTTTCTAATTGCTGTGCTTGAATATTTGAAAATAATGATTCTACCTTGTTCTTAGCAATGTCTTCCGGGGTTTCTGTTTTAGTATAACTAAAACCGTTGTCTTCTTCAACATCTAATGCTGATCTAACTTTAGATATTAATTTACCCAACATACTATCTTCGGAGTATTTTTCTTTTAAACTATCTAATTTATCTCCATAGCTCTTATTAAGGACTTCTTTTAATGGTTTTAAAGATTCATTAACTGTATCCTTAATTTCTGATATAGAAGAAATAGTAGTATCGAGCGTATCTCCCAATTCATTAGGTAAGGAATCTACCAATGATTCCTTTACCCTATTAGCTAAATTGTTAACACTCATTTCCTCTTTTAATACTTTTTTGGTATCTTTTAATATTTTAGTTATCGGTTGTCTATCATTGGTATCTAGTTCTTCTGTTTCTTCTTCAAAAGGATCTTCGTCTAATAGCTTATCTAATTCGTCTAACCCGTCGTCCATATAATCGATATTTAACTCATTATCTTTATCAGCCATTTTGTTCTCCTTACATATCTGTCGTTCATTTCAACTAGATTTTTTCTTTGTATTATTATACGTGAAATATCAAAAGGAGGAAACATGTATATTAATAATCTAAATTTACAGATAGTGAATAGATATCATACTGAAAATGGTAAAAGTATTAAGTTAGTAGAAAAAGATAAATTAGTATTAACTTTACATTTAACAGAACAAATAAGTACATTTGCAAAAACAAACTTTGTTATTAATATAGATCTTTTATTTATAACGGATACAGATAACAATATTTTAGTTAAATATTTAGACCATTTGGAACATAATCTTAAATTGTTATTACTAGGTCTAAATATACCTGATGAAAAAATTAAAAAATTTAAACATAAAACTAAAGTAAGGATTAGTCCTAAAATTACTAAAATTCTTAAAGGTATCTTGACAGGATTTCCAAAGACACCTATCACCGATAACAAATTTAAACAAATAGAAAACGAATATAGAAATAGTGAAATATCGGAATCTACTTACAAAAAATACAAAAATAGAAATATTACAAATGTCTATTATTTATTAGGTAGAATAGATGGATTAAGATATAATGCTATAGAAAATATGGAAAAAATTAGAAATACAATAGGTTAGGATGAAAAAATACTATAAAGGAAAATTATGAAAAATACGACATTTAAACCAAAAATACCTTTTAATATAGAATTATTAATACTCACAACAGATCTTATAAAGTATCTAGGCGAAGTAAAGTCTAAAGATACATATGAACAAAATTCTACTGTCTTTAAAGAAGACGGTCTATTCTCGTCTACAATTTTTGGTCCTAAAGGTAGCAGAGAAAGAATGGAGAAATTCGGATATATAGATTTACACATTCCGGTATTTCATCCGTTAATTTATAGACATCTAATTAGCTTAGAATCTCTATATAAAGGAATATTAGATGGTAGCAAATATGCTATCTGGGATGATAAAATTAAAAACTTTTTACCTGCTGATAAAACAACAGGTGAAACTGGTTATAACTTTTTTATTAAGCATTTTGACGAGATTAAATTTAGAGAAACAGATTCTGATTTAAGAAAAAATAAAATAAACTTTATTAAGAAATACAAAGCTAAAGATGTTTTAATAAGTAAATATTTAGTAATTCCTGCAGGCATGAGAGATAGAACTGAATTACCAAACGGTAAAATACTAGAAGATGAAATAAACAATCTATATAGAAAATTATTAACAGTAGCTAATACTGCAAAGAGATTTAGAATTGATGCAAAAGACAATCCTATAATAAATACTGTTAAAAACAGACTACAAAAAGCAGTATTAGATATTTATGAATATATAGAAAACATATTATCTGGTAAAGAAGGTTTTATACAAGGTAAGTGGACTAAAAGAACAATCACGTATGGTACAAGAAACGTAATTACAGCCTTACCTATAAAAATAAGACATAATAAACAACCTAATAGACCAAAAATGGACCACACAGTAATAGGTATATTTCAATTTGCTAAAGCAATTACACCAGTTACTATTTATCAAATACGTACTAAATTTTTAAATAGAGTATTTGACCAAAATAGTAATATGAGCTATTTATATAACAAAAAGACTCTTGAAAAGGAAATGGTAGAAATTAGTGAAAAAACAAGAAGTAACTGGATAACAGATGAAGGCTTGGAAAATACTATTAATAAATTATCACAAGACGAAATTAAAAGATCTCCTATTATTGTAGATGACCATTATATGTTTCTTTTATACGACGATGGTAAGAATATTGAATTAATAGATGATGTAAACAGTTTACCATATACATATAATAAAAAATACATAAGACCTATGACTTATATAGAATTGTTATATCTTGCCTTATATGACGTAGCAGATAGATATCCAGGATTTGTTACTAGATATCCGATTACAGGTTTAGGTTCGGTGTATCCTACTAAATTCTATATAAAAGTAAATTTAAATCCTAGAGTAGTAAACCTAAGGTTACATGGTCAGGCCGAAGGTGTAACGTTATACGAATATCCTAACTTGAATGAACCATTCTTTTCATCTATGTCTCCGCATATTACGCATCTAGATAGATTAGATGCTGACTTTGATGGTGATAAAATGTCCGCTAACGTAGTAATGGAAGAAGAATCTATAGAAGAACTAGAAAACATATTGAATAGTGCTAAATATTATCTGGACGAAAATGGTAAACTAATATACAGTGCTAGTAATGATATTTCTAATTTAACATTAAAAATATTTACAGAGTAGAGGTATATTGATACCTCTACTGAATGAATCTTTTTTAAAGGAGAATTAAATGTTTCACTTATACAACGAAATAGGATTAGAAATATGTCAAACTAGTATTCAGGATCTAGAGAAGATATTTATTAAATATGCCGGTTTCATCTCGAGCATAGAAAGTATTGATTCTAGACTATTAAAAGAAATACTAGAAACAATGTTAAAATGGAAACTTAAATCTGCTTCCAAAACATTGGATAAACTATTTATACTAGAAAAACAACTATTTAATCCGGAAGGAGTTCCTATCAGTTTTAAAGAATCTATGATTCAAATACTAAAAATAAAAAAGAATTGGTGGAATAACGGTGGTATTATAAAATTTGCGTTATTATCTAAATCTGGTAAATGGATTACATATTACTTAAAAATAGATTATATTTAACATTCAACTTTCTTTATTTATATATTGTTAAGACGTAATAAAAAAATAAAAGGAGTATGAAATGGCTAAAATAAAAATCTATACACATGAGGGTATTTTTCACGCAGATGAAGTAACTGCTTGTGCGCTAATAAAATGTTTTTATGCCAAAGATGAAGATGAAGTTTATATCGAAAGAGTAAACCATAATAAATTTACTGGTAAAGAATTAAAAGAGTTAGGTTTAAAAACAGCCGATGAGGTATTTATAGTAGATGTAGGTAGAGACCATAATGCTGCACAACTTATGTTCGATCATCATCAATGGGGATCTGAAAATGGGTTAGCTGCGGCCGGTCTTGTCTACAAATGGTTAAAAGAGCAAAATCTAATTCCAAGATTTATTATCCCAGAATTAGACAAAATAATTAACATTGTAGATTTACACGATGTAGGGCAAAGAAAAGCTTTACCAGGAGAATTACCTTATATTGTATCGAAATATAACGCTGAAGACCCATATGGTAAGGAACAAGTAAATAATTTTAATACTGCTGTTAATATTGTTTATAAAGTGTTTTCTAGTCTTAAAAGAAAAGGAGAAAAATTACCAGAAATTGAAAATAGGATATTAAACGAAAGTACTTTTATAGACGATCTAACTAAACAAACAAATAAAGGAGATCCGAACAGAGTACTTGAATTTTCAAAAGGTTTTATACCATTCTGGAACGAAGTACTCCCTGTGTTAAAAAGACCGTATACTATGGTAGACATAGTAATCTGGTATGATGAAAAACGTGATACCTGGAAAGCACAAACAGTACCGACTATACCAGGTGATTTCGATAAAAGAGGGAGAATTTTAATAGATAAAGATGTACCTGGTAAAATCTTTATAAATAAAAATGGATTCTTTGCAGTATTCGATACTAAAGAAAATTTAGTAAATTATTTAAAATCTCTTTAATCCCTCCTCTTCTTTTTTTCTAAACTATTTTACCTATATATTATTTAAACGTAGAAAACAAATCAAAAGGAGTCTATATGAAAACGTTAGTAAGATTTAAAGTAGAAAAAGAAGAATTTATTCCGGAATTTATAGAAGGTCCAGTCCTAGATATTGAAAACTATAAAGGTTTTATTAAACAAACTATGGGTTATGATCTTTTACATTCAACCTTACCAAGATTTAGGGATTATCGTTTATCTGCTTTGGTGGAACACAATATAAAACCTCATAAAGGGGATTTTTTGGAATATGAAAAACATTTAGCGGGAGATCTAACGGCAATAGTAATAGTTAAATCCCTAAAAATAAAAGACAACAAAAAAATAGTCCTTGACGTAGTAGAAAAGCATGTAATTACATTATTCGAAATGGACAACATTGATTTCTCGGATACAGCGTTCTTCGAAAAAATAAATAAAGAAATAAGGACCCTATCATGTTTAGTAACACAATAGCTAAAATCGAATATTTAATATCGAAGTACTAGAAAGGAAATAAGAAATGAAAGTAGTTTTAATAAAAGATTATGATAAATGTAGATTAAATTTATGTCTATTAACAGGCGATAGTAAAAACACCATTTATTATCTATCAGTTGCTAAAGGTGATCCATTATACGCGGCTATTCCGTTGTTAACAGACATAGAATCTTTTAATAGATTAACCAACCAAAAAAATGTAAAGGTAGAAGAATTGGATTGGAAGATAAACGATATAAGAGAATTCTCATTAAGAGCATTCAAATATCTTAAAACTTCATCATTACCATGTGAAGAATAAAAAATAAAAAGGAGTCTAAAATGTTAAAAGGTATTGTTTGGAGAAGCCATATAACAGGTCTACTTACACTTGCTAGAGCAGTTGAAAAAGATGATAAAACAATAGTCAGAATTATTGGAGATAGTTCAGGAATCTATCCTATAAGTAAAATATTTTATGTAAAAGATTTTAGTAAATTTAAATATATGTATACCATATCTGCAAAGCCACATAAATTTAATTTTATGTATTGGTTAAAGGTTAGAGGTAATTTGAAAGATGCGGTAGGATTATTAGGTGCTGAATTAATAAATGAAAATCCTAATTTAAAAGAAATTGATGAAAACCTATCTATTATAATAAAATTAATAGAGAAAGATTTAGATAATAAATTCAGACCTAAAAGAAAAAACGACTATTGTCATATGTCAAAAGACATAGAAGGACTATTTGATTTTATAGATCAAATCAGGCATAAAGCAGTTATATGTCCAAAAGAAGCAGGAGGTAAATTAAATGTATTTATGAATGTGGTGTTGGAAAGAGTAGATGACCTATTATTGTATAGAGAAGCAATTAATAAATCACTATTATATTAAGGAGGAAATTATGGAAAGTATTATACCAATGGACCTATTAGCAGAAATCGCAGCAAATAAAGCACAATTGAAAATACCTACTAAATTTACAGTTAATGATTTAACTAACGTATTTAACGAAATAGGTAATGAAGTAGGAATTGAGATAAAATCTACTACAACATCTGGTAGAGTAATTTACAGTGCCTGGAATCGTGAGTATATTGAAACTAGAAAAGACTTTACATTAGAGAGTGCTTTTGAATTGGCTAAAACAATCTATGGAGACTACTTTACAGATTTCGATACCGAACCATTATGGCATCTAAGATTTTGGGATGTTATGCAAAAATTCGTAAGGACATTATTACGTAACACAAGATTTCTAACGAAAAAACAGAAAGATTACTTAAACAGAAGTTTATGCAATGTACGAATAATAGATGATTTACTGGGTGCTGCAACATGCAGAGAAAATAAAGTCATTGAAGATGAAGTTATAACTAACATTTTGACAATAGATGTTTTGGAAACTGTAACAAAAGAATTGGGTTATGAATGCAATTATGAAGTATTGAAAGAAGACAATGAATACATCCCAAAATACTTACGTAAATTTAAAGTTAGAATAGTTGGGTAACCAACTATTCTTTTTTTCTTTTTTACTATATGGGTTTGAATTCCATGAAAAGCACTACATAAGGAGAATAAGATGGATTTAAGATTTAAAGAATGGTATAGAAAATACGGTACTAGGAAAATGACTGACTTTGTCACTCCGAAATTGATTAATTTAGATAATATTTTCTACCCTAGAAATACTATTATACATTTTTATAATATGGATAGTAACATTTTCCCAACAACAAATATTTCGTATTTAAGAAATATTAAAAAAGGAATAGTTACAAACTTAGTAGATTATAATAAACCAGTATTTGATGTTAAAAAGAAAACAGTATCGGAAACTACATTTAATAATAATCTAAAAAGAAGATTTACGGATTTTAAAATTGTACCACCTAGTAAATTAAACAAACAAATAGAAAACAATCATAGTCTAATTAGGAAATATAATATAATTTACAATTATAGTTTTATAAATCAATTCTATAGGTATAAAAACTTATATTTAGACGAATACTATAAATTTAGAAATATAGGTAACACAATATTTTCGAATATAATAAACATTAACAATATGAATTTTAAACCTAGTGAACAACCTAATCACTTTGTAATAATGAATTTACCATCTACATTTTATAGTAGACAAATCTTATTAAAATACATACATCAAAAATGGACTAATAGACAGTTATTAAATCTATTTTTCGATTATAACAGATTGAACATTTTAGAACTATTTAAAGCAATAATTAAAGAATTTAAAATAGAAACTAAATATGACCTAATAAGGAAAAAAAGAGATTTGGACAGTGTGAATATTCTATTTGTCCTTGAAGATAAAGGTATTATAATAAATTTAGGGATTTTATTCAGCATGCTTAAAACATATCCCGAACTAGATTACAATACAAAAGTAGAACCTGATAAAATGTTTAAATTATTACACTATATGTTACATGCGATGTATGTATTACCTGGTTTTACCGTAGATGAGATTGAAACAGGTAAACATGAAGAAAAAATAAAAGATATACTAAATATAAAAGAAAAAACTAATTTATCAAACATAGTAGATAATGAAGATAATAGTAAAGTATATCTGGTAGAGGAAATCGATGATAATACAGTAATAGACGATGAAAAGGAAATAGATAAGATAATAGAAAAAGATGAAGAAACCGAATTAGACATAGATGAAGAGATAAAGACTATTCCCAAATACAAACATATAAAAGAAATGCTCACTACTGATGATAATCCTGCTACTGATGTAGATAAAACATTAGAAGCTATAGCAAAGGACATGGATTTAGATAATAAAAAATTAACGAAGATAAAGAAACAATTTGAAGAAGTCTTAAATACTCCTTCGCCGTTTGGTGATGAAAATACTATAAAAGACTTACTAGAAATAAGTGAACATGAAATAGAAATAAAGAGTGAAGAAAAGAAATTACCAAATGTAAAAGTAGCATTCGATAAAAAGATGCTAGAAGACCCTATTACAACTATAGATAAAAAATATATAAAACATGTTTATAAAAAAGATATCACTAGGACTGTGTTCAGTCTACAAAGAGCAGGTATGCTAGTTAAAGATTATAAAGTGGAAAAAGAAGATTCTATATTAGGAGAATATGAAATACATGAAATTACTTTTACAGATATTAAAAAAGGTACTCATAAAGTTAAATTAAAACTACCTACAATAAACGAAGACGGTGTTTATAGTATGTCTGGTAACAGATATTTATTACGAAAAAGTAGACAAGATCTGCCTATTAAAAAAATTGCTTTTAATAGAGTAAGTCTGTCGAGTGCATATGGTAAACTATTTATAGATAAAGCACCTCTTAAAAAATACGATATAGGTTTTAGTATTAAAAAACAATTGACTAAAATGCTAGATAATAATAAAATTAGAAACTTAGTTTTAGGTAACGAAATTCCGCCTGATTTAAAGTTACCCATAGAATATACATGGTTTATGAGATATATAAAATCTTTTAGACTAAATAACATATTTTTTAATTTCGATTATGAAAATAGAGAGAAGATAGTAATAGAGAAAGGTCTAAAATTAGAAGATATTGAAAAGGATGGTTATGTTATCTGCGGTACAATAGATAACGACATATTAGTAATAGATAAAGATAATGTACTATACAGGTATAAAAATAAAAAGTATATTAAAATAGGTAAACTGATTGATGTTGTAGGTTTGGATAAAAAGAAACTAACTAGAGATTATTCAATGGTAAAGATTTATAAAAATTATACACCAGTAGTATTTATGCTAATGTTTTACTTAGGATTAGACAATATGTTTAAAATACTAAATATAGACTATGTGAAATATGAAGGTAATAAACAAAATAAAGATGAAAATACAATTGTATTTAAAACCAAATTCAGTACCTATTTCGTTAAACCAAAAAATGAAAAAGAAATGATGTTATTAAAAGGATTAACACATTGGAAAAAAGAATGTAAAAGTTATCCAGATAATGTATTTAACGATAAAGATTTGATGCTAAGCTTTTTCAGAGATTTAAAAATACCTTTAAATGTAATTACTGAAATAGAGTTATTAGATAATCTTTTTATAGATCCAGTTACAGCAAATACATTAAAACAAATGAAAGAACCTACTACGTTTACTGGTTTATTATTAAGAGCTAATGAATTGCTGGCTGATGATAATTATATACATCCACAGAGTTTAAAAGGTTATGTTATCAAAGGTTATGAAAGAATTCCTCAGATGGTATATAACAAAATGGTAGAAGCTATAAGAAATAAAAAGAATGAAGAATTCTTTGGTAGAAATAGATTAGTATTTGATCCTTATAGTGTATGGAGAATACTAAATGAAGATAGTGCTAGTGTATTAGAAGACGACTTAAATCCTATAATATATCTAAAACAAAAAGAAGATGTCACTTATACTGGTTTTCTAGGTAGAAAAAAGGAATCAATGAGTAAGAGTACTAGAGAATTGCATCCTGATGATGTAGGCGTAATCTCTGAAGGTCATAAAGATAGTGGTGATGTCGGTATTTCGGCATACTTATCCGCTAATCCAATAATAAAAAATTTAAGAGGAATGAAAGGTGAAGAAAAAGAATTAAGTTTTAGTAACATTTTAAGTACCTCTGCATTATTAGCACCATTTAGTACAACAGATGACTCAAAGAGGTTAACTTTAGCCTCACTAGTTGGAAACAACTAGGAAAATTAAGGCGGTTAATTCGGGGGAACTCCTAATCTAATAAAAGAGGTGATTTTGGTTAGGACAATCCCGAGCCAAGCTCCTATCTGGTTACGACTGGATAGGTAGAAGGTGTAACGACTATCCCGTGAGGGAGTAGGGTGCAAGCCACTGGCACTCGAAAAGCCGCCCACCCTAACGTAAAGTCGAGGGTGAAGATATAGTCTGGTCTCTATGGTAACATAGAGCAGAAGTTAATGATTATGGGTATAAAGAAAAGTTTTATATCCATAACATTAACTTCGGGTATAGGAGTGGCGTCCTATACTGAACACATCGTAAATTTTATAAATATCCAAAATTCACACGTAATACCCATGAAAAATGCTACAGTTTATCCTGTAAGGACTGGTTACGACTCTGTATTAGCTTATAGATTACCTAAAAAGTTTATAGGATTTGCTATTGATGATGGTATAGTAGAAACAGCTAGTAAAAATAAAATAATAGTTAATTACAAAAATAAAGGTAAGAAAACTTATATATTTAAAGATTGGAATAGTAAAGAAGAATCAAATAGTAGTTTTATACACAGAATGAAATCTAATGTTGTAAAAGGGCAAACAGTTAAACATGGAGATGTTTTATATTACGATAGTAGTTTCTTCGAACCTGATTTCTTCGATAAAACAAAAGTAACTTATAAACCATATCTTACAGTAACAACAGCTTTAATGGAAATAAATGAAACATTTGAAGATAGTAGTGCTATATCTAAAAAGATAGCTGATCTAGCAGAAATAGAACAAGTTAAAAGCAAATCAGTAATTTTAGATTGTACAGATGAAATTAGTAATGTATTAAAAATAGGAGATAAAGTAAATCCTAACACCGCATTAATGACGATAGGTACTAGTATACTGGATGAAACTGGTAAATTATCAGAAGAGGCTTTAGATATTTTACAAGGATTTATAAAGACTACTCCTAAAGCTAAAGTAAAAGGTGAAATAATAGATGTAAAAGTATTTTACCATTGTGAAAAAGAAAACATGAGTGAGTCAATAAGAGAAATAGTAGAATATGCTGAGAAATTTTTAGTAGATAAAAATACTGGTAAAAAATATACTGGTAAGGTAGATAGTAGTTATAGTATAAAAGGAAAACCTCTAGATCCAGGTAAAATAGAAATTAAATATTACTTTAGATTAGGATCTAAAATGGTAACAGGTGATAAAGCTATTTTTGGTAACCAGTTAAAAACTACAGTAGGTGAAATATTTAATTATCCGATTGTATCTGACTCTGGTAAAGAAATAGATGCATTATTTAGTGCTAGAGCAATTTACGCTAGGATAGTTAACAGTCCTAGTCTAATGGGTACTACTGCTAGATTATTAAGAGAAATCAGTAAAAAAGCTGCTGATATGTATCTGGGATGATTTTCCCAGATACAAATATTAGTTTCGTTGAAATAATACGATAAATAAGGAGTAATTAATGGATAGACAGGTAAACAATAAAAAAATAAAAACGTTAATGAAAGAAATTATTATCCTAACATTAAAAAGAATAGCTGTTGAGGATGATGATTTTAAAAAAGTATTGACTGGAATGGATAATAACGTACTAAAAGATTATGTAGACACTAAAGTAGAGACTAGAATAAAAGAAATGTTACAAGAATGTGCTGAGAAAAATCCAGCATGTACTGGGACTATAAAGACAATGTTAAATAGTATATTTAGTACTGTTAAACTAGAGTCGGTAGATAATGATAACTTTATGCCATTGATACCAGATGTAGATAGTAATCTAATAGAAATGATTGCAAAAAAGATGCTAAACGAAATTTATCTATATAGAAAGTTTAATGGTGGATTAAAAGCTTATATAGCTAGTTTAAAAAACCTATTAAACAGTAGTGAAACAATAAATCCTAATGAAATGTTTAAAATTACATTTTTGGATAAATTATACTATTTCGATATACTAAAAGAATTTGATAAGTTAAGTCCTACTATTTATAAATTTGATCCTAATAAAGTAGTTACATTAAATTATGCAGATTTAGACATTGTAAGTTTACCAGATTTGATAGCTAATAACAAAATAGAAATAAATATGGCTATTGAAGATATGATAACACAATTGGAAGATAGTGAAGAAATTGTATCAAAAGCAATTGATATTTTAACATTACCTACAGCAACAGATATTTATAATAAAATAACAAAATTAAAAATAAAAGATGTATATGTATTAACAGTAGTACAGATTATTTTGGATAACCTATTCGATTTAACAAGTGATAAAAATTTACCTATGTTAAGAGAGGCATTAGGTGGTTTACTAACTGAAGTAAATAATCGTCTAAAATATTTTATAGATAGAATAGAAAACTTTATGAATAACAAGATAGTAGTATCTGGTGTAAACATATTAGATAAGTACAATTATGAAATTGTAGTAACAAAACCAGTATGGTCTGAATTAAAAAATGAACATCCTGAAGTAAATCTGAATACGCTATATGGATTAGCATTAACAATTGCTAGTGAGAATCCTGGTACTACTGAAATAGTAAGATATGTTAAAGGAGACGATTTAATAATAAATAAAGAAACATATGATAATGCTATTACTAAATTTATAGACATGTTAACATTGAGAAATAAACAAAAAGAAAAAACCAAATTAGCTAGCATGTACTTAATACCAAAACATTTACTACCAAACGGTAAAGCTAACGATGGTTTATTAACAGAAATTATAACTAATCTGACAGACGAATTAAGTTTATCAACATTATCCGATATAAACGCTACAGCTAAATCAATCATAACTGAATATGCTATTAAAACAAATAATACAGGTTATGTATGGTTTTTATGGGGACTAGAGGATATACAAAAACTATTAGGTAAAACTGATATTGATCCAGATGAAGGATATTTTCTAGGTAGTATAGAAACTCTACTTAGATGGTTAACAAATCAAATTAGAATAGTATAGAGAGTATTGACTCTCTATACTGATTTTATTCTTTTTTTATCTATATATTATTAAAACGAGAATCTAAGGATTTTACTAAAAACTAAAAAAGGAGTTCAAAATGGAAAAACTAACATTCTGCTTAAAGTAAATAGATGCAACTTTCTAAAAGTCACTGTACGCTCACCTAGCGATTTCCTAGACGTGCTAAATAAACTAATAACAACATTACCTAATGGAAAGTTTAATACCGATCTAGAGCTATCACTAACTACCCATACCAGTGACTGCGATTATCTAATAAAAGATTTAAATACCTCAGAATTAGCAGTTTTTGATAAAAATGGTAAAAAGGTAATGACTATATCTAAAACAAAATATCCGAAATTTGCTAATTGGATAAAATGGGAAAGACCACAGTTTGAACTTTATGAAACAACAACGGAAACAAAACAACCAGATTTAAACAACAATTCCCAAGAAATTATTGTAAAAAATGAATTTTTAAATAGTCTAGAAGATATATTAAAAGAAACAAACAAAAGCATTTGTTTAACTTCTGAAGGTGAATTATGTTTTACGGACAAAGAAGACCAGATGGATTATATACCAATACCTGTTAGAAATCAACTGTTAAAAATGGATTATGAAGAATTCAAAAGACAGGTAGAATATATTAGAACAGAAATAGCAAGAACAAGTAAAAGCAGAAAATACACTGTTTATCTAAAGACAATAAAAGATTATTATCTAAGATTTATTATTAAAGCTAAATCATTAAACTACTGCCTATTGAATATTTCTGACTACTTAGCGTATAAACGTAAAGATGATGATTTTTTAGCAATTGATTTAATATCAAAATTACCACTTAACGCAGAATATCTTCTAAAAGAAACTGAAAAACGTGATTTTATTCTGTATAGAATAAACCCTGAATTTGATTCTAACAGTAAAGGAATAAAAATTATTGAATCCGATACTGGAAAAAGAATTGGTATAAAAACTACAGAAGATTGGTGGAATAATCTTAAAGAATTAAAAGAAACATTATACGAAGAAGGAGTAAAAATGAATTTCAAAAATAAGGACGAAGCAATCGACAAACTCTATAAAGTATTAAGAGATACAAATACATTTCTAGATTTGGACTTAGAGGATTGTAAAATAGGCGCTAGGATAAACAATCATGGAAATATGGACCATTATATATCTGGTAATTTTGCAAACTTCTTTGTAACATTGAACAATGAACAAGCTATAAAATTAGTGGAGACTATAATTCCTATAATTCAACGTGAGTTTGATCCAGAGCATACTGTTACAACTAACGTATGTCTAGTTACAAGCGTATTGCCTGATTTAAATTACTGTTATGAGCAACCTAACAACAAGGAATTACCAGAAATGGAAAATTTAATACTTTCAGAAATTAAAGTAAAAGACGGATACAAATATGAAACTTACGTGTCCCACGATGGAAAAAGAAAATTTATAGCAAAATACAAATTAGAAGAGTTTAAAGAAATAGAAACCAACATAACAAACATTTACAGTAAATTTAAAGAAAATAAAAAACTAACTAATGAAGAGAACGGATATGTGATCCAATACATCGAAAACAAAATTTCGAATAAAAAATCAATAAGTAATGAAGAAATGAGACTATTTATAATTGCTATTTATTCTAGAATTTGCTGGATATTAAATGCAGTAAAGACATTTCCTGATCTATCTTCTAAACTAGATGAGGTGTTTGATACAGTAAATGAATACTTAAATACTGCCAAAAAAGTAGGTTACCTAAAAGATTTCCATACGGTTCTATTTAATGGGATTGAACTTTATATGGCAGACGAGAGTAAAGAAGACCATATGAACTTGGTAGATGATTTACATTTAGTATTTACTATGTTACTATCAAAGCTTACTGTGGCAACAACCGAAGAATATCAAAAATCAAATACAGTACCAGAGGGATAAACTATCCCTCTGGTATTTCTTTTTTCCAATCTTTTTTTAAGTATATATTATTAATTTGGTCTAGGTAGTTTCTAGACTAATTGTGATCACAATTATTCTACTAAAAGGAGGCCCAATGCCTGTTGTACAACGTATAAAAAATCTGGACGAATACTTTCACGCTACAGAAAGAAAGTTGTTGCTGAATAATTTTAGTCTTTTAGAGACTAATCCAGAAGACCTAGTAAAACTCCTCTATACTAAATACGAGGATGAAATCACATTAATACCACAATGTGAGTGTGGTAATTATAAAGGAGCTTATCTATTAGGTAAAGTGTGTCCTAAATGCAATACCACAGTAATCAAGACGTTTGATGAAATTAAACCATTACTCTGGATTGAACAATTTAGAGATGATTTACCATTTTTAAATCCTCACTTTTGGACACAGATGCGGTATCTATTATCCAGAAAAATAGATTGCGTAAGATGGTTAGGTGATACATCATACAATCCACCAGGAGTACCTGCATTTATGCAAACTATTAAAGAATTAATAGGAGGTAGAGGATATAAAAATCTAATTTCCAATATAGAAAAGATTTTACTATACGTAGCCAATAATAGTCTTTTCAGAGCTAATGGTAAAGATGTTAAAGCTAAAAAGCTATTAAAAGAATATCAGGAGAATAAAGATAAACTGTTTTCCAGTTATCTACCACTGATAAATAAAAGACTATTTGTAATGGAAGTCACTAATAAGGGTAATTATACTACATCCATGTTAGCCGATACAATAGACATAGCATTATTTGCTATCAAGTTAGCTAATCTGGATAAAAACAGTAAAAAGGTAGAAAACGGTACAGCTACCCTAATAGCTAATTTAAGTAACTTATTTAACAAGTATGTAAAAGAAAAATTAGCTGGTAAAAAAGGTATGGTAAGAAAACATATTTATGGTAGTAGATCCCATTTTACATTCAGAGCAGTAATTACGTCATTACCATCTACTGCTGACTATGATGAATTATGGGTACCGTGGACAATAGGAGTAACAGCATTTAGACCGCATCTGTTAAACAAACTGTTAAAAAGAGGATTTACCTATAAGAAAGCTAGTAGACTGTTATTTAATTCAGTAAACAAGTATGATCCACTAATAGACGAGCTCTTAATCGAATTAATAAAAGAGAGTCCTTATAAAGGAATACCTATATTGTTTAACAGAAATCCAAGCCTTCTTCAAGGTTCAATTCAGCTACAATATATAACCAAATTCAAAAAGGATGTTAGAGATAAAACTATCAGCGTAAGTATGCTAGTAATAAAGGCGCCAAACGGTGATCCATTGACTACCCGTTAAACTTAATAAATTTTATTATTATGACTCCTTATATTGAATATTTAAAAAAGGAGTTAAGAATGAAAACAAAAATCAAAAAACAATTTATAAAATACCCAGAGATTCACAAATACCCAAAAGGTTTAGAATGGTTAAAGGATGCTATAAAATACGTTCCTGCCAAAATAAGACAAGGCAATGGTCCGTATGAAATAGTTCGCATACCGATGTTTGACGCACCTGTTGTATTTTGCAGTATAAAAACAAGAAAAGAATATGCTGTTGTCCCAATAGCGCCTAGATATGTCGTGGATAAAGTTGGTAATGTTTATGACCTACTAACAAAAACCAAACTAAAAACACATGGTCATAACAGCGAATATGAATATGTCGTAATCACAACACAAACACATCCCCAGTACAGAACAACGGTGCACCGCCTTATGGCTTATGCGTGGTTACCAAACAACGACTTTGTTACAGATTACATTGTGGACCATAAAAATAATGACAAAAAGGACAATCGTTTAGAAAACATTCACTGGACTACTATGGAACAGAATTCTGCTAACGTACATAGTAGAACAAACCTAAAATTAGGTATGTATGTGTTAACAAATGTGCTAGATAAAAAGATATGGTTTTGCGATAACTTAAACAGAGTGAGTGAAATATTAGGATTGAGTAAATCCACCATATCCGAGAAAAAGACACCATCTTGGTTTAACAAGACATCTAATTCAGAGACAGAACCTGATGAGTTATATTATCTAACAGATGACAATAGTTACAGACAATATCTCATGGATCCCAGTTTAATAGATTTACCATGGGGTGTGATTGTTAAAAACAAGGAAACTGGTGAATTAGAGTTCTATAACAATAAGACTAAATTATGGAGAAAATTGACTGGTGAAAAAGGATACTTATATAAAGATTCTGACTTATTGGACGTCTTAAAAGACCATGAAAAGTATGAGTTATTTAAACTACACAAAAAGCAGTCTAAGGAACCAGTGAAAGTCAAAAACTTGGTTACAGGTGAAGTAAAAGAATTTAATGGTATAAAACCGGCTAAAAAGCTTTTAAAGATAAGTACTACTAAGTTAGCAGAATTTCTAAACGATGACAAGTGTTATAACATAAATGGCTGGGTGCTATGGAAAAATGGTAAATGGTGTATGGATGACTTAATTAATTATAGTAGAAATACACCTGTATTGGTAGAATTTAAAGATGGAACAAAAAAGGAATTCAATGGTATACGGGAGGCAGCTAGACATCTTAATGTAAATCAAAAGACTATTATTAACTTTATGAAAGGTAAGAATGCTCCTATAATAGATTCTCTGGGTATTAAAAGAATTGTTAAAGTTTAACGGGTCGAGGTCACCCTAGGGTAGTAATACTCTAGCAAAATACTCCCCTAACTGCGGGAACCGTGTAAAAGCTATGGCTACCACTCATACCGGGAAACCGAGTATGATACTCATCCCAGTAATGGAGGTGATGAGCATGGTGAAAACGTCATAGTGTTGCGGGATCGACGCAGCGAAGTCCCTACGTCTTCTATAGATATGGGATATGTTCAGAGGCCACCGAAAGCTGCGACTATGTCGAAAGACATAGTAATAGTGAGGGTAAGGTAAGACTGCCCGCTGGTAGTGTGACTACTGGTAAAGCGAGTAGGGTACCATCTATATAGATGGGAAACGGGGAGCATCCGACTGCCTAAGGGATGAATTGTCCTATGGTAAGGGATGAAGATATGGTCCGGGTACAATGTACTCGTTCGACGGTTAATGTTGGCTGTCCTAGAGTAGGAATACTCTAGTCAAAAACCCTCCTAATTGCGGAGACATCCTAAAGCTAACGAGTACTAACTTATCTGGGAAACTAGATAAGGGCATGGAGAGGCGAGTGCTCCATGGTATAGTAAAAAGCTCGTTAGTATGGGACAATCCGCAGCGAAGCACCTACGTCCTATTGGATATGGTGTGTGTTCAACGACTGTCGAAAGGATAGCTATTCTGGAAACGGAATAGTGAAAACCGAGTAGAGTAGGACTCAAGTGAGTTCGAAACGGAGGGCACCCGACTGCCTAAGGGATAAAATATCCTATGGTAAAGGGTGATGGTGTAGTCTGGTCTCTAGTGAAAGCTAGAGCTGCGGGTAATGCCGCGGGACAGGAGTAACGACCCTGTCTGAACATCACGGACGAGATGAATGCCACAATATTGCTAGACAATGAAATGGTGAGACTAGCAGATACATTTAGTCCTGAGTTCAATATTGTGGATTTAGATTATTTTAAGGTAAATAAAAATCTATATCTACCATCTAGTATTATTGCTACGTTATCTAATTATTTACATAATGAAGATAACAATAAGGTAGATAAAGATCCAGTATTTGAAAAATTGGTATCTACGGGTTAAATCTCGTAGATACTATGTCTAACTTTGACTTAAGGAGGGAATATGGTAAAATTAGAAGATTTTTTAAAAAGACTGAAAAAACGAAGAATAAAGAATAGAAAAATAAAAGAATGGTTAGTTAGGACAAAATGTCCAAAAGACGAAGATTATTTTACAAAAGGTGAATTTAAAAATATTACTAAGTAAGAATATTCCAAGGAGTCTAAGATGAAATGTAAAATTGATTTTAATGTCCAACCAATATTTGATACTGAAGAACTAGCTAAGGTCTATTACGAAACAGATGTATTAGCTAAAGGCAATTTTACTATAATACCTGATTTAGGTAAATTAATTGTCTTAAAGAACGAATGGAATACCGGGGATACATTTGATTTATTCAAGTATCCCTGTATATTTAAAGATGAAAATGGTAATTGTTTAATAGGTAAATATAAGCCTCAATTCTGTAAAAGTGTAGAAAACAGATTAGAGAATAACATGGACGTTAAAGATACAATAATTGAGGAACTAAACGATATAGATAAAAATATACCATTGATTACAAATCTAAAGAATAGCAAGCACTTAAGAATCATAAAACCATTTACAAAACATGACCTCAAGGATTTGAAATGGAATAGCGTAATCTATTATCTGGTATATTGTTTCCAAAGAGTGAATATTGGAAAACTGGATATAGGATTAAAAACAGATTATGAATATGTATTAGTATTTATAAAAGAAAAAAATAAAAAACGTGTAACTGCTATTAGGTTGTTAAATGTAGATTGCGAAAATGAGTTTTTAAAACCTTATATAAAAATATATAACAAATTGAATAAGTACAGTGTATTAAAAGACTATGACTATATCCAGTTAATAATGAACAGATTAAACAGATTATTAAACGGTATCTCGTTTACAGAAATACCGGAAGAGATATTAAAGAAATCACCTATAGAAAAGGAAAAGAGAGACGAACTAATAAAATTTGTTTATTGGTTAGTCTTGATACAAAAAATGATAACAGAATTTAAAATACCATTCATCAGTAGGTATTTAAGAGAGATAGAAAATGATAGTAAAATGCTATTATTTTTAGCCATATATTACTTATATGAAGCCTTGACTGATGAGAAATTAGAACTAAAATCTAAAGAAGAAATTACTATAAATGACTTAATACCAAAAAATAAATACGTAGAAGAGGTATTAAGTATTATAGATAAAATAGCTAGTAGTACGTTAAAGGCATTTATTATGCAGAAATAAGGAGTCCAAAATGGCTGTAATTTTAACCGGGGATATTGACCCTAATATAGTAGCAGATCTAGCTATATCTGCAGCACAACCACCTGATGTGCTAAATTATTTTAGACACAATTATGAACAGTTTACACAAATGGCTAGTAATTTATCCAGTAGTTTTAGACAAAGGGTAGATCAAATTGTAAATTATTTCAATAACAACAGCATAATACAAAAGGCAAAAGAAATTATTGCTAGAAGTACTAATACTGTGTTTAACGATAGAGTCTATAGTGTAACTTGGGATACGATACATGATGCGGGTTATTTAATGCGAGAGTATATTCTAGCAGAGCCAACTATGTTTAACATGTATATGAATAATAGATTGGATGGTTGGATGGATGAAGTATTTGTTCCGGAACAAACTACTGATCCAAAATGGAGAGATGATTATCTATTTGCAATTGATGGAATAATGAGATTCGAAAATGAGGATGCAATAATTACACAATGTAGTCTAGAAGTGGATAATCCATTTAATATTACTGAAAGACTAATTATCCAAGATGCTTGGGAAGTAGGATTAACTAAAATAGCAGCAGGAATAGATCCTACTAATCCAGATAAAGATAATAAGATATAGACGGGTTAATATCCTGTCTATATTTCTTTTTTATTATAGAATACTACTATGAAAAATTACATATAAGGAGAAATAATGGAGAATATTTTAGACTTAGGTTATTCAATTATTAGAAATAAAAAAGTACCCGATTTTAAAAACAGAGCTGATAAGTTTAAAAAAGGTTTAGCAATAACTATAGCGACATTCGACACATTGCATATAGTTGAAAAACCAAATGAGAATGATAAAGCTGAATATGAAGATTGTAGAAAAGATGCAATCATAGGTTTGCGTATATTACAAGATATGTTTCCTATGTTAGAATATTTTAATACAATCTATACAGAAAAAATTAAATTAGATAAAATGTCTGAAAATGATTTTAAAATCCTATATGATACTCTAGTAAGCTTAGAAACATTATTAAGAAATCTATACAATACTGAAATAAAAAAGGAGAAATAGTGAAATTAGATAAAAACACTCTCGATATTTTGTTAGATGATTTAGGTTTAGATAAACTAACAGTATTATTAAAAAACATAGATAAAGGACTAGAGGTCAGAAGTATTACACTTTATGAAGATTCAACAATACAAGTTAGAATTTATAGAACAGTAAAAAGAATAGAAAATGAATATTTAAGATTACAATTTGATTTATTGGGTAAAAATAAAACAAAAATCAGAACAAGCGATATGGAGTATTTTGATTACGTGGAACTAGATGAATTAAACAAAATTATAGACTGCATTTATGGGTTTTTAGATAAAGAATTAAATAGAGATACATTAAGTACAATAATAAACTTTATGAAAGAATTAAACTCGCATAACAAATTAGAGACTCTAGGTGAAAAATTTAAAATACAAAATGAAAAATTCTTTAAAAAAGGTAAAAACACATCAGTAATTAAATTATGGAAAAAAGATAGACCATATGTCAGCGAATTTAAACACCTATTAAAAGGATGGTTAAGCGGTACAGTAAAACTAACAGATAAAAAGAAAGAAGAAAAAGTACAAGTAATAATTAAAGAAGAGGGAGAGGAATAATCCTCTAGCCTCTATTTGTTTTTATTTATATATTACTAATAAGAAGAGCCCTTAGAGGGCATAGTAAACAAAAAATCTAATTAAAGGAGAAAAGATGGAAATAAAAAGTATTAAAGAAATTTATGAAAAATCAGGACTTACTTATAATCCTGACAAACTTACAAATTGGATAGACGAGATCAAAAGAGGACTAGAGAATGAAGATGATTTTTTTATGGAAAAACCGGATGTATGGAAAAAAGAATTAGAAGATATGGAAAAAAGATTAGAAATGATTAAAAAACATAAATACTATACTCCATATTATATAACCTATTTTCATAGAGCGCGATTAGTAGATCACGCTCCTGACTATATCAAAAAAGACGCTGTTATTCATCCAACTAGGAGATGGGGTGTTTTAGCAAAAAATACCCCATTTCATTATTCTGATGGAGTATATAGTAGAGCTGGGAAAACATTTCCGTATATCCGTAATTCAGAATATACAGAACTATTTAATAACAGAAAAGAACAGATAGTTGGTCTCTATAAATTTCTATTGGAAAAAACCATCATCGAGCCAAAAGACTTTGAAATAGAAGAAAACGATAATGTAATTTTAATTTATCCAAAAGATAAAAAAGGATTGTTCATTGGTAAAAAAGGAATAAATGTGAAATTTGTTGGAGAAGCCATAGGGAAAAAAGTAATTATAAAATAAAGGAGAAAAAGAATGGAGCAAGCAAAACAAAGAATAGCTTGGTTGGAATACCTAGTTAATCTAGGAAACCAAGCTATAAATAAAGCAAGAATGAAGATTGATAATTTAATAAAAGAAAAAGAGAATCTTTTACAACAATGGGAAAAAACTATGAAAGAACTTAAACATTGGAAAGAACAAGCAAGTATTTATCTTAAAAAATATCAAGATGAAAAACTAAGAAACATTGCCCTGGAAAGAGAGAACAAAGCTTTAAAAGCTCTACTAACTGAACTAAAAGTGGAGCTAGATAAAAAACCACTTGTTAAAGAAAAAATAATAGAGGTCGAAAAACCGATTATAAAAGAAATCATTCGTGAGGTCGGGGTAGAAAAAGAAAATGTTTTAAACAATACAGTTGAAACATCTTTCGATATAAAATTAAAAGATGTTAGAGATTGTTTAAAACAAAAATTTGAAAAGTATGCATAAAGGAGAATAAATGAATAAAATAATAATTACCTTTTTTCTTGGTTTTTCTTTTTTATTAAGTTTTAATCATGGTAGTAGAAAAAATATAAAACATGATACTAAATTAATCCAAGAATACAAATATGAACTAACTCGTTTAAGCCCGTTACAACAATACTGGATGAATTTACTATATACTAGATGTAGTAAGTACGGTCTGAGTTATACGTGCGTGGCAATAGCTTGGGAAGAAACCAAGTTTAATAAATGGGCATTTAATCCACTAACAAAGGATTATGGTCTTATGGGTATAAATTTATATTGGTATATGCTAGATAACAATTTACCATGGAAGAATAGATATAAACGCATTGAAGCCGCCACCAGATTGATTAAAGATGATGAATATAATATTCAATACGCCATATCTAAACTATTGAAACTAAAACAAGAAGAAAACGGTGATTGGATCAGAATATGGGGTAGATATAACGGTGGTAGTAAACCAAATTACCATTATGCCAATCATATTTTAAATAGAATAATAGCTTTTAAGCAATGGAAAAAATCTATACATAGATAGACCGTGTGGTCTATCTATTTCTTTTTATTTTCATCTATTAAATACTGAATATATGTAACTAAAATTCCTAAATTAAGAAATGAGTCTTTTTTAGACTTAACGCGTAAAACATCCAACATCGGACTAACTATAATATCAAACTCATCTTCAAAAATATTAGACAATTTTACTATTTTTCTAAGTATTTTATCAGGATTTTTAAGAAGTTCATTATTTAGATTATTAAAAGAAATACCATTAAACACCTCGTAACACTTGCGTCGACGATTGGCTTCTTCTATTTCTTTAACAAAATTAAGTAATAACTTAAATTTCTTTATATCTTTTTTATCGCATAACAAAAAACAATTTTGCCCTATCATAGATAGTTTTTTAAACATCTTTTTTAGTAACTTAAAATATCTTTTTTCTACATCTATGAAGTCTTCTGTTATTATTTTTAATTTATTACTACAGTTTTTCACCTTGCATACATAGATACGTACAATATCACACATGTTGACTCCTTTAATAATTTAAGCTGCTCTGGTATATTTTTCTAACCTTTTCATTATTTTTAAATCTTTCAACATACTATCTAAGTTAAAATTCTTTACTATTCTAGTATCAATATCTTTTTCTAACAATTTAATTTTATTTATTATTCTAAGAGCTACTAATTCATTATTTTCTTTTTTAAGTAAATCAAATAGTGCTGTTATCTTACGTTTTAATAATTCCTGTTTTCTAATATACTCTTTAGTTAAACCTGTTTTATTTATTAATTCAACGTCAGCTACATTCCTTAATACTCTATCTACATCTATACCGTACAAGTGTTTATTATTAGCATTAGTTAAAAACCAATATCCTAATAACCACGACATTACCATATCGTCTTTTCCTGATTTAGTATGGTCTATTCTACCATTTCTAACTGTTAGAGATAATATTTGTTCTATAAGGATACTATCTCTTACCTTGTCACCAGTATATTTAGCAGATGATTTAAAAATATTACCATATAATAAAGACCTACTAGTTTTACCAGCACCAGATGTAGCAAAACCAAAATACTTTTTCAATTCTGCAATTGTTTCCATGCTAGGTGATCTTTTACTTAATAGGTCTTTATATTTATCTTTATACTTATTAATATCATCATAGACCCAATTAAATATTTTTCTAAATGGATTAATATTTTTACTATGCATAATCCTTAGAATGTAATCTAACATAGCGATAGCAGATGATCTTCTCTCAGGTATAAATACCATGTTATCATATTTTTCTAATAACGAAACAATAAAATCTGAAAATGTAATTAAATTAGTTTCGTTATATGTACCAGCAGCTACCACTTCGCCGGTGCTGGCTAATCTGATTACTAATGCTATATCGTCATTACCTACTGCATCTGACGTATCTAAAGATAATATTAAAGAATCACTATGTAAAATTTCGCCTAGTCTTTGTTCAGTAACATACCATCTAATAATATAACCATATTCAGTAATTTCTATCCTAGGATTTTTAATTTCGCTATTTTTAATAATCTCTAATAATTCTTTGTCTAATGGATGTTGTGTATTACCTGCTATCCATTTATTTAAATAATCACATTCTGCATCTTCACCATCTGCTAGCGCTGCCGCCATTCTTTCTTTCAACCATTCGTCCGTAAAACCTAATTGTCTATGATTAAATTCTAATAAAATTAATTTCTGAGGACCTCTACAATTTTTATTTACTACTTCTTTTAATTCTTTTTGATCTTTTAAATCATAGAGTTCTTCTGTCCAACGCATTGCTGCTTTATAAACTTCATATGCAAATTTACCTTCCTTGGTATTTAATTTACCAGCAGTAGTAGTAAATATAGTACCATAAGGTGCTCCTGCTCTTTCTGCAGCTTCTCTAGCTGCTGTAGTAGCCGCTAGTAATACCGGTAAAGTAATTTCTATATTAGGAATATATGCAAACTCATCTATTTGCACAATTGGAGTGGTCATACCTCTACCTACGTTATCTGCTGCTTTAGGATCGTTTCTACCTACGTATAAATCTAAAATATTATTAAACAACTTAACAGTAATTCTCTCACTGTTTTTAATATCCTTTTTCGTCATAAACCGTACATATTCAGGTAGCACATTAATTATTTCTCTAATAGTCAATGATGTCTTAGCTCTGAGTTTATCATCTTTTGTTAAAACAGAAAGACTAGTATTTTGAGTACCTAAATCTAGTGCCCACGCTAATAATTCTCCAATAGATAAAGATTTACCCGTCTGTCTAGGCTGTATGAGATAAGTCGTAATATGATTAAAAAATAGCCAAAATACCGCTATATTTGCCCTATTAGCCCTAAACGGCACATGGTCATTACCGGCTACGGCTGGTACTCTAGCTACTTCTCTAATGTAATACCAAAAATTTATCTTACATTCTTCAGCTATCATTTGTTTAGTCTCTAAATCCAAATTGGGATCATGCGGATCTACATTTCTTAATAATGGATTATGTAAAGCTAACATAAATGCATGATTTTTAATTCCCATATATTTTAACAATCTAGCTAATCTTAAAAAACTCTCATTTCTAGTTTCCAAATGCACGATAGCGTTCGGGTATTTTTTCCAATCTTCATAAAACAATATCATCTTCACCCTTTAAACAATATATTTCATGGAATGCGAGAAAAATAGAAAACACACTAGACAGGAACTTCCTGTCTAGATAACAAAAAATGTTCCTACAAATTATTGCTCGTGCGGAGGCCGTCAATGTCTCAAAAAAAAAATAAATAAACCTATCCTCTAAAAAAGGAGTCCAAAATGAATGTAAATTACTTCAAATCACGGGTGCTAAATCTTAACGTATATAACACCCGTGTGGTGAAATTTGCAAACTTGATTTCATTAATTCTCAAAGGAGGTTATGTCCAAAAATTACTTAGCAATTCAAACCAAGGAGTCTAAAATGCCCATCCAATTTCTCGCTGGCCAGCTAAATCTTTTTCAATCCCCAAACCCTGCAAGCTCTCAATGCGGCTACGTTGAATCTTTGTTCCCAGAATGCGTGCGTTGTTAAACCCGACTACTTTGCGCTCTCTCCGAAACCATTTCTGGTTTCAAACTAATAGTCCCAAAAAAAGTTTAACAGATCGTAATTCATTCATCGTGATCTACTAGCTGTGGTTTTTTGGTTCTTGCTTTCGATCTTTTTACGATCTGTCATAGTAATGTCATCGAAAAAAAGTTTGTGAAAAACTACAAATGTCAACCACATGACAATCCAAACTCTTTTCTCAAAATTTCAAATTTCGAAATTTTGAAAAAAAAAACTGAACACCAAATTTTAGTTGCAAAAGAAAGAAAAGAAAAAAAGAACCAAAAAAAGAAAAGAAAGAAAAACTACAAGGTATATATATATAGCTAAAGCTATATATAATATTATCTACAAGGTGAGACAATATATACTCAAATCTATACTTCGTAATATATATAAATATAAAATTTATATATATTACTTCGTATATCTTTTCGTATATATTGTACTAACATTAATTAATAGGGTTTTTCAAAAATGAACGATCTCAATATACATAACCTGTAAAAAAGATTGAAAAACCCTAAAACAAAACAACTGAGTATACCTGAGTAAAAATATTCCCTAATGGAGTGAGTTTTAAATTACTCACTCCTTAAAAGCATTTTACTCAGTTGTTTTGTAGTTAGATAATTCATTTTCCATTTCTTTCAAGCAAGCTTGAAAGTTTTAGTGAAAGAAATGGAAAATGAATTGAAAAGCTATTACTCTGAGAAATTACTTAGAAAGAAATTACCTTGATAGAGTTTTAAAGTAATAGCAAACAATCGTTTACAAACTTTTTTGAAGATACTATAACATGACAGAAATGTGATAAACGTAACAAAAAAATCAAAAACAACAAATTCATTTAGCATCATTTTTGTGTAGAACTATGATAGCTTTGAAACAAACAAGTGTGACAAATTGTGAAAGCATTTTGAAACACCAAACAAAATTAATAGCATGTGGAAAAAGAATACAAAAACAAGGTAAATAAAATCACATTTCTGTCATAAACACAGTATTTAGGTAGTATGTAGCGATAGACGAAAACTACTCAAGATTGGAGATAGTGAGTAATCTATCGCAATGAAATTTAGTTAAAACATTCATATACGTCAATGTGGTCAAAATAGACCACATTGATAATATTTGATTTTTTTTCATTTATATATTACTAAGATGTAAACAAACTAATTAAAAAGGAGTTTAATATGGTAGCAACAAATACTGTGGAAAGAACAACAAAGTATTCTGTGGAACTTAAGGTATCCGATAAAAAGATAGTAACGGAAACAATCAGGTTATTACTACCTGATACTATATATGAAATTTTAAAGTATAAGTTTAATGGTTTACATCTTAAATTAAGGAATGTTTTAAATTTAAGTACAAACCAGGATTTAATAAGACAAATAAGAAAAATAGTAAATTCGATAATAATATTTGAAACATCTAAGAATGATGAAATTTACTTAGATACGGTTGTAGATAAAGGTAGTTATGAACATCACGTGGTCGTAGCATTGTTATGCGAAATCGGTACATGGTTGGAAGAAAGAGGTTTTGTGAGGATTATAAGATCTAAATATAAAAGTATTGAGTTGGATGAATTTGATGCAAACATTTTGATTACATTATTTAAAAAGGTATACGATAGAAATAATGAAAATTAAAGGAGACAAATATGGAGAAAAGAATATCCTATGGAGAATACCTAGTTTTAAAAGATAAAGGTTTGGTTGCAAAAGATGATTTATTAGAAAGGTTAAGGAAATTAGGGGATGATATTGATATCGAGTACGCGTTAGGAAACGACTATGAAGCAGTACTACGTGTTGTTAAGGAATATACCGTTTTAACGGATAATGAAATTAATGATGTGTCCTTGTTAAACGTTGATGTAGTTGCTTATGTGCTGGCTGCTTTACAATACCATATAAGTGAAGGTGGTCTGGTAAATTGGACATATTACGTAATACCTCCGATATTTGCTGTAAACGTAGTACTAGAAGATTGAATAAGTGTTTCCAATATAAATCATTTATATATTATTAAGACAGACTAGTGGCGAGTAATCGCTGCTAGGAGTCTATTTAAATCCAAACAAAGGAGTAGAGAATGTTTGATTTTATTAAAGATATTGACTTAAAATGCGTAGTCGTGGGTGCTGTAGCTGGTTTAGTTACTGGTGGAGCTATATTGGTAGGTAAGAAATTATTGGACAAAGATGAGAATGACGGAAAAAAAGGAGGTAAAGATGAAAATTAAAGACCTCCTAAAAACAGCTGCGGTGGTGGTCATTGCTGTACCGGCCGTTGTAGTAGCAGCTAAGTATGGAGAAGATATCTATGAATGGAGTAAGGACAAATTAGAGGATATCTTCTCCAAAACAGAAGAAGTAGACATCGAATAATTCCTGACTTCTTCTGTCTTTTTTTCTTATAATAAATAATATAAAGGATTAAGCATGGAAAAAGAATATAAAAATAAAAATCTAATAATTAAATTTTTAGAGGATAAAGGTTTGTATAAAAATGAAGTAAAAGTATTGAAATTAACAGAGGTAAAAGAATATGCTGAGAATGTATTAGGTATTCATGATCCTGATGAGCAAATTACCAAGGATCTAAACGAAATCAGATTTTGTAGAACTGATTTTATTGTTTACTCATTTCTACATAATTTAGGAGATGTTGGTTCAATGATAACTCGAGGTAAATGGGAGTACCTTTTTAATAATGTAGAATTTATTTTCCTAAACAAGAATACAAATAATGATGTCATCATTTTTACAAATGATCCTGGATACTTAATTGGTAAAAATGGTGAGAATATAAAAAATGTAGCAAAATTTTTTAATTTAAAATTAAACAGAAAATTGAGGTACATAGTGAAAAAAGAAGATGAAGAATGAAACAAAATTAATTTAAATAAAGAAAATGAAAAGATAGTTAAAGATGCTATCAGGATAAAATCCTGATAGTGTACTCTTTTTTATTTTTATATCATTAATACGAGATAGTCAGTGTTTTCTAAAATAAGGAGTTTGTAATGGCAACTGGTATGGTGAATGACAGACTAATGGTCTATTGCATTAGAAGAAGTGATGTAATTGATTTGTTTGTAATGTATAATGGTCTATGGTGTGGTAAAACATATAGTAAAGATACACTAGGTGAATATTTATGGAAGGATTTTAGTTTTTTAATAGAGGGGGAGTTGATATTTTTAGGAGATTTTGAAATGTTAACAGAATTTCTATTTCCAAAATATATTAAAATTACTGAAGATAATTTTGGAGATTACATAGATTTGAAAATTGGTTTAATAGGTAGTTTACTTAGAAGATATGGTTTAATACCTGATGAATATTTATCAATAATAAAAATCTATAAAAACATTCTATATGTTTTAAAGGAAAGGAACAATGAGAACGATAAAAATAAAGCAGGAGCTATAAAAGAGTTTTTGTTGTGGTGGAAGACTAATATGTGGTTAGAACCTTACGTAGAATCTGAAATAGGAATGTTGTTGTCTACTATATTAGTGTTTTTTAATATTGATGTAAACGGATATAGGATACTAAATACTAACAATGAAAGGAGTGATTATGACAATAGTTAGTATAGTAAAAAGTATTCAAGATTTTCTAGGCATAACAGGATATAAGTTTGTCATAATAGATGACAAATTGGTATCGGTAAACAAGTTTTTTAAGATAAAACATAAAGCTGGTGATATTTTCTTACAACTGTTAAGAGAACATTGTTTAGATAATATCGATAATAATTTAACCCGTATCTATTCTTTATGGAAAGAAGCAATATGTAATATTACGAAATACATAAAAATAGAAAATAGAGAATACATGATATTTGTTGGATATGATATTGAAACACATTCAATTACTCTATCTATAAACAAAGATGAATTTGAGACACTTGATAGCGACATGATTAAAATTGCTAACATAATAGGTGTAGAAATATTAAAAATTCTTTTAGATTTTGAATTACAAGAAAAATATTTAAAAGGAGTGCAAAATGAGTATAATAGATAAATGGTTAGGAGATAGACTAAATAAGGCTAAAAAGAATAGCTATCCCGATTTACATAGTTTACAAGACATTATAGACATAGATCCAAAGGATAATACACTGTTTATAAAGTATTATCATGGTGAAGTAGAACCATTGACTACTATAAGACTTTTAGAGTTTTTTCTAAGACAAGCTGAGTTTAAATTTGTTGTTAAAGCATTAAGGAGTGGAGATATTAGGTATAGTAGTTTAATAGATGATATATTAAAAAGAGAAATATGCGGCATTACGTGGCATGAGGGTAAAAAGATCAAGGGTTGTTTTAGGGAATTGGAGAATGGGAATAAAATTCAATTTACTATAGAGTCTGACGAATATGGTTTAGTAGATAAAATTAAAATAATGAGAGAGTTATTACCTGTTGTAGGTGGTAGAATTTTAGAATTAGCTTATGCTTACAAGAATGGGATAAAATTAGATAACATCTAAAGTATTTTATTTATATATTACTAAGATGTAAATAAATTAATTAAAGGAGTCTATGATGTTTGGACAACAATCATCTCTCAACAACAACAGTACATTCTTGCTATCAAGTTTCCCGGTTACAGAAAGCGGTTATTCGGTAGAGAAGAAATCACAGGTAAAAGCTATTATTGATAATTACAGCCTTGATACGTTTATTTCAATTCCTGGAGGTACCATATGGGTCCCAGGAGTAGAAATGGAAGTTATAAATATAGACAGTTTTCACGCCGATAATGAAACTGGTAAAATTAAGGAAATGAAATTTAGTGGTGAACCAAAAGTAGTTCTACTAGATGAATGGGAAGTAGCGGGCGTGAACGTAACGTTGAATTATGAAATGACAAACTATATTATTAACAACCTAATATTTAGGGATGGTAAACTAGATTTTAACGGTGAAGGGATTGAAATCTTAGAATTAGCCGATGAGGATTTACAATTACTTTTACATAGTAATTTTATTAAGACTAGGTTAAAAGAAATGATAGATGAATTTGATTTTGATTTAGTAGAACTAAGGTTCGAAAAAAATGACAATTGCGATGTTATGGGTAGAGTTAAAGTAACTTATGATTATGATGGAAGAATCTATCACATGGTCTTTCCATTCACCATGCCTAAGTGGGGGTATGAAATAGTCATTTTAGATAATGAAGAAAAAATTTCTCCAAATAGTGCTGTGTTATTTAAAATATTTTTGAATACTCTTATAAAAAGAGAATTTAAAAACGGAGAATAGGAAGACTCCTATCTCCTCTTTTTATTTTTCTTATTTTTATCTTTCCACTTTTTGACACACTCACAATCTTTACCAAGCTTTTTTCTAATACCAAAATTATTAGCAAATATAGCTCTTTTGTGTAAAACAGGATCATCAGTCTCCAATGCTTTACAAATACATTCACAAGTGACACCTTCAAAACCTTGTTCTATACACCATTTTGTAAATGCTCCAGGATGTTTAATTTCTATTTTAGGTTTTTTATTTTTATCGTTTTCTTTTTTATTATTTTTAGGTTTGTTTTCTTCGAAACCTAAATATTTCGTTAATATGTTTTCCATTGTTGTCTCCTTTTAGTTTTGTTTTAACATTCTTAAAAACATATAAATTACAATTATTATAATCAATGAACTTATGACCCAAGACGTTTTCACAGTCATGCATTTTCTTAATACTTTCTTAAAATATTTTTTAACTGTATCCATATCCTTATTTTTTACTTTACTACTACTCCAGTAATTTCTTAACAACACTAGTGCATTAGGTATATTAGCTCTATTCGATATACTTACATTCATTCTTTGTAAGTATTCCATGTTAATAGATATTACTAATTCTATAATTTTAAACATATCTTTTGGTTTATTTATTTTCTCATTTGTTATACATTTTATAGCATCCTGAATATACTTTTCTTTTACATTAGGAAATAAACTACTCACTACGTACAATAAGTTATTATCTAAAAAGTCATTAGGTTTATAAATGATATTTTTTAATATAGAAATGTAGACTGTTTCGTTAGTACGTTCACGTATCTGCTTTTCATTTTTTTCTCCACCTACATACGTAGTATCTTCTGTAGATATGGTAGTCTTATTTTTTACTACATCTACCAATACTTTATAAATACTAACTAACATTGACCTTAATTTGGTTTGTGTATCTATAATTATTCTAACTGCATCTTCAGTAGTTAGTCTAAGTATTCTATTGTAAAATTGTGATTTTTTATCTAAACACATTTTTACTCTATATAAAAATACATCTTGCCATGATTCAAGTTTTTTAATTAGGTATTTATGAGATAATTTTTCATATACTGTTAATGCTGTGTTTTCATCTACAGCATACTTAAAGTACCAGCTATAAAGAGACGAAAACATTCTATACTGCATTATTAAACATGCTTCTTTTACTCCATTATGTCTTTCATTTTCACTTAGTTCTTTATTATTTAAGAATCTATGCGCTGTATAAATTAATAACTGGTAAATTAGATTGCTAGCTACTTTCCATTTTTTATCTATTCCGTTTACTTTATATAAGTCTTCTTGTAACTTTTTTGGATCTTGTATATTGAAAATACTCAATAGGTTTTCATCGTCTATTGATGAAAATCTTATACTATGTACTCCAACAAGATTACTACCCAAAAATTCTATATATTCTTCATCTTTAGTGCTCCATTCTAATCTAAAATTTTTTAATTTATTTATTAATGTCCTATCGAATTTTATATCTTTTAGATAATAGGAGAAAAAGGATTTTATGTCTTTATATTTTTCCATTTTGTATCCTATTTTTTATTTTTTAAAGATTTTTCTATTAATTCTACAATATTTACCTCTTCTAAATAGAAATTATTTTTATAATTATATTCGTAAGCCTCAAATTGAGTTATTGAATGTAATTCTCTATTTACGGCCAATAGATATTTTTTACTTTTTTTATCGTAGACTATTTTAGCTTTTACTGGTAATTCTAACCATAGCATAATTAATAAACTTAATTCATATTCTTCTATAAATTTTTTACCTGCAGGACATTTCTCTAAATTTTTCATTGCTATGTGAAATTCTCTTATTTTGTCTTTACCAGTCATCGCGTCACCTATAGCTCCTAATACCTCTAGTAATCCATCTAAAAAACCTTCATTTCCAGTTACTATGTTTTTCATCTTTGCTCCTTTAAATCTTAATGTTTCACATCATTTTTAAAACATTTACATTTTCTGAATGTAAAAAATAATAAAGGTAAGGAATGATGGTAAGTGAGGAAAAAATAAATGAATATTTAAAAGAACTAGAACATGACAATATTTTCTTAAAACCTGTAAATTCTGAAATATATGAAAAATTAAGTAAAGAGGAACATAGAGATTTAGTTAAAAGAATTATATCTAGCAGGTATAACAATTATGAGGAATATAAGTTATTTAAAGATACAAAATTATCCACAATTTTAAGTAGACCGTTTATGAGTAGGTTAATAGGAATACAAGATGCCAGCAATGCTATAAATGAGGTAATCGAAAATAATGGTTTTATTTTACATATATGTGATTACGATGTAGATGGAGTAACATCAGGTGCTATTGGATACAAAATGTATAAAAATCTTTTTGAACATACTAATTTTGAAATAATGGTAAATCGTAGAGAGTGGAGTAATGGTATAAATAATACAATAGTAAATAAAATATTAGAATTAAGCAAAACTAGAAAAATAGACTTAATAATTACTTCTGATCACGGTAGCCATGATAAAGACAGATTAAAGATATTAAAAGATAAGTTAAATTGTAAAATAGTAGTAACAGACCATCATCTGTTTGATGAAAAAGATAGCGTACAGTCAGTAGTTGATGGTTTTGTAAATCCACAAAGAAACGATAATAAAGATTTAAAACAAATTACTGGTGCTAATGTATTATACTTTACGTTACTTTATAGTTATTTAGATTATATTACTAAACACCCAGAGTATAAAACAATCGTAAATAAAGATATTGTAAATATAAACACATTAACAAAATTAGATTATATATATTATCTTTTATCATATGTAGCTATGACAATTATCTCTGATGTAGTGGATGTTAAATTCTATGTTAATCGCAAACTTCTGATAAAAGGTTTATCTACTATAAATAGTAAAACTGTCATTCATGAAGTATTCTGGGAATTAGCAAAAGAAAGACTATCTACTAGTTATTTTATCGATGAAACAGTATTAGGTTTTGATATTGTTCCAGCTTTAAATAGTGCTGGTAGAATAGATAATCCTAGATTGGCATATGAACTTTTAATAACTGAACATAAAGAAAAGGCTATAGAATTTGAGGATAATATCTTAGAACTAAATAATAAAAGAAAAGACATACAAAATACAGCTATGTTAAGAGAGGATATTTTGGAGTATAAATCAGATAGAGTATATGTAGCTTTAATAAAAGATAGCGAAGGCGTACAGGGTAATATTGCTAATAACATTTTGTTTAATAGTAATTATAGTGTGGTAATTTGTTTTACAGAACAGGTAAATGAAAGAGGTAAAATATTTATAGGTTCAGGTAGATTATCTGGCAATGGAAATTTAAAAGAATTGTTAGATAAAATAAACGAAGAAAAGGATATCATTATTGATTATGGTGGACATAAACAAGCATGCGGTATTAAAATAAAACCTAAATTAAAAGAATTTTTTAAATCAATAAACAAATTAGTAAATGAACATGATATTAAAAAAGAAGATAAACTCTTCATAGACGAAGTAATTTATAGTAATAGAAAATTGTTTACTAGTCTTTTTGATGTAAAAGTAGCAGGACCATATGGTATGGGTTATCCTAAACCATTATTTGTATCTGATGTTTATCTACATAGTTTTAGAATATTTACTAAGAAGAATAAAAAATATTTAAATGCTAAGGTATTGTTGAGTCCTATTTCCGATTTTAAAGTAAATTTATTTTATTCACTTACTAAAAACGATATAGAAAATAATCTGCATGATGAAATAAAAAATGTAAAGAAACTTAGGTTGGTTTATACAATATCTATTAATACATATATGAGTAACAATCAGATATTGTTAAATGTTGAAAAATTAGACATACTGGAGTAGTATCTACTACTCCAGTATAATAAAATTTTGAGTACGGGCATCTTAAATATTTAATTTTAAATAACATATGTAGTCTCTTTATTTTTTTTTACAACTTTTAGCATATAGCATTATACCTATAACATCCCCTAAAAATGAAAATCTCTTAGTAAGGTAATGAGAACTATTAAACCCGTACTCAAAGAAAAGATAGAATGAATTAATAATATTAAGGAGAAATTATGGATATTCTTAGTAAGTATGGAGTAGAAAATACCACAATAGGTTTCGAATCATTAATAAAACCTCAACTAGATGACTGGTTTAGTGTTTTTTTATTGGATTGGGTAAATAAAGTAAGAGGAAAAATAAAATCTAGTAAAAAAATGGAAGACACATTTAAAGAATTAGAGGATAACATAGAAAAAAGATTTGGAATACCGGTAAAATGTAGATTGGCTAATCTAGATGATTTTGGTACAATTACTATAGGTGTTTTAGCTGATTCTTTAGATAAAGGATTAGTACCAGGTGAAGTTATTAAAGAGTGGAGTAAAGGGGATAAAACAATTAAATATGTGATGGAAATGTATAAAGAATTAAAGAAACTAAATTTAGAAATAGATTTTGATAAAGCGGTTATAAAAGGTCTTAAGAAAGATATGAAATCTTTATTGTTCATAGGTAAAAATCTTTTTAATGCTCCTACTGTATCTGCTGAAGAATACGTAGCAATTATACTGCATGAAATAGGGCATATGTTTACTTTTATAGAAGTACAGGGTAGAGCTGTTAGAAATACTACTGAATTACTAGAAGCTATAATTTTATATAAATCAGGAAAGCCTGATAAAGCTATGAAAAATGTTTATAAAATTACTAATTCTAAACCAGATGATGATAAAGTAAACGTGATGTATAACTTAATTAATAAGTTTAATAACTCTATTTTACCAGTTACACAGCAATTAGGTAATCCTGAAGGTATGTTTTCTGATTCTGAAGTTTTGGCGGATAGTTTTGCTGTTAAATTTGGTTTTGGTAAATATCTAGCTACCGCTTTATCAGATTTTTATAAATCTTATAATTTTAAAAGAGAATATTTAAAATTAATTTTTAACAATCTAATTAAACTTATTGGAAGTGTTTTATTAGCTTCTAGCGTTGGCATAACTATAATTAGTGGTTTTGGACAAATTGTAATAGGAGCATTGTTGATTATATTCTTAGACATGGTCTTCTTAATGCTTACAGCTAATACTTATAGAACATATGATAAATTACACGAACGTCTTGAAAAAATGAAACTAGAAATGATACGAATGTTACGTACTTATAATTTAGATAAAAAATATGTGAAAAAAATAATATCCGATATTGAAGATGTTGATTTTATTGTAAAAAAAGTATTTGAAGAAAGATCATTTAGAGGCTTCATACTAGCAGCTAGTAATATATTAAATATGGGACTAGAGTTAAATAATGAGAAACAAGTTAAATTATTAATAAGGAAGTTAATAGATAATGATTTACATTATTTGTCTGCAAAACTAGAAGTAGGTAATGAAGAATTTGTATATAAACTACCTGATAATAGAATTTATGAAATACTGAACGATGAAGATAAAAATTCAGTATCTGAGAAATTAAATAACGTTTTAAAAGATTTGGGTGTAGCTATAGACTTTGAAGATAGACAGATAATTACCGAAGAATATATAGTATTAAATAGTGGTTATTTTTCAATAGCTCTGACTAATAAAGAAACCAATGAAGTAATTATTATAACAGTAGACGGAATGAAAAATAAATGGTTATCTATGAATCCATATATTAAGTTATTAGATGTTATAAAGATACCAATTAATGAAATTAAAAACATATATATAATTAGAACTGAAAAGTTAAATACATTTCAAACATTATCTAAAGAAGAAAAGGAAGAATTAAATAAGGTAATAAGTGAAATAGAATCCATAAGAAATAAAATATTCGATGATTTTGGCTCATTACGTATAGATAAGATGTTACCTATGTTTATTAATTATATAGAAGAAAAAGATTTACCTAGTGAGATAAAAGATCAATTTGAAGTTTTATTAGAAATGACTAAAACACTTAATTTAACAGAAGATGATGATGTAGTTCTCGATATACACGGAGGTAATTTTGCTATAAATAGGGATAATAAAATTGTAATTTTAGATCCAGTTTATAATCGTAGAGAGTATGGTAAGTTAGTACCTAATGATTACTAGGAGGCAAACTCCTGGTAATCTAAATATTTTTACTTATATATTATTTAGAGGATAAAAACAATAAAGGAGTCTAAAATGAAGAATATTGTGTATGAAATTGTCCTAACAAAAACATTAGCCAATAAGTTTAGAACAGAATTGTATATTAACAGACCTAATGATGGATTTCAGTTATTGTTAAATTACTGGGAGGATTATAACGTTTACGAGGTAGTAGAAAAAGCTCTTATTGATTATTTAGATTTAGTTGTCCTAAATGATAACTCTGTTGAAAATACTTTGGACTTAACTAGTTTAGCTGTTTTTGGTAAGTATAATCTAAAAGATTTAGTTATCCAAATGGTTAGGTCCAACAATATTAAAACTCTAATGACAAATTTCTCGATTGAACTTTTAGAGAAAATGGTAAGAAATATATCTGGTATGACATATGAAAACCGGGATATTGTATGTTATATGAATTCAGATACAAATATAGAAACATTTAAGGAAGAAATGTTTGAAGATATAGTATTAGATGCAAAAGAAGAAAGTGAAGAATTAGGTAAGAAAGTGCAAGAATTGTTGGAAAAATATGTTTATGTAAACAGAACTTGCAAAGACGGTATGTATGTAATAAAAGTAGAATATAGTAAAAACGAATATTTAGATGTAATTCTGGTATTGTTTTTTGCATGGTTACAAGGTTGTGCATCCGATAGGTTTGAAATAGTATCAGTTGTCAAATATTTTACTACAAATCTAATTAATCTAAGTATTGAAAATCTTAAATTAAAACTAAACAATAAAAAATAAAATAAAACTAAAAGGAGTAAAAATGAATAGAAAAATTTTTGAATTGGATTTCAGCAAATGTGATAAATATGAGTTAGTAGTTAATGATTCAGTATTTAATATTAAATTTGAAGATGGTAAATTAAACATAACATTTAATAAAGGTAATGTATCTGATTTTGGTTTAGTAGAAAAAGTAAATAAAGTAAAACGTGAAAAAGTTAAGTTCTTTGTTGAAACAGAAGATGAAATAACATACGCCAGTATAAAATGTAAAAAAGCAAAAGGAGAGTAATATGAAAGGTAAAATGATTCTTTATGGTATTGGTGGTGCCGGGATTAACATTGTATCTGATATAAAAAATGACCTAATGAATTTAGGAGAAGGATTTTCAGACATTAGTGTTAGGACAATAGATACCACTGATAAAACAGTTAAAAAGTATGATGATTTAGCGGATACATTTTATAAAGTAGAGTCTAATAAGGTCTCTACTAATGGTTTAGACGGCATGGCAGGCGAAAGAAAAAATCTAGATGCAGTGAAATCTATTCAAACATCTATGAAGAAATATCTAGATGAGGTGGTAGGTGAGAATAAGAAAAATGAGTATCATATTTTAATCTCGTCAGCATCAGGTGGTTCAGGGAGTCTTATAAACAGTATTCTGTTATCCATGTTAAGACAACATGATTACAACGTATTACCAGTAATTGTTGGTGATGAATCTACATTGTTAAATATTACAAATACAATTAACACAATTGTGGGATTTAACAACATTGCTAGAAAAACAAATTCGGCATTAGGTGTATTCTACATTAGCAACAGTATAAATGGAGTCACTACTCCTAAATATGAAAAAGAAGTAAATCTTGATATAAAGAGATATCTATCGGTAGTATCTATGTTTGTATCTGGAGATGTGCAAGATATAGACCAACAAGATATGAATAACTTCTTCATACCGTCTAGATATAAAAGTTTTGATGTAGAGCCAGGAATTTACAGATTAGGTACAAAAGTATCTAAGATGGATGATGGTAATGCAATTATTGTCAGAACAGCAATAATAAAAGGTAAGGATTTTACTATCGACTTACCATTATTGCATAATAAAGTGGGTACAGTAATGGATACACATATTGATGTATTTGGAAATAAATCATTTCCGGTATTCCTAACTTTAAAGAAAAACGAATTCAATACGGTAGTTGAAACATTACAAGAAGATTATAAGAAACTAGAGGCTATTAAAAATACAAAATCGTCTACATTAGAAAAATTATCTGATTCCGTAGATGATGAGGAATTCGGCTTAGTACTATAGGGTAAACCTATAGTACTGTTTTTCATTTTTAGTCTCTTAGTTGACTGCCTAAGGAGGTATTATGGAAAATTATGGAATAGTAATAGATATGTCTACTCTGAGTCCTAATCTATATAACCAGGAACTATACGATTGGTTTATCAGAAAGACATTAAAAGAACAGTTTCCATTTATAAATTTAGAGAATAAAAGTTTTCCAGATGAAACAGTTTTTAATAAATTATATTTAGAAAATATTAATCAGTTTTTAGTAATAGAAAATAGAATTTTTGATATGTTGGCATCTTTAGGTATCCATATTCCGGATAGAGGTAAAATTATGACAAGAGATGATTATGTAATTATATTTTTAGGAGAAAAAACATGGTAACAGAATATAGAAGACCCATAAACTTAAAATTAAGAATGGAAGATAATGTGTTAATAGATGAATCTGAATATTTTATTACAGAAATATTTACAATTCCTATACCAGCAATGGTATTGAATTTAGAAGATATTTTTAAAGATATATTTCCAGAAATATATATACGTGATGGTCTTTACCTACCTGAAAGTAAATTACCTATACTTGAATTTAATATGCCTTATAAAACAAATACAGGCGAAACAGTAGTTATTAATAGTTTAGAAGATTTAGAGGATGCATTTACTAAGTATAGTTTTATAACGGTAAGTAATAAAACTATATTAAGTAAAGAAGCATTCCTAAGTATTAGAAATTTATTATCAGATAGGGTAACATATCCTGTAGTGCTTAGCGGTATAATTGATTTTATAATAGGTAATTTTCAGGTAGAAGAGAATCCTGAGTCAAATTTAATATTCGAAGACTTTATGGGTATTAGTAATAATATTAAATTGTTACCACCGTATATCGAACAATACTACTCTGTATATGATTATATTTTAGGATTGGGAATTGTTAATCAAGATTATTTAAATTTAATTATGGAAAGAGTAAAATACTTAGAAGATGTAATTTATAGTAAGTTAAGAGAAGATATCTTGTCTACATATAGGGCAAAAGTGAAAAATAGTTTTATCTATATAGAAAAATTACCTAGTCCTAGTAGTAGAAGATATTTTTTAAACATGGAGAAACAAAAACAAGGAGTCTAAAATGTTTAATTATTTATTTAGTGTAGAAAAACTGAGTGAATTAGTGAACACGTTAAAAGGTATAACTACCATTAGAGGTGTAGGTTTTGTCGAATTAAAGTTTATAGATAACTATGCTAATTTATTAGCAAATGAAATAGAAATTATGTATAGAACTGATTATATTAATGACATTGCTTCGGTCTGTAGAACAGCCCTAATAGATAGTCTTTATGTATCTCCTGATGAACCGAGTGAATATATAGAAAATTTTTTCATGCAGTTTGATTATTGCTTAAATGACAGATTTTTAACTACATTAGTTTTCAATATTAACAAGGAAAGAATTAAGCAAATAATTTTAGATTTCTTAAGCAATGTACGGCATAGTATAGATATGTTTGTTAAATGTGATAAGGTAATTTCCAGAATGGATTGCATCGCAATTGTAGAGTCTCCAGAGAACATGGGACTGGTTACCGAAATAAATGGAAATCTACTATCTACTATTATACCAAATAAAAGTATAGGTATAATTTATGATGTTACAGATAATATTTTAAAAGTATTATACGTAGGAGAGATAAATGAAAATTCGTAGAAAATTAAATCTCTCCTTTATTAAAGATTTTTATGGTAAAATAGTCCCTGGTTTAAAAACTGAAATAGCTTTAGCAAAAAAGTTTGAATATCCTAATTTTGCTACCACGTTAGATAACTTTATATTATTTTTGGAAAATAAATATGGAATATCTCCTAAGTATGATGTTCTAACATTGTTTATAACATACTTAGAACATAGAATTATACCTGAATGCGATGATGTTAGTAAATATTTATTATCTATAAAGGTAGTAGATATTAATGAAAATTTTGAGGCTACTGTTGAAATAGAATACGAAGACTAAAGGAGTCTACTATGGATAAAAAAATAATGTATGAGGATGAATTTGGTGTATCAGTAATTGGAGTAGTAAATCTTGATTATACGTTGCTAATAAAAGAAGTAGAAGATTTTCTATTTAATTCGGATTTGAAAGATTACGCTATAGAATTTAGTAATCTATTAGCAAATTCTATAATTGATTTTTATTTAAGCTATGACAACAATCTCCACAATATGGTAGAAGAACTAATATCCACTATTAATGATGTTTTAGAAAAGAATAATAATAAATATAGTTATGAAATAAGATATATGATTAATGAAGATAAATTCAAAAGCGATTTAACTGCTTTTTTATATAATTCATTCTTTCTTAGAAATAATAAAATATTGAATTTAATAAAGCAGTCAGGATTTAATATATTTCCAGGTAAGGACTTAGGAAATAATATTAAAGAAATTTTATTAGGAGTCTAAAATGAGCAGAGATAAGGTTTTATTAAAAATTTTGTCCAGATTTAATTTATATAGCGAGGATTTGGAACCATACGTAATAGATGTATTAATAGATGAAATACTTGATATTGGAGAAATTGTCTATAAACCTATTAATACATATTTGATAGAGAACTACTTGTTAATTTATTTAAAAATGACCCCAAGATTTCATGTTTTATCTCCTAAACATTTAACGTCTATCCTTAATATTCTTATAGAGAATTTTATAGTTGGTTTTTTAGATAAAAATCTATCTCTCGATTTAAAAAATATGATTCCTGGTTTAGCAGATGAGATTTTAGATACTATTGGGTATCCTAACAATAATAACTTTGTAGATAAAGATGATTTTATTAAATTGTTGTTAAATTTGGCAGATGATAAAATATTTAAAAAACTAATTCTAGATACTATAAGTATTCCTAATAGAAAGTTATTATTAGCAATCCCAACAAGATGGATAACTGATAAACAACTAGAAATACTCTTAGGAGTAGAAAGGAGTCTAAATTGATAACAGGTACGCTGGTTTTACCTATAGATGATAATCTTAGAAATTTATTTCATAAATTAAATTTAACTAGTAGTAAAGATAAATTATATTTCTTTACTTTGCTTTTAGGAGCAATTACTAATGATAATTTTATTTTTACAGATATTGTTCGAATTGTTAAAATTTTTGATAGACCTAGACAGGCTAGGCTTGTTTACAACTACGTAAAAAATTATCTAAAACCTATATTAAAATCGTATAATGTGAATAACGTAGTAGATATTGTAATAAATAAAAATTTGATTATAATTAAACACATTAATTCTGTAAGGAGATAAAATGTTTGAAATAGGTAAAAGATATAGTTTTACTACAATAGCTCCAGTAACGCTAGGTGCTGTATATAGTAATGTAAAAGCTACTGCTAATTTAACTTTTGATTTAGCTATAAAATTTGCAGATATAATTTCTATTAGAAATAAGATTAAACAAGAAACAGATATAAATTTACTAGACCCGAGAGATGTTTTATACACAATGTTTGAAACAGTGGATAAGAAGACTATTGTTTTAGCAAATGACTGGATAAATACCAGTTCAATAACACTAATAGACAGTATAGTAGCAAATATCAGAATTGAAAATATTACTACTGAGGATATAATCAATATTAGGAATATGTTGGAAGCTATGGGTTATAAAAATTTTGATATAGACACTACATCTACCTCAGAGTAGATGTAGTAACTTTTTCTTTTTGTGAATGAATGATGTAAGGAGAATAAAAATGGGAAATAAAGATGTTAATAAATGGTTAAATGAAGTATCTGAAAATTGGAGAAATAATAATTTAAAACCAAAGAGCATACAGGAAGAAGCTAAAGAAACAGATATTGATCCCGTTGAGGAGACAATGGTAGTATCAGATTACGTAATGAGAAAAACAAGGAATTATGAGAACATAGTAAATAATGATGTAAGTGTGAAAGATGAGGATTGGGTATTCGATTCTTTTTTAGTACCTAGAATTGAATTAGATCCAATAGATGAATTACATAGATATTGGAGCATTACTGAAACAAAGTTTACTGATACCAGCTTAGGTGGTAATATTGCTATTAATGTTTATCCACAATTTACTAGGTATGCTGATATTAGATTAAAAGGTAGATTATCAAATAGAAACGATGTAAGAGTGAATAATATTTCTGGAAATATAGGTATGGGTAGATACTATGGAGAAGTGATAGACGATAATGCTTTTGATGTATATTTCACATTCGGAGTACCTGAATTTAATAGTCTATTTACTTTTATACTAAACAGTATGGATTATAAACAATCAGTAGTAGCAAATGAAGGTAGGAGTCCTTTTATGTATAACCTAGGACAGATATGGGGACTAGTGGCTGTTGCTGCTGGTTTTGGTATTGTGGGAATAGCAGTTACTGTTTTAAGAAAAGTAGTGTCTACTGTATATGATATTGTAGCAGGTCCAGGTAGATTTAGTTATTATTATCTTAAACCTACTATGTTTATGTATTGGTCTACAGTCAATAGTTTAGTCACTATGATGGCTACGGAATTAGGACTAGTGACGCCTTCTTTAATGCCATCTAATAAAGATAATGTGGGAGTACCTATTAAATTAGATAAAAAAGATACTGAATTTCTACGTGAGTATATGCCAGATATAATTACTAAAGATAATTATATAGACGTTTTTAATATGGTTACTAAGACACAAAGATTATATAACGAAATGCATAAAAAAGAATTAGAACTCTATGAGAATATAAATAACATAACAAGTGTATCCGACAATCTAGGTAAAGAGTTACTTAAGATATCCGATAATGTAAAAAATAGACCTAGTGACTTTTTCGAGAGAGTAAGAAAATCTACAAAAAATAGTAAATGGTATGGTTTTAAACAGAAAGAAGAAACTAATAACAAGGACACAAATACAACAAAACCATCTGATAAACAACATATTACATATGATAAAGATGGTACTATAAAAAGATCTAAAGAAGACGATCCTAGTTTTATTAATGAGGTTTTCACACATTATAGAGATATGATGCAAGGCGGTGCAGCTTATGCTGTGTTTAGAGTAGAAAATCCAGGCAGCGTATCTGAATCATTTAGTAATGAAACAGGCGATATTGAATTAGAGGGTATGTTAAAATCAATCGGTGGTAAAGCAAAAGCTTTGCAGTACGATTTAGCAGGCGGGGTAGTGCCTGGTATGGGTGATCTTTTAAAAGGAATAAAAGATTTCGCTTCTGGTGCGTTAGATATGATTACATTTGGTTTATCAAATGTTCTAACAGCATTACTAGGAAATGCAAATATGGATATGCCTAAACGTTGGATAGATAGTAGCGCTAGTTTCCCAGAACATACATTCAAAATGAGATTACAAGCACCATATGGTAATCCAATTAGTCAGTTAAGGAATATTTATATACCGTTAGCAGCAATATTAGCGGCAGCATTACCTAAAGCAGCTGGTCCATCCAGTTATACGTCACCATTTTTATGTAGTATGTTTATTAGGGGATATAACGAAATAAAATTAGGTATGATTACTAATCTTACTATTACTAGAGGAGTATCTAACTTACCTTTTAACAAACAGAGACGTCCTTTAGCAATTGATGTCACCTTTACAGTAACAGACTTTAGTAAAATATTAGCTATGCCGGTAGTTACAGAAATAGGACAAGAAGCATTTACATCTTTTAACGAAGATAGTCCTATTAATAAATATATTGCTACATTATGTGCTAGAGATTTATATACATCAAAATTCTTTATACCAAAGATGAAATTAAATTTTGCCAGATTTAAAGCTAATATGGATATGATGTTTAGTAGTAGTTATGCAGCAGCTAAGTTATATGATGCTACTCCTGATATTTTAAAAGATGCTTTAGAAAGAAAGGCCGTAAACTATACAGAACATTATTAAGACGAATAGGAGTATCTACTCCTATTCGTCATTATCTTTGGTTTTATTTTTGATATAAATATCCCTATATTTTATATTCTTATTATTTTCTAGTATTTCTGTATATTTGTCTATTTCATTTGGTAATGGTATTGGTGTAGCCAATAAAATCATTTCATTTTTTACTTTTACTGCATCCAATAATTGTTTAAACAATATTAAATATGTTAACATTTTATTTTTATACCCACCGCCTAATAAGTATGCTATTAAAAGAGTCCTATTATCTAACCAGAATTTTTCTTTTCTATTAATCTCTTTTAACCATCTAAATTCTTTAATTTTGTTAAATCTTTCCATTATAGATTTTATTTTAGGTCCTATGAATACTACTTTAAATAAGTTATTTCCGAGAATATTAGGTATTTTATCACTTTTTAATTCTTCTATAGTCCATAAATACATTCTTTCTCCTTAGGCAAAATTTGATATTGGGTTATCATTAATCATCGTTTTATTTTTAGGCAATTTCCTAGACTTCATTAACTCATCGTTAAAAGCTAAATACCTGGATACATCTTTATCGTTTATTTCCGTGGCTAATTTGGACTTTGTGGATGTGTTTGTTAAATATGTGACGCTATTATTATTTTTATCTACCTCATCAATGCTGACATCCTTACTAGCTAGTAGAAATGATTTATTTATATCTTCATCCTTTAAATCAAGTTCTTTTTTATCTTTTTTCCATGTATCCGGAATAATTTTATTAACTAAACTTTTACCTATTTTTATTCCTTCTTTATAGGCTGCCTCGCGTGTTGTTGATTTAGTTATACTAGCAATCGTAGTAAAATTTAATTTTTTACTTTTTATAAGTTTATTAGCTGCCTTTCTGACATATTTATTATCTACGTTTTTATTTAGGAAATTACCTATTAAAGAACTACTCGTTTTGGGATCGGATAAACATTCTAATATTTTTAATAGATCAGCTGTAGTTAAAGTGGATAGAACGTTTTTTATAGCTTGGTTATTATTTAGTTTATTATCCAAATCTATATTACATAATTTTTTAATTAACTTTTGTAAATCGCTTTTTGTTTTAATAGATAACTTTCTACTAACTAGCTCGTTTGCTATATTGTTTATTAGGTTTTCTCTTAATTTTGATACTACGTCACTATTTAAATCAATTTTACAATCATCAGCGTAGTCTTTAGCTAATTTAATAATTGTTCTATTATCTACCGATTTACTTACCGCAGTTCTTAAACTATCTAAAACGCTTTTATCACTATCTTCTTTACTCATTTTAGATACAGCATCGTTATCCATCTTTTTGAAACTACCTATAGAAATCGTGTTTGTATTTTTAGTATTTAAGTCACTATCTAAATTTGTTTTCTCTTTTTTATTAGTTTTAACTGGTGTGGTTTTTACACTATCTATTGTAGCATTCTTACTATCTTTGTCTGTTAAATAATCAGTAAAGCTACCTTTTATTTTTTTTACAAAACTTAAATCATCTAAGTTTATACCCATTTCATATCCTTTAAATTAAACTTTTTTTAATCATATATTATTAATAGGAGATATACTATTACAATCATTGAAATCAATGATTATTTATTAGTATATCATTAATTTGGATTACAACATCCAACATTTTTTCAGCTTAGATCTAATCTGAACAAAAAACAAAAAAGGAGTAAACAATGGCTGACAAAGTAATTTTAAACGGTGTAGAATTTGAGGTTAATGTAGAAGGAAATACTGTTGTAGTAAATGCAGATGAGAATGCATTTATAGACTATATGAAAAATGAAAAAGAACTTACAAAGGCAGAAATCAAAAAAGTATCAGTCGGTATGAATGACTATCTTAAAGCTGTGGTAGATACAGCTGTAGATAAAGCAGGTAAAGAACTAATTAACCATTGCGATGCTGAAGCTGTAAATGTGAAATTTCCTTTTGGCGTAAATAAATCTGATGTAGTAGAAGTTCATGTTCAAAGAGAAAAAGATGTTAGAATTCCTACTACCGGAGAGGTAGTGAAAAAACCTGCTATTAAAGTGGCTGTAAACACTAAGGCTACAAGAATTAGTAAATCCCATATAAGAGCCTTAAGAGAAGATTTAGAAGAGGTACTAGCCAAAGGATGCTAATTCCTTTGGTTTATTTTTTTTGGAGAAAGAAAATGTATTTAAGAGTTTTAGATATAGAAACTAAAAAAGTGTCAATAATAGATTTTGACACATATCTTGGTAATTTGCCTAAAAATTTTGGTATAGTTGAAGTAGTAGATGATTATAGCACAGAAAGAAAATTAGAGGATAAGAAAAAGATACTGGACAAAGTTACGCCTGAATGGTACAAAAGATTAGAGAATGTTATTAATAATAGAACACAAAGAAAAATAGAGATACCACTGAAAAAGTATGCTGAAATATTAGGATTAGACTATAACTACGTGTTTGATAAATATAAATCCGGTAAACTAGATGGTGTTAAGAAGAATTCTAATGGTAGATTAAGTATTGTTGTTGATGAAATATTTCTACTAGAAAATAAAAACAATAACGAAAGAAAAGGCAATGAATACACAACAGTATCTAATAAACCTGTTGAAGTTAGTAAGCCTACTAATGAACATGAGAAATTAATAATTGAGAATAAGTTGTTAAAGAAAAGACTATTATTGATGAAACAAATGATAGAAGTTCTTTTACCAACTATATTAGAAGAAGAATTATAGTATTCGGGAATTATATCCCGAATACTATTTTTTATTGTTTGTGTTGTCCATTTGATAATAAACATCCATATCGTCGAATGATTTAAGTGTACTAGCAATCGTGTCTGCTGGTAATAGGATTTTATCAGGTGTAAGCGTATAAAGTTTAAGACTATCAAGAATTGTTTTAGCAAGATTCATTACGTTCACATTAGTAGGTGGTAATGCTAACCCACCGAACTCGATAGTCATTTCTTTCATTTCTTTAGCTGCTTTTTTATCTTTTTTACCGATAATATCTGGTAAGCTAGTAGGATATAAGTTACTTACTAACCACGCATGAATAGGTTTTCTTTGTAGTACATCTGGCTCTATAAATAAGATTGTAGATGTCCACCATTCAGGTGTATGTACATCAATATTCTCACCGCCAGGTAATGTTGTTAATAGTGGCGCTTTAGTATCTGGATCCATAAATCCGTATCTAATATTTGTATCTATTAGAATTTCAAAAGGAATACCATATTTTTCATCTAACGTAATACTTACATTTGTTTCTTCTCTAGTAACGTTAGTAGGTTCTTTAAATTTAGCACCTTCTAATCCTGTTTCTGTTTCACCAGATTCTACAGTTAAACTACTGTTTAGTCCCTCAATTACTCTTGCATGCCTTTCCCACATTGCCTTATAGCTAGCATGCCATGCTTTACTATTTGGTAGTAAATCAAATACTCTAGGTGTTTGTAATACTACAGGTATAATATCTCTTCTTATGTATCTTTGATTATACATATATGAATGTATTGCTTTACCATCTCTTACTCCACCTATCTTAGGTAAGTATCCCCACTGACCTCCATATCTTAAGTCGAGTGTTGGTAAATCTTGAGCCCATACTCCAGTTTTATCATCAGCAGATACTTTACTAAATGGGTTTACAGTTATGTTTCTGCTATTACTTGTTACTTTATCAGCCATTGTTTAATCCTTTATATTTTTTATTAAATAGGAAGAAGGCATTAAGCCATCTCTTCCAATCTATAAGCTTCGATATAGAATGTGTTAACTGTTTTCATATTGTTAGCACCTAGCTTAACAACAGTTGTCCAACTATAACCTCTTTCTTTATCAAAATCAGTTATCATAGCTTTTGTAACTACTTTAATAATTCCAGCAAAAGTATCAGCTAACTCACTATTCATATAGTTTTCTACATTTTCAATTAACTCTTCAGATGTCCATCTAGTTACACCTGTGAATTTCCTATGGCAAGCAGCTGCTACTTTTGTAATTTTAGTCAACGCCATACCTACAGGGAAACTATTCAATACAGATGTATCGTTTTCATATACTGTTTGCATAGCAGGAATGTAATATCTTTCAATGTCATATCTCTCAGGCCAGATTAGACCAGAACTCCATAATGCAGGTTTAACACCTTGTGGTACGAAAGCTGGTTGAATATCTACCATATCATCAATGATATTATCTTCACCTTTATCGAATAGATAATCAGGGTTCCATTTACCGTTACCTGCTCCCATCATTCTAGCAGCTTTAACTGCTATGTGAAGTGATAAAGGCCATCTATGTCCTGTTGTGTCATTTTTATCTAAACCATTACCTGCTACGATACATGCTCTAGCTACTGGCGTGCCAAAGAATGTACTTTCAGGAGCTAATTGACATCTAGCTTTTAAGTTAATAGCTATAGCTCTTTCAGTTACTAAGTCGTTGAATTTGTCGCCTAATTTATCTTCTCTAGTGGATAATACTAAGAAAGTATCTTTTCTTACAGTAATGAAATTTACTAAAGATTTTTTAGTATCAATACTGAATCCACTATCGTAGAATACAGATTCTACATTTACAGCTAAATCCATTACTTCACTGTTTGGATCTATATATTTATTCATTTCGTTTCTTACTAGTTTTTCAAAGTTTTCATCAGTAATTTCACCATCAGTACCATTACCTAAAAAGAATGGTAGGTTATTACTAAAGAATACTTCTTTTGTACCTTCAGGTAGCGTGACAGCTGTGTTGTCGTATACCACACTAAAGTATTTCACTCTTTTAGTAGAAAATGCGTTAAATACATTTAACAGGTATTTTTGATCTTTGTCTTCTAAATCAGGAATAAAATCAAACCAGTCTGTTGTATTAACAATGCTACCTTCCACTGTTTTAACGTCAGCAGCAATATAAGGTTTTTCAGTTTCTAGAACTTTAGATAAAATACTATCGATATTTTTATAATAAACATATGGTGTTTTAATATCTGGATATACTAATGGTAATTCAGGGTTTTTAGTATTGTACCAGTTCTGAATCACATCTTTTAATTCCAAACTACTATTTGTAACCGGATCAGTTACATCTTTTCTAAATACAAAATGTTCTTTTGTACTACCGAATAAGTCCTTTTTAATTACAGGAATACCATTTTGTTTTTCGAAAACGAATAGTTCAAATGGTAATGCTTTTATACTAGCTAATACATCTTCATTTACGTCATCTTTACTTTGTAAACTAAATGCAAAACCTGTATTTTCATACGCTTGACCTTCATAAGCTGCAACAAATTCTACTACAGGCACCATAGTAGATGGATTACCATCACTATCAGTCATATAACCTGTTTTCATGGTTTTATTACCTAGAGCTTGACCTACTTTATGTTCATCTACTACCGCATATACTTTTACTCTGTATCCATCAATTGGTGAATCTGAGTCTTCAATTGGATTTCCATCGGTATCGTATGCAATACTACCGTCTTCATGTCTTTTATATTTTTTAACTTTATCTTTAATGTAATCCACATATATTGTTACATTAGCTAATTTATCATTATCTTCAGGTATTAATCTTTGTACCATAATTGTGTTACCAGTACCTATAATTTTTGTAGCAAATTTAGTGGCGTGATTATAATACTTACTTTTTGGATTTACAGTGTTTTCTCCATAAAGTCTCATAAGTTTTCCACCATCGCAAAGTTCTTTAACTATTAATCCCATTTCATTTTTAGCCGGTCCTTTTTCTGTCCAAAGATAGAATAAAGGCAAATGACTAGGAATAGGAATTGGTTGTGGTGTAATTGGTTTTATAGACTTATCATCTGTACCTAATGGTACGAACATTGGTGCTGCATTTACAATTGTGTATCCCATTGTTTTTCCTTTACATTTAATTTTGAAATATAATCATAAGAAGTTTAAAAAACATTATGTACTACTAGGAAATTTCCTAGTAGTACATATAAAATTCATAAACATCCTCATCATTTTTATTTTTATCTTTATAGTAAGCTAATATGTTACCATTTTTTAATTTAATAAATCCATTAAATGGTTTAGTGTCAATTATATCATTTTCATAAACAGTAAACGTAGCTTGTTTTCTATTATAAACCATAAACGATCTAGGATCATCTTTTCTAAAGTACAATACATTTCCATTTAATAAATTAAAACTCAACAATGAAATATTTCTATATTCGGCAGGTATAGTAGGGCCTTCTGTTATGTCGTCTCTACTAAAATCATAGATTATACATCTACCTGTACTTAAACTAGGTATTGGAATTATTGTAACTGTGTCATAATCAATTAGATTAACAATTATTTCGGTTAATTCAACATCTGTATTTATATCAAAAGTTTTTACGATATTAATTTTAAGATTAGGATCTAGTAAATTTATTTTCTTAATAGTTACCGATTTTTCACCAGTAATTTCTATAAAATGTAAATCGTTATTTATAAGAAAGAAGTTGTTATTTTTTATTACTGATTTATCAGATATTTCATGTGTTTTTAATAATGTAAATGTTTCCTTATATACGTCATACTTATAAAAATCTAATTTTATTTTATCATCATTTGTTATATATCCAAATAAACCAATGTAGTTAGGTAATAATTCAAATTTAATTTGTTTAGCATCATATGTTAAACCTAGATTATACATTGTTTTAAATCGTAAGTTCTCACCACTATTTATCATTAGTTCTAAATCTAATTTTTTATTACTATTTAACATTGGTATTAGACCTGTAATCATTTGTTCTGATACTTGTAAGATATCAATATTTAAATCAAGATCATCAACTAGTACATCTTTTAAAAATTTAAACCCATTTACATAATCAAAATCGAAATTAAAATATTGATTTTCAGATACTCTCATAGTTTTAATATAATGTTCTACATTTTCTGTAATTAGCTTACCGGATACAGGTTCTATATATTGTATGTTAAGAGACAATATATAACTACTATTAGGTTTTAATGGATTAGATGGTATTGTTATTGTATTATCTTTAATAGATAAATTTGTTTCTACTGTTTTATCTAGATTTAACAGATAACCACCTAATACAGTAATTCCGTTATCTGTGGTTGAAATTAATTTAAGTTCAAAATCTTCATTAATAGGTATGTTATTTAAATCTTTATCAAACTTATAATACGTTTTAGAGATTTCTATTTTATCTCTGAAAAATTTACTACAACTACCTAAATGTCCTCTGTATCTTACTAATACTTCTATATCTTTAGTAGCTGTAAAATTATAAATATCGTTAGATACAGTTAAATTAAACATATCATCAGTTTTATTCATTTCTGAATAAACGACTTTGTTATTTACTCTAATTATCCAATCAACTCCTGTTACGCCAATACCATCTTGAGGTTCGATAGCTTTTAACTTCAAACCGTTATCAGGATCTACAGATATAAATTCTACATAAGGATCTTCTACGTATACTTTTGGTTTTAATGGTTCTATAGAAACTTCAGCTGTTTCTATAATAGGTTCAGGCCCCAACCATGTTGGATTATCTACCTCGTTACCATTTGAATCTTTAAAGTGTCTTTTAGCTCTAACATAGTAAATACTATCACTAGGAATAGCTAATTCAACTATCCAAGTGTTTAATTGTTCTTCAGATGTTTCTTCTAATAATACATTTGAAAAGTTTAGATTGTCAGACACTTGCCATGTGGTAGCATAATGAGTTAAACCAGAATCTCCTGAATCCCATGGTCCTATGTTTATAATTTTCACGTTTGCCATATTATTATCCTTTATTATATTATAGGTAAAGTTTCATACAAACGATTTCAGCACTTATTTTTTTCTATAAATCATTCTCTGAATAGTATATTTAAAGGAGATATTATGGCTAAAATTTTTAGAAAAAAGAATGACTTAAAAATTAGACCAATGATAAACGTAGGGGCGTTATTAGATATACCTACAGGAGCTATTATTACTGGAGCAAAGGGAGAATCAATTATAAACGGAGGTCTATCTAATATTGAAGGATTTGCAGGTCTAGGTAATACATTTAAATCTACTTTAATGCACCATATGATGTATACTGCTGCTGATAGGTTGGCATGTAGTTATAACGATATGATTATGATGGAAACATATGATACTGAAGATAACATGTTATTAAATGTAGATAGATATAACAATCTTGTAAATAAACATACACAATGTTTGGATAGAAATCCTATAGAAACAGGACAGTGGTCTATTGTCCAAAAATCGCAAAAAACAGCAGATAAATGGTTAGAAGAAGATTTATACCCATTGGTAGAAGAAAAACAAAATTCCAAAGACTTGGTAGTAGAATTTGAAGCTTTTAAAGATAAAGACACTGGTAAACCACTAAAAGCATTAATACCTACTTTTATAGAAATAGATAGCTTAACAGAATTTGAATCTGAGACAACTATTGATATGTTAAAAGAGTTATCTGAAGATAAAACAAATACTTTATTTATGAAACAGGGTCTTTATAAAACAAAGGTAATGAAAGATTTACCAGGTCTATCCAATAGAGCTAATATATATTTTCTGTTAACGACGCATCTAGGTAAAAAAATAGATATGTCAGGAAACCCTTTTGCCAAACCTACTAAAGATTTACAATTTATGAAACAAGATGAAAAAATAAAAGGTGCTACTGATAAGGTAATGTTTTTAACTACGCATTATTGGAAAACATATAGTCCGTCTGTGTTAATAAATCAAAGTACAAAACAACCTGAGTATCCTATTTATGATAGTGATGTAGAAACAGATTTGAACTTAATAAATTTACAACAGGTGAGAAGTAAATCCGGGCCTTCGGGATTTGTATTACCTATAGTGGTATCGCAAACTGAAGGTGTCTTACCTGATTTAACAGAATTCCATTATATTAAGACTAATAAATTTGGATTAGATGGTTCTGTTAGGAGTTATTGGTTAGAATTGTATCCTGATGTAAAATTATCCAGAACTACTGTAAGAAAAAAATTACAAGAAGATTATAAATTAAGAAGAGCAGTTAATATAACAGCTGAACTATTGCAATTACATACTTTTAGACCGCATATGACGGATTTACTATGTAGTCCTAAAGAATTAAGAGAAGACCTAGAAAAAATGGGTTATAATTGGGATATCTTATTAAATACAAGAGGTTGGTGGACTATTAAACAATATAATCCAAGAATAAAACCATTTTTATCCACTGTAGATTTATTAAAAATGAGAAAAGGACTTTATATTCCATATTGGATAGATGAGAAAACAAAAGAAGTTAAGAAAGAGTATAAACATCATTTTGTAGAGAAGGAGAATAAAGATGGAAAATAATCCAGTTTTAGAACAGCAAGCTAACTACCTGAAAGAGCTAGAAGAAGCCAGTAAACAATTAAGAGCTATAGGTAACAAATTATATTTAGCTAAGAAAACAGATAATGATGTAAACCTATTTAGTATAATTGTAGATACATTAAAGAAAATAAGTAAAGAAAAAGCACAAAGATTTGAAATAATGATTAAAAGTATAGAACCAAATATAGAAGAAAAAATTGATACGGTGCAGAAATTAATTATATCTGATTTCTTAATTACTAGGTTATACCAATTGAAAGCAGAGGATCCTGGTTTTAATATATTGCCAATATTGACTTTGATTCCTTATTACATGGATAACGAGAGTTTTACAGAGTGTATGGTAAATCATACTTTACCGTTACTAGTAAATAGTAATGTAATCTGATGAATTATTGAAATTTAAGGAGAAACTAATGAGTAGTTTAGAAAATAGAGAATTTAAGATTAGTAACGGTAATAATAAGAATGATTTCGATATTGAGTATAATTTAAAACTGACATCTTCTGTACCAATTATGAATTTTTCAGATGGATTAGTGGATAACTTATTGTTAGATAGTTTTACTGTAAAAAATGAAGAACCTAACAATAAACCGTATGATGTTGAAATGGATGATAGGTTTAAATTTATATTAGAATTTAAATCTTTACAGAGAGATATTAGTTCTGTTGTTTATTACGATAAAAAGTATAATGATTTTATTGTATTTCCTAATCCAGATTTAATAGATGTATCAAATATTAAAAATAAGGTGTACCATATTACATCATTTACCATAGGTAGTAATAAACCGGATGTTAAATTCGGTACAGGTTATGAAATTTCTATACAAGGTATAAATAAGGTATCTTTACCAGAACCTGATAAGACTATTGAAAATTATGATGGTCTACTATTAAACGTACCCGGGATTTATAACGGTTTTAAACAAAGAATTAGAAAAAATCTTAGTACTGGTGTAGTAATGTATAAAGATGTAAACATGGTCTTATTCTTGAAAATAAAGACTAGTGATCTTTACACTAATTCTGTAAAATTACCAGTATCTACACTAGTACCAGATAGTGAAGTAAAATTTAGAGTAGAATATAATTCGTTAAAAGAATTAGATAACATATATATACCTATTACAGTATAGAGGATATATCCTCTATACTAAACTCCAATTTTTTTCATTTATATATTACTAAGATAGAAGACGACTGGAAAATGAGTTGTCTATATAATTTCGTCATGGGTAACGTCAGGCGGAAGCTCTTAAGCCGCCTATAGAATTGAGCGCTCTTCGTGAGCTCTTAATATGGCGTCCATGACATTGGAGGTTTAAAATGGCTAGAAGAAAAAGAGAAGTTACGACACAAAGAGAAAGAAATAGAAAGTTCATTAAGAAATTTAACAAAAAACATTTTCCTATTGTGTTGGAGTTAATAAGAGAAGCTAGAAAATATGTAGGTAAAGTTTATTCTGCCAAAGTGACAAAAGATGTTAAAATAAAAACAAGAGGCCATACCAATTATGAGGAGTTTTGTCATTCCAGAGGGATTAAGAAAAATTATGGCGATCAGATAATCCCGATGGAATTTGAATATGAAATATTACCAAAAGATATTGCTGTAAGTTTCATCCTCTGGAAAACTGATGTTTTTGGTACTATTTTGACAACTCAGGCAGATATGGAGAGAATGCTAAAGGAAATTTTTGAAAAAGTTGTTTACAGTTTTAATACGTGTATCAAGGTAGAGTTGACCTTGATAGAGATGGCGATCCAATGGGTAATGGATGCAACATATGCTGACTCTTTGGGGTCAGTTAGTCCAATTTTCACTTATGAGTACGACGGTGACATCGTGTCGTTCTATTTAGACGGCACTTGTTCTTTTAATAACGTTACAGATGATGGTTATACCGTAAGCGATGAGGAGTTAGCTGCGCATCTTTTGGGAGAGTTAAGAAGAAGAACAATAGATGTTGTTGATTACAGGTATTGTTCATAATCTTCTTCTCCTTTTTCTTTTTTGTCTGAAAAAGATTTTTAAAGGATAACAAATGAATAAAAAAAGGCAAGAAGTAGAAAAATTTATTAAGGATTGGATTTATAAAATTACAAAATCTAAGAAGAATGTAGAACTATATGAAGACTTATTTAAATCTATGAATGACGACGAATTTAAACAATTGATGGAAGATTTAAAATCAGGTAAGAAGACCTTACAAGTAATCATACCTGTAGATGGATTTGATGGAAAGGTAGATTTAGAAAATAATTACAAATTAGCTAAAGAATTAGGATTTAACTTTTTCGAACACTTAATCATTGGTCCAGGTGATGATTTTCCTAAATATAAGACTCCTGAAAAGTATATGGTAATAGATTTACCATTTAGACGTACTAAACAAACTTTGGATAAAGGTCTATCTGTGGCTGATAGTGCAAAAGAAGTAGATTCTATCACAGGACAAGTAAAAGGAGATGATAGAGTATCAAAGATCTCATTTCCGGAATTACAAGTTTTAATAGGTTTAGGTTTAAAAGATAGTCTAATAGAATTAATGAGAGACAGAGGCGGCGATGTAACATCTAATAGCATTATGTTAAATTCAATATCTAAGTATGGTAGAATTTCTAGAAAACTAATAGATATGTATGCTGAAGGTGCTTTATCCACAAAATCTCTTAAAAATTATTTAACTGGGATGCATTTAAAAAATACACTGTAGATCCTAATCTGGATCTACAGTGTACATTGTGTTTGTAGGTACAGTTATTATATTGTCTTCTTGAGCTACAGTATTACTATCTACCAAAGCAATTGTTTCTTTATCATTATTATCGGTATTTAGAATATTATCTGTTTTAGAATTTATATTACTACTTGTATTATCAGGATCAGATTTTTTATTATTAGTTACGCTATTTAAAGTAGTTATTTCGCTATTACCTGATTTTATCTTAGGTTCTATATATGTTTCAATATCAGGATTTAGAATTATATCATTAGTTAATTTTTCTTTTTTATTATAAGTCATAGTTTTTTCAGTTTTATAATTGGCGTAGACAGCGTTTAATTCAAATTCTTCGTCTAAATATGTCTGCATATCTTTAATATTGTATCTTAAAATAGGTCTTTTCACACTTATTTCGTTTATTGTTTTACTATCTACTGTAGTAATGGTTGTTTTACTAGTATATGCTGATGATTTAGTATTTATTGTATTTAATAAGATACCGTAATGTCTGGACATAAAATTTTCACAATTTACTAATATATCTGTATGTTTATAATTTATATAAGTTTTTTCTACTGTTTTAAAATTGTCCATTTTATTATAATCATTAGTAGTTATATTACCATTTGGTAATTGATAATAATGTTCCCATATTCTCGTAGGAATGTAATATCTATAATGCCCATATTGAACAGTAACTATACCTTTGTTAGTATTACCCATCTGTAAGCTAGTACTATATGTTTTTTGGATATCTAATAACTGCGTATCGAAGACAAACTGTAAAGTATAAGACTTAAATTTATTAGATAGTTTTATGTAAGCTTTTAATTTATCTATTATAGTATCAATTTCTCTAACCGGTATACCTATTACATCTTTAAATAAAGTTCTTAATCCTGCATATGCGAATTCCGAAGTTATCTTTCTAGATAAACCTAGGTTATCTATAAATTTATTTAAATCGTATGGTATATCTTCTACAATTTTACCTCTTGTAAATAAACGATTAAATAATAGTTTTAAATCAGCAGATAACATATTATCATTTACATTTGTAATTAGATACCACATATAAGAAATACTTACTGCCATAGTAGATATATATTCTTTAAATTTAGTAATTTGATTAAAATTACAAACATTATCTAATGTGTTTACAAGTTCCTTTACGAATGGTAATAACTGTTTTTCATACATTAAATCTTTTACTAGGTCATTTATATCGTTAGGAGATTTATATACCATATCGAAAAGATAACTACTTAATTTTAGTTCTCCAGTTAAATTTATATCCGATATATATAGCATATAGTAAATGATTAAATAAAATAATTTTTCATTATCTAATTTTATTAATTTCATTGTGTATGGATCTATAAAATTCATACCTATGTATATGTTTTTCTTTTTTAGGTAATAAATTAAATTAAACCAAGCCATCACTATTAAAGAGTCTTGATAAAATGTGCCCAAATCTTTTCTATCTATGTATAAAACTTTTGTAGGACTATCGTTTTCGTTTATTGATATTAAACGTTTTTTATAAACATCGGCTAAATGTTTTAAATTTATATTTTCACTAATTAAACCTAAATCTTTTTCTGTTTCTAGGATATTTTCAATAGTAGCTTTATTATCGTCTTCTTTTACATAATTGCTATTCAGAGGCATCATATATACACTGTGCTTATTATCCAAGTCTAAAATTGATTTATTTGGTTTATATATATTTTCTTCTATTAATTTAGGTTTTAATTTACCTATATGTAAATTTCCAACTCCTATATTATTATAGTCTAGTATTTTATTTATTAAATAATTTAATATTCTATTGTGTCCTACGTTTGTTTTAATATCGTTTAAATTACCGTATAACCATATTTGTGTAGTTAAGTCCAATAAACCAGTAGGGTCTAATTTCTTTAATGTATAGAGATGGTTTAATAAATGGAATCTATCCACACTGTTAGTTAAAACGTAACTTATTCTTCTAGCAATTATAAAACCAGGTAATAAAGAATATAAGTTACTTAGCATAGCTGATAAGTATAATTCATCTATTGTGTAATCTTTTACATGGTATCTAGTAAAAAAATTATTTATAAATGTTTCTATATCTGAAATTAGGTTTATTTCATTTTCTTGTACTAGATCTTTTCTATAGTATAAAATAGTACCATTTTTAGCAGGTAAACTAATCTCTGGACTAATAGGATTTAATATACCTCTTATTAACAATGCCTGCGATGGATAATTTTCTACCAAATTGTTAAATGTTTTATCAAATTTTAATAATTCATTTTTTAGAATAGGATACTTTTTTATGTTGTCTTTTGTAATAACATCAGTTTTGTCAATATCTGGAATATATGTTATAATTGGAATATCGATATTCGTATATTCGCCATTCATATTTTTATAATATTTCCATTCATTAGGATCGTCTATTTTTATGTTTAATGTTTTCTCAACAATCATATTTGTAAATACTGCTTCATCGTTAAATTTAATTGTTAAACTATTTACTAGGTTAATGGTTGATTTGATATAATCGTAAATATTTATCATGGTACTTCCTTAATTTTTGGCTTTTCAAGCCAATTTGGTATCTTGATGATAACAAAAGGAGAATAAATGGCAAAAGTAAAATTAAAAAATAAAATACCAGTAGAAGATCCGGTTTTAAATTTGTTAGAAAAACAATTTAACGCAAAAAAACAATTAAAAGAAAAAGAGACTAAGGTTAGTTATGCAGATATTTTTAAAATAAAAAAATACAGTAAAAATGTAATAGAGAATAATGAGGATATTTTAAATATTTTTCCAGATTTGGAATTAGCAAAAGAGATTTTAGTATCTTCTATATTATCGCCTAATGACATGGTGTCTGTGAATTTAAATTATAAAATTAAGAATATACAGTTACCTGTTGATATAAAAACTATGATTTCAGATACAATAAGAAACCATGTAAAAGAAGAGTATAATTATTTGGATAAATTACCTACTATTATAGAAGAAACTTTATTTAGTAAGGGTAGTTATGCAGAAATAATTATTCCCGACTCTTTCATCAGTAAATCCAAATTAAAAATTACAGCAGGATTAGAAAGTACTGTAGATGCAATATCTAAAATTAATAACACAGGAATAATTAGAACTAAATCTTTATTAAAAGACGGTAACGAGTCTATTTTAGAGATAACAGATAATTCATCAGTACTTTTAGCAGAAGATATTTATTATAAACAAATAGAAGAAAATTTAGAAAATAATTTAGCAGGCACTACAGTAGGTTATGAAGCTAACGTAGTGTTAAATAAAGCATTTAGAAATGAAGTAGAAGAAGTAGTAACAATTACAAATGATGGTAATAATTCAGGAATACCGTTGGTTAAAAAAGTTTTTCCAGAATCAGTAATACCTATCTGTAGTAAAACAGATCCATCTAAACATTTTGGTTATTTTATATTAGTAGATGAAACAGGTGCACCTTTAAATACTGAATTAACTAATGATCCTATTGTGGGATTAGATAATAGTAAAAACGAAAATTCAATGCTTACCAAAAAAATTTTAAATAGAGCTAAAAAATTATTATACGACACACTAGGTAAAGAACCTACATTATCTAATTTAAACGAATTAAAAGAAGAACTAGTAATTAAAAAATTACAGACAGTATTAAAAGATAGTAAAATTGGAAAAATAGCCAAATTAGACATTAATGATAGAGAAGAAATAATTGATATTTTGCTGGATAGAATATTAAAAAGTAAAAAAACTAAAATTCTATTTGTACCTGAAAACTTACTGGCTTATTATGCTATCAGATATAGAAAGAATGGTACTGGTGAATCTTTATTAGAGAGAATAACTGTTTTATCTAGCTTTAGAGCTATTATTATATTTGTAAGCTTGTTAAGCTTTATTAAGTCATCTATACCTATTACAAATGTAAATGCTCAATTAGACGAAAATGATGTAGATTATGAAAAGACTATGGAAAAAATAATGTCTGAAGTTCTAAAAAACAGACAATTAAATTTACCTATAGGAATATTAAAAGTTGATGACTTAGTAGATTGGGTACATAAAATAGGATTTGCATTTAACTTTAAGCATCCAGGTTTACCAGATATAGATATAAATATTGAAGAAAAAAATCCTGAAGTAGAACCAGTTAATACTGATTTAAAACAGATGATAGATAAACATATAATATTAGCATTAGGTTTAACTCCTGAAATTATTGATAATGCCTATAGTCCTGATTTTGCTACTACAATAGTAGCTAATAACACATTATTAAATAAACGTATATCAAAATACCAAGAACAGTTTAACAAATTAATTACAAAAAATATTAAAAAACAAGCTATTGCGGACGGTTTACTAAAGAGAAAGTTAGAAGACATTATAAGACCTAACATTAAGTCTATTAAAACATATTTAAAAAGAATAAAACATAACCTAAATATAAATATAGAAGAATTATTAAAAATAGGTGATGATACGCTAGTAGATTTTATAATAAGAAATAGTATAAAAGGTCTAGATATTACGTTACCTAAGCCCGAAATAAAAGATAATGATAATCTAGGTGATCTATTTAATAAATATAAAGATTCTTTAGATAATGTTTTAGATTTACTGTTTAGCGAGGACGCGTTACCTGAAGAATTAATTGGCGAATTCTCTGGTAAGATAGAAAATATTAAAAACGTAATTAAGACAATTTTAATTAAGAAATGGATAAGTGAAAATGGATATCTAACAGATGTAACAGAACTTATGACCATAGGGGATGACGGAAAACCGACACTAAATCTATTGGAAGAATACGAGACTTATGTAGAAGTATTAGAAAAAGCTGTATTGCCGTTCCTAAAAACTATTAAGAAAAAATCTGAACAAATAGACAAAAAACTATCTAAAATAGAAGAAGATAACGAAGATGAAGATGAAAATGAAAACAGTGATACAGGTAGTAGTGAAGAAAATGATAATGAATTGGACAATACGGAAGAATCTGATACAGAAGAAGATGAGGGTATGGAAGAAGGCATCGATACAGAAGAAGAGGATACCGGTAGTGAAGAAGATACTGGTACTGGAGAAGAAGAGTTGCCTGATTTATAATATTTTTGAAAAATATATTATTAATACAGATTACAGGAAATATTCCTGTAATCTAATGTTTTTTATTGGTATATTATTAATATGCTCGATGAGCATCTTTCCGGAAAGATTTACATTAAGAAGGAGTCTAAAATGTGGAACAACCAATTTAATCAGTTTGGTCAGGGTTTTCCTAACCAACAGAATATGTACCAGCAATATAAGCGACAAGGGTTTCAGCAACAACAAATGCAGCAAGTAAACCCAATGTATCAACAGCAAATGAATGCTGGTTTTCAACAACAAGTAAACCCAATGTACCAACAACAACAGATGAATCCAGCATTTAACCAGCAGCAAGTGAATCCGATGTATCAGCAACAAATGCAACAAGTAAACCCAATGTATCAACAGCAAATGTATCCGATGTATCAACAACAGATGATGAATCAGAGGATGCAAAATGTTCAAACTAGAATGCAAAATATAGGTTTTGGACAAAGCGGTATGAGAATGCCTGCCAGTCAACCAGTAGCAGGACCAATGGGGTTTGATAATAATTTTGCTCAACAACAGCAAGCACAACAAACAGTTCAACAACAAACGTGTAATCCTGCCAAACAGATCGATAGGTCTAATTATAAACCAGAAACTGGTCATGAATATCCACCGCTTTATGACGAAACTAAAGAAATTCTAGAAATCGTCTTTGATGACATTAAACAAACTTACAAATTTATCGTAAAAAATAAAAACATTTAAAGGAGACGTTATGGTACTTAAAGAAATTAATGATATTCTTGGATTTGATAATATATACGGGGTTAAAAATTTGTTAGCGTATGAAAATATGTTGTTAGGTAAAAATGAATATTGTCTTGCGAATATTAATCTTATTAATATTAAACCTATATCTAAAATAGATGACAAAAAATCAGAATTAATGATTAAACCTAGTGAGTATTTAAAAATTGGCGGAATGTTGCCTGAAATTAAAAGCGATCTTGATCCAGCTGTAAAAGAGTTTGTGAATGCACAACTAACAAATGAGTGTAATAGGAAGTTAAAAAGCATGATAGGCGAAGTAGAGATTGATGACTACAGTATAGATAGACAGGATATAATTGTAGCTGCCAGAACAGATGAAAGATATCTAAAATTCATAGAACTCTTTGATAACTTTACTGACAAAGAATCTGAGATAGACGATATCGATTCTATAGATGGTTACAAAGTAGAAGGTCTAAAGGCAGCAGGATGGACTACACCGGCGTATGGCGTATTAGTAGAACAGGATATGATACCTAAAAACACAGATTTGGAAAAAGGTAAAGCTTATAGATTAACTAGTAATAGAAAACTCTATAAGCTGTTGAAACCTAAAATAGAAGAAAATGCAAACTATGAAATTCTAGTATTCACAGATCATGATAACATTTATACAATTATGATGTCCGTTTATGGTTATCCTACTATAAGAAAAATAAATCCAGGAAATTATTTTAGGTGGTCTATAGGGAACGAATAATTCCCTATAGATTTATTTTTTTTCTATATAACTGGATTTATACTACTTTTTATAAATCTGCTATAACTTTCAGTGTCATTCATAAATGCTATCTTTCTCCAAACAGTATTAAGAAACTCTCTATATTCGTCCCACTTGTCCGAATAACTCTCTACAATTTCTGTTAATTTATTTAATTCATGTCCTCCATAAATTAGACCTTTATCTAATTCAGTTACTAAATCAGTGTAAATATATCCCTGTGTAGCTAATAAACACAATCTACTAAATTGTGGATATACTCTAGGATTTAAATCTCTCATATCTTCTTGATATTCTAGTTTTACTCTTAAATATCCTCCAATATTTGTAAATAAAGATTCATGTACTAATATAGTGTTTGGTCCTATTAATTCCAAATTACTAGTAGTAAATCCTCCTACATTTGTGTCTATACCATCCATAGCACGTTCTACTAATTTTAAACCTGGATTACCGTATAAACCGTATCCTAGATAAGTAGGATTATAAACACTATAAGTTAGCGATAATGCTGAAATTATATTTCTATTATCTCTTAACTCAGGTGGAATATAAATTACTAAATAATTACCAGTTGGATTATACGGTATTAATTCTTGATAGCACTTATCTACAGGTATTGTAACAGTAGTACCACCTACTAAACTAGCATCTACTAAGACTTTAGGTTTTATTACTAGTGTTTCTATTTGTTGTTCAACGGTAGGTCTAATTACGTTAGTCTGGTTTATCTTTCTTAAAAAAGCTAATTCTAATATTTGCATAGGTATTTCAAAAATTATATCTTGTATTGCTTTTTGAATTGGTATCATTTTGTCTCCTTTAATAAGTTATTTAATTCTATTTCTAATATTAATTCAATCTCATCGTCAGGTACTCTACTAATAATATTAGAATTAATAGCATTCCTTAATTCTAATTTCAAATAGCTTATCCATTTATTATTTATTCTTTTTGCATCCTTACTAAGTGATAATAGTTTTTTAATTATATCTATTCTGGAATACCATAAAATCCATTTATTATTACTAGACCAAAATGTATTGTTAAATTTTAATACTTCCAAAACGTTACTTTCTATTAACGGGATAGAAAATAAATAGTCTTCATATTTTTCTTTTTTAAAACTAAATATTCTATCTACCAATTTTTCATATTCTCTATCTAACTTATCTGTAAAATCGGGTATATCAATAGGTATTTTACTAATATTAGGATCCTTTTCCATATTTAAAATATATCTGTTAATTAGCGAATAATTGGTAATTGATTTAATCGTATTAGGTATTACTATTGTCGCTACAAATCTAGCTATATCTGTATCATTATCTAACATATACTGTTCTCTTAGCCAGTAATAGAACTGAATACCTAATGCTACAACATCTATTTCATAAATAGCAGTGGTAAAATCTTTAATAGTTGTTTTAGAATTTTGTGGATAAAAAGGACCTATTTCTGTTAGATTATGATATACACATTTTACGGTACTTATATCTTTATAATTATTATATGTAATATCATCTATATCTATTTCCATAGATATATAAAATTCTTTAGTATTGTTTAATATGGTATTTTTAAATACTTTAGACTTCGATATATCACTAGCTATTCCAAAATGTTTTAAAAGATAATCTTCATTGGTCTGTAAATCAAAGATAATATCTTCTATACTAGAATTTACCTTTACAGGCAAACTGTTTATCAAGTCTACTAGCTTATTTGGTCTGTTGACATATATATGTGTATTGTTATAGTAATTAATTACTACATCTATATATTTATTAAATTTATCCAAATAGTTTTCTAATTTTAAATTAGTCAATATTGGTCTAGCAGTGGTAATATTTGTTGTAAATAATCTTAACATCATCTATCCTTATAATTTACTTTTTCATTCCATTCCGATTATTGGATCAAAGTTTTTTTATTACTATATTATTGATATGATAGATGTTAAGTCTATCATGCTGAGTCATAATTGACTCAGCGGTATATGGTAGTATATACCGAATTGATGAATTTCAAATTTTTTTCGGTATATATTATTTAGTTGGCACAGAGTAAAAAACTGTGCCGGTGTGTTAAAGGTTATTGACGCCTAAGTTGTAAAAAATCTCTTAGTAAGGTAAGAGATTTCAGATCTGAAATCTAGAAAAATATTTAAAGGAGTACGAAATGGCTTTAAAAGACAAAACTAAAGCAACCATAGAAGAAAAAGTAGAAAAAGTATTTGGTGGTACTGATACTGGAAGTACTACTAGTGGAGCTACAGGTGGAACAATGGGATTCGATGATGACTTTATACCTGGACTATTCAAAACTACTACAAGTGGTAGTGAATATGTAAACAAATTTACAGAGAAAGCTAAAGAGCTTTTCAAAGAACCAGCTAGAGTAGCAGGTAATGAAATCCAGACTAGAATCTTTAAACTAGATAACAATGATTTTATGGATTTACCATATTCATATGTTATTCTCGCGTCAAAATCAGCTGCAAGCAGTGCGGTATATTACCATGTAATACTACTTGAAGCTACTGGTAGAAAACCAGTACAAGTTAGTCATATATTAGAAGAAATTAAATTCAAAAACAGTACATTAATTTATGTAGCTGCTGATACATTTGCAGATCCAATGTTAAGACAATTGGTAAATAAAGTAATTGTAGACGCATATGGTGTAACAGAAAAAGACTTAAGACCAACTGAAGGTCTAGTAGTGCCATATGACCAAGATCCAGAAACCGTAGCAGTTCCAGCAGCTGTAATTGCATATAATGCAAATGTAGCTAAACTAGGACTTGAACAAGGAATTATTAAACCAATTAATTTACCTAACTATGTTCAAAACCTAAGAAGTAAAAACGGTTATTTACAACTAGATGTAGCTATTAATAATGGTGTTACAATCAATGCTGTTGGTAAACCAATCAGAGCTGATTTTGAATTAGACCTATATAAAGTTACAAATGTAAACGTACAAGGCATTATGCCAAGAGACACTAGAAAGAGAACATCTACAGTAGTAGGTTATATGGAGTATCTACCTGAAGATGTAGCAGTAGCACCAGGAGTTACTAAAAAGATGTTTACACCAATGATTATCCTAGACGAGTTCCATGCTAGTAGACCAACTAGTGAAATGACTTTACTAAGTATAATCAACAGTGCAACATTCAGTAACCCGAGTATGTTATTAAGATTATTGACTGGTGTTAATAGAGATTTAGGTGTATTGAATGTACTAGCGAATATGGACCAAGACAAATCTGGTTATGGTAAGAAAATTAAACTAAAAGATGGTAAACTAACAGATGATAAAGTTTATCAAATTCTAACTAACATGGTACAATTCCAACCAATTGTTGCTATTGAAATTGAAAACTTTGGTCCTAACTTTGGAACACTCGCGCCATTTGCTGCGTTGGCCGTACCAGGTGTAGCCGCTAAAGCAAATGATGAAATTGTTAAAACAGCAGAGTTACTATTAGGACAACAAATTCAAAACAGACAAGTAGCAGCAAATGATGGTATTGTAGTACCAGTTGGTGAATGGGTAGATAATACAGGTACAAAAAGAGATATTAGGGAAATCGATTTAGCATTTGTACTAGATAAAACAAATGATATTAATCTAGTATTCAAATGGATTATGAGTAATGTACCTGGTAAAGTAACTGGAATGGATCCATATCTGCTTAAACTAGAAGTAATTAATGCGCTAATTCCAAATGCGGTAATTACTGGTAAAGCAGTAAGGATTCCGTTAAACGCAGCATTCGTATCTGAAATAGTAGAGAAAGCAATGGCTGCAGGTTATAATCCTAAATCTGATATTGGTCAAGTTGGATTTACTAACTACAACAACCTACAAGCAATTGCTGCTGCATATGGTAATGCAAAAATGCAGAATATCAATTTCGGATATAGTGCTCAGCCACAGCAATACTATACACCTAATGTCGGTATGTTTGGATTCGGAGGATTCTAATCCTCTGGATCTTAAATTTTCTTTTTAAACAAATAAAAAATAAAAAAAAGGAGTTCAAAATGAGTAAACCTACATTTGACGGAGTAGAACCAGTATACGGTGTTTTAATGTTACAACAAGATAGAGGTGAGAGTTCTCCTACTTGTAATGCGAGATTGGAATTTGTAGATACCTACAACAATGCACAAAAATTATTACAAGAAGAATACGAAAGAATTAAAAATTTTCTATCTGAATCAGATATTGACATGGATATAGATAAAATAAATGAAGAAAAATTTGTAGTAGCTACTGATCAACACGATCCGTTGCTATTTGCTAAGGGTACAATTGTAGTGGCTAATCCTGGTAACATAAGTTATCTAGACAATGATTTAGTCGATTTAGAAGGTTATGAAGTAAGCACTGATGAAGATTAAATTTAAACAAGTAGAAGGAGTCTATCATGCCTATAAAAATAGAAATCAGGGACGAAAATAGAATTCCAGAAAATGTCTTAAATGTATTAGCTAATAAAGACTTATTTCTTGTCACAAATGTTAGTAGTAATGGCGCCGAGATGTTTGTTGATGATTTTTCAGTAATGTCGAATGATGAACTTAAAAGGATGATAAAAGCAAAAATAAATCAAAAATATGAAGGTTCTGTGAAGTTTATTTATGAGATAGAACTCAATGGCAGCATTATCTTCACTATTGAACATGGAATGTATTCCATAGATAAATATATATGTAAAAGATTTAGTAATATTGAAGATAAAGTTATTCAATTGCAAGATGAGTTGTTTGGAGACTATGAATAAAAGGAGACAAGATGAAAAAATTAAGAGACATTATTGATGATATATTATCTGTGAAAGGTAATATAGAGGCAAACTCTATGTATAAAGAAGCTTCTATCTTAGAAAAGGCTGTGACTGATTTAGAAGAAATGGAGAATGAATTATATAAAATCTTACATAAAATGGATAAGTATGTAATTCATAGAGGGGATGAAAGTGAGGAAGTAGAATTAACACTTCCTTAACTCTTTTTCTTTTTTCTTTAAAGATATAATGTAATAATCTGAATATTAACAAGATATATTAAGGAGAATAGCATGTTAAATGTATATGATGGTACATTAGGCGAATCTATAAATACAGATAAAATAATAAAATCTTTAAATACGTATTTAATTAATAATAACGAACCTTTAAATTATGAAGTAAAAGAAGATAAAGCTAGGGTAGTTATAATTACTGGTAAAAATGAACAAGAAAAAGATTTACCAGAATTTCAACATCCAATAATTTTTGAAGACCATAAACATAGAACTACTATTGCTGTAGATATGAGATTGTATATGAGACAAAATCTAGACGATATGATAAATGTTACTGATTATCTAGCTGATAAATATAATGGTAAATTACAGTTAAACAGGTTAATTTTTAATAAATTAATTTTAGATAATGATGACAGTTTTCTATTAAGTATAAATAATAAATTAAATCTATTATTTGGTAACATAATAGGTACTATTGTAACAGTGATGACATATGATAAACAATTACAAGAAGCAGTGACTGTTTTAGCAATGATTCACTATCTTACAATGGATATGGAAGATAGTGAAATAACTGATAAAGAAGATATTATAGATGCTTTACCTGATCCTTATCCTAGAAGATTAATGAATGGCGACTTAACAGATATAGATGACGGAATTCTCTATAACCAAGATTTAATCATACCTAGTAGATACATTACCGACCTTACGCATAATATAGGTGCCTTAATAGATAGTAAAAGAGCTAGAGGTATTACTGCTGATATGTTAGTCCAAGCATTAAGTAGGACATTTTTTGCAATAAATGCTAAAGAATTGGCCTTAGCAATGACTGAACATTTACCTACTTATTTAGCAATTGTTTTATCAGTAATAAATGAAGGAATAAACAATAGAAGTATGATAAGAAAATTATTAGAAGGTAAAAAATCTCTTTATAAAACAAAAGAGATTAAAAAGGTATTAAATACCGTAATAGATGATAATCTAAATTTACTATAGGGTATGTCCCTATAGTAAATATTTTTCATTTATATATTATTCAAATGCAAATACCAATTTAAAGGATTAATATGGAAAACATTATGTCATTTAGACAATACATCGAATTAGCTAAAAGAACAGAATCTACTATAAATCCATTAAAAGATTCTGTAAACGAATTAGGTTTAAACCATAGAATGTTGCATGCTATTTTGGGTGTAGAGTCAGAATGGATGGAATTTTTAAATGCAGAAGACTATGTGAATGGTGTTGAAGAGTTAGGCGATATTTTATGGTTTATTGCAATCTTAACTGATGCAATAAACGATGATAATTTCACAAATGAGGTAGATGAATTTTATAAGAAATTGTATGTAGGTGATATAGACGCTGATGATTTTTCTAATTTTGATACTGATAGCGGTGAAGTCATATCTGCTATTAAAGCTACATTATTCTATGGTAAAAAACTAGATTTAAATATTATAAAAGATTATATAAAACAAAATATCCAATTAGTAGAATTTAAACTACAAAACGATATTAATCTAGATTTACCTAAAGATGTAAAAGATTTCGAATTACCTACTATATGTAGAATCAACATCGAAAAATTACAAGCTAGATATCCAGAAAAATTTACTGTCGAAAATACTCTAAATAGGAATCTAGAAAAAGAAAGACAAATCCTAGCAGGTAAAAAATAGTATAGTAGGAAACTTCCTACTATACTGATTAATCTAAATTTTAAATTAAAGGAGAATAAAAATGATTTTAGCAGCTATTTGTACTCTAGAAGACTCTCTAATAAGTGAGTCCATAGAAGATATAACTTACCATATCAGAAAACAATTAAAACATATACCAGCTCTAGAAAGACAAATAAACGGTATTCCACTATACAAACATTTAACTGGATATGAAATTGTATCAGATGTATCAGAAAACACTATCAAATATAAATACAAATACATACCTGGTAAATTAATACTAAAAATAGAAAATAAAAAATTATTTATTTACTTAAAAAATATAAATCTAACTATTTCAGAATTAGAAGAAATATTGTCTAAGTTATGTCTTAAACACATTATAGCTAATTATGAAATTACAACAGAATTTAAATTATAATATCTAGATAGGATTTAATATCCTATCTAGATTTGATCTCTTTCATTATCCATATCTAATATTTTATTTAACGCATCCTCAAATATGGCTATATTTTCATTCTTTTTTACTTTTAAATATAAATACTTATTTTCATACTTCATTTCCTTTTCTAATATTTCTATATTTAATTTTTTAATCAAATTTAAAATTAATTCTTTTATCAGTTTACTATGTAATTTAATTTCATACTCTCTACAATTACAATTTTTTTCTTTTTGTTTTGTACTCCATTTATTATACAACTTGTAATCAACTATTGTAATATCTTCATTACCTATATTTAATATTTCTACATCACGATTTTCCTCTATAAATTCTTTTCTTAACTCTGAGTCTAATGTAGTGGATAAGTAGACATTACTTAAATAATCTTTACCTATTCCTAATGTCCTTATTACTAATTTATCTTCTTTTTTAATATTTAATTTATTCATAAATAATTTTACTAATTTCTTCATATATCATCCTTTATTTATATATATGTCTCATTATTATATATTTATATAATTCGGTACTACATGCTGTCGCATTACCCACCCTCCGCCCAGCGAGGGACTCCCGCTCCTCTGCTCCTCCCAGATTCCATACCAGCTAATATGGTCCAGACCACTCCATACCTGTAGCCCTTACCTCATGGAGGCAGGTACTACAGGTATAAAGCATGTACTGACTGGTCGTATAGCCCCTCGCTACAGCTATACTAGTAGAGTGATCGCAACTATCTCAATCTTGAGTAGTATTTTGATATCGTACCTACAGTACAATTTAAGGTCCTAATAGCTTTTGCTATCATACATATTGCATTTGTCTAAAATTTTTTCATTAAGAACATTATTTTAGAAAAGGACATAAAGGAAAAAAATGTTTGAAGTATTTAAATTAGAGAAAGATAAATATACCACCGATATAGATCCTATTAACCACTATATAGAGCAAGCTAGTAAATACATAGCAACACAAAATCATTTACCTATAGAAGAAGCAAAAAAGAAAGTTAAAAATGTTTTAAATAAATTAAAACAAGAACATCAGATTAGAAATCCTAGAGTGAGATATAGGGAAAGAACATTAGATGGTAAAATAATTAATAATCAGTATACAACTATATTAGGATATATAAATTATGTAAAACAGAATGATGATATTTTAGTACCATCTTTTACAGTATATTTTAATCGTAAAAAGAAGAAATCACTGCATGCTGAATTTATTAGTGAAAATATTGCCTTAAGATCTAAACATAAAAAATTGGCTTTTAAGTATAAAATGGATGGTGATAAAGAAAAATCCAATTATCATAATACATTGCAAAAATCTATGAAAATTAAAAACAATAGTTTATCAGGAGCATATGCTAGTGCAGGTACAGTACTATATAATCCATCGGCACACTATACACTAACATCTATTACAAGATGTGTATCAGGAATAGGTAATGCTATATCTGAATCAATGATTACAGGTAATAGACATTATAGAGATCCTAATGTGACATTAAACCATTTAACAGCTATTGTAACAAATATAGACATGGATAACTTTAAACAGATAATGGATAAGTACGAATTATATTATCCTACAGCTGAAGAAGTATTAAATAAAGTAATATTAAAGTCTAGTAAATATTACTGGAGAAATACTTATAGAGAACATAGAATATTAGAATTTTTGAAAAGATTATCTCCCGTAGAAAGAGCAGCTATTACATATGTGAATGATTTATACCAACTAAGAGAATTTAATCCTGAATTTGTAAGGAAGTTATTAGATAGTATACTATTTAAAGAAGCAAAAATAAATACTGTCGAACAAGCTATAGAAGTCTTAAAATCTTTAGAAGATTGGATAATAAACTTATTACTACATCTGAAAGCTGATATAGTACGTGGTAGAAAATATGTTTTAGAGGGGGAAGATAAATTACCAGATGAGGTAATAATAGATTTAGCTAAAGCAGGTTTAAATGCTCAAAGAGTATTTCATAATTACAAAGACTTAATACAGACATTATTTGTTACAAAGGTATTTCCTATCTCTATAGCATATATAAGAGATATGTTAAGAGAAGTAATTGTGTTATCAGATACAGATAGTACATGTGCTACATATCAAAATTGGATAGAATGGTATTTTGGTAAACCTGTGATAAATTCTACAGCAATAGGTCTGACTGCTATAGTGATGACATTTAATACACAAGCAATAGACCATTATATTAAAGTACTAGGTGCAAATATGAATATTGGTTACGAGGGAGCTAAGAATTTACAAATGAAAAATGAATTTTTCTGGGATGTATTTGTAAATACAGATGTATCCAAACACTATTTCGCTAATGTTAGAATACAAGAGGGTAATGTATTTAAAGAACCAGACCTAGAGAAGAAAGGTGTGCATCTTATAGCATCATATGCTTACCAACCGGTAAGAGACTTAGCTGAAAAAATGATGAGAGATATTATGGATACTATCTCTAGAAACGAAAAATTGTCATTAACAAAATATTTGAAACAAGTAGTAGAAGCAGAACAAATGATTATTAAAGCAATTAAATCAGGTAGCCCTAATGTATTAAAATTAGAAAAAATAAAAGAACCTACAGCATATAAAGCAGAAATGGATAAATCTCCTTATTTACAATATTTATTATGGCAAGATGTCTTTGCAGATAAATATGGTAATGCACCTGATCCTACTTATATGGCTGTTAAAATTCCTACCATAATTAATAGTAAAAAAGATATGGAAAATTGGTTATCTAGTTTAGAAGATCAAGAATTTACTAATAAGTTTAGAGAGTTTATGAAAAAATATAACAAAACAGAAATTAAGACATTCAAATTTCCATTAGTAAATTTACACAATAAAGGTTTCCCTAAAGAGATAATGGATATTATAGATATTAAGAAAGTAGTAAAAGATAATTGTAATATGTTATATATTATTTTAAACAGCATGGGATATTATGTTAAACCAAACTTAATATTATCCGAAGAATTACCATTTTTAAAGGATGCTGAAAAAAAGTAATTTACAAATGGGCTAGGAGAGTAAATAGAGGTGAACCCTATTACGAAGTATCCAGTAAAGGTGATAAAAGATATTCAGCTCTCTATGCTCGTTTAAGTAGTTATAATAATAAATCCATAGAAGAAATTTACCAACTAGATATTAAGGGTTACAGAGATAAAGTAAAACATTGGAAAGAAGCTAAAGGTAAACCGCCATTAAATAATAAGACAGAAAATGAATTATTTAAAGAGTATGTAATACTATGGGAACAATATTTTAAAGAAAATCCTACATTGCTAAAAGAAATAAAAAATAAAGCAAAAGGTAAGACAATTACAGATATGTTCGGAGTCACATCTATCAATCAAGCCAGAGCAATTTGTTATATTTTAAACGACTACAAAGAATATGATTAAGAAAAGGAGAGATCATGAACGAAAAAACTGAAAATAAAATTTTAATAATAGTATTTGCTTTAAGCGCCATTTTAACTGCATTATCTGCACTTTATATATCTGGTTTAATACCATTGGTCATATTTGTTATATTAATTATTGCGTTTGTAACAGTAGATGATACAGTGGGTAATGATTTGTTAGGAGCTATAATAGCTATTAGTTTATTTGGTATTTTATTAGGAGGAGCAATTCCAACATTTTTAGGCATGTTTGACAAAACTAAAGTTACTAATTACTATGTTGTAAAAAACGCTAAGGAAGTAAATAATGAAATATGTGGTTTAGTAAAGGGAAATGTTAAATGTTTTTATCTACAAGATACGACTAATGAAGACTATTATAGATTAGAACAAAAACTTAAGAATAACGAACCTATTACAATTATAGAGAAGACTACGTATAATGTAGTAGGTAGAGCTACTGATAAAGATTACTATCTTAAGGATAAATAATGTTTATAATTGGAATTGTAGGATTAGATAGATGTGGTAAAGATACATTTGCAAAAATGTTAGTAAAAGAGTTTAAAAAACATAAGAAAGAGGTAGCTATACGATCGTTTGCAGATAAACTAAAAGATGTAACAGCAGACATAATGAAAGTAGATAGACACCTTTTAGAAAAAATGAAAAATGATAATATTTTAGTTAGTAATGGAATTGAAATTATGACTACTAGAGATTATATAATAAGAGTAGCAGATAGTATTAGAAAAAACTTAGGAGAAGACGTTTTTATAGACGCACTTAAGAAAGAATTAAACAAAATAGAAAATATAGATATTGTAATATTACCAGATACAAGATTCGTGTTAGAAGCAGAAATGATAAAACAAATGAATGGACTCGTGGTGAGGTTGCATTCTGATACTAGTAACTGTGGTAAGAATGGAAAAAGATATGAAGTAGATAAAATTAAACCTGATGTAAACGTAAAAAATAAAAAAGGACAATTAACAGTTATGGAAGATGAAGCAGATAGATTAGTTAAATATGTAATCGAAAAGAAGTTAAAAAATATTTATGATTAATTTATCAGATTGATATAATAAAGAAACTAAAAAAGGAGGTATCTATGAACAATATACCGTTAGATGTACTCATTACACTGGATGGTAGATATAGCAAAAATGAATCTGTACAGATTCTAAAAAATATATTAATGGAAAAACTCAATTTGAGAGGTAAAGAAGCTAAAAAGTATGCAAAGATGTGGAAAAAAATGATGAAAGATTTAAAGGAGTAAACAATGAAAAAATATAAATGTATTAAAGTAGTAGAAGCGGAACCAATGACGTATCATGATGCTGGAAGTTTAGGATTGGTTAGAGATTATGAACCAGATGCAGAAAACCAACCCGGATTTAGAGTAAAGTATAGTGATAATTATGAAAGTTGGTCACCTTATGCTGCATTTGTTAATGGTTATAAAGAACTTAGTAATGAGAACATGACATTTAGCGAAGCTATAGAGGCATTAAAGCAAGGTAAAAAAGTAGCCAGAAAAGGTTGGAATGGGAAAGGTATGTGGTTAATATATGTACCAGGTAACGAAGTAGAAATAAGAGAAAATACACCTTACTGGAATGCTGGTTTAAGAGGTAAAATTAGAATTGATGGACACATTGATATGTATACAGCACAGGGAACATTGCAACCTGGTTGGTTAGCTAGTCAGACAGACATGACAGCTGAAGATTGGATGATAGTAGAATAGAGAAAACCACTAATAGGCAGGATGTTCTGCCTATTAGTAATGGTTTACTTTAAAACCAGAATGTTCCATAGTTTTTATATAATCTATTAGTACTTCGTTACCATAGGTAAAACTACCTGTTACTTCGGCTTTTATTTCAATTTTTGCATCGTTTGTTACAGATATGTTTTCTACTCTACCTATTTCTTTATGATTATTATATAAGATTATTTCGTTGTCCTTTATCAATGCTCCTGGCAATATTTCTTTTTTATCGTTTACAGGTATTTCAAAAATACCTAATGCTAAACCATTTTTTATTACCATGCTATACACTTTAAATAATTTATTAGTAGATTTTACATTAGCTAGTCTTATAACGACATCATCCGCATTAAAGTTTAATACAAAACTACTATTTAATACATTCTTTAATTTAATTCTAGATTCGATATATTTATTTTTAATATTTACCTTATATAAAGACCAAATCATGCTGTTATGAAATCCTTGATCTTCACCAGTGCCTATTTTTAACCACCCTTCGACACCGTCATTTATTAAATCTATAAATTTATTACTAAAACTACCATTAATACCTTGTCCAAAATAAATCTTCCATTCATCTGGATCTAGATAATCCACTAAAAAATCTTCTTTATAAACAGTATTATAAAACCATATATCTATAGGGTTATCATCTTTTTTAAATTCGTTTACTTGTATTAGTTCATTCTTTTTGTTATATATTTTTTCTTTTACAAATTTATCCTTATCGTAAAATCTTACTATTTTACTTTTGTCAGGTTTTAATAAATACCAGGGTGATTCTCCATTGTCTGTATATAATTTCACTCTTGCAAATATATCTGTATCTTCTTCGATAAATTTACCATCCGGTAACTGCAAACTGTTGAACCATTCTGATAAATTTACTGTTACTATTTCATCTGTTATTATATTTTCAAATTTTTCATCTAACGCTACTTGATACCATGCTTTTTTGATATCAGTGAGTGTGTTATAAATTAGATATTTATCTACATAAAATTTTGCCATAAGTTCTCCTTTAAACATACTTGTTCACTTGAAGAAATTACAATCATTAAGGAGAAAAGATGTTTTATTTGGTAGCTAACGATAAAAAAGTACCTTTATTCGTGGATAAAAAGTTTAATAAAGAAATTTTGACAAGCATGTACTTACCTACTGCAAACTATAAAAGTGCAATAGATAACCTTACAAGAATATATGAGACTAATACAGATAACTCAATTATATTATCAGCAATAGCTGTTGCAATAACTGATTTTATCAAATTCAAATTGGAAGAAGTAGATATCGATTTTGAAAAAGAGAGCTATATTCTAGGATTTAAGCAGGTTGTAAGGTATATCTTAGATACAATGGGTGTTATTTATCAATCCGATTATAACGAAGTAGTTAATAAAGCCAATTTATTATTTAAAGCTAGATTTAGTTCGATAGTAGCTGAAGATACATATGGTCTTAAAGATCTATTAACATTAAAAAATGATATTTTACCAGAAAATATGTATGGGGAAAAACTCAAATTGTTTAATAATGTAAACGATATTACTGGATTTATTTTACGTGGTATTAGAATTTCTTAATAGATATCACTAGCTTATAAGCTAGTGATATCTAATTTAATATCTAATTCAGGTCTTAACGTACCGTCATTTGCTTGTGTTAAAATTTTATTTATCACTATTTGACTACTATTAGTTGTATATTTTTTAATATCTACATCGCCGGCTGAATCTAGATTTGTAATTTTTACAGATACTATTGATTCTCCTAATGTATTAGCAATTTCATTTGCTATTTCAGATACACGTTTATTATCTCTTAAACCTTGTTGTAGAATTTTACCTGCTACTGATTTAAAATTAATAATTAATTCAGGAGTAACAGTTGTATCTACTACATATATTGTAATTACTGGCGTTACAAAATTAGGAGAAACATAAACTAGATTATTAACAGTTAATTTTACATCCTTTAAATTGTTTTTAGGTTTGTACTTAATGACAGTGTTTTCTAATAATCTGCTGTTTATGTATTCTAATTCATCTACAATTGATCTTGTTAATTCTGTGTATAAATCAATTCTATAATTAATGTATTTATTATTGTTAGCTGCCCTATAAGGATATTCTAAAAATAAAATATCTACATAATGTTCTATTCCTAAGTCGAAATCTATAATAGGATTACCATCTTCGTCTAGTATTACATCTCCCTTTTTATGGAGTATTATTGGATTACCGTCTTCGTCCAATACTGGATCTCCCTTTTTATGTAACACGACTAATTTAATGTCGTCATTTATATCATCGCCGTCAGTGTCTACTTCTTCATATTTAGGAGTACCAGATTCATCTAGTTCATATATATCTTCTGCGTATGTTAAATAAATATCATTTTCATATTTTTTATATTTTCTATTTGTATAATTTACATCGTAGTTACTATATAGATATTTTAAATACTTACCAAATTCTAATACAAGACTTTCTTGGTAGATAGCTGATTTTCCATCTATGTCTAATATTTTATTTTTCATATTTGTATCAGTATCATTTGGTATAGATTTTGTAGAATAAATTAACAGGTGTGCGTTATTTATTAAGTCTATTTTTCCCACGGATACTTTTGATAAAAAGTCTTTTATTAAGATTTTATTTTCATTATCTATGTATCCTGTGGTAGAAATTTTAATTTTACCTATTAAACCTATATTATCACTATAGACATTACCGAAGAATGTAAAGTTTATATCTTTGTTATCTGTTAATAAAGTTAATTGTAATTTTATATTTTCTAAATCCATACTAAGAAAATTATCATCCGGATTTAGTCTAAAATATAAATAGTAGTCATCTTTTACTCTACTTAATCTATAATCAGATAGAGTTACTAACATATCAATGGTATCGTTTAATTTTGTATCTTTGTTACCAAATACTCTAGGTGCATTTAAATCATATGCTCTAACTTTCAATTCGTCATCATAGTCAGTTATATATTTGTAAATATTGTAAAATAATTTTTTATTATTTAATAATTCCATTAAACTAATTGCATCTGTAGTATTTAATAGATTATCTAATTCTGAATTGTTTAATGGAATAGGATTTCCATTTTCCAATTTAAAAATAGTAAATGGATTAATGATTACACTGTTATTAAAAGTTTTAATTCTTTCACCATCGATTACGCCGGCATCTATTTTTAGAGTATCCATAAAAATATCCGCTAGTGAATCTACATCATTACCTAGATCACCTATTTTTTTATTAGCTATGTAAATCCTATCTAGTATTGTATCTACTTTACCTACTAAATCATAACCTAATTGATTTAACTCTTCCATTATCTCATCTTCTGTAATTGGTATTTCGTTATCACCAGTAGTATGGTAGATAATCTTATTTTTTAATTCTTCAAAACCTATTTCGTTTCTGCCACCATATGTAAAACCAAGACCTTTACAATATATCGCAGTATTCTGTAATGCTTTAATTCTATTATCGGTAGCATCTGTAAAATCTGGATACTGTATTTCAATGTCTTCAGGTTTATAGTCTTGTAAAGGTAATATTAATTCACCTTTTGTAGTAAACATATCTATTATTATATCGTTTGCTACCATATTATCTAATATATAATTTAATGGTATCTCCACTAAAACTTTATTATCTATAGGTTTTATAAATGCTGTAACTACGTTAGGATTGTAAACAAAATTACTATATGTTTTACGTAATGTAAACATATCGTTTAGATTCGGGGAATATGCTTTAATATCTGTATAACAGTACTGATCATTAATTAGAATTTCTTTACTATATGGTTTACTAGACACTATGTTATCTAAAATTTTAGTATATAATAATTGCTGAATAGATACATCGAAGATAATCCATTCTACTAAATTACCATCTGTTATTATACCAGAATTTAAAATTAAGTCATTATCATGGCTGATACCTAAATCATTACCTACTAATCTTACAAACGTTTTATTAGTATCATAAAGACGTATATCAATGTCGTTTAACAATGTAAAACTGACATCGTTTACTATTATTTTTGTAAATTTAGGCATTATTATTTCTATATAACTGCTACCTCTTATCCCATATGTTAATAATTCTTTTTTATTTATAAAGAATCTAAAATCACCAGTAGCTGGAGTAGCAAAAATATCTTGTAATTCATTATCTGCTAAATGGTGATAAAGATCTTCTTTGGTGGTAGCTAATTGAGGATACATTTTTTTAATATTATATGCCGACTCCATAACTACTGCGCTACCTACTAACGCATTACTTTCTACTAAAAATACGAAAGGATTATTTGGATCAGGTATATTGATTTTACCTTTGGTATTTTCTTCTAAAATAGATAATACTTTACTTTGTATTGCTCCTGGGTTATAAAGCAATGGTCTTAAATCATCTAACATATTTGCCATTTTATACTCCTTTAATTTTTTCTTCTAATGTTTTATAAGTAGCACTAGATTTAGGTAATAACCACTTGAATCTATATGTTTTAGGATCTATATAAGGATAACCTCTAAAATTCACTATTTCCAATAATTCATACGGTATTTCAACCATCACGTCTTTATTTCCTGCTAGATATGATCTATAGGCTGGATTGAATATACCATGGACGGCATTAAATTCCCTTATTAAAATATCATCGTTATAATTGGCACCCATACATTTAAATCTGATATTTATTTCTTTTGTTTGGTCTGAATAAGGTCTATCATTACTAAAGTCAAAGAACTTACCTGTAGGTACATTTATTGGAAATGCAGCACCAGTAGCTGCTATTCTTTTTATATATTTTAATGTTGGGTCTAATACTACTCTATATATTCGAGTATTATAATCTATTTCGTTTTCTAATACAAAGTCCCAATATGGTGCTATCATTCCTTCAAATACTAATGAAGCATATTGTATCCAAGTTTGAAATAATAACAATATTGGATCTGTCACTAAGTTTTTAAACGTAATATCTAAATCAAATACATCATTTACTTCATAAGTACCATCTATATATGAAACTTGTTCTCTCCTCAGACCAGAAGAACTTGTCCATTCTGGTACTACGATATCGGGCCAACCACTTACGTTTTGTATAGTATTAGTTAGGATAGGTATGAAAGGATTAAATTTGTCTACTAAAGGACAGTCTATTGTTTCACTACCATAATATTTATCTTCTAATTTACCATTTACATATAACTTAAATGGTAATCTAGGATCCAACATTACTCTCACGTATCTTTGTATAGTCATTGGGTCTTTAGTTAACAAAGGATAAAATTGCCTAATGTTTCTTAAATTAGTAGATCTTAAGTTTAGTTGTGGTCTAGTAAAAAAGGTAAATCCTTGATAATCTAAACTGGATTTTACAGGAGGTAAGAGTCTTGTATGCTTTAGACCATATAACATATTGCTTAAAGACTTATCCATAGCTCCTAAATTTGTATTTTCCAAAAAATCGTTTATATTGCCATCATAAATAGGTTTCATAGTTTTATCATTCATGCCTTTTCCTTTAATCATATATCGCATTTTCAAGAAATCCAGGAATCGTTTGAATTGAATATCTATTATATTAAGGAGAAAATAATGTTGAGTATTAATTCAGTGCTTACTGTTTTACAAAATCTTTCTGAAAAAATAACTTTGGATAATACTAGTTTACCAGTCACCGTTAGCAATGATGTTGTTACATTTATGGAGGATTATGTTATTACGCCAAATGTAGTTTTGAGTAACAATTTGAAATACATGGACGAAAAAAATTTAAGAAGCTTAATAAAGGCAGAGTTGGCTGTATTTGGTTCAATTGTAGCTGAATCAATTAGAGTAATGGCAGACGTTTATAATTTAAGTCCTAGGGTAATTATTGAAAAAATAAGAGACGTGAGAAGTGCCAGTGTAACTAGTGCTGCTAATAATTTATTTTCTGGTAATGAAGAAACTGATTTTATTACGAATATGTTTGACATTGAAGGTCTAGTATCCACTGGTTTTGAAGCTAAAGACAATGAAAAGAAAAAACAAACTGTTATTGATAAAAAAGACGTAATGAAAGATACAGGAATATTTGTTAGTAAATATGAGGTTAAGATAGAAACTAAAATAGGTGATACTACCAAGTTAGTAGTAATACCTTTATTTATACAAGCTAATATTATATTCACAGATACCAAAGCGTTATTGGATGGAGTAGTTGAAAAAGATGTAGGATTTTTTGCTAGATTAGACGAATGGAGAGCAGGAGCTATCAGTTTAGCAGAATTTTTATTTGCCACAGATTTAGTAAAAGAGTATAAAAAGAATAGAATCAAAAATCAATCAGATATAGTCAAGATTTTGACAGAGAAAAAATCAAATAACATGTTAAAATTATTAAGCGGTAGAGGCAGAAGTTTTTCTGAATATTATAACATATTTAATTTTGACATTAATGAAAAATCAATGATAGACAATATTATAAAAGGTGACGTAATTAAAAGTAGTAAATACAAAGATAATTTATTAGAGGCATTGAGAGCATTTAGCGTATCGTTTGTAGATAATAACAAAGAAAGAATATTTTATTTAACAAAGTTAAGTAAAATACCATCAGTAATTACGTTTAAGATGTTAGGTAAAGAAAAAGATACAGATGCAAATGAAATATTTAAAAATCTATTATCTGGTAGACCACCATTTTAAAAAAGGAGAAAGTTATGCTATCAAATTTATTTAAGAAAACTTATAGTAAAGATAATCTTGTAAAAGCTTTAGAACATGCAGAAGATTGGTTAAACAATGTTACAATACTCGAATTATCTAAATTAATCAAGTTGTTGTCCGGATTACCTAAAAAAGAAAGAACAGAAATAATTAAACATGTTTATTTTAGGGATTTAGGTTATAAGGATGATATTGAATTACTTACAGACATTAAAAAGTTAATTATGAAAATATCTGATGTTATTCCAGAACTAGAGACTAAAATAGTAAATGATTTACCAGAATCAATACCTTTGGAAACTAATGATCCAAATATTAATACAGCGCTTACGATGGTATCAATGTCAACTTTCTTTGCTTACTATATACCTGATTTTATTACATGGGCAGTGGATGGTTTATATTTGAAAGAGGCATTTACAGAAGACCAAGTTAAACTCTATAATAAAGTAGTTGAAAGTATGCCTACATTAGTTTATTTTCTAGATTATGTAAAAGCCGATTTAAACGAAATAGTATCTAATATTGGGAATTTACCTACACCAAAATCTAAATCAGGATTCATGGCTAGTTTAATTGCCAAATTTATGAAAAATGAATTAAATGTAAATAATAATTTTACATTAGGTTTAACGACAGGTTTACTTTCATGGTCAGCAGGAGATTTAAAAACTAATTTTAAATATAATCCTATATATCATATTAGAAAATTTTTAGTGGATGTAGAATTAAACAAATTAGAATCTTTAAAAGATAAAAAGAGATTGTTAGAATTAAAACTATTGGAACTAAAGAATAAATTAAAGGATAATCCTAATGATGAAAAACTTAAAAAACAAATTGAGTATTATGAAAAGAAACTAGCCAAAACAGAAGAAAAAATAGAAGCTATTATGGATGTAGAATAATCGTGGATAGGTTTTCCTATCTGCGAGATTTCTTTGAATTTCTGTATAATTAAGGAGAATAATAATGGATAGAATAAATAAATATGAAGGTTTTGAGGTTGAAACAACTAATAATGAGTCTAGTAAAGAAGAATCGTATATCGATTATATAGACGCTGTAGAAGATTTAAAACAAAACTTAGTTAAAGCTAGTAAAGTCTCTACTGCTAGTAGTGTTATAAATAATACCACACAGACTGATGATTTGTATGTAGCTACTGAGTATGTTAAAATCAATTTACAAATGTTGGGAATAAATATAAATACAGTTGATCCAGGTTTCGAGGGAGTGTTAGATACCAGTATAAATGCTATCAAAAACTTTTTTAAAACAATTATAAATACAATAGGTGAATTATTAAAAGCTATTTATAAATTTCTAGACAAATTGATAAATACTATTATATCATGGTTTAAAAAAGATAAAAAGACTGTTAAAGAAGAAGTAGAAGAAAGTTATGAAAAAGCTAAAAAGAAAGCTGAAAAAGAACATAAAAATATCGATGAAGAATTAGATAGAATTGTAGAAAATGATGAAGATTATGATTTATTAGATAGAATAAAAAATGAGACATTGATGAGAATGCCTATGGTCTTATATATGGCAGGACATATCGATTCTTATAATGTTATAGACGTAATGAGAGCTTTATTAGAAGTATTTTATAAATTAGAAAATTTACAGATACCTGAAGCATTAGATATGATATTCCCTATGGATACACATATGTTTATATTTAAAAATAAAATTATGGAAAATATTAATACAGTTGTATTGTCTAAAGATTATGAAGTACTAGCTAATGAAGTAGATGTTATTAAAAAACTATATAGAGATGATTTAAAAGAGCTACATAAATTACCATTACTATTTGATGTAAAATATGATAGTGATTATTTAATAAAAGTTTATAAAGACATTTTAACGTATGAAGATATAAAAGATACTGACAATAATAAAATAATTATTACATCTATTGGACCTAATGAGATTTCATATTTAAGATTAACAATAAAACCTGATTTTGAGAAATGTTATAAAGACATGATGGAAATATTAAAACGTTCTACTAAAGCTGATGAAAGAGCGTTTGATGAATTATTAGAGGTGTTTAACAGTATTTATAAAACTTATCTAAATATTAGTATTATGCCTGGTAGGTTAACAAAAGATATAGTAGAATCTTTAGGATATAAATTTAAAGATATGTTGGATGAATCCGACATAGTTACTAGAGGACAATTAGAGAAAGTAATAAAAGCATTAGCTACATATGACGCTGTTACTGAAAAATTTAAAATAGGTATATATAGAGAAAAAGAATTAAAAAACAAAATAAATAAGTTTATGAGAAGTTTTAAAACTATGAATGAAGTGATGAAACAATTTTTAAATAATAGCGATAATCCAGACATGAAACGATTAGGTAAAGTTTGGTTTAAATATAGTGAACTCATCTTACATACATTACAAATGATGAGTAATACTGTGCACAGTATTAGTAAATACTATAGGGACTTTATCTTTAACAAGAAAGGTATGTCTTTATTTATAAGAATATTATCTGATTATTATACAAAAATGCCAGTTAGGTAACTTTGTATTGAAAAAATAAATCAAAATTGAAGGAGATTTTAATGGGACCATTAGATAGAGTATTAGGATTTGAAGAAGCAGATGAGCTTACTGGTAACGGAGTAATTGACTTCGGTAATGCAGAAGTAGAACCAGAAGAAGCAATGATGGAAGCAGTAGAAGCTTTTGAAGAAGTAACTACTGTGGCAACCGATTTAGAAGTATTGACAAACGGATTCGAAGCTATCGAACATAGCATAGCTATCGATGCTGAATTGATTGCAAAAGGTAAAATGACACCCGAAACAGCAGTAGTAGGATTTGAGTCTTTTAAAGCAAACCTAAAAATGTTAGGTGTAGATCCTGAGTCTGTAGCTGTAGCGGGATTTGAAGAAGATGGTGGTAAAGGTGAAAAAGAAGGATGGCTAGGTAAAATCTGGGGAGCTATTAAAACCGGACTTAAAAAATTATGGGAAGCTGTAGTTAGATTCGTAGAAAAAGTATCTGATTTTATAGCTAGCCTATTCGGTAAAAGAGCTAGAAGTGCAGATAGTCTTAAAAAACTACTTGAGAAAGTAAAAGAAGCAGGTAAAGATTTACCTAAAGATGCTAAATTTAGCGAAGGTGATGCTAAAACTCTAGCCAATAATCTAGCAGTAATTGAAACAGTATGTAAAACTGTAGATGTAAAAGGAATTGAATGCTTCCTAAAAGAAGCAGAGGATATATTTGCAACTACAGTAGACGGCTATGAAATATTGTCAAAGACGATAACAGATAATAAAGATGAAAAGAAAATTAAAGCATCTTTATTGGGTACTATTTCTAGTCTTAAATCAGGTAAGATCGAAGGCGTAGCTGGTGAAGTAGTTAAAAATAAAATAAAACTTGATAATAAATACGTTTATGGTACAGTTAGTGAAATTAGACCTAATTTAATTAAGGTAGTTGTTTTATCGGCCGATAAAAAAAGAATAGATGAAATTGAAACAGAACTTAATAAGGACGATGCTAACCTTACAAAAGTTATTAATGATTTAAGAAAAGCAATAGCATACAATGTAGTAGAAGTAAGACCTGATAAAAAGCAGGTAGAGGCTCTTGCTAAGAAAATTCAACCTGTAGATGTAAAAGAAGCTGAGCAAATTGTGACAGCTCTTGAGAAAGCGTCTAAACCTATTAGTAAAACAGTAAAAGATATTAAAAAAGTTGTTAAAGAAACAGATAAACAAATTAAAGATTTAATTAAAATTGCTGAAAAAGATGACTTATATAAAACATACTTAGTATTTCTTAATAAGGTAATAATACCGATGAGCAGGGCAGTTGCTACGGGAGCTATAAATACGGCAGCTGAACTTACTAAATCTAGAATTGCTATGTTAGTTACATATAGTGTTAAACTATATACTAAATCTTAAGGTATTAAATAATTCACTAGGGAAATTCCCTAGTGAATCACTTTTTTCCATGAATGAGATTAGACTAAAGGAAAAAAGATGGATTTAATAAAACAATACACGTATAATGTTGAATGTGAGGTGAGCGTTGAAAAAGATGATGAACTATCCATTGGGTTAGAGGAAATGGAATATATGGATCTGATAGATGAGCAAATACAAATTTCTAAAGCTACAGACTTAGCGTTAAATGCTTATAATGTAAATAATGACATAGTGACAAACGGTTATGAGGACATGCTAAGCAATCTTAAAATATTAGGTATATCTGATATTAGAACAGGTAATGAAGATGCTAAAACTCTTTTAAAAAAGACATGGAGAATAGTAAAGACGGCTATAATAGAATCTATAAGAATTACAGCTGAATTAATGGTAAAAGCAGTTAATTTCTTGTTTAGAGTAATTACAGGTAAGACTGTGTTTATCTCACAGATGAGAAAAAGAGTGAATGAAATACGAACAAAGCGATTATCCAGAGCTTCTACAGCATTATCGGATAAAGTTGCTGATAAAATAAGAAAACAATTATTTGGTGTTGGTATTGTGTCTAACGAAATTAGTTATGTAGGGTTATTTAGGTATTTTAATGTAGTTAAAGGTTTAGATGTTAAGGAATACAATAACGTAGCCTTAATTGCAGCATTAGAGGATAATCCTAGTGAGATAGCCAGTAAAGTAAAAACTATTTTTCAAAAGTTAACAGGTATTCGAATTATAAAACAGAAAAATATAAATATACCTGATGATCCAGATGAAATATTAGATATTTTCGAATCACTTTTATTATTTTCTTATTATAATAATAAAATTGGATTATCTGAAATAGACAAAGTTTTAGACAAAATTTTACCAAGTAACTTAGACAAGAAAATAAACATTATTTCCTTAAATTATGATAAAGTAGTATTAGGTGTACGGATGTATAAAAATCCGGATACTAGTAATATTATTAAAAATATGGTCTATAGTAAAGGTGATGAAAACTTAACATTGTTAAATGATGCTATGAATAAATTAAAATCTTTAACAAAGTATGAAAAAATTTCTTTAAATCCTACAAATACAAATTACAAGAATTTCACTGTTAAAGTACTAGACGTTGATGAAGTAGATGGAACAATACGTGAAATAGAATTAATGGCTAAACATTATAAGGGTATCTTAGATAAGTATAAAAGACAGTTTAGTAAGTTTAATAAATACGTTAACAAACTATTAGAACACGGTGATAGTCTTCAAAAATTAAAGGGTGAAGTATATAGAAATATGGTGTCCTATTTACTAAATACAGAATTTAAATTCATTATAGATAGTTTTAATGGACTTATTAGTATGTCTAGAAATGTGAACAATTATGCTATTTATGATTACTTAGATGAATGTTTAAAACTATATGAAGTATTTTAATAAACTGATAAAAAAAAGGAGCAAATTATGAGCATTTTAAGTAAATACACTGAAAATAGTAATCAGACAACATCAGTAGATGGTGATGAGATAGAGATAGGTTATGAGTTGGTGGATTTGTTGGATAATGTAGAAAAAACAAAACAAATATCTACCGATTTAAATATCCTATATATAGGTTATGAAACAGTATCCAAATTAAATACAGGATTTGAATCTAATTTAATTATGTTAGGCATAGATCCAGATACAATAAGATTAGGATACGAAGGCAAAGATAATATTTTATCTAAGACTATAACTGCTATAAAAACTGGTATAAAAAAATTATGGGATTTTATAGTAGGTATGGTAGAAAAAGTAGTTAACTGGTTTAAGAAAGTATTTAAGAAAATATTCGGTAAAGACAGTGAAGGACTAGAAAAAGTAAAAGAAGAAAACAAAAGGAAAATAGAAGAATTAGAAGCAATAATTAAGAAAAAAGATCAAGAACTTAGAGAATTAAATATAAATCTTGAAGGTCTTAAAAACAGGATTAATAATTATAAAGAAATAATAAATAATCTGGAATCACATAACGCGGAATTACAAGAAAGAATTAATAACGCACGTGAGGATGAAAAAATTCTATCCGAAGAGAATAAAAAATTATCTCAAGAGCTTCAAAAAACTAAGAAAAAATTGGAAAACTTGGTAGCTAGTTTAAATGCTGCCAATCGTGAGAAAGATTCGTATAAAAAAGATTTAGAATTCTATATAGAATTGTTGGAGAAATTCATAGATATTTCCGGTAAAAAAGCTCTTACAATAAGATCAAGGTTAAATAATTTTCTAGATGAGAACAAACTCGCAAAGTATTGCATGTTGAATGGTGTATCGCCAGTTATAATATTGGATTTTATATCTAGAGTCAGAATGTTGTATAAATACTTACTAATGCTACTTGCAGGTAAAGAAGCAGATAGCAAATTAATAGCGATGGCATCTCGATTACCAGCAATAGAAGATGTCGAGAATAGCATTGCACCTATTTGTTTTAAAGATACATATTTTACTGGAATTAACACAGAAGTAATTGATGAAATAATAAAGCTAGTAGAAAATAAAAATCTAGAAGACATAATGAAAGATACAGTATTAAAAAATGAATTACAAATTAAATTAGAAAAGGTAATATCAGATTTTCCATATTCTAATTTTGATGTAATAGGAAAAACTACATCTAATACCAAGCTTTTACTTAATGAATTTGGAAACTTATATGACTTTTTAATAAATATTAAAAAGCACAAATTACTAGATCCATATATAAAAACTTTGGAAAAAGATACAAGAAGTATAAAGAATATAGTAGATAGCGCATTAAACGGAGAAGCTTTAAGCGATATGCAACTAACTTTAATTAGAAAAGTTTCTAACGATTATAATAAAATAGTAAATTGTTTTAATAATAATCTAAATTCCATTACAAAAATTATTAACGAGGTAAATAAGTTAGTATTGGAAGAAAAGATTTTAGGTGAAAATACAGATTTTATACTTAAAAATATAAGTAGTTTAGGTCATCTTTTAGATCGCATATAGGAGAGAATTCTCCTATATGTGTTCTCATGAATTATTAATTATAAGGAGTAATAGATGAAAAAAGAATACATAGAAACACTTTATTCAAGAGCAAAAAGATGTATTATGGAAAACAAAATCGACTGTCTTGATTTAGAAGAAAATAAAATGTTATACATCGTAATGTATATTGTTAATTTCCTAAAGGAGAATGAAAAAGATGTTAGTATAGGAGAATTAAGTAGAATATCAAAAATTTATATAGACAGACCAGATAATTGTATATTGAAGCCAGTAAACGAATTATTAGAAGATTATTCAGAATTTAAAGATAGTTTTAATTTAGAGAATATCGATAATACGAATAATTGTCAATTAGTAGATCAGAATCATAGAGATATTATTGCCTTTATGTATAAAAACATATTGTCTAATAATGAATGTTACGAAGAGTTAGTGTTTGATATTAAAGAATTTGGTGAAAAGACATCTGTTAACTTTACTAATTCTGATAAAGTAAGTGATTTAATAATATTCGCATTTACATTTTATGGATTAACCATAGGTACTTTATTGTCAGTAGGATTGTTAAAAATATTAGGAATCTACGATGATAACAAGAATAGTATTACTGAATAATACTGAGTTTACAATAGATAGACCTATAGTAAAATCGGCAATAGATAAGATAAAAAATGATTTATTAAAAAATAAGGAAATGCCTGTTTATTTTATAACTGATAAAGAAGAGGCTAATTTTGAAACAGATTATAATATTAAAGATAATAAAACTTATTCTACCCATATGGAAGTAAATGTAGAAAAGATACAAGAATCGGATTACATGTTTAATAATACTGCGGTATATCCAGATAGTAAAGCTATATTAATGGATAACAATATAGGTTATTTAGTAAATAATAACATCATAAATACTACTTTTAACTTAAATATAAGATTATATAGTAAGAATAGAAATGAAATAGTGAGATTAATTAGTTTATTAAAATCTACAGCTATTACAGATAGTAATAGATTAGTAATGGATGTAGAATATTATTATACAATTCCTGTTCCTGTGTTAGCTTTAACAATTAATATTGCAGAATTATTAAATAAAAAACCTAGTGAATATTTGTTGGAAATATCACGTGTACCTATTGATTATATTAAATCGAGAACAGATGATTATAAGGTACCTATTGTAAGGGAAATACAACCTAATGTGTTTATTTATTTAATGTCAGAGCCATATGATTTAAAACCTGAAAAAGATGAAAAAGGTTACTATATAGAATTACAATTTAGTTTTGATATTGAAATACCGAGTTCATTATTTTTAAGATATCCTATTACAGTAAATAACAAACCTATAGATAAAAAGTTTTTACCAGATGAAATTACGAGAATACATGTAGATGCAAATAATTATTTCACAGAAGCAATGGAAAAGATTAAAAATAATGTAGATATGTATGTTAGGGAATCGGATGTAATTATTAAGGTACCAAATTACGACAGTTTTGATTTTAATAGAATAGCTAAGAAACCTGGTATGGTAAGATTAGTATCTATACTGTTAGAAATTTTACCAGAAGATCCTAATTTAATTTTAACACTTGAAGAATTAAAAGCTCTGGGTATTAATGAATTTGTTTTAGATTATCTAAAGACTAGGATAGGCGATTCATTATTTAAACCAGGATTTGATATTTTTCATTTTGAGTTATTTGAAAATCAAAACTTAAGGGATTTAGGACTTTATTTAAATACAGATGGAGAAATTAGGAGTAGTAAGGAGTTGGATTTAAATAAGACGTATAGGATAGTATTAAACGTAGTAGTGGATTTAAATATAATATTTAGCCCGGATGGTTTAAATTATAATTTAGCACAACAATATATAGAAATGTTGAAAAAATTAAATTTACAATATCATTATGAGACTGACAATATCATGTATACAGTAATGTTGATGAAGATTATAACAATGACTTTGAATGATTTTAATAAAAATAAGGAGTAAATGATGAATATTTTAGAAAAGTATGATGAAATAAATAAAACTGAATTTATTTATGAAGAAAGTAAAACTGAGTATGGTTTTGAAGATTTAGATTTAGTTACTATAATTGAGAAAGTAAGAGATGCAGAAGTTGGTTATGAAATGTTAGCAAATATTGATGATGTCGATAATTTTGAAATTGGTTTTGAAGAAGGGTATCGGTATTTAGAAACTAATTTAAAGGCACTTGGAGTTACATATAGTCCAGGTTATGAAGGCGTGAAAGATACCATTAAAAACATGGGTGAAAGAATAGGTGATGTTTTACTAAAACTTTAGTACAGTATTAAAGATCTAGTTTCTAAAGTACTAGATTTTATTAAAAAATTATTAGGTAAAAAAATAGATTCATTTAGTAGATTGGAAGAAACATATAATAAAGTTAGTGAAAATGGTAAGAAAAAATTAGTTTTAGAAAAGAATGAATTTGACGATAAAACTAAACAAATTCTAGCATCTAAACTATCATTACCTGTCATATTTAATAAAAACCATTTAGACGGTAAAGGTTTATTAGAATACTATACTGCAGTAGAAGACAAAATGAAAAAGAATACTAAAAATATTGAGAATTATTTTGGTGTTTATGTTTCAACTTTGTCAACATTTAATCTTAATGATATTAGAGAAATTGCATACTATTCTGATAAAAAAGGATTTGGTGCGTTAATAGAAAGATTAAAAGACGGTAAAGTAGAATCTAAAAATAACGGTGAATTAGATAAGGTAATAAATGATTATTTACAAATGAAGAAGTTATTGGGATTACCTGGATTTGTAGATATTACAGGCGTGAAAGATGATATTATTTACGTAACTGGTATAGTTTATAAAGGCGATGTTAAAGAATTGGAAAACGCGTTTAATGATTATAAAGTTTTCTTTAAAAAGATGATTGCTGGTGAAAAAATTAGTAAAGAAGATTTCAAGTTGAAGATGAAATTTAAAAATGAAGTAGGAAAATTAAGTTTAATTTCGGAAGAAATAATAATAAGAAAAGATTATATAAAAAATGCCGAAGTTAAACCTTTAGATCCTAATAAGGAAATTTTACCTCTTATAAAAACGGGTAAATCATTGATAAACGATTTAACAAAAGAGTTGAATAACGGTGAAAAAGAATTAGACAAAGTTACAAAAATGATGAAAAAAGTTAATAAAGATTTAAAGACTTTATATATAACTAAAGAAAAGAAGATGGATCCAGTTAATAGTGCATTGATTATGGGCGTGTTTTATCCTGAAGTATTAAGAGCTATTAAGGTTTTAGATAAAGTAAACGGTGGTGTTATTAGAAACTTTTTAAAACACAATACAAAATCATTAAACGGTCTTATTAAATCAAATATTTATACATATGGTGTAAAATCTTTAAACTTGTGTAAAGGAATAGAAATTAAATTGTCAGATAGTAAAGACTTAGTAGTTGTGTAGTGGATAATTTGATTAAAAAAAAATGAAGGAGAAATAATGGGTATTTTAGATAGATATGAAGCTTTTGAGGAAACAACTGAACCATTTACTGCACCTGGCTATGAGGAGATAGTCGAAGTAGGTACCGGGCTTTTAGAAGCAGAAATGAATAATGTTTCGGCTGGTTTAGAGATGATATATGGAGCAACTGTTGCTATGGAAGAAATGCTAGTTAAGATAGAAACTAAACATCAAGAAGGTAAACTTACAGAACTAGATATTGCTAAAGGTTTTGAAGTAGTAGCTAATATAGAAAGAACTATTTTTGGTAACGAAAGTGTAACTATACCTGGTTATGAATCTGTAGAAGCAGGCTATGAAGGTCTACAGGATATGGCTAAAAAAGTATTAGAAAAACTTAAAGCAGCTATGAAAGGTGTATTTAACGGTTTAAAATCGGTACTTAAAAAACTAGGTAAAATAAGAAGATGGTTCATGGGTTATAATAAACACCTAGACGATATAGTTAAAGAACTAGAGGAAATGACTGATGTGAAGTCTTTTAAAGTAAAAACTGATAACATCGGACTTAATCTTTATTTTAATATTTACAAAGATCTAAATTTTAAAAATATGGAGGACTTTGTGAATACTAATGCTGATCAACTTTTAGATGGAAGTATTAGCGAGGGTATACGTAAATTGTATGTCGAGTTGATGAAAATCAAAGGTCCTAAGGACGTTTCTAAATCATTTCCTAAAAATACTACAGTATTAAAAATGTTGGATAAAATAGATTGTAGAATGTTGAACGAATTAAAAAGTTGGAAACCTGATTTAGTATTGGCACCTATAGGTTTTAGTAATAAAAAAGTCGAAATAATTGGTTATAAACCTTCTGAAAATAATGAAAAAGTTGATTATAAAAGAGCAATGTGCTCAGGTATAGTACCTAAAGTAGATGAAATTACTATTAAAAGAGAAGATCTTATTAAACTTGTAAAAGATAGTAAAAAACTTTATAAAGTTATGAAGGAAATAGATGATTACTATAGTAAAGGAGTAGCTGAAAACTGGTTAGACGGTATGATAGATGACGCAGCTGAAGTAATGGGTGGTCTACCAGGAGCAATAGTAAAATTAGCTAAACAGTTAAAGATTGGTGCAGGAATGCAGCTTATGATAAATACGTATTTTGATTCTTTAATTACTTTGTATAACGGTATTGCAAGTTTACCTATTAGGTATGAAGCAATAATTAAAAAATCTGAAAAAATTAAATAGTAAAGAGGAAATATCCTCTTTACTAATATCCCTTTCTTTCTGTGAAAGAAAGTATTTAAGGAGATAATGATGCCTATATTTAGTGTAAAAGAAGATATAAAGGTAAACGTTGAAGAAACAAAAGTAGATAATACTAGAATAATGGAAACAGATGAACCTAATACTATTATTTTAAATCAGATAGGCGGTTATAAATGGAAGGTAAATTATTTTAATTTAATTACCAACATAACTGATTACCAATCTGATTTTGATTTGTCGTTAGATTTACCGATTACCGAGTATAACGAAATAAAGGACTTAATTATATTTTTAAATTCACCATTAGATAATAGCAAGCCCGACGATATTACGGGAGAAGGTATTATCCTATTATCTGTCTTGCCTAAATTAGGAGATTTATTTATAGCGAATTTAATGGATGGAAGAAAAGGATTGTTTATTTTAACTGGTGTTACTAGAGGCGTATACAATAATAGAGATGTATATAAAATTAACTTTAAACTATATTACATAATAGACAATACAAACATAGAGATAGTGAAAAGATTAAAAGAAAAAACCGTTAATAGTTTTTATTATAACGACAGATATGGAATAGAAAATAACCAACAAATATATACTACTGAACAGTATGTAGATGTAAATTTCTTTAAAGCAGAATTATCTAACTTAATATCATTTTTTAATAGAAGAATGATTTTACCTACTAATTACAACATAATAGGTTATAAAACACTTAATGGAATTATCTATGATCCAAATTTAGAATACTTTATTAAAAGAGTCATTGGTGTATCCAATTTAAAAAGAGATGTTTATCTTTATGATTTAGATAAACAGATATCTATATTAGACTATATGATAGATGATTCTATTATGATAGAAGAGATTAAACGATACAGGAACTTAAAGTTCGTTACAGAATACGGTAATAATGTTTATTTAAAACCTATTAGATATAGTCCTGTAAATTGGGTAGTGAAACTAGAAAATGTCTATAACACTCCGGAAATTGATGAAAATTTCGAAAATAATGAAAATGAATATTATCCGCCATTGAATAAAAAAAGTTATATATTTTCAGAAGACTTTTATGATGTTTTATTTGGTATTAAAGTAATAGAAGATACTAACTTAACGTTATTTGAAAATGTGATATTAAAATTAATAGATAAGGAACCTATTGATAAAAATGATATTTTAACTTTAATACGTAGTAAAGAGGATTTGAGTGTTGTACAACAATTATATTTTATACCTATTTTATATTTTATTATAAAATACTATTTAAACAGTTTTACTACTGTTAGTATAGGAGAATGAAATGAATGGTTATGTTAGTCCAGTTACTATAAAAATGCAAGCATACGAGAAATTAAACAAAAGATTGATTTTAGTAAGAGTACCCCAAGTAGCACTATATTCAGAAGAAGAATTAAAAGTTATGGGTATACCAATTAATATTGTAGATGGTAAAGAGGATAAGAAATCAATTACACAATATACTACAGTAATGTTACCTTTAAGTAAAATATTAGATATTTACAGTAATGGATTTACAATTAGAATAGTGAATTCGGATGAAATACCTGCTATTGCTGAATTCTTAACAGAAGTTTTAGATTTATTAGAATATAGCTTAAATGTAACCGATACTGAATTGAAAGATAAAATTAAAATGTTTTTAGATGGAGTAATAGATTTGAATAAAGATTACATTGTTAATAAAATTAATGAGCAAATTAATGATGATGGACTAGAAGATGACTTATTTATGTCTTCTGAAAGAATTAGACCAAAAATTGACATTAGTAAATTAGAAGTTTAAAAGGAGAAATAATGAATTTTTTAACAAAACATTTAGAAGATGAAGTTAAATCAGTATTAGGGTATGAAGAAAGTGACAAACCAGTCAATCCGTGCGACTTAATAGATTCTATAGAAGTTATGAAACAAAATGAATCGGACACTAGATTGTTAACAGTAGCTTATGAAGATATAGATAAGATAACTGAATCTAATTTGATTATGTTGGGGATATCACCAGATAGAATTACAACAGGATATGAAGTAGATGCTAAGAAAATGTTATCAGGTATTTTAAATACAATAACTAGACTGATAAATTCCATAGTAGATTTTTTTAATAAGGTATTTGCGTTCTTTTTAACCAGATTAAAGAATAAGAATACTACGCTATATAAAATTAAAAAAATACTAGATGAAGCAGATAAAAAAGGGAATATTGTTCCAGAAGGTAATTTTTCAGAACCAGTCAGGATTTTAATTGCTAAAGAAGCAGTCGCATTAGACTGGTTCGAAGTAGAACCGAGTGCTAAGGGTATGATAAAATTTTATGATAAAATTGAAAGACAATTAGAAAATAGTTATACAGAATTAGAAGATAAATATAAACAGTTAGTATCCGGAACATTAAATAAGAGTTTAATAATGTTTATATTAAGATGGACTTTAGAAGGTAGTAAAAATGCAATATACGATAGAACTTATAGTAAATTTTTAAAGAATTTTAAAACTAATGATAAAATAATTAATGTAAGATTAAAAAAGATAGATAGAGTATCTATTAAGTTACAAATAGTTACAATCCCTAAAGATAAACTTGATGAAGCAATAAATGCAGCTAAAAACGGAGATATTAAAAAGACAAAACAATTGTTACAAAGTATTAAAAAGCATGACTATAGTGTGGAGATTACGAAAGAACTTTATGAAGGTCTTTTGAAAAAAATAACAGAACCTTTAGATTTTGTAGAGGTCGGTGAAGTAGTAAATACAGGTATTAAAAAATATTCAGATGTAGAAAAAATTGTCAATAAGTCTAATAAATTAATTAAAGATGTTAAAGTAAAGGTAGAGAAATTTGTTAAATCAGCTGAAAAAGATGCTGATGAAGACATGGTCGCAGTAGCTAGTATTCTGTCAAACTACATAATAGGTGATGTAAGAGATGATTTAAATAATGTAGTTAAGTTATCTGAATATATTATAAAACCACCATTTACAAATTGGCTAATAGAATCCATTAAAACATGGGGTAATTATTATAAGAAAAAGTTAAATGAAAGATTTAAAAAATATTAGTTAAATTTTCTAGTCAGATATTTTTCTGACTAGAACATAATTGTTTCTTTTAAAGGATTATAAAATGTCATATACAGTAAAATTATTAGAAAACGAAGTATCAGAAGTTTTAAGCAACAGTAAAAAGTTTGAATTTCCAGATATAAAATTGTATTTGCATGGTGAAGACTTTGATATGCCTATTACATATCCTATTTTTTTAGATATAAATAAAAACTATAATTCTAACTTATTTTCAGAAATTACAGTAGAATTTGGTATAGGTATGGGTGATTATGTAAATTATATTTTTAAAAATAGAGATAATTTGGAAATGACTATCCAGATAGATTATCCAGAATTTTCAGATATAAAGAGGTATTCATTCATACCGTTGAATGTAGATAAAAAATCAGATACTACTAGATACAGCCACATGGACGGTGAAGATTTAAATAAAATGGATATGGTAACTGTTAAAGGTCAATGCGTAGATCCTATTGTTTTAATTTATAAACAATTGTTTGTTTCGGGTATTTATAAAAATGTAAATGTAGAAAAAGTTATAAAAGGTTTGTTTAGTAAAAACTTTAAGGATATTAAAATAGCAGGTAGGTCTATTGATTTTGCTATAGATATGAGAAAACCAGATAATGACAGAACTTATGACCACATTATAATAAAGAGTAATACTAAATTAGCAAAATTATTACATTATTTACAAGATTACGACTATGGCGTATATAATGGTGGTATAAACCATTTCATAGAACAAATTAAAGAAAATACATATAGGATATATATTTACCCATTGTTTAATTATGAATTATTCGATACATTATTAGAAGATAAAATTATTTTCTATAACAGTAGAATTGTATCTGCCGATTTAAACGATGTCTCGTTTTGGAAAGAGCCTAACACTAGATTATATAAATTAGTAACGTCTTCGATAGAAATAGAAAACAGAGGCAGTATGAATTTGATAGAACACGGAAATGCTTTAAAAGTCACATATCCAATAGCCGCAATTAGTAAAGATATGACATTAGTAAACGATAAACAAATAATGTTTGACGTTTATGGTTGTAATGAAATTAAACTTTTAGGAGTTAAATCTAACAATATTATAAATCCTATATATACAAACTTTGATGATAATTTATTCAAGTACAGATCTAACATAATTAGGAACAATTTATTAAATGCTAAATTAAAATTAAACATGGTGGATACTAGGTTTATTAGACCAGGTATGTTAGTAAAATATATACATCAAAGAGGTGATGAAGTAGTAGAAAGGAGAGGTGTGTTGCAATCGTTATATGAAAGTTATAATTTTATTAAAAAAGAGAATGCTATTTTATTAAACTTTATGATAGAAAGGAAGTAAAAAATGTTAATAAAAGATATTAAACATATCAGGGATAATATCTATAATCTAGATATTTCTTCGGAAGATCTTAAAGAAATGTTAGATATAATACATACCACAATAGGTGATATAGGTATAGGAATTAACAAATTAAATACGGCGAATTTTAACGAAGGATTAATTCTGAGGTTACTAGTAACTGATGTAATAAAAAATTATAAAGATAAGTTATCAGAAAGACCTGTTATTTTTAATTTTATGTTTGGTGGTAGTAGGTACAGTTTTTACGTAGGTAAAGTGGATCAGGTAAACGATATGCTAGATGGTTATACATACGAATATATAAGTCCATTAGATTACTGAGAGTGTTTACTCTCAGTAATCTAATATTATTCATAATCTAAAAAATCACTTATGCTGTCTTCAGGTTCAGTTTGTTTTAATGTCTCTTTATTTTTGCTTTTCTCATTACTTTCAAAGTTTATATTATAACGTTTAAACATTTTAACTACTCCATCCAAATATTTTTTTAATTGTTCTTCGTCTGGTTTTGTAGCTTTTGCAATTCCTTCAGTAGCTTTACCTAAAAACTTTTCAGCTTCGAATGGATTATTGTCTGAAATTTGTTTAAACATATTTACCATTTTATAATAATCTACGTTTTTAGCCACGATGGAGTCAGGATCGATATCTAACATAATAGGCGGTAATACAAATAATTCTTCTTTAGTTTTATCATCGATTACTTTTATCCCTCTATAATAGCTACCAGTAGCGTTATACATATTTTCTATGTAAGTTTTTATGTTTTCTTCATTTGGTTCAATATCGCCTTTTAATAATGGTAAAAAGTATTTAATAAAATCACTTTCTACCAGTGGTTCATCTTCATATTTTAGAACTTCGCTTACGATGTTGCTAGCTTCTTCTAAGTATTCTATAATGCTTCTTTCTTGCATTTCCTTTAGCTTTAATAAGGCATTTTGATTTTCTTCCATAATTTACTCCTTATAGTAATAATAATTTACTCAATAATTCATCTAGGTTAGAAATAATATTGTTTGCAATGTGTGCTGTTTGTGTTAATTTATAGACATTACCATTGTAAGTAGCTTCTATTTCAATGGTAATACTGTATTTCTTTTTCTTATTCTCATCTTCTTCTTTAATCTCTGTAGTCACATCTACTGTATCATAATACCGCTTGTAAAGTTCTGTTAAACTAGCATTTATATTACTTTTTAATTCTGTAAAATCATTACTCGATTGCATTAATATGTATTTAAGACTATGAATTTTACCATAATAAATTACAGTCTGCGAATAGTCTGATGTAAGAAAATATCCAAACAGTTTATATATCATTACACCTCTGTCTTCTGTAAAACCAGATAATGTTAGGGTGGGTAAGGTTGCCATGATAATTCCTTTAAAATAAATTTTCATCAAATCAGGAGGACTAATGAAAACTAGTATCAAATATCCAGTAATTTCATATTTATTGTTATCAGATTTACATTTGGGACATGATAAAAATAAAACAGAATACATAGTAAGAAATTTAGATTTGTTTTTTAAAAGAAATTTAGATACAATATTAAAAACAAGAATTATTTTTATAGCAGGAGATGTGTTTGATAGGCTATTATCAAACAGTAATAAAGATAGTATACTAGCATATAGCTGGTTATCCAGACTATTAGTATTTTGTAAAAATAATGATATTAAGTTAAGAATTTTAGAAGGTACACCTAGTCATGATAGAAAACAGGTAAAACAATTGACAGAAATTATAAAATCGTTAGGCATAGAAGATGAAGTAGATTATAGGTACTTTGATAAATTAGATATTGAGTTCATGAAAGATTTAGGTTTATCAGTTTTGTATATACCTGACGAATGGAAGGAAAATGCTGAGGATACGTTAAAAGATGTGAAGAAGATTTTAATTACACATGGTTTAGATAAAGTAGATATAATAATTATGCACGGTGCATTCAAGTATCAAATACCTAATATAGAATCACCAGCATTTCATAACCAAGAAGAGTATGTTAAATTGGTAAATTATACTGTTAACTGCGGTCACGTGCATAATCCTTCTGTATATGAGAAAATTCTAGTACCTGGTAGTTTTGATAGATTAAACCATTCTGACGAAAAAGATACAAAAGGTGGATTGATAGTAAATCTTTTTGAAAATGGTACTTTTGATTTTAAGGTATTAGAGAATAAAACAGCCATGATTTTTAAAACATTCGATTTGAGTAAAACAGATTGGAATAAAATAGAAAAAGAACTTAAAAAATTAAACAATAACGAATTAGCATTTGTAAGGTTTTTGACTACAGATGAAATAAAAATAAAAGATAATCTTTTTGAATTAAAACAACTCTATCCAAACTTAAGATTCACTGTTACAAAAAAGGATAAAGTAAAAAATGAAATTAACAATATGGAATTAACAACAGATATAAATATAGATATTGTAAAGCTAGATGAAGAGGCTATTAAGAATTATATTATGGAAAATATACCTAACGATATAGATGAGAAATTATTGTTAGAGGAATTAAATAATATACTCTAATATATTATTTAAAGGATGATATACGAAAAGGAGTCTAAGATGAAACCAAATCTACCTAGTGATAGAAAGAGCTATACTGGTATTAATTCAGCAACTGGTGTAATAATAGAAAAACTAATAGAAAAAGAATTATTAAATTCTTATCAAAGATACTTGATAAATGTTCATACATTAGTTAGAAACCTAATAGCTATGATGGATGGTAAGACCGGTGATAAAATAAGATATTTGAAATTAGATAATAACTTAATTGATTTTACCAAATATTTGGTAGAAGAAATGAAATTGATAATAGAAAACTTTAATAACAGCGATACAGAAATAGTGTTTTACATACCTAATTATAAACAGGTATCCAGTAAGTTAGGTAATAGGTTTAAAACCATTAATGATTTTAAGTCGTTGAAATACTATACATTAATTACACAAGAGGTAGTATCTAAAGCCATTTTGGAATATCAAGATTTACCTGTAATTAAAACGGGTTTTAAATTACCTAAGTTTGATGATGATTACAGTAAAACATTAATTACGACACATAATGGTATAGACTTATTAAATTATGTGTATAATACAAGAGTAGATTTAATAGAGTCTTTTACAGGTGAATTTAAGAAATATAACAAATGGTATACTAAGTATAAAAAGTTAGGAAAAAAAGATATGAGTATTTTACCATTTAACGAATTCATTTATTATATATTTGGAGATGATTATTTTGTTAAACCTATGAATATACCAATAAGAGAAAAGATATACGATATAGCACTTAAAAAACACTGGAATTATAGAACAAAAATAGAGAAAATTAAAAGAGACATTTTACATACCGACTTAGATTTTTATACAAAGTTAAAACGAGAAATACCGTATGTCTACCGTTCAATACGGTAGACTACAATGTTTTTTAACCATATATCATTCATGAGGAAAGAATATTCCTAATGTTTTCCGGAAAACATTAAATTAAATTAAGGAGTTAAAAATGTGGGACAAAGATAAAATCTTTGGAAAGGTAACATTATATAATCAGCACGGAGAAAAAGAGGTCAGACTAAGAATAGGCGGATGGAAAAATTTTTTAAGATTCTATGTATATATAAACAAAATCTCAGAGAGAGATAAATTTACAAAACCTGTTTTTAATTTACCTGTAAATAGAATAGGTGTTGAAGTACTTGTAAATGAATTATATATACTAAATGAACAACCCAATGATTATGTAAGATTTATAGAGGTATCTAGACCTATCTGGGATGAAAAAACTAAGAAGATGACAGATGAAAAGGCTTTAGCAGGTTATTTAGTTGTTGGTAGAAAAGAATTTGATGGTGAAGTAGTAAACTTTATAGGTGTTAAAACACCTGAAGGTAAAAGGTATTATTTTAAGTTATTACCTACACCATATTTAAGATTATTAGATAATAAAGGTAATCCTTTACCAGATAGCGAGGCTAGCAAGAGATGGACTATGGCGTATGCCAGTACATTTGATAAAGTACTTTCAATGTTTCCAGAAGTGTTGCCTGAACCAAATGAAAACGACAATGGAAAAACAACTACAAAATCTTATAAGAAAGAAGACAAAAAATCATCATCAACACCTAGTGAGTTAGAAGAGTTTGATTTTTAAGAATACTATAAAAGGAGTCCAATATGTTTAAATTGTCGGATTTATTAGCCAATACAAAGGTGTTAGTAGAACATAAAAATAAATCTATAGAATTCAGCATTGAGTCTATAATTAATAGGAGATTGAAAGATGGTTTAGATAAGGAGGGTACGTTTTATATTTTAAATCGTTATCTGGATTATAAAGGCAAAGAATTTAAAGATGAATTATTTAAAAGAGAAGAAGAGGCTAAAGAAGGAATGCTTTCTGTATTCACGACTAGATCACTAGATCCTCTGCCTGTTGAATACGTGCATCATATTTTGGATATGTTTGATTTGCAGGATGTCTATAATTTCATTAAACAAACAGGTATTGTAAGAGCACCTGAAATGTTAAAAGATGAATTTAACGATGAAATAATAGTCAATGATGAGGGATCTAGAGAACAAACTTATCTTAAAGAAGATTATTATCAACTGGTATCTCTCATCACTGTCTTAAAATCGACACTAGGTGTAGTAGGTGAATTTGCAGCTGTAAAAGAATCACAAATACCCCAACTATATAAAGAGTTTATATTGTTAAACTTTTATGTAGGGCATCCAATATTTAAATCGCCTCCATTTCAAAAGTTATTGGATTATATTACTAAATTAACAGATATTAGCTTCCTTAATGAAGAAGAATCCAGTATTAGGATTATAGAAAAGATAGTATCTAAAGACGATATGCCTTATTATGTGTTAGGTAGCGCGTTATTTCAGAGATTACTAGTTAGTAACGAGAGAGCAGATATCAATGAGAAAAACTTAGTAACTAAACTTTATAATTTTGTAAAGAATAAAATTAAACTAAAAGACATTACTAGTAGTAGTAATGTAAGAATTAAGAAACAAGCTTTTGGTGGTAGTAGTGAAGAAGATAATGAATCTACTATGGAAACATACAGGGTACCTACTGATATAACTGAAGGCTTTGCGGTAGAATTTAAATTCGTATATGAAAATTTAGATTATTTAATCAGAGATATGGGAATTAAAAATCCAGATAACGTATATAAAATAAGACAGGCTATAGAGCCATTAGCTAGCGAGTTAATACCAGTAGAAACAATTAAACTAATTGCTATTATTTTAAAGAGGATAATAGATCCTAGATCAGTAGATTATATTCCTATTGATTTATTATTAAATGGTCTAGCTGTGGCTATTGAATGGTGTCTTGAAAGAGGACATAAAGAATTGGCATTAATTATGGGTAGTTATAAGGTAAAAGACGATTTACATCAATTATCCATATCACTTAGAAATAAAGTATCCAAAGATTTGGAAGAAAGGTTAAACGAACTTTATCCATATCATAGAGGTATTAAATCTAAAAATGAAATTAAGTATGTTTCCTATATAAGAGAATTCATAGATACCGTAGCGATCGAATTAAATAAATACAACCTAATTACGACACTACCCGTGGAAGAAATGTTTGAGGATGTCACATCGAAACATGTTAGAATAAATGAAGATATTAAAAATCAGTTAGCTAGATTGCTAATTGACGTAGAGGAGTTTGCACAAGCATAAGTTTATATATTATTAAGATACAAAATAATGAAAAGGAGTCTAAAATGGAATTCAGTCCAAATCCAACCCAACAATTAGAACAACCAGTTAAAATAACAAAATTAATTTTATCAGAGGTACAAGGTTATAAAGACCAATTCATTAGGTCTTTTGAAGTAAACGCAGGACACGAACAAATTGAAAGATTAGAAAACGTAGTGGATAAATCAAGAAGTCTAGGTACTAAGAATATCAAACCCATTGATATTGCTAATTCTGTACCTGACATAATGTTGCCGTCTGCTGTCCCTGTTGGTAAAGTAGATATCCCGTATGGATGGGGAGAAAAAAGGTATAGATTTTTTATGGAAGTAATTGAACCAAACCCTACAGGGTATGGTGAGAATGTAGTAATTTTACAAGGGTATACTGAATATCCTGGGGTAATTCTAGATAAAGATCTGGTGGATGACAGAATGAGATTTTATGTAAACAGTCTGTATAAACTACACAGAGCTTTTGATCCAAATACCGGCACACTAATAGCTAGAGTGTTACTTCAGTTAAGCATACTACATCTTCCAAACGGAGGATTAGAAATAAACGATTTAACACATCAACATTATCCAGGAATGCTTCCTAATCAAAACCATGCAGTAGCTATCAGACCTGAAGATTTATTAGTAACAATAAATGCTCAGTATAGTATGGATATACCCAAAACAAATATCGTACCACAAGGTACATTAATTCAACCAGTAGATACAGACAAAACATTGAGTTTACCTGCTTATCATATATCCAAAACAATTACTGGTGTTTTGAATGCTAGAGAAATATCTGAACAAACTTATTCAGATGCAGATATTTTAGATAACAGCATCTCATTTGTGAGAAGCGATAACAGGTTTAAATCTAAATTTATGGGGATAATATCTACCATGTACGGAATGCGTGAAACAAACACATTCACATTTGCAGACTTGAAAAAGATTGATCCTAACGTAGATAGGATAAAAGAAATTTATGCTAGGGGACCAGGAGTAGTAACTAGTCAACAACCTATCATGGATAGTGAAGATTTATACCTCAGCAATATTGAGAATAGACTGGCTACTATGTTAGTGGAGTCATTGTCTTCATTGTTATCTGAAAATTTACTTTCTAGCATAACGTTGACATTTACTAACGAAACAGGACAATTTGATACTAGAGTTTTCGGTGCTGAGACTTTTGTAGATGGTATTATTACATCCGAATTTGCAGAAAAGGTAAGAATAAAATTTGAGAGCATGGTGGCTCCTGTCCTAACACAAGGTAATCAAATGTTAGTAAATGTAATTGTAAATGCTAATATTTTAGGAGATACCATTGTAGATATATCTGTAAATAATAATCCGAATGTAGTTTTCAGAATTCCTACATTTGCAGATTCTACATTTAGTCCATTGATTGCTGATAAAGCTACATTTGATAACGTAGCTGATCAGTATAGAAATCTAATCGACATAGTAACAATATAAAAGGAGTGTAAAATGGTTAAGAATCTAATAGATTTTTATAAAGACCTTTTAGAGGTCTTTGATATAAAAACTGATAACAATGGAAAACTATTCATAGAGAGTGATAAACGTGGTAAGTTAATGGTAGAGTTAGATGGTAAACCGTTAGTATTACCTACTACTGAAAATATAAGAGCTAGTGTAGAAATTGATAACAATGGGAAACCAGTTCAAGTTCTAGCATTATTTAATCCAGTAGATGAGTCTGCTATCAAAGGAGAAAATAAATCGTTATTAAGATTAAGAGAAATTATGGAAAGAAAGATAAATAATAGTTTTGCAGTTATGGGTGAAGTATTGTTTACTATTTTAGCAGATAAAAAAGATATTGAAGATCCAAATCTAATCACATTTATTCAGGAGCTTAATAAATATAAAGCACCTGGAATTAAGCATTTGGTAGATGAGTCTACTGTTAAAAATTGGGTAGACATTTATAAAGCTATTTTTGGTCTAGAAACTAATAAGCTGTATATACATACATTTCTAAAAAGAGGAGGTAAAATAGGAGATAAAAAATATACGAGAGTAGCTACTGTTACGTTTCCTGTGTATGAAGGATTAAACAATCTGAAAAAGAACGAGACATTCTATAATGTAAAAATCAGAAATAAAGATAAACATGCGTATATGGTGTTTCATCAGTACGTCTTTAATAAGACACATGAAGAAATTTTAAGTGGTATTCAACTAGGTACCGAAAATAAAAAATCTCCGGCTTTTATAATATTGTTAACAGCTTATGAGTTAATAAAGAATAATATTAACTCTATGATTGATATTATAAAAGCACAAGGTTATGATGTAGATTATTTGGAATCTGCTAAATTAAAAGATTTACCTATTGATATTAAAAGCTTAGAAGAATTTATAGAGCAAGTCTGGTATGAGGTAAAAGAAATACCTAGCGATAATGAACTAATGTTTAGCGCACAAACATCTACAACAGTAGAACCAACAATAACTAATGAAACACCACAGCAACAACAAACCATTAATAATACTCAACAGGTAGAAGAAGATGAAGATCCTATTAATAAAATTTTAAACAATATAGGGTCTCCTATGCCGAATCCTATGGGCGGAATTCTTCCTCAACAGCAAATGATGCCGCCTATGCAACAACAACCTATGATGCCAAATTATCAACAAACAATACAGCCTATGCAGCCTCAAATGGTGAATCCAGGTATAGGTTTACCACCTATGCAACAACAATTCACCCAGCAACAAACTAATCCACCACAAGGCATGAATCCAGGAATGAATATGGGATTTCAGTATCCATTTGGATACTGAATCCTATTTCTTTTTTTGTTTCATATAACCTAATATAGCATCTATTGTATCCGGAGAAATAATGTAAATTTTTCTATCACCTTTATAATCTAAAGGATTTGTTAAATTATTAATAATCATAGTAGGTACCCAGACATCCATAGGTATATTTAATTCATTACTTAGTAATCCAAAAAAATTACCGATATAACTATTACCTACTGCTTGTGATATTTCAGTAGGACTTATATTATTTTTAACAAATTCAGTATTTACTATTTTATCCCAGTCTTGAATCAATTTACTATCGATTTCAATAACAGGATTATTTAGTGTCCTTAATTTTTCTATGTCCATTTTCTTTCCTTTTTATTTTTTAACTTCCATCAAATGTCCAAACATCATCTCTCTGACGCGATCTAATTTATCATCGAGTGTATTAAAGTCTCTGGTCAATCTGGCTACTTCAGCTTTTAAGACTTTATATTCGTGAAAAACTTCACTGTGGGATTGAATGTATTCAATACTTTTATCTAATGTCAGAATTTGTGTTTTTATACCAGTTACAATTTTATCATTTTCAGAAATTAAATCACGTAGTGTATCATATTTACTAAATAAGAGTTTAGTTCTATTTTCCATTTCCAATTTATCATCGTTTATTTTAACTGTTAAATCATGTTCGATCTTTTCGTTTATTTTTGTAAAATTTTTTTCTACCTTTTCTAATTCTGTTTTGATATCGGATATGTTTTTATTTAATTCTTTTTCTACTTTTAGACTATGTTCTTTTATAGTAGTATTAATATAATGTTTTAAATTATCATTTTCTGTTTCTAAATCTTCTATTCTACCAGTTAATTCATTAATTTTACCTTTAATAGAATAAATAGCACCTAATCCCGCTACTGCGGAACCTATTAAAGAAATAAGAATTTCGGTATCTATTTCTATTCCATTTATATTCATGGCTCAATCCTTTCTCCCTTTTGAAAAAGAGATTACGAAATATTATATAATTTATCTAAATAATCAATGGAAATTCAATATTTTTTAGATAATATATTATTAATTAGGATAGATTAGAAATTAAGAAAAAAGGAGTCCAATATGTCCAAAAAAAGATTACAAGTGTCTAACGAAATTAAAAGCATGTTTGATAAGTTTAAAGAACATGATCCTGATTTAAAAATTGATAATAGGTTATTAGCTACTTCAGGATTAAATCCATTCATCATTTATAATAGTAGTCCTAGAGGTTTGATGATGTCTAGTCATGTAGCGCAAATATTAGTATTAGAAAAACCAGAAAAAAGAATTGTCTATACTGGTCTAGAAAATGAATTTGGTAAATATGCGATTACAAAAGAGTTTGAACACGATAGTGAAGTTATATCTATAGTACATAGATATAATAAAACCACATTAGGTAAAGAACCTACTGAGTATGTTGTAATTTATAAAGATTTAGAAACAGGTAAAATTGACTCTATGTCGATTCCATATTATAACAAGTTTCATCCATATTTTGGATTTAAGTATAATATTAATAAAGATTTGTTAGACAATCTTTTTGCAGGTGATGTTATACCAGCAGGTACAAAAGTAGCATGGCCTAATACTGTGTTAGAAGATGGTTACGGCATCGGTGTCAATATGAATATGGCGCTTATGTCTTTAGACGGCGTAGCTGAAGATGGTTTTATTATTAGTAAAAGTGCTTTAAAGAAGTTGATGTTTAGAATGTTTGAATCTAGAAGTATAACGTTTGGTGAAAATGCTTATCCGTTAAATATTTACGGAGATAATGAGCATTTTAAAGCTTTTCCTGAACTATATGAAGAAATTAATGAAACATCCGTAGTAGCTGCTAGTAGGAAATATAGGGACGATTTAGTACCAGGTTTAATGGGTATAGAAGATATGAAATCTTTTAATCCTATTTTTGACAATGTAGTTTATGTAAGCGGTGAAGGAGGTAAAGTCGTAGATATTAAAGTCTACAAAAATCCTAAGAAAAAGAAAACACTACCTAAAAATACTGATGAACAGTTAGAAAGATATGGAGAAGAGTTATTAAACTTTTATAAACAGATTGTATCTGTTTATAATAACTTAAATCAACAACATAAAAGTCTTACTGGTAATAGTTTGGTAGTGGGACATGAGTTTAATAGATTAGTGGTTGAAGCTATGAATATTTTAGGTAGTAGTAAAGAAAATGCTAGGATTAAAAAGACTTATCGTAAAGAAGATATGGATTTGTATAGAGTAGAATTTGTTATCGAATATTTAATGGAATCTACCATAGGTATGAAGCTAACCGACTATCACGGTGCTAAAGGTGTAATAGTACAAATCTGGGATGATGAGAATATGCCTGTGGATGAAGATGGTAACAGAGCTGATATTATTGCTGACCCAGCATCTACTGTTTCTAGATTAAATATAGGTAGACTCTATGAAAGATATTTTGGAGCAGCTAGTAGAAAAGCTAAGAAGATTATAAGACAAGATATTGCTGAATTTTTAAACAAAAAAGAAGATGAAATTACTGGAGATGATGTAGACAAACTGTCGTTAGAACAGATAGGTGTAATTTGGAATCATGATGTCTTAGAGTTTCTAAAACTAATTGATACACCACAGTATGAGATATTTAAAGAGGCTTATGAAAATAACGAGATTGAAGAAATCAAAGTTACGTTAAAGGATATTGTAGAAAATGAATTTTATATCCATTATAATAATGAAATGGAAAAAAGAGCATATGAAGTAGTATTGGATATTGAGAATAGTAAGTTCAAGCCACCGTATGGTCCTGTGAAATATAAAGAATATGGGAAAACATATGTAACACAAGATCCTGTAATGATTGCACCGCTATATATGATGTTGTTAAATAAAATCGCTGATGGCATGTTAAGTTGTGCATCTGCAAAATTAAATCATTTTGGATTACCTATTGGGGTATCTAAATCCGATAAATATAGATTGCCTTGGAGAAATTCACCTACTAGAACAATCGGTGAAACTGAATCTAGAATATTTGCTAGTTATGGTGGTAGAAAGTTACTAGCTGAGTTAAAAGATAGAGCAGCATCTGTAGAAACACACTCTAAGGTATATGAAAACATACTGAAAGCTGAAAAACCTACCAATATTGATGTCTTAATAGATAGAAATAAACATCCATATGGTGGAGACAGAGCATTAGTAAATCTAGAGACACTGTTTAATTCAGTAGGATTGGATTTAGAATTTGTAGAAGATAAGCACAGATATTACGAACCTATTGAAAAAGTAGATAATAAAATTGATTTAGATTCTGTGGAGCATATAGAAGACGACCACACAGATGACGAGTAAAAAAGGAGCCAAAATGAACCCGATCCCAGTAAGAAATCTATTCAATCTCAAACCTAGTGAAATAGTAAATCTAAAAACAGGATTTCCTATCCTGTTTGAAGATGGTGTGGTAATTGATGCTAAACCTAGAGAAATTATTGTCTTTAGATATTTTATGGATTTTGTTACAAAACTAAAAGAAGCTAAAAAAATGCCTATTATATCTGATATGTTTATTAGTAAACATTATGAAGAAGGTTATTTTAATAGCGGTACATATACAGGAATGTTTAGTGTGGTGTTTAAAACATTTACAGAGCATGTAGCTAAAAAGTATTCAGATGGTAGAATACTAATTAGAGAGTTGTTAAAAGAAATATATAAAGCCACAAATAAGATTACAAAAGATTTAGTACCTCATCTTGGAGAGTATGTAATTGGTGTAGAAGTACAAGACATTTTAGAGGTACAATTTCACAAAGAATTATTGGATTCAATAGTAGAGGTAACTAAACACCCAGATCAACACCATATTGAACAAACATACAATGTCTTGGATGATATTGTACGTAATAAATTAGATAATAAAAATATAATCAGATTGATTTATCTTAGTAAGATGGTAAATCTGGATCAGTTAAGACAATTGTTTGGTAGTAGAGGATTTCTTACAGAAATTAATTCTAGAATATTTGCTTTACCGATGACAAATAGTTTTACCTTAGGTGCTAAAAATATCTATGAATTAGCTATAGAATCTAGAGCAGGTGCTAAAGCTTTATTCTTGTCATCTCGAGCTATTCAGGATTCGGAATATATGGCAAGAGAATTACAGTTAGCTACTATGGTAGCTGAAAACTTAGTAATAGGGGATTGTGGTAGTAAAGAATATGTAGACTATTATGTAACTCCTAAAGAAGTAGATCCAGTTACTGGAAAACTTATTTATAAAGGAGATTTGAAAAATTTAATAGGTAAACGATTTTTAAATCCTAATACTGGTAAAGAAGAAGTAATCACAAAAGATCATACTTGGTTAGAAGGGCAAACAATTAAATTACGTTCAGCGGTGAATTGTAAGTTAAGAGATAAGAAACAAATTTGTAGTGCATGCTATGGTGAATTAGCATATTCGCTGTTCCCACATCAAAACGTAGGGCATGTAAATACTGTAAATATTACTAAGCCTATATCGCAATCTATTATATCCACTAAGCACTTAACAAAGTCAGCTAGTAGTGGTGCTGTAGAGATAGACAATAGTGCTAAAAAGTATTTTACTGTAAAAGATAAAAATAAATTGGTATTTTTAAGTAAGTATTTCGGTAGGAAAACAAAACATCTCAGAATTCATATACCGCAAGAACAAGCTTTTGGTCTAAAAGATGTACTACAGATAGGTAACATTCTTAAAATTAACCTTAATAAGGTATCCAGGTTATCAGATATTTTAATAGAAGAAACAGGTAATAAGGCACCTGTATTTGATCCTATCAATTTGAAATCTGGTAATAAGTTTGGATTCTTTACAACATACTTTTGGCAGTATGTGATTAAGCACGGATATGAAATAGATGAATTTGATAACTATGTAGTAGACTTAGAAAATTGGGATTATAAGAAACCAATTATCCAATATGAAAAAATGGAATTCGATTTTGCTACATTGTCTAAAGAATTTAAGAAACTAATTAAGACAAGGAAATATTATAAAGTAAATGGCGTTAAAAGAGCAGAATTTACACCAGATGTATTAGTCCAGAAATTGTTCGATTTAGTAAATAAGAAACTGGATATTAATATTGCATTATTAGAAGCTTTAGTGTATCCTTTTACTGCTTGGGATATTAATAATGAAAATTATGATCTGGGTAGAAATAGTCCAAATAACGACCTAGTAGGGTTGAAGTATGCAATTGATTATAGGTCAATAGGTGGTAGCTATGGCTGGAGTAAATTACAAGCCAAAATAGCTGATCCAGCGCTACATGAGAAAAATTTCAAACCAGATCATCCGCTAGATGTATTATTTAAACCTAATGAAGTTATTAAAATAGTAGGAGAGAAGTAATCTCCTACTATTTTTTCTACATTGATGTGAAATATCTTTAAAAAGGTGAAGATGATGAGTAGACTAGATAGAGATGGATTAAACGCGGACATACGTAAGCATAAGAGAAATTTATATTATTTATCTGGACTAACAGCAGTGATATCTGCTGGTATAATGACTGTGGTATCTACTAAGGTAAGTTGTGAATCTAATGTGTTGTTTCCATTATTAACAATTGCCTTTTTTATATTAACTCTTATTATTTTAGAGTTAAACAATAGAATACTGTTGACTAGATCTCTAGAAGCTTTACTGGATGGTTATGAATATGAGATGGGGGATGAAAAAGAACATTTTTTTAGAAAAATTTCTGCTTTTATCAGAATCCATTTTAAAGAGTTTAGCAAACATCTTAAAGATAAAAAATACTACGATATGCTAAATTTAGAAAGGGACGCTCATGGGTAGTAAAATACAATTATCTCCTACGGAGATATTAAATTATTTAAAATATGTAAGGAGTGAAGTTTCTAGAGTCTACAGAAAAACAATGATAAAGGTAACACTAGTTTTAACAATATTATTATTAACAGCAATATTAATACCTACTATTGAGAAAGCGATTGTTAACGCTACTGCATCGGAAGCAGCTATAGTAGTAGTATATATTTTTATACTGATTTTAGCAATTTTGTCTATACACTATTTTGCAAAAATATCTGATTATAAACAGATTATATATAGTGTAGATAGATATATTAAACGTACTAGTAATTCATATTTAAAAAATGAACCAGAAGAACTTAATTATATCTTTGGCAAATTTATAAAATCAATTTGTAGAACATTGAAAATAAATAGAGAGAAGATGATATCGTATCTTGTAAATCATGATTTACAAAAGGCGCTATAGGAGAGTAGAATCTCCTATAGTCTATTCATTATTTTCACCGCTCTATATATCAATGACAGTTTGATCCTAAGGAGGAAACAATGATAACTATTAATAAATTTAAACAATTTTTCACAATTACTTCCGATATGTTCGATAAACTAATTTTTGATTTATTTTTATTTAATAAGAATTTAAAGACTTTTAAAAGACCTAGTAAAAGAAGTAGAAATCAAAAAGTACAAGTAGATAAAGAATTTTTTGTAATAGATTATAGAAATAATGTAATAAGATATCCAATTACTGTACTGGGAGATATGCTAACTACGTTACAAACTCTTTATCCTAACGAAGAAATAAAGATAGATGATGTAAAACCTGTAATAGGTAAAAATATAGAAATAGAGACAACACATGGATTTGAATTAAGAGATTATCAGAAAACTTATAAAGAATCTATGTTAAAGAATTTTAAAGATAAGCATACTACAATTGTAAACCTAAGAACAGGAGGGGGTAAGTCTATTTTAGCATTAGAGATGTTAGCTGAAATAAAAAAGAGATTTCTAATACTGGTATTACCTATGTATATAGAAAAATGGATAGGGGATGTAACTAGTAACACTAATATAAAACCTGAAGAAATTTATGTAATAAGAGGTAGTGATAGCTTAAGAAAACTATTTGAATTACCTAAAGAAGAAAAAGATAAAATAAAGTGTTATATTGCATCTATGTCTACTATTAGTAAATATATAAGAGAATGGTTAAATGTGGACGAGATATTTAGTTTTTCTGTATCTCCAGATAAAATAGCAGAAGAATTAGATTTTTCAGTAGTATTGAACGATGAGTCTCATTTGGAATTTCATAATGTGTTTAGATTTATGTTATTTGCTAATGTAAATTTCTTATTAGGACTCACAGCTACTTTAGATACGAATGATTATAGATTAAAGAAAATGCATGCATTGTTATTTCCTGAAGAACATAGATTACAAAACTTAGTAGATAAACGCTATATAAATGTGATATCCATTAAATATCATTTTAGAAATCCTAAACGTATTAGATTCGATAGAGGATTTGGATATAATCAAGCTACATTTGAACAATCTATTATCAGAAACTCAGATATGTTAGAGAGGTATTTAAAAATGATTTTTGATATCTATTTAGCTGGTTATGCTAAATATAAAACAGACGTAGATAAGTTATTAATATTTGCAGGTACTATAGAAATGTGTACTTTAATCAGAGATTACTTTAAAGATAGAGTTAAGGATTTAAACATTATAAAATATAATAGCGGGGAAGACGAATATAGCAGCATTGAAACAGCTGATATAATCGTATCTACTATTAATAGTTTAGGCACAGCTGTAGATATTAAAAATCTGAGAGCAGTAATACAAACAGTAGCGATAGATAGTCCTGCAGCCAATAAACAATCTATAGGTAGATTAAGGGACTTGAAAGATAGAGATGTTTACTTTTACTATTTATGGTCTGGTGATATAAAATCCCATAGACGATATAATTACAATCGAATTAAATATTTTAAAGATATTGCTAAAGATGTAAAATTTGTAGTCTATAAGAACAATATTTAAAAGGGTTGAATAATGAAAAACGTATTAGAAATTATTGAAGAACTACGTAATACCAACAAAAGAAACGATAAGATTGAGATTTTAGAAAAATACAGGAATAACAAAGATTGGATTAAATTGTTAAAATATACATATGATACAAATAGACATTATCAATTTTCAAAAATTGATAATGTCTCAGAATGTTCTAAAATTGAATTGGAAGATTATCTAAATGCTATATTTAGTATTCTGGATCTTTTAAATAGTAGAGAGATTACTGGTAGTAGTGCTTATGAAACTTTGTCTTGTCTTAGATATAATTTACCAGATGAATATAAAAATTTGTTGGATTTAATACTTAGAAGGAATTTAGATATTGGTGTGTCTGTAAAAACTTTTAATAAGGTATATGATAACTTAATTCCTGAATTTCCTGTACAATTAGCTGTAAAGAAACCTTTAAAGAAAAAAGATTTTCCTGTTTATTTAGAAGAAAAACTAGATGGTGTTAGAATACTAGTAGAAATAGGTAATGAGGAAATAATAGGTGTCTATACTAGAAAAGGAAATGAAATCTTACTACCTAGTCTCAATAAGGCATTAAATTTATTTGTTAGATTTAATGCTAAATACAGAAACTATATATTAGATGGTGAATTAATAAGTAAGAAGTTTTCTCGTAAAAAATTATCAGGTTTTTTAAATAGCCAAATGCAAGATCCAAAACTTGACATAGACGATAGTCATTTAGTTTATTATGTATTTGATATAATAACCAAGGAGGAATGGGAAACTAGAAAATCTGTAATTTTATCAGAAAGAAAGAAAAGGTTAGATGCGTTATTCGATAGATACTATTCTGATACCATAATAAAGGTACCATATGAAAAAGTAGATTATACAAATAGAGAACGTATTGATGAAAAGTTCCATGAAGTCTTGCAAAATGGTAAAGAAGGTATAATGATTAAACCTGTTAATAGGGAATACGAGTTTAAACGTAGTGACGCTTTTAGAAAATTAAAAGCAGAAAACACAATTGATTTAAGGGTAGCGGGCGTTACTGAGGGCAGTGGTAAATATAAAAATATGATTGGTAGTTTACAATGTGAAACAGATGACGGTAAACTAAGAGTATCGGTTGGTAGTGGTTTAACAGACAAGGATCGTGATTTGCCTAAAGATTATTATATAGGAAGAATTGTAGAAGTAAAATATAACGAGTTTATTACTGATGATAACGGTAATTTATCGTTATTTTTACCAGTCTTTAATGGTATCAGATTTGATAAAGATGAAACGGATTTAATAAAAGGAGTCAAAAATGATTAAAATTAATAACTTAGAATTTACAATTAATAAAAAGGAACAAGTAGATGCTTTAAACAATGGGGAACTTTCTGTAATATATGATGGTGTTGATGAAACATGGAAACCTTACGTAGAGTTTACTGAAGAGTATCTTAATAAACTTGAAGAATTTAGATATTTACCAGATGAGCTAATAAAATACGAAGAACAGAATAAAGATAAAATAAAATACTTTAGACCTATAATTGAAGTATCTTGTAGGAATGGAACTATTAGATACATGTCTGCTATTCTTAAGGAGATTGAATTAATAGATAATCCGAGAATTAATCCTGAACTTAAGAAACCGTATCCTATTAATGATCCAAATTGGAAAGATACCGCCATAGTAAAAAATAGAGAAGAGAGAGTAATTAAACTAAACCTTGAATTAGGTAATCCTTCTATAGTGTCTTTAAAAGAAAAAAATAAAGATAGTAAGGTTATCTTTGAACTACATAATCAGTTTAAATACGGGATTCCTGCTTTACCAAAATATGTTTATAAATTTATAGAGAATAAGTCTCTATAAATTTCCAATTTTTTTCATTTATATATTACTAATACGAGAATAAAACAAATTAAAGGAGTCTATTATGAAATTTATATTAATGTTCGCACTTATCTCGCTTATAAGCGTTAGTTTAGGTGTACAATTTGGTGAAGTTGCTTGTGGGTTGAGCTGGATAATAGGTCTGTCAGTCCTATTTCTAGAAGAAAGATTAGAATTAAGTAAAGATAAAAGGGATCTATCATGTCAGCATTAATAAAAACAAATAATAGAAATGAAAAAGGTACATTATATATTGCGTTAGTTGAAGTTACCAGCAGAGGTGGTGGGTTATATGACGTAGTGCAATTTTTTAAAAGGACAGGGTCCGATAATGCTGCACTAAACTGGTTTGAAAAACTTGAGAGAGATGCTCGTAGAGGAAAGTGGAATATCCATAATACCGGTAAAATACCGGGAATATGGGATTTTATTACTAGAAATTACATCCTGATCTCAGCAGCGACTGCTGGGCAGGATACACTTGAGATTGGGTTTCACAAGAGAAATCCGACTGTTAAAGACTGGGTGGAATTTGACGAAAAAGGAGGTTGTACATACAAGAAGCAGGTATCGTGTACCAGCGAGATAGTGCCAGACATTCTAATAACTGGTGGATGGGATCCTGCATTAACCTGTAATCCAAAGGGGGGTGTCTGTAATCTCAGTTGGAATTGCGGTACAAGGAATAACCCGGAGGATTGCGAAACAAAAATCAGTTATAGAGATGTTCCGGTCATATTTCATATTCACCCGGAACCCGGAACGGTTTCTAGACAGTCATTTTACATCTGGAATTTACCACAAGGATGGGGATGGCTGGTAAAACCTGAATAAATTCTCTCTTCCCCTTTTTCTTTTTTGTCTGAAAAGTTAAAATTAAGGAGTGATGAATGGCTACAGTAGAAAAAGGTAGTATAGACTTATGTGATATGAATGTTACCTTTACAGCAAAAGATATAGTAGAATTACAACAAGTTATTGTTAATAACAATATTTATACCATTGAGGGCCTAGTAGAATATTTTAACAATAAATTTACTTGTAATAAGGTAATAGATTTTTTAAAACTTTTATACAGAGAAGGAATTAAATTAACACCTAAATTAGAATTTAAACCTATAACAGAAAAATGCCTAGTTACAAATGGTGAATTTAAATTAAAAAGACGACCTTTAGCAATGGACGATAGTTATTTTATTAATAACCTCGTAGTGGTCAGACTATTTAACGAGGATGGTGAATTAACCAATATGTACGAATTCTACGATGACGTAGATGTAGATTTAAATAATTTAAAATGTAAACTATCTAAGGATACAGTGAATGGAATAGCTAGTGTGTCCTACTTCACATTTTCATAATCTTTTTCTATTTTGATATGATGTATTTAATACATTTATAAATGGGTTATTACCTATTAGAATATTAGAAGGAGATTGTCATGCCACAAATCATGTTTAAAAAAGATCTAGATCAAGACGCTAGTATACTTGATTTATATAATACTAAAGTAGATTTAACTGCATTCAATGCAGCCATTAATGATATTAATACAAATATTACAAATTTACAAAGTAAGCATGAAAGCGATATTAATGACTTACAAACATATATAGATGATCAAGTACAGAGTCTTAAAGATAATGAGATTAAATCACTTCAAGATGCAATAACATTATTAAATGCTGACAGTAATACTGAAGGTTCTGTAGATTACAAAATTAAAACTGCTTTGGATGCATTAATTAATGGTGCTGGAGAAGCATACGATACGCTTAAAGAAATAGTAGATTATATTAACAGTGAAGCGAGTGATTTCCAAGGTCTAATTGATAACCTAAATGCAAAAATCGACGCAATAGTAGGTAATGCATCTGATGATTATAATACATTAGAAAAAATTGAACAGAGAATTAAAGAGGTAAAAGACCAAGTTGCAGATATGCAAGGCGATACTAGTAATTCTTTAGCAGACGTACAAGCATCTATTCCACAATATAATTTTGAAAAAGACTTAGCTGTAGCTGAAGGTAATAAAATTACACTAGCTAAAGTACCAGCAAGTGGAATTGTATTTAACAGCGAAGCAAAAGTATACATTACTGATAATGATGGAAATATGATTATTACAGGTATCTTTACATGTGTAAAAGATCCAGATGACGACAGTGGTAAAGTATTTAAAATCGAATGTCCAGTTGAAATTAGCTCTGATAGTAAAGCAATGGTATCATACTTCTGGAGAGAAGCAGATCAAGCTTAATCTAATTATTAATACTAGAGTCCTTAAGGACTCTAGTATCTATTTATTTTTATCTTTATATTATTAAATAGAAAACCATATGAAGGAGTGAAAAATGAATGTAATTAATAAATTAAGAAATGCTACTGAATTTCTATATCAATTAGAAGCTTTATTAAGAAAGGGCTATAAAAGAGATGCTATTGAAATGTCTAGGGAATATTGCAGTAGTGAACATATAGATTGTAGACAATGCGACGTAGTGTTAAAAGATGTATTTCAAGACGAAAAAGATATTAGTGGATTTGAGGTAGACTATATTATTGGAGGTTGTTGTTATCATGTTTTACAATATTTAGCTGCTTGCGAAAAAAATTATTTAGATCAAATATTAGGATATAGTTGGTATCATAATTTTAGAGTAGTTGATAAACTATTCGATTATGAAGAACTAAAAAATATGAAGCCATTTGGTCCTGGTGTCTTATTTAATACTAAATTTGGTCATAGTTTTATTATCTCTGTAGAGAAAAGAAATAAGTTGTTAAAAGAAATGAATGGATGGGTAGATTTAAATTATCTAAATGGTATATCTATTTCTATAGAATTAGTAAATGGTAATATTAATGACATATCGACAAGGTTAACATATCCAATTATGACTGATGAAGTTGTTGCTTGTAATGCGAGTGTATTTGGTTTTGCTGAAATTCTTTTGTCAAAAGCTAAACATAGTCCTAACATTTTAACTAAAGGAGCAGTAGAACATGTTCTAAATGAATACATTAGTGAACTAATGTGGACTGGTTTAGGTACAAAAGTAATGAAAGGATTAAACGATGAGGATTGACGTAAGATTAACCAAAAGAAAGACCGAGTTATTAGAGCATACGTATTACGAGGTTGATATACGTATAAAAACGTTGTTTTACTGGAAAAAATTAGATGGTCCGAAAGAAACAATTCAACATTTATTAAAAAGGAATTATTCTAAAGAAGTAAATGCAAAATCTTTGTTGTACAATACTAACGTTATGTCTAAGCTAATACATGAGATAGACAATGAAAATGAAATTGTACTAACAAATGAAGACATCCTTTATAGAGGTAGTTGGGTATTATATTCTAGAAAGAAAGGAAATTGTTATAGAGGGGAAGAATGTCTAACTGATAATATAAATGATTTTTCCGAAGAACAACTAGAAATGATAGCCACTAAACTGTTTAGAAAATTCATAGCCTGTACTCTTGGTAATATACCTGTATGGCGGACAATTAGAGATAAAAACAATTATGAAAACGGTTATATTAAACACATGATATGTGAGTAAGATTATGAAAGGAATAATTATGTTAGAGGTGATAAAGAAAGGTCTAGTTTTAGACAAAGAAGGTAATTTAATTTCACCATACGTTAAATTAAACAAAAAGGAAAAAATACAAATGATTTGGTTTATGACAGTATATTTTCCTATGCACCAGCATATAAACGTATGGGCTAAATGGATAAATATCTTTAATAAAGGAGTAAATAATGAAAAAGATTACATGCGAACTTTTACTGGAAGTTATAGAAGAATTAAATAAAGAAGTGGAAAAAGTAAATGTATTGGACAAAGAGCGTAGAATTGAAGCATTGGAAAAATTCCGTGGAGTAGTAACTAACATAGCTTTAGTCGTAAAACATAATAAAGGAGCAAATAATGGACAAAATCAGACAAAAACTAATAGAAGAATTAATCAGTCTACAACAAGAATATAGAGCAGAAACGGATCCTAAAAAGAAAGAAAAAATATGGAGAGAAATAAGAACGGTACAGACTTTGGGAATTAATTCTCTCTACGGAGCTTATAGTAATTCTGAGTCCAAATTGTTTAGTAATAAAACATTAGATAGGAGATGATTATCTCCTATTAGTTTTTCTTTTTTGCCCTCTTTTGAACATTTCATGAATATTTAAAGCTATAAGGTAATAAGGAGATAATATGTTAGTTTTATTCACAACGCCACCTGTTCTAAGTCCAGGTTGGACACATGATGCTACAGATTGGCAAGTAGCAGAGGATGAGGATTTTCAGAATATAGTTTTAGAATCTCTAGGTGATACAGAAAATAAATTAGTTAAAATATTTGACGATAAAGATCTGGATATAAATAAGGTTTATTATGCTAGGTCTAGAATTGTATTTAATAAAGGTTTAGCAGAATGGTCTAATGTTGAAGTAATAAAATTAAAAGATAGAAATACAATTAATGTTACAACAGATATACCTACATTAGTAGGTCTACCTGAAGTAAACATAAACTTTAATCCTAATAATGTACCTAGTACATTTTTTACTATCAATACTAGTAATTTTACATGTACTAGTAATGCTAAACATATGTCCACTAGTTATATAATTGAAGATAGTGATGGTAGAGTAGTGTTTTCTGATTTAAATAACAGTACCAATTTAACCAGTTTATTTGTATCAAACATAGTATTAAAAGAAGGCGAAGTCTATACTGTAAAAGTGACTCATGAATCTAGTAGTAACGATGTTTCACCTATAGGTATGTTTACATTTACAGTACCTAAAATAAACGAAATAGAGGTACTGTCTGATACTACTAATGTAGACGTTAGCAATGATGATTACATATTAAAATTAAAACCGATAGATGATGTAAAGAGTATTAATGTTAAATTATATTCAGTAGCAGAAAATCAAGTTGATGAATTAACAAATAAGGATAGTGATGTCTTTACTATTACTTTAGAGAGAGATTTGTTTAAAGATATTACTAGGTTTTATATTATTTCTGTAACCTATACAATGGATAATGACCGTATTATTGGTCCTAAATACATACCGTTAACTACTTATCAAACTTTAGAACAAGAAACTAATTAGGATTAAAAAAATGATTAAACTAGATGTATCAGAATTAAAAAGAGATCCTGAATATTTTAAACCTATCTTAAAACAAACTGGAGAAACAGTAATTACTAAAAAAGATTTAGTGGTATTGTTTCCTCAGAAGTTTGTGGATAAGGGATTATCGGAATTAGGAACTACATGTTATGTGATGGGTATAATGGCTCTTGTAGACTTAGAAGCTAAACGCTATACTGTAATTAAAGTACCTGGGAGAATTCAAATGCAACCTGCTGAAATAGATACCGCGGTTATAAACGATACCGAATATGTGCTTTTAGAATTTATGGAAGATACCGATATAATATCTAATAATAACATAGTAAAAGAAGCAGGTTATATGTTTGATATTTTTGATTTATTATTAATTAAATCGAAAATACCTTGGTATCTTAATTATAAAGACGTAGTGGAAGTATTTGATAAGATTAATAAATATACAGGTAGTAAGGCAGCAGATAATAGAGCAGTTATTGAGCTTTTAACATCCATAGTAGCCAGAATAAAAAAGAATAAAAAAATACAATATCGTAATTATGTAAATGAAATAGGTAAAGAAAACGAAAAAGAATTAGAATGGGTAGGGTTAGAAAATATTTTTTATAGTTTTAATTCTACCGTATCCAAGATAGCTGGTAGTTATATGGAGTTAGGATTGGTATCAGCTATTATTAATCCAGAAAAAGAAATTTCGGATTTAGAACACGTCTTAAGGGAATAATATGGGTGAAAAAATAAAAATAGATCCTTTATTAATTATTATATTTATTTCAGTATTTATAGTAATGATAGCAGTTTATCGGTATATTTAAATAGACAGTAGTATAAACTACTGTCTATAGAGTAATTTCTCTGAGAGTATTTTTCTAAGGAGTAAATATGAATAAAATGGTATTAGCTAGTAAAAAAGAAAAAAAGAATTTTAAAAATACAGTAATAAAAGATGAAAACGGATATTATAAAGTAACTTTTGGAGCATTTAATACGTTTAATAAATCAGGAATTTATTATAATGTGCCTGATATAAATGCTATTTTAGGACCAGGTAGTTTAGTAGCCAAAAGAATAAACGAAGGTATTTTAATAGCTGAAAAGGATCACCCTGATGTAGAGGGGTTTATTAGAAATGACGATATAAATGGACTTACAAAACGTACTATTAGATTAGACCCGGATAATAAATGCGCACATATTAAGAAAATAGAAATAGAGAATACGGGTAGAGTAGAACCAGGATTTAAAAATCCTATTTATAAAATATATGGTTGGGTAAAACCAGAAGGACCTAAAAAAGCAGTATTGGAAGAAGCATTAGAAAATCCTGATGAGAATGTCTATTTTTCTGTAAGGTCATTGGTAAAACAAAAAACAGTAGGAAATTTAGTAATTAGAGATGTATTGTTAGTATCTACGTGGGACTATGTATATGACGGCGGTGTGCATATGGCAAACCAATGGAATGCAGCTGGATTAGAATCCACAATGGATGTAGTCCTATCTGATAATGATTTAAAAAATATAATTGTAGGTTATGAAGGCGGTTGTAAAGATGGTAAGTGCGTGATAGAGACTCTAGAGAGTGTATTAGCAAAAGATAAAGATGTAGTAGATATAATTATGAATTGGTAATAGGAGTATTTACTCCTATTACTGATGTTTAAAAAATTTCATTTATATATTACTAAGATAGAAAACAAAACAAATAAAAGGAGTTTATTATGTTAGTTTACGATACAATACCAGATTTAAATTCAGATTGGACAGGACAAAGACATAACTCTGTTCATCATGCCGTATTAAAACTAGAAGAAATCATTTTTGATATAAGTGTATGTAAGGATGTGAAAGAGTTGTTTTTACATATAGAACTTAAAACAGGTGACTTGGTTAAATATGTGAAATCTTATGCATTAAATTCTTATAAGGTTTCATCAAGAAGCGGAAATTGTGTTTTTACGAATTTGGATCTACATGAATGGTTAGATAATGTAAAGACTATTAATGATGATCTTAACAGGTTTGAAACTGATACACCTTATGGCAAATATATGGAAAGATTAGTAAAGTCTAACCATACTATACTTATACCAGCTGCGAACTATAAACTTCTATTCGATAGGAGTACTTCGGCTACTGTTGAAACAATAAAGACCTTTTTAAAAGAATTTCCAGGCATTAAAACTACTTTTATCTCCTATGATAAAGAATTTCCTTCTGAAATCCTTTCAAAATCAGACGACGAGATCTACAAGTTTTTTCTGATAAGGGAAAGGGAACATCTTAAAGAGGATTTATATAAAGACTTAAATCAACTTTATAAAGAACTAAAGAAAGTAAATGAAGAAATTAAAACTGATGAAAGTTGTAAAAGTTTAAATGTTCGTTTACTGACAAAAGCTAGAGAAGTAAAAGATGTTAAATTTAAATATCCGTATCTAAAAAGTTTTGGAGAATATTTAAAATTTGTAAAAAATAAAAAACACACTTTAAAGTGTGAACCTGAAAAGATCGAAAATTATTTAAAGAGGTATAAAAGATTATTAGAGTTAAAAGAAGACAGAGGCTATGCTTTAGATTATCTTGTTTGCAAAAGAGTTGAGATGCTTTATCGTGGACTACCTAGAGGATTACTTTTAGATACCAAATCTAGAAGTTTATTAAGAGAAAGGTCGCGTATTAGAAATCGTATAGCTGAAATTAAAGAAATGATTTCAGCCATTAACGTAGAAATAGAAAACATGAATTCCGAGAACAATTAATTCTCGGAATCTTCTTTTACGATTTGCATATTTATTTTTTTTTAAAATCCAAAATCTTCATCTACGTTTTCATTTACACAATTTGTAATACAATTACCATCTTCATCTTTTCTATCTTCAGGAATAGGTGCTCCTTTAGGAAATTCTAACATCGTATATAGTTTCTCTTCATCTATTACAGTAGGTATTCTATGTTTACCTCTTTGTACTGTTAAATAAGGTTTTCTATTCTTATAAGCTTTAGCTAAAAAAATTTCTAAATCTACCTCTTGATCTAATTGTCCGCTATGCGCGTAATAACCCTTACCAGGTAAATGTTTTACAAATTCAATAGCAGGTATACCATTTCTAATTAATCTCTTGGCTTCAGTAGACAACTGATGTGGTGTCACAAATAGAATATTTCTTCTACTCATTTCGTTTCTCATTCTTTTATATAAGTCTTTATATTCCACACCTGCTGGACCGTTTTTCGTACATCCTTCCGTAGAAATTTGACTTAAGTAATCTGCAAATACTGCATGTATTTCAAATCCTTTTTTACCATATTCATCAATAATTTTTACAATTTTTTTATAAGTAGTCTGTGACGGATCCATTCTGATTACTTTAATATTATACTTAATATCCTCTTTTAGATATTTCCTTAAATAGTCCACCATTTCTTGTTTATCTATATTAGCTTTTTCCGGATTAATTGCTATACCTTCGTTTAAATATTTTAAATATGCATAAAAAAATAACATTACCACGGATAATTCTTCTTCAAAACTAAAAAACAGCATCAATGGTTTTTTATTTTTATCATTCATAACAGGATCGTTTAATCTGGCTAATTGTAAAAATAAAGATTTTACAAATCCTGATTTATAGTTATGAGGTAAAGCTGAAATCATAACAAACTCGCCTCTACGTAAACCTCCTTGTAACATCTCATTAATGCATTTCCAACCAGTTTTTAATACTGTACTAGTATTTAACAGATTGCTACTGGATTCTACTGCTTTAACTATATCATCTTCACTATCAAAATCTACTTCATTAATTATAGCCTCATCTTTTATATCTACAAATTCAATCACATCTTGTAATTCATTTATTACTTCATTAGCTAGTTTATAAATATTCACATTCTTTCTATTTAATCTTTTTTCAGCTACTGAAATAATATTTTTTAATTTTAAAAAGTTTATAAAATTACCTATTTCTTTTTTTCTATTATAAATAGCTTTTGCATCTACTTCTTCTGTTAAATCTTTTAAAACTAAAGTTGATAAAGCAGGTCTATCTATTAAAATACTACCTAAACTACTAGCTAGTGAGTTTATATCATTTATACCATTTTCTATAATATCGTTTAAAACATTTAAAAGACTATTAAGTAATTCCGCTTCACCATTAAAATGTTTATCTTTTTGTTTTAAAACATGATCCCTGATAATTATAGCTAATTCTATAGATTCTATAGCACCATGCTTATATTCTGATGCTAATAATAGTATCGTTTTAACTAGAGCTTCTATTGCATTCATTAAGGATTCCTTTCATTTGTTTTTTCTTGAAATTTCAAGGTATCCAATCTTGATAAAAAAGGAATGAAAAATGTATAAGAGTAAGTTTAACGGTATTAATAAGAAAAGTGTTCCTATTGGAGTAGTGACAGAAGATCTTTTAAATAATGAGAGTTTTATAAAACACTTAAAAGGTTATTATGAATCTGAGTTAAGAAAAAACGTAGAAGAAAGAGAATACCATCTTACGATGGTTAAAGAATCTGTAGACCGTTACAATTTAGGTATGTTCCTATTGTTAAATAGAAAAATATTCAATTCGGGATTAAGAAATCTAGTAATAGCTAATTTATCTGGCTATTATACATTACTAGATGGTTTAATTACTATTGATGATATAAAAATAGATGAAAAAACTACTGATGGTATGAATAATACTGTAAAGTTTGAAATAGTAGAAAAAGATGGTTACATGTTTATCGTAATTAAAAATACTAATGTTATAGAAAATTTACTAACTAATGAAAAACTATTTGAGATGTTCATACTGGATGTGAGTAACGAGTTAATTAAGAAAAATGATGAAAATGTAGCATATAAGCTACTATTAATGAGAAACATTAAACGTTTAATGTTTAAAGAATAACAGTATAGAATTATATATACTGTAAATGATATGATATAAATTTAGAATTGAAGGAGAAACAATGAGTCTTGTACAAAACTTATTCGAAAAGATTAAAACAGAACTAAGCGTAAACGGTGCTGATAAAAAACAATCTGCAGCAATGACTGTAGTAGGATTTGAATCAGCAGATGAATTCACAAAACAAGCAGCTAGAGACGCAGCAGCTAGTATTGAAAATGCAGTAGTAGCAGCTTTTGAATCTGCTAAGATGGAAGACGGTGTAGATATTAAAGATCACGTATTAGATGCAGTTAAAAAGGTAGCAGTACTAGCAACTGATCCTGTTACAGTAATTAAAAATCTTTCTAAAAATAGAAGAAATCCTGAAATTACAGCAGGTAGTGAAGCAGTTACTATTGATTCTACAATCTTTGATGCAGATGATGCAATTGGTGTTGGGTATGAAGCATTTGATGGTCAAAACGTAACACCTAGTATTCATTTCTCAGTATTATACAATGCTATGGTGATGCAACAAGATGATGTAGTAGAACTATTCTTCCCAATTATACCTATCGATCCAAAATCAAGTGGTGCTACTGTATCAATGGTAATCGATAGCGTAATGAGAGAAGTTACTAGAACAGTTGATGGTAATGTAAATAAACCTAAATTCGATAAAACACCATTAGTTAAAATCGTAAATGATCCAGATAAAATTGACGTAGATAAAAACAGATTAGTACCAGTACTAAGAGACCAAAATAAAACTAAATTTGTAGATACACTTTCTGAAACAGTAAATTACAATGGTGAGACCGTAACAACAGCACCTCTTAAAGTAAATGAAGAAGTAAACCTATTGTCAATTTCACAAACTGATAGCATGTTAGCTAGAGGTGTAATGGATGAAACTGATGCATTGGATGCAAATGTTAGAATTCTTGGACTATACGCTAGTCTAACAGGTAAAGATAGTGAAGGTAATGAAGTAACTGAGCAATTCAGATTTGATTTATCACAATTACCAGCTCACTTCACATATAGTACTAGAGACCATAACAAAGACATTATTCTTGGACTAGACACTGATAGTCTTGCTATGGTATTTGGAGAAACTAAAACAGCTCAAGGTGCAGATAGTGTGGTATTAGGTAATCTACCAGAAGGTTATACAGCTAAACTTAGACTAGTATTGAATGGTGCGGGTAATACTCAATACGGTGACGTAGCTGTATATGTAAACAAATTAGAACTTGTTAGTGTATATGATGCAGCTGGAAGAGAACTTCCTAAAACATCTGATGTTTATAGCGATGTTAAAGCAGTGTTTGATACAATTAAACCACTTGGTTATGATGTAGAAGCATATTTAACGAATACAAACGCTAGAATGAGAGGATTGATTGTAACTTCTGACAGATATACAGAAGTATTCACAGTACCTTATAGAACTGGTATTACTATTCAAACACCAGTAGTTATTAATGGTGACGACGGTGACCTACAATATTTGAATTCACAAATCAATGCTGGTAGAGCTAAAATGAATATGGCTGGATTTAAAGTATTAACAGGAGTAATCGATTATCTAAGATCAACAGACAGAATTGATCCACAAATGACTGGTCTAAGTACTAAACTAGTAAACAAATTCTTTGTAGAAGAAACACTAGACCTTACTAAACTAGTAGATTCTCTAAACAGTAATACTAGAGAAGAAGATGTAAGAAAAGCGTTAACATTAAAAATTAAAAATGCAGCAATCAGAGCTTATCTAGAATCAAATTACGGAATAGCTCTAAGTACATTAAGACCTGATTTAAAACCAACAATCATCATTGGTACTGATCCTATTATAGGTGCATTCCTACTAGGAAACGGTGGTATCGAAAATGATGCACAGTTTAATTATGAAATTAGAACATCTGTAAACCCAATGATGAGAGGTAAAATCGTATTCTCATTTGGTGTATTCGATGGTAACAGAAATAAAGAACCTAATGCACTAAACTTTGGTCAGTGTTTCTGGTCTCCTGAAATTGTAATTAACGTACTTAAAACAGTTAATGGATCAACTAGAAGCGAACTTACTACAATGCCAAGATTTAGACATGTAGCTAACCTACCAATCGTAGGAGTATTTAACGTTACTAATGTTGAGTCTGTATTGGGTAAACTAGCAGTAAATACAAAAACAGTTTAATACTACTTAGAGTCCAAATGGACTCTAAGTAAAATATTTTTTCCTTAGAATACTTTGAAACATTACAATAATATAAGGAGATATAATGGGTAGAAGAACAACTAGAACTAGAAAAACTAAAGTAGAAGAACAGGAAATTAAACAAGAAGAGGTAAAAGCAGAAGAAACAGTTGAACAACCTAAAGAAGAACAACCTGCACCTGTAGAAGAGGAAACTAAAAAAGAGCAACCTAAACAAAATAAACCAAAAAATAAAAAAATAGATATCGAATCTTTGGATACAAATAATCCTCAATATGTAGAAGCCGTTCTAACAGAGAGTAAAAGTCTAGATGATTTACTAGATAAACTTAGAAAATCACCGCTAACTAAATTAATAGCTGGTAGATTAAAAGCGTATATAGACGCGATGGGTACAAGCAAAGTATTAAATCCGAAAGATGGTGCAGCTAAAAACTATGAAATGTATAATTTAATTATCAGTATAGCTAAGAATCCAGACTATAATAAATTCCAATTACAATTTAAAGTATTGAATAAAGCATTCCTTTTAGGTAGAAAAGGTGTGTTTAGTCCTATTAATCTAAGTAGATACGATTTTGAATGGAGATGGGGATTAAAATCTAAATCTCAATATGAAAAATTGGTAGAATTAATTACTACATTAGCTAATCCAGGTAATAGAAAACAAATTGGTAAAACAATTAGTTTAGAAAGTGCGCTATCTGATTTACCAGAAGCAGCCAGAGAAAACATTACTAGATTCTATACAACAAATAGTTAATACATACTAGGGATAAACCCTAGTATGTATTTTATTTTTTTTCTAATTTTTTATAATAATATATTATTTAGTTAGTGAAGATGAAAGGAGATGACATGGTGGTAGATGATAAGATAATATCAGAAACATTTAATACTGAAGTAGAACAAAGAATCTTTCCAAAACCAACAATTCCACTACATACTGATGTAAATCCATTAGTAACGAAGATGGAAAGATTCGGCATAAATTATGGTAAACCACACCATCGAATGTATGTATATACAAATGTAGACGATAGAAGATTTTATTTTCTTAGAGATGGTATGCTTTTACCAGTAGAATATAATTATGATTTAAACAATCTTATACCCAAGAAAAAAGATATGAGTAATGAAGGAATATTTGTAATCAGATACTATACCATTTATGAAAAATCTATACAGTTAATTTTAAAGATTTTGGATTACCACAAGAATGTAAGTAAATTACTGAGACCTGAAGTAAAGAAGTACGTAATTGAAGAATTAGAAAATATACTAAAGAATTTTAACGAACAAAGTTATGAAATTAGTATTAGATTAATCGATTTTATACCATTGGAATTATTAACATCTACTACATTAGTGGAATATACAGAAACAAACATGATATTTAGCGATAGCGTAGAAAATTTCGAGTTAATATCTAATCAATCTACTAAATTATTCGATACAGTAGTGGAAGTAGATACTGGAAATAAACTACTTTTGGAGATAGAATTTAATAGTAGAGCAAGTGAGGATAGGAGATATCTGAAAATATTAGGAGACGTGATGGAAATTCGTCCTAATGTTTCAGATGTTAAACATCCTCAAGTACGTGTAGCATATTATAGAGATGGATACAAAATAAGAGAACGTTTAATTCTCAATACAGATGATCCATTTAAAGAGTTATACGAAAATAAAAGTGATGTGAATAATGACGATTTGATTAGTCAAGTAGTAGATAGAGTAAAGCTCTCTACTGAAGTAGTAGCTGAAAGAATTAAACATGTTAGAGAATTAAGAGAGTATTTGATAAAAGAGAATTTACAATTATATAAGTTAATGGAACAATTAGTAAAAAATGAAACAGCAATAAATGCGTTAGAACGTAGTAGCTTAAAAGACTTTACAGAATCTCTTAAGCTACTAAAAGGTATACTATAATTTTTGTAAAATTCATTATATATTGTAGACCATAAAAGGAGTAAAAATGAATTTAAATAAACGCGTATTCAAACACACTGAGAGTAAATCAAAATTTAATCCCCAAGTCGTAAGCGGTATGGGTAAACTTTATTTAGATAAAGTACCTGAATATTTAGATAGTATTATTAGGACTGGTGTAGCTAACCTAATACCAGAAATACCATTCAGTTACAATGGATGGAGATACCTATCTCCAGAAGAGGACTTTCATGACCAATTCAAATCTAGTAGTAGTAAAAATAGTATTGACGTAGCTAAAAACACACTGTATAAAATTGAATTCAGTTTTGAATTCAATGGACAAGAATTAAAAAGAGTATTACTACTACCATATGTAGAAAAAGGTAGCATAATGTATCTATCTGATGCTATATATTCAGTAGTCCCTGTGCTAACAGAATATGTCGTATATCCTACAAATAAAGAAGTCTTTGTAAGGCTATTGAAAGATAAATTAATATTTAAAAGAATGGAAAGAAATATTTTAATAGACGGAGTAAAAACACCTGTGCCAGTAATTCATAGTAGAGCTTATAAATTCACACAAGGAGTAAACGATAAGGTACCTATGGCGTTATATCTATTTGTTAGAAACGGTTTTTATGGTGTGTTTGAAAAGTATTTTAATACTAAACCAATTATAAAAGGACCAGACGACATGGTCACTGATAAAGAAAGAGAAAAATATACAGTGTTTGAGTCTACTGGTGTAAAACCTAGAATTCTACACGATCCAAATTATAGACCACATGGTATCAAAATTTTAGTAGAAAAAGATAAAGTAAATCCATTTATGGAATCAGTAATAGGTGGATTAATTTATAGCTTTGATTTAATAAATGTATTTTCTAGACATTTACCAGATATATTAACAGGTAAGTCTAGAATGGATGAAAATACATTTTGGAGAGTATTACTGGGTAAAGTAATATTTAGAAACAAGTATACCCAAGATAAAATATTAAATGCTATGCAGGAATATATAAGTGTAATTAATACTTATATAGATCCTATTATTGATGCTAAACTAAAAGAATCCGGAATTGTAATAGAAGACTTTTATGACTTGGTAGCTTATATTATTAAGAATTATAACGAACTAGTAATTAATTCAGAAAGGAGGAGCTCTAATTTAGAATTTAGATATATAGATGTGATATATTATCTAATGTTTGAAATCATTGCAGGTATAAATAAAATCTTTTATGGAATAAATAAGGAATATACCAAAAAGGGTGATAAATTAAGTTTAAGAGATATTGAGAACTTGTTTAACAAACATTTGACTAGTAGGAAAATATTTAGTTTAATCAAAGGAGCTACTAACTTGGCATTAATGCCTATTGATTATTCTGGAGATAACTATTATCCTAAAATTACTGCTATCCTAGAAGATCAAAATCGTGGTTCTGGTGTGAAAAGAGATAAGAAAGCTAGTTTCCCTCACTTTGCTAGGAACTTACATGCTGAAGATCTATATCTAGGTAACATCCTGTATATTGTTAAAAAGTCACCATCGCCTAGATTCAGAATTAATCCATTTTTAGAGGTAGATATAAATACCGGTAAAATAAAAATGGATGACGATATGAAACGTAGGTTAAACAAAATGGAGCACTTACTGGAAGGTAAATTTGAAAACGATGAAATACTAGAGAAAGAACGTATCGAAGAAATTAACATATAGGTAGAGGAAAATTCCTCTACCTATTATTCATGTTTTAAACTAAACATTTTTACAGGTGTAAATTGTAAATCTATGAAGTATTCCATAGATCTTTTCATATCTTTAAATATGTCTTCAATATTTTTATTTTTTTCTATTTTCTCCAAAAATGCAGGTATATATAGTCTAGTGCTTGGCATGTTAAAATTAAAAAACTCATTAGTAGCAATTCTATATTTTAACCAGTTTAATCCATCATACATAATAATACTGTAGAATTCTTTAAAATCTGTTAAACTTACATTATAAGGATTAAAGTATGTATCTTTGATATTGAAATCTATATTACCCATAGTGAATCTAATAGATTTTTTAATATCATCTATTTCTTTTTTTGTTAGTCTATAAGGATATGTATTTATTACTATATTAGCTACTTTAACACCCTCTTTAATTTGTGGATTCAATTCTACATAACATACTTCAGAAAATAAAACATCAGTAATATGTGTACGTATTGCGGTCTTTAATAAACTGTTATCTCTATATTTATAGAATGTTTTAAATACTATTTCAGGTATTGGAGGAAAACTATCTCTTAATCTATTAAAATATTGTTTATTTAATAACACTTCACCTGCTATTTTAGGACTCATTTCTGTTAGAAGAGAAAACCGTGTATCTAAGAGACTATCCAAATCTATATAAATGCTATTTTTAATCTTATCCATTTGTTATCCTTTTAATAATAGTCTCTCAGATCGGGTTGAATATTACGAATTTCTTCTGGAATACTCTCTTTAATATTTTTTTCTAGTCCTTCCATTTGTTTATTTAACTTATCTATTTTTACTAATACCATATCAGCAATAGTATCAGCCTCACGAATTGGTAAATTTAAATACTCTTTTAAAGATAATCCAGTATGTTTATAAATATCTAATTCTAAATAATTTAATATTTCATGCTCTATACCTGACATCAAATACGGATCTTCTTCTCTTTTATATTCTATAGTAGTTAATGCAGGAAAATCATTATTTAAATCAAATTGATTACTGGTATCATAAATTAATTTCTTTACTACGTCTGCTTCAGGATAGTTTAAAATTAAGTCTTTATTATTAGCTATAGATTTAATATGTTTAAAAACAAATTTTAAAATACTAAATTCATCGTTCTCGGATATCAGCGGAGCTACAATTAAGGTTTGGAATTTATTTAATATATGATCTTCCAAACCATAAGCTTCTTCTATATATGAGGCTAGCTCTCTCCCAATTCCCTCAAAATTTTCTCGTACTGATATCCGAGATGGGTAAAAAAATAGTCAAATACGTTTAACGGAATGAATGCTTTAAAGTTACTTTTATCATCGCTATCAGCTTTTTGAGATTCTTGACATATAGGACATACATAATCAGGTATACCTACTATACTTACTAAACTATTGTTAATATAATCCACAATTTTATTTCTAATTTTTCTTCTAATATCTACGTTGTTACTTAATAGTTCCAATTCTTCATTTATATCTACGATGTCTTCTGCTACCTTACCATCTATTACAATTGATTTTACGTAATGATTATAAATACCTAAGTATAGATTATTTAATACCATTATTTCTGCTTCTTTTATATCATTTATTACAGTTTTGTTTTTAATCATGTCTGTAGATAATTCAGTTAACTGTGTAATAAAATATTCACCTGCCTCTAAATATCTATTAATACTAGGTGATTCAATATTTAAAGTCACCGCTACGTCACCTATTGTAAAGTTCAATGGTGTAGATTGATTAGCTTCTAATTCTTCTTGGTATTTTCTAATTTCATCCACATTAACAGATTTACTAGTCTTTCTACTCATTATTGATTTATGATATTCGGTTAGTTTACTCATATCCACCCAAAGTAATTTAGCAGGGTCAATATTTATTTCAGATTTATAATTACACTTAGGTGCATTATTTTCTATTATTACTGTATTTTTACATTGTAAAATATAGTTTACACCTTTTGGATACATAGATTTAATTAAACCTAATACTAAAGGATATAAGTCTTGTAATTTAATATAATCAAAAATATCTTCACCCTCTGGTAAAGCTAAACTAGTATCTAATATAAATTGTTTAATCTTTTCTAAAAGTATCTTAGTAAACACTACTGAATGATTGCTGAAAATTAAATTATTTGTTTCCCTACCGACTCTACCAAATTCTTCAGATAAGGATAACATTAAGTTTACTTTATCTTGTTTAGTCATTGGTTTTATAGTTATCCAGAATCCACTATGCCATAATGGTATATGAGATAAGCTACCAATACCTAAGGCTTCTGCTAATCTGAGTTTAGCTAATGATCTATTACCTGATTTTTTAATACCTACTGTTTTCATTATCAGTAGCTTATCGTTTATTTTGGGTTCGAGTTCTAAATCATTGATATTATCTCTCACACCTACATTTTCTTTATTTGTTTTATCTATACTATCTAGCACCAATTCTAATGTAATTTTATCATCGGTAGTAAGTTCTTTTAATGCTGTTGTGTTTTTACTAATTTCTTCTATAAACTCTTTTATTGTTTTATAATTATTAGATGGTACTGTAATTCTTACTTCTTTTTTTAGTAATTTTTCAGTATCCAGTTCTTTAAAATCATTTACAATATCTTTAATTGTCTTTTCCACCTTCTGCTCCTTTTTGTTTTTCGAGTTCAGCCTGTAGTTCTGTTAGCAATGCTGCAACACTAGTATGTCCTACTACCTGTAATTGGTTAGCTAATCCTGCATAAGCTATAGTAGCATTCATATACAGTTCCATTTGTTTATCATCTTCTGGATTCACATCACCTGTAAAAAATACTGGTTGATCAGGCGCACCCTTAGAATGGCTAGCTTTTACAGTTACATATTGCTCTGTTAAATCGTTTAATGTTAAAACAATACCCTGTAAAGTTTTACTTAGGTTAGGATTATTTTCTATTTGTTCTTTAAATCTATTAGAAATCTCCATCATTTTCATATTTAAATCTGCTAAGGTTTTTCTAATATTCTCACTAGTCTCTGCTAAATCTTCCCATTTAACTACTTTATCCTCTACTTTATAATTTGTTTTTTTATTTCTTTTTTTCTTACTCATAATTACTCCTTGTTTATGTTTTGTAATTTATTGTCGCTTGACATCATATGATACAGCAGTAGCTATAAAAAAGATGATTATTAAAGGAGATAAAATGGTAGATATTTCAGTAATAAGAAATTTTTTGTTAGAAACAGGTAATTCCTCAGTAGCAGATAATGTAACATTAATTCTTAATATGTTAGATAATGCTGGTATAAAAGATTATATAGAAGATTTAGAAAAATGGACAGATGTAGATGAAACAAATATAGACCCAATAAATAAATATGATGCTATCATAAACATAGCTAAAAAATATGGAATAAAGTTAATTAGACGTAGAGGAGTAGTGATAGATGAAGACAGAATAAACGAGATATCGACACAATTCATAGTCGCTATTTTATTAGCTTTAGATGGTCTACAAAACTTAGATATTCAGTCAGCACTATATATTACTGGGATTTTAACAGATGAGAATACAAATAATGATTTAGATAAACTCTATTTAATTTTATTTTACCTAAATCCTAGTTTAGATAGTAATAGTTTTTCTACATATGTCAAAGATGTGAGTCCTGTCCTATTTGATAAATTAGAACATGTTTGTGAAAACATAATAAATAGCGAAGATATAATACCAGATGATATAGATAATAACTTAACTGATATATCGATTAAATTAGTGGATGAATTTATTAAATTAGGATTTAAATCAGTACCGGATATTTTATTAACAATTATAAATTATCCTACTATAGTTTTAGCAATAAGAAATAACTATCAAAATGAACAATCTAAAATATTGAAGAAAATTAACTTTTTACTAACAGAATTGAAAGATGAAGATAATATTTTCGATACCCCTATATATTCTAATATTTTGTATAGTATAGTAGATCTTTTTATTATAGGTTATATAGGAGATAATACCTTAAAAGATGATAGAGATGAATTATTAACGCTAATATCTGACCATAAATATTCTAAGGAAATTACTGATTTAGTAAACAAAATTTACGATGATTTTATAAATAGTGAATTCTTGAAAACTTTAGATAAAATAATTAAATTAGTAAATGAGTCTGAGGAGTTAGACAATGAGCAAAACTGAATATTTGTGGTATGCCTTAGAAAATGAATTTCCTAATGATTTTACATGGATTACAGATATGTTTAGTATCTTAGCTGATGAAAACCATAATGACGAATATGTAAAAATAGACAATAATAAAATATATGCAAAGCAAGATGATAATCTAATAGAAATCGGGGAATTTGGCAAACCTATCTTTACTACTAAAGAGAAAATCACTATAGATAAAAATATGTTAAACTTAGTAGATAAACCTACTGAAACTACTGTAGGTAGACTAATTATGAATTACTTAATTATATATCAAAATTTTGGACATAAAATTCCATACTTAAATAAGCAATTCGGTTTTGAAGAAATAGAATCTAATTACATAGAAAAAATGTTAGTAGATAACGATAAACCTGATAAAGGCATTACCGTATCAGAGTATAAAAACTATATGGATACTATGTTATACATAATGAATTTTAATAAAGTAATTTCAGTATCCATTACCGAGAAAACATCACTACCTCCTAAAGGTATTGAAGAATATAAGAAACAGGTAATTAAAGAGTTAGAAGAAAAATATGGTCCTAATGCTTTAGAAGATAAAGCAGTAGCTGCTCTATTCGAAGAGAAGATGATGGAGTATGATGAGAAATGGTTAAAAGGAGACCCTGCTGAAGGTAAATTTGTAGTAGGTAAGATTAAAGGTGCCAGAAAGAAAATGTTTATAGACTATGGTGTAGGTATGGATTTTAAACCTACTAATAAAGCAAAAGTAATTACACAGAGTCTATTAGATGGTTATCCTAAAGATCCAGAAAAATTAGCAGTATTATTTAACGACAGTAGATTAGGGTCTTATAGTAGGGGCGCTGAAACACAAAAAGGTGGTGTAGCAGCTAAGGTGTCATTAAGAGCTACTAATGATATTAAAGTATTAAATAAAGATTGTAAAACTAAAATGTTTTTATTCATGCCTATTACAAAAAATAATTATAAAAAATTTATAAACAGATACATGTTTAACGATAAAATGGAGAATGTTTTATTAACAGAGGATTTACTTAAAAGTTTAATAGGCGATGTTATAAAATTAAGATCACCATTGTACTGTAATGAAGATCATCATTATTGTGTATATTGTATGGGTAAAGGTTATGAAGATAAGGAAAATGCAATTAGTTTAGCAGTATCTGGATTATCTGGTAAAATATTAAACGAAAGTATGAAACGTATGCACGCAACGCTAACCGAAGTAGTGAAATTTAACATTCATGATGAGTTGTCCTAAGACAACTCATCATTACTATTTTCATTACACTACTCCTATGAATGAATATAATTTAGAAAGGAAATAAAATGGAAGACTTTGGTTTTGAGATGTTTGAAGAAGAAACACCTAAAAAAGAAGAACCTTTTCAAAAAGATTATGAAGAGAATACCAAACCTAAAAAACAATTTAACAATTATAACAAACAAAATTATAATAAGAAAAAATCTAAAAAAAGAAGAAACGCTATAGACCTGTTTAAGGAGACACCTGAACCAACACCTATAGATTTTGAAAATATTAAAACAGATAAAATAGTGACAATTGTGTTTGCTAGTAAAAACTTAACATTAGATAATGATGAAAAGACAAAAATAAAAAATTTACTAGATATGTTAAAAGAATCAGGTTTCAAATTGAGACTATTATGTAATACCGTAAATCCAATTTTAGACTTATTGAAAGATTACGGTTATGAAAATATATTTATTATAAAACCTTGGGATAATTATTGTAAAACAGGTAGTTATAAATCATATTTGCCTACCGAATTAAATATTAAAGCAGCTGCTTACTATTTTGATAAATTTGATAAATTACCTACAGGTATTAAGTATTTAAATAGTGCGTTGATTGAGGTAATGTTTGGTCCTAATAATAATCAAGCTCTAGAATATATAATTACATATGATCCTAACTACGATGGAAAACAAATTAATTTTGATTTAAGCAAGGATACCGCTTTTTGGTATTGGTTTCCTAAAAAGAAATTTAAAGATTTTGGATTTAGTATATTTAATGTTTATAACGAAAATGATTACAATAACCTGATTAAGATGTTAAAATAAAAGGTAAAGGAATGAAAGAGGTGTTGGATGGTAGTTTTTACAGTATAGATGGTAATACAGTAAAAATAGTAAACAAGATAGTAGAATTACTAAAAGAATTAGATAAACATACTACAGTGGAAATAATAGAAAATGGATTAATACAGATTGATGGTATAAACGACTTTACATGGAGTCTAATAAATAGAATAAATGAATTATCTGCTATATTCCCAATGTTAGAATCAATTCTAACAGTTTTGGAATTATCTGGTAATGTAGATGATTTGGAATATACTTTTAGACTAGTAAATAAATTTTCATTAATTAGAAAATTAATATTAAATACGTAGAGGATATGTCCTCTACGTATTTATGATTTAAAACCTAACATGTTATTTAAGATAAATAGACTAGGAACATTTAATGTGCCATCTGGATTTACTGTAATAAAGTCACTAAACTTTTTTAGATTTTCGTACAAATGGCTATTTCTGTTTATTACAAAATTATGAAATACCCCATGTTTAGTAAATTGTTTGTTAATCTTAAAAGAACTTTCTTTAAGTTTATCTAATAAATCAATTCTTTCAAATCCTCTTAACAACTTAATATTTAAAGTAATAGAAATTAAATTATCTTTATGGAACTTATAAATTAGTTTATAATTTAACTTCAAATCTTTAATTTTGTTTTCTATTACATAAAATTTACAAATTTTGTTTTTAAAACATTTCTTCATTTCCATATACAATAATTTAGTATTTAATTTTCTATTATTTCTTTCAGTCATTGTTTTACGTAGTCTATTCACATTACTGTTTACAGTATTAATATCCACAATAGTAATTCCACCAGTAAACGGTGGATTATCGCTAAACATTTGTTGTATTGTGTTTCTAATTTTAATAAGATCTTCAATTCTCATAGTCTTCCTCCTTTATTAGTTTTTCTAGTTTATATAAGTCTGGAAAATTTAACATAGTAGTACACCATTCTACTGCATTTGTAGGACCATATAATAAATTAATGTTTTGTTTTTTAAACGTAGACTTATCTATACCCTCTATAGATAAGATTTCTCTATGTGTTGTATCTTTAGATACATTAGCTGCTTTTGTACAGCTAGGATAAGACGATACTGCGTCAGCGTCATATACTCCTAATCTGATATTAGTTTTGATTTTAAAATCTTCATCAGTGACTCTTAGACCGTTTTCCATAATTCTATAACCTGGCATTGTTACTATCCATTCATCTAACCCTAATAATTTATCAGGGTCTAAATTACCAGGTCTTACTCCTAATACTCTTCCATATTCTAAATAGAAAAACATAAAACCATCTACTAATTTTCTAGGACCACTATTAAATACATCAAAATGTGAAATATCTGATAAAATAGGTACAGCTAATTCCAAATCTTTTGTTTTTTTATCTAGTTCTAACATAGACATGGCGTCCCAAATATTATAGACTACATATTCTAAAGGTTTATTATTTACCATATATATGTGCCATTCTACACCTTCCAAACCTATATCTGAATCAAATTTTAATTTTTTAGCTACCTTTTCATGTTTTAATATATTGTCTAGACTATATCCACCAGGTACATTCTTACCACCTACTCTTACATATCTATGTGCTGACATAGCATCTATTATGTAAAAGTTTGATGTAGTTTTAACTGTATGCCATTGTTCTTCTGGGTTAATAGGAATTGTTTTACCAGATTCTGTTACCTTTTGTTTTTTACCTTGTTTATATTTAAAGTATTTATATTTTTCAGGTATTTTATCAAAATGAAAAATATCAGCTGGATTTACATTTTTTTCTTCTAACTTTTCAACTATAGTAGGGATATCGTAATCCATATTCCAAATAGCTAAAAAGTCTATATTTGCATAATTGGCTGCTTTAAATATTTCTTTTAATAATGTTACCTCATCATCAAACACTTTTATTATTAACTCAGGATTACCTAGACTATGTTCAGGTATATGCTTATCGTATAAGTCTTTGATTCTTTTTTCAGGATTTTGTATGCTACCTAAAAAAGATTTTAATATATATGTATGTATCTCTTTAGGAGTAGCAAATGTAGCAATAATAATTTCATTTGTTAATACATTTACCTCAATATCGAATGTACCTACTCGATATGGCGTACTGAATGCACCATACTTTTTAAAATATTGATATTTTAAAAATGTACGACTATCTACATCTATACCATAAAGATAAGGAGAATCTTTTAATCGATATAAGTCTGTAATACCTATATAATTATCTCCTAATCTAGGTGCAATATTTTTACCTAGATCTGATTCTGTGGATAAAAACATATCTACCTTTTTAATATCTTCGGATTCCTTTTTTTCGGTATGGTTTCTATAAATTTCTTTAGTAACCCAAAATGGTCTTTTATAATCCTTTATTATTCTAATATTATCTAGTATTTCACCATTTGGTTTATGTACTAATTCTTTTACAATATGAATATCTTCACCTACTTCTTTTTTAGATAGATGAGTAATGAAACGTGGTTCTAATTTGTCTTCAGGATCTGGTTTATAATTTATATATGTCATAATGTTTTCTCCTTAATATTTGTTTCTCATAAAACCATCACCGCCAGATTTCTTGATTAAATATAATAAAGGTATAAAAGGATGTGAAAATGGCAGGATTTACACTTTTTATCACGCCTGTAGTAACAGCAAATGATCTGTCACACTTTGCTACTAGCTGGCAAATATCAAAGGATCCTTTGTTTAATGATGTATTGGTGGATAAAGAAAAAGATAAAGACAACTTATTGAGTTTAAAGGTGGATTTACCTTTAACTAAAGATGACGTTTACTACAGTAGACATAAATTACATTTTAAAGATAATGATGGTAATGAAAAAGAAACAAACTGGAGTAGACCATCTACAATTACTAAAAATAGTGATGGTTTTAGTTTTAACAATACAATAATTACGACTCCCAGAGTATTTACAGAAATCAGTAATCAAAATTGTCCATTAGGAGGTTTTAATATCTATGCTGGTAAATTTAATTTATTTATGGGTGTGGGTAAGCATGAATCCACGGATTGGATAATTGAAGACAGTGAAGGTAATATAATCTGGGAGAGACTAAATGATAAAAATAACTTAACTAAAATTAGAATACCTGCCAATATTTTAAACGCAGGTAGGCTATATGTGGTAAAGGTAAGATTTAATTCCGATACCAATAGTAGTAGTAATTATGGGAAATTACTATTAATTACTGATCCTAAATTAACAAAAGAAAATACTGATATAGATATTAATTATGTTAAGAAAATAGAAGAAAGTAATGTGTATTTAGCAGAAAGATTAAAATGTCTAGAAAATATTGAAAAAACAGCTAATGATTTATTAACTAAGTTAGTAGCATGCACTATTGATAGCACATTATAAGATTGAATTGATAATTTCTAATTATAAATAAAGGAGAATAATATGGCTTTACCATGGGAAATAATATCTGAAAATGTATTAAACATATCCAAAGTATTAAACGATTTAATGGATACCGTAGATGAGAAAGATGTAGAGTGGGTTCAAAAGGATGAAAACGGAAATATTAGTACAGTAAATATACCCAATTTAAGCAAAATAGCTAAATTATTAGGTAGAAAATATATAGGCGCTGATGACAACGAACCTACTAGTAAAATAGATGGTAGTGAATTAGAACCAGGTGATTTGTATTTTGATACTAATAAAAACCAAATGATGGTATATAACGGTAGTGAGTGGAAGTCTGTAGCATTTGCTTCTACCTTACTTAAAGCAGAATTTACAGGAGACGGCGCTACTACTGAATTTACAGTAAACGGTGGATACAATCCTAATATGGGTATGGTATTTTTAAATGGTGTAAACGTGAATAATGTTGTGGATATCAGTAGCGGTAGCGTAATTAAATTTAAAGAACCACCTGCAGAAGGTGATATTATAGAAGCATACTTTTATAATAGTTTCAAAGTAGCTGATACATATACTAAAATAGAAATGAATAATATTTTAAAAAAATATAAAAAAGAAATATTAGTTTCCACAGACATGGAAGATAATTTTGAAGCAGAAGCATATAATAAATATTATGTAAATACTAGTGAAAAGGAAATAACTGTTACATTACCAAGTAATCCTTTAAGAGGTGAAGAAATTATGATATTTGACCCATATGGTAATTTTGAAACTAATAATTGTATAATTGATGGCAATGGAAATAACATAATGGGAGAGTCTATGTTTTATTTAAACATGAATAACAAACTTTATACAATAGAATTTAATGGTATAGAGTGGAGAGTTAGATAAAAACAATAAGGAGTGAGAATGAATAATTTTAAAGACATGTATATAAAACAAATGTTAACTAATAATAGTTTAAATATTCCAGTGTACACAGATGATCCTATTAGTATGGAAAATATTAAAATAAATACTTCAGTACCTAGTATATATGTAGATAATGAAAACGGCGACGATAATAATGATGGATTCACGCCCGACACAGCAGTACGTACATACGAAATGGGATTATGGAGAGCTTCCGTTTTTAATACATCTGCTTTATATTTAAAATACGGTCAAGTTTATGATTTCAATAATCTGTTTCCTAATGGACAACATCATATTTTTATTTCCAATAAACATGTATATATAAATGCGTACGGTGATAATAGTTTAGATAAACCTATTATTAATTATTACAGACATATTTATACGTCCGATTCTCATAAGTATTACACTGTTACCAATAGCATATATACGTATAATACCAGTATAACATATGAAAATATTAATTTTTATTTACAACCGAGAGACGATACTAATATTTCTAATTCATCAGGTGTATTTGTGATTAAACCAATGAATTCACTTATAATGTTTCAATTCTGCGAAATAAAATCTCCGGATAGTTGGTTAACTATAGTTAGTCCTAGAGACCATGGTTTCGGATCAGCCATAATAGACAGGTCTACTATTGATGGTGATGTAGCAGTTATTGATGTGAATATGTCTACAGGTAGTTTAGCGAATTACCTTAGTACATTAAAAAATGGTGCAAAGTGGGCTATAAATTATTTAAAAGATAGCAATGGGGTACCTAGAAGCTTAGTATCTAACGTTATGCTATAAAAATAAGGAGAAAATATGATTATTAAATATTTAAAAGTAGATAGTGATATTCTAGTAAACACCCAGATAAAAACAACAAACAATCCTGAATTACCGGGGATATATATCACTGACGATTTGGATACGTTTAAACAATATGCCGTTGATACTATAAACTGGGTTATAGGACAAGAAGTATTAAACGCATTAAATAAAGAATTTACGAAACTTTCTACGGCTAATAGTAAAGCAATTGCGTTATTGGCTAAACTAATAAATACATTAAACCCTGATACTACAGTATTATCAGAAACAGAAAAAGACATATTTGATCAGTTGTTAAGACTAGCAGACAACGGGTATTCAGATAGCAGATTATTAAAGAATACGTTAGAGATAGTATCTAAAAATATTGCTAAATACATACCATTAATTGCTGAAGTTAATAAGGCAAGTACTATTAATGACGTTATAGTAGTATTAGCTAAAATATGATAAGGAGTAGTCATGAGTAAAGCATTTCAAAATTCACAGATGCCTAATATAATCCAGTCTTTTACTGGATTTAAGAATAGAGTTATAAATGGAGACTTTAGTGTATGGCAAAGAGGTACTACTGGTAGTAATACCACAAACGGTAGATATACAGCTGATAGGTTTGCAGTGTATAGTGATGCAACAGATATTACATTTGATTGGAGTAGAGTTACAGGAGATACGGAGATATTAGACGCAGGGTTCGTTAACGGGTTAAAAGTAAAACAAACAGGGGGTACTGGAATTTTAAGTTTAGAACAATTTATAGAAAATATTACACAATTTAAAGTAGGAGAACCTATAACTATAAGCTTCTGGGCTAAAACAGATGATACCCCTTATACTGCATATATTGCTATACAAGGTAGAAAGGGCGGGTATGAAGATGATATGACAGAAGAAATTACAGGTAGTGTAAATATTACAAACAATTTGCAAAGATTTAGTACGACTTTAAATGTGCCCGATTGGAAAACATTAGGGATAGATTATAATAATTTAGAAAATACAAATTTAGCAATAAAAATAGAAATACCTAATATGGCTGGTAATTTAATTGTTACCGGAGTGCAAGTAGAAAAAGGTAGTAAAGTTACTGAATTTGAACATATACCTTTTGATATTCAACTATATAGATGTAGAAGGTACTTTTTTAACACCATGTATCCGCATTTTCGATATGACTGGTTAGATGGCGCGATGACCACGAATGCTATAACTACGGTAGACTTTACAGAAAGAAATTACTATCTAAAAAACAAGATGCGTTCTGCGCCATCAATAACAGTATATGCATTTGAAACAGGAACAATAGGAAAATATAGAGATAGAACTGATGGTACTGATGCAGGTAACCCAGCAATAGGACCAGAATCTCACACTGGTGAAAAAATATATTTTTACGATGATAAAGGCGGATTAATAAACGAACATCTGTATAGTTGGCATTTCACAGCAGACGCAGAACTATAAGGAGTGAGAAATGAAAATTAAAGAATTGAGAAATATGGAGACAGATGAATTAACAGGATATAGTGTTGGTGGTCTGTTTGTTCCTTTGGATCCGAATAATAGACATTACCAGGAAGTACAAAAATGGATAGCTGAAGGGAATCAACCAGAACCAGCATACATTGCTGAAGAAAGATTAAATTATATTAAGAACAAACTTTACAAAAATCTAAAGAAAAATACAATATCTAAATTAGAAATACTAGTCATGCATTCAGTAACGATAGATAAAAAAATTAACGCAAATAATAACGCGTTAATAGATATATATGGTTTATTAGAGATTTTAGAAAACGATACCGATACCATAGATTTTAGATTAGCTGATAATACTTTCATAACTGTAACAAAAGCAGACCTAATAAATATCAAAAAGGAAATCGTAGAAGCAAGACAAAAGATACGCCAAAACAAATGGAAAATCGAAAAAGAGATCAACAACTTAAAAGATCCGGATGTAGTAAGAAAAGTAAAAATAGATCTTACCAATGGTGAACTGTATATACCAGAAGAATCAGATGACGCGTAATTATGATTATGAGTGACCACGAATATTTTATTCGTGGTCACTCATTTCTTATTCTTTGATTACACGACTATTCGTTTAAGGAGATAAGAATGAAACATTTAAAAAATATACTCAGGATACTAGGAGTATTTATTATCCAGGTATTTTTTATAATCATTGGACCTATCGTGGTAGGTTTAGCATTACTATTCAATCGTATTGAACCTTTTGATCCTATCAGTAAGGCATCTAGACCTAACCATAGATTCAAAGATAAATGGATAAATGCTATTTGGGGCAATGACGATGATGGAATAGACGGCGACATATATTACCTTCTAGTGCATGTCAATGGTAAACGTAATTTTTGGACTAGATTCAATTGGACAGTTTTAAGAAATCCTGTTCATAATCTAGGTCTTAAACTAGGATTCAATGGTATAGCTGTAAGACATATAGGATTCAGAAAAGGATTTAAAAAATCTGAATGCGTTACTAAAATATATAATAATGATTATAATAATTGTTTGGATTCCAAACCAAATAGAACAGGTTTCGAGTATACTGAAGTCTATAAAAAGAATGGAAAGATGTACCCTATGTATCGTTTAAGATGGAAATATCCATTTATTAAATATGGAATAAAATGTAATATAGGATGGAAGAACTTTAACGTAAGTGAATTACCTAAACATTACAAATATACATTTACTATATTAGTGAATCCATTTAAGACTTTTAAATCAGAAAACTAAAACATATAAACTAAGTTTTATATATCCATATAATCCATAATAAACAAAAAATATAGTTATTGAAAAATCAGAAGAAGATAAAACATTTTTTTATAAATTAGTAGGCACATAATTAACCATTTACTATATTTTTCTCATCTTTTTTTGAATAACTTACTGACGGGAGTACGAAATGCTAAAGAGTGTAATATATAAAATTCCTAACATTACATTAAATACTACAGATAGCGATATTATAAATGGTAATTTTAAAGTAAAAATAATAGGACTAGAGTATAATACTGTAAATTGGAACTTATCATCTACTGATTGGACAATTGTGAATGCTGAAGATGAGATAGTTTTTCAATCATTAAGCGATACTACTAATAAAACAGAAATTCAAATAGATAAAACTTTGTTTACAACTACTATGGAATATACTGTATTAGTAAAATTACATTTTACTAATAAAAACGATAACACAACTTATGATTTTATATTAAACCAGTATCCCTATGTAGCTGATGAAACAGTAGCTAAGAAATTCGATATAGGGTTAAAAAATAATTATGTCAAAGATTTAATAAACAAGAATAAAAGTCTTGAACTTGCCGCGTCAAAAATCCTAGAGCAACATGTAGCTGCAATATTGTATTTCAATGCTAAAGAATATGATTAATAACTTAAAATCTATGTATAGTAAAAACAGTATGGATTTTCCATACTGTTTTTTTTTCTTGTAATTGTGTGATTATTTTATATATTAAGGAGCGATAGATGCAAAAAAAAGAAATAAAGATAGCATTTTACAAATCAAACGGTCCGCGTTCAACATGGATTGATAGACTAATAGCATGGTGGACCAGAGGACCTTATAGTCATGTAGAATTAATAATAGAAAAAGACGGAGAAATATTGCAATGTAGTTCATCTCCTAGAGATGGTAAAGTAAGATGTAAAAAACACATACTGGATACTAATGTATGGGACTACGTTTTGTTAGAGGTAACATCTGAACAGTACGATAGAATTATAAAATTTTATAATTCTATTAATGGTAATAAATATGATTGGATGGGTATATTAGGATTTATATTACCTATACAAGATAGAACTAATAATTGGTTTTGTTCAGAAACTGTAGCTAACGCTCTTAAAATAAATGGTTTTAAAGAATTATGGAAATATGATCCTAGTAGAATATCACCTAACTATCTAGCATATCTATTTGGCTTACTACCTAATTTGGATAAACGTAGTAAATTTATTACATTCTTTACTAAATTTTTAAAGGAGCTATAATGAATTATAATCCAGAAAACTATGAACCTAAATGGTTATTATTATGGAAGAGTATGATTAGACCAATGATTACTACCGTTACTTTAGGTTTAATTGTATATATTGTAATAACTAAGTTTAAACTAGATCCAATAGATAAAGAAAATCTTTGGTTTGTTATAAAAGTAATAGTCATTTATTGGTTTACAGAACGTATGATAAAGACTACTGGTGCAGCTGATTTAATAGCTAATTTAGGTTTATTATTAAAGAATAAGGGAAAGAATAATGGAAATACTACTGAAGAAACTCAATAACCTATTACCTAAAGATAAGTTATTACATTTTTTCTATGGTAGCATTATTTATATAATCTTATTAATCGGATGTAGTTTTCAAGTAGGTATTAAGCTAGGGAGTTTATATAGTTTACTAGGAATTTCGGTGATAGCTGGTTTAAAAGAGACTTATGACTATTTTAATAAAAATAAACACATTGCAGACATTAAAGACTTTTTATTTACAGTGTCTGCAGGAATAGTCTTTACAGCTATACTACAGTTAGCATAAGGAGTTATTTATGGGTAGTAAAGAAATATGGTATAAAAAATCAGAACAATTAGCAGGTTACAAATTAGAACTTGAAATGGATAAAACAGGCAAATTTATTTTAAACAAAATACTAGCACCTGTACCAATTACTGGTAAAAAAGCTGAAAAGGTCTACAAAAAATTATCAGCTATTATTGAAGTAGATGGTTATAAATTTCAAGCAGACGAAGGTAGTATAAATTACATGAGTAGCGTAGTAGCATTAGCTAACTTTAAATACAATCAGGCTATAGCCAACGGTATGAGTCCTCCTAAAGCATATAAAGCGATCTACAAACAAACCATTATTTGGAAAGACGTAGATAATGAATTCAGAAATATTTCTGTAGAAGCTATAGGTAACGCATTAGAAGCAGCTATGAAAAAGGTAAAAGAAATTATTAGTGAAGAATCACATTAGTATAGGGTAAATACCCTATACTAATTTTTTGTATGTCTTAATTTCTATGCAATTCTGTCTATATATTATTAAGTAGAGAAAAAACCAAATTAAAAGGAGTCCAAAATGAGATTAATTCCAGTTAACGAAAATACCAAAGATGCGTATAATTACATAGTAGACGTTTTGCAACTTACCAAAAGTGATCCTATTTGGATAAATCCAATAGAAAACGAGATGTATGTATTAATACATACGACACTATCCAGTTTGGAGATTAGAGAATTAGGTAGAAGAATAGGTAATATCTGTAGAGATAAGAAAATAGATATATTAGAAGTGGATGCTGGTGATGTAATAAAGGTTCTAAATTACAATCCATTAACTAATATAGATAGTCTAATCGATTATATTGGTTTTATGGTAGGATTAAGATTAGGTTTAGTAAAGGCTAAAGATTATGAAGAATTTTGGTTAGATGATTGTGAAATAAAGAGAACAGAATTAAAAATAAATTATGAATTAAGAACACAATATTTAAAAGGTTTAGAAGATTATATAATAGTGTTATCCGATAGCATTAAGACCTTAAAACATTTAGTTAATGTACCGTATAATAAAGTAGATCTAGACGACTATGTCCATGAACTAGTGTCTATGTTCGTTAATAAAAATAGAACACAATTGGATAACATTGTAATTAAAAAACTAGATAGAACTGACCTATTGAACAAAGGCTATAATTTAATTACTACTGTTAACAAAGGTAGCAAACATTCACCTACAATATTACATTATACTTATAGACCTAGTAATACTAACGAAAGTGATAGACTACCTAAAATTGTGATAGTAGGAAAAGGTGTGCACTTCGATACAGGCGGTACTAGTCTTAAACCATCAGACAGTATGATAACTATGAAATACGATAAGGCAGGAGCTATTACCGCCTTAATGATACTAAACATGGTCAGTAAGTTAAATCTCAACATAGAATTACATGTTGTTGTTGGTTTTGCAGAAAATCTAATAAGTGCTGACTCTTATAAACCCGGTGATGTTTTAACTGCTAAAAATGGCAAAACAATTGAAATAATAAACACCGATGCAGAGGGTAGATTAGTATTAGCAGATTGTTTACAATATGTAGATGAAGAAATAAAAGATTACCAAATGGTCTTTACTATTGCTACATTAACTGGAGCTGCTAGAAGAGCACTAGGGGAATGGACAGCTGCTATTCATGGTAGTGATGATTTTTTTATAAATAAGTTTATAAAAACAGCAGAAACAGTAGGTGAAGAATTTAGTTATATGAAAACACATGAAAAATTAAAAGATACTCTAAAAAGTAAAATAGCAGATATCAGAAATGTAGCCAGTACAGATCTAGCAGGCAGTATTACAGCGTATCTCTTTCTAAAAGAATTTATTAATAATCCCAATAGGTTAGTTCACATTGATATAGCAGGACCAGGATGGACAGAAAAAGGTTTTGGTTATGCCGAGTACGGAGCTACAGGATTTGGAATAGAAACATTTTACCAATATTTAACGACATTACATACAATGTACATGGAAGGAGGTGAAGATGGCGAATAAATATAAATCTAAAAATGGATATTACAAATATTATAACAAAGAAGGTAAATGGTGTAGGATCAAAATTACTGATCCTACTATTTCTGGCAATGTTATTTTCAAGATGAGATATCCGTATGAAAACTATTTACTACCTAACTATTATTCTCCTAATAGAAAATTCAAAAGTGCATTTGATATAATTACACATATTTGTAAGAATTTAGAAACAGATGGTCTGGTAGTAAAAGTCTTACCAACAATTAAAAAATAAAAAAAAATATTAATTAAAAAGGAGTTAAAATGGATATAATGCAAGAACTATGGTACACAAGAGGTTATGTAAAGACTATTGAAGATAAAATAGGTTGTAAATATTCGGAAATTAATACAAATATGGAAAACAGAATAAACACCGTTACATCAATAGCAGCAATTACGAGAGGTAAAAACAAATCGAAAAATCCTAAAAAAAGAATTCAAGGTCTTTTAAAAGAAGCAGCCGCAAACATTTGTTTTTATCGTTTAGAAGAGTTAGATAATCAAAAAGAAGTAAAAGAAGATTTTCTCGCAGCTGGTAGACCGTTGGAATATTGTCCTGTGGTGGTAAAAAGAATAATAGCAAAAGATAAAGTTTTTATAAAAGATATTGAAACTGGTACTAATCTAGCTATTATGGGATATAGAACCTATGAAAACAAATTATCAAAATTTGGATTTATACAAGAAATAGATGGTGAAGAATTATTATTTACCAATGCTAGAGCGTTAGTAAATATAGGTATACCATTTGACTTAATACCATTTAATACGAATGAAGAATTGATGAAACATTATTTTATAGTAGAGGTGAAGGCGCCATATTTTGTCTTTGCACAAATGAGAACGCATGGCTTGTTATCACAAGTAGCTGTTTCTGAAAGAGTACTAAAAGAAGACGAAGCATGGTTGCCTAATGATTTTATATATAGATTTTTGAATTATATAAATAAATTTAATCCTGATGATTTGGGTCAAAAATTAAAACAAAATAGATTGTTATCTAGACTTTATAATTTATTCACTAAGGCAAAAGAATTAGATCAAATGCTGCCTATTAACGATAAGGAAAACATTGAAAATCTAATTATCAGAAATTTCAAAAGTTTACCAAATATATTAGCAAATGAATTTACTATAGACGAAGTACAAGAATTATTAAAAGAATTAAATTATCATCAGGAAATAGTAAATAGATGGTATAACCATATGAAATTTAAAACATGGATTATTGGTGGATGGTTAAACAATCCGTATCAATGGGGACATTTCCTATTAGAGAGAGGAGCTTATGATTTCCATGGAGCTAAAACACAACAACAGACTAGAGAGGTAGCTGAGGCTATAAGGGAAATCATAAATCTCTATATTGCAATAAGGGGTTAAAAATGGAAATATTAAATATAAACACAGTATACATGATTATTGGTTTATGTTATATAATTCTTAGCTTGGGCTTGATTACATTCTATATAGTAAACGATGGTTTTCCTAAAAATGGTTTAGAATTTGGTATTGCGGTTAAAAGTGGTTTATTGGCCATAATTTATTTAATAGGTGGTCTAATCTTGGGCGTAGTAGGCGCAATATTTAGTTCTGTTGTTTTACTCGTTGCAGTAATTGTTGTACCTATTTATTATTTATTACTTGTATTAACAAATAAGTTACTAAAGGTTTAATATGGAAAAAGAAAGGGAATTTAAAAAATCAGAATTCTTGTATGATGTGCCTGGTAGCCATTTCAGAAATATGTCTTACGAGACTGCCATTAAAGAAAAGATTGGGTTAGGTGAGAAACTAAAAAATAAACTATCTAATCTAATCTTCAGTGATAAGTTAAACAAAGAAGAAAAAATGAAGTTAAATGAAAGATTATACATGGTAATGAAGGCTATAGAGTTCAACAGGTTATTAATAGAAGAAATGAATGGGAAGATTTAACCCCCATTCATTTCTAAGTTTTCTTTTTTGTCTGAAAAAATATAACAAAAGGATTATTATGGCAAAATTCTTGAATATAAGATTAGACACGAAAAAAGATTTTTTTATTTTCAGAATGGATAATACTAATAATTTCTACAGATTACTAAAAACAGTAGTCACCGATACAACTTTAAAGATAATATTTAAATTAAGTAAAACAAAAATAGAAATACATGATTATTTTCTTTTTGATTTCTATAATATAATCGAAAGAATTTATGAATATGAAAATGATGAAAAGGTAAAATTAGCTATTAAACATTTCGGGATAGTAAATTTGAATATAATAAAACACCTACTGGAAAATGAGACTTACCTAAAAGATTTATTAAATCAAGAAACTAAAATACCAAATATAACTAAGTTAGAAAAAATATTAAAATTTAAACCTTTACCACACCAGTTAAGGTTATATAGTCATTATTTAACTAGTAAATCAGATTTAAATATAAGGGGAGTACTACTAGATGCAGCAGTAGGTACCGGTAAAACATATATGTCATTGTCACTCGGAGAACTATTAAATTATAAGCGTTTTCTTGTTATAGCCCCTAAAGCGGTTTTAGATAGAGTCTGGGTAAAATCTATCACCAATGAACTTTATAAAAAGCCACAGTCGTATAAAATTTTAACTACTAAAGATTTTACATTCAATAATGAAAAGTTTTTAATTACAAATTATGAAACAATAATTAAATTGGTAAACGATGATAAGTTTAAAAATGAAATTAAGAAAATTAAACCATTCTTAATAGTAGATGAATCCCATAATTTAAACAATATTGATGCAAAACGTACTGCAAGTGTAATAGATTTGGTAAATTTTACAGGTATAGAGGATATTGCTTTATTAACTGGTACTCCAATAAAGATGACAGCTAAAGAATTGACAGCAGTATCTGCAATGTTGGATAAAAGAGTAAATAAGATACTAAAATTAGTAGAACTGTATTTCAAATCTGCTGATTTACATGTTATAAAAAAGAAATTAGACTATTACAGAGTTACGATACATAGAGATACCGATAGGCTACCAGGAATATTTATGGATACTATAAGAATAGAATTAAAAGATTACAAAAAATACCTATTAACCACAATTAGAGAAGATATGAAACAATATAAAGAAGAGAAAACGGAATATTACCTAAAATACTACGATGAATTCTATTTAGACTTTTTGAAATTATTAAATTTAGCTTTGGATAGAGCTGTTAATAAAGGGATAGTTACCGATAAAAAGAGAATTATGAATAGATATTTGGATTTAGTAAAAACATTTTTTAAACATAGAGAATTTATTTTACCTCTAGCAGACCAATTAAAAGAAGCTAAAGAAATTGAAGAAAAGTATATCTTACCTATGTTAGTGAAAGAAGAAAAAGATGAATTTAAAAGACTAGCTGCTATTGTAAAATATCCTAACCTAAAAGCAATGGGTGAAGCACTAGGAAACATAGTATTAAAACGTAGATTAGAATGCTATACTAAATTAGCTAAAAATCTAGATTATAAGGATATTATCAATAGTGTAGAAAAGAAAACCATTGTATTTAGTACATTTATTAATACCTGTGAAAAAGCTTATGAAGAATCTATAAAACAAGAATTAAAACCTATTAGAGTATACGGAGAATATGTAAAGGATTTAGCTAAAAATGTAAAATGGTTTAATGATATAAAAAGCAAAGTAAATCCATTAATAGCTACTTACCAATCACTTAGTACTGGAGTACCATTAATAGGTGCTAATCAAATCTTAATGTTAAATGTACCGTTTAGACTTTATATGTATGACCAAAGTATAGGTAGAGCTTGGAGATTAAGTCAGGATACTGATGTATATATTATAAATGTAAAACTCTATACAGAAGAGGATTATAATATTACTGATAGAGACTTGTATATATTAAATCTTAGTAAAAATAATGTAGAATTTATTACAGGAAGTAATACGCCTTATGATATACCTGAAGGTGATGAACCAGTACAAATGGATGATACCATACCATTAAGTAATTTTATAGATATAGATGGTTTAATCAGTACAAGAACAACCAAGTTCATTGACGTAATCAAAAACACCATAATAGATATGTTTAACAGTTTTATAAAAATAAAAAAATAAATCTACTTGACATACAGAGGATAATTATCCTCTGTATAAGTATTTATACCATATGTAATAATCCCAAATGTTTTGTACCACATTTAGGATTAACATCATCTTGGTGAATAATATCAAATCTATTTTGAAATAAGTAAGACATACTAACGCTATGCCGCTACCTAATGCTCCACCTATGCTAAATATTAATTCTTCCTTTTTTCTTATTTTCCTTAATAATCTTTTACCAGCTTTATTTATTTTATAATCTTCTAAATCTCTAGCGGATACTCTCTCCAATCTGTTACTAATTGCATTTATAATAATTACACTATATACAACTAAACCAGCCATTCTTAGATTATTGCTAATTAGTACTACATATAGAACTAACAAAAATATAGTTTCTATAGAAATGTTTAAGAATTTCATTTTAGTATAATCCAGAAATTTACCGTAAGCTATTTTAATACCAATAATTCCTGATACAAATATCATAAATTCAAATATAGGTATATAATTTACCCCTATTGCATTTTTAGCAACTAACATAAAAGTAGTTAATGACATCCAAGTAACCACACCAAAAAAATGACTAAGCAGTTCTTTAGATTTGTATTCTATGTAATACATAATAAACTCCTTTTCTTTTGATTTCGCATTAACCATATAAAAATAAAAAAATTTGGAATAAGTTTTGTGATGGTTATAAAGATAGTAAAATAACTTCCATTTGGTTTTATTTATATATTATTAATAAGATAAAAAACATTCGGAGGTGTAAGATGCTAGATATTATGGAAATGATAAATAGTGTAGATAAAAGTAAAAGAGTTTATGCCGATTTTATAGAAAACGCGATTTTTAGAGTCGACAAAACCATAGACAACAATTTCTTAGTAATATTAGTAGACGATAAACATAATCCAATAAGCCCGGTTATTAGAGGATTCAAAGATATAGAACCCATGAACGAATTCTTCAAGTATCGCTTCGGGTTAAGTTATGCTGGCGGTAAAATGATAATGAATGGCGTTCTAATACCGCCATTTAAAGATGCAGTAATAGATGCATGGGAAAGAAACTAGCCCATGCATCTATTTTTTCTTTTTTTGTGAATTAAACAAAGGAAATCATTATGAGTAAAAATTGGAGAAATTCTAGAAAATGGAAAGAAACTAAAGAAAAGGTAATTAAGAGAGATGGATATAGATGTGTTATATGCGGTCAGTCAGATGATCTTGCAGTACACCATATTAATGACGCTAGTTATCACCCTAATCAAAGATATTTAATAGATAATTGTGTTACTCTATGTAGAGAATGCCATACTAATTTCCATACAAATTTTAAAAAATCTTTTAGACAAAAATGTACCGAATACGATTGGAATAACTTCATTTGTCTGACTAATTATTTTAAGAGTAAATTTACTAAAGGAGATCAGAAGTGAAGTTACCCAGTAATTATGCTACGATGATTAAAATACATACACCATTGTCTAGTATTAATCTGATAGGCATAATTGAAAATAGTCTTGTTATTAAAAATTACTACCACGCCTCCATAGATACTAATTTAGGTTTACGTAGTTTAAAACAAATGATAGAAGATTACTTTAAACTTAAAGATACAATATTAAATAATTTACTTTGGATTGTAGAAGGAGATAACTGCTTATATATTGCTATTTATAAAAATGCTAATACTGAGAATATAGTAAAACAATTTAACATTCTATTAGATTATTTAGTTTTTTATAAAAAAATTAAAAAATATGAATATAGGTATAAATCTAATGAAGCATTTAATGTAGTATTATTTAAAGGAGTAAAAGAATGAAAATTAAGAGAATTTTAATCGGTGTAGTAACTTTTCTTTTATTTGTAACCTTTTTTATAGGTACAGATCCTAGTACTAAATTTTTCCAAAACTTATCTTGGGGTGCACAATTAATTCTAACATTAGGTATTTTTATTATAGCTAGTGTAGGATTCTGGATGATAGAAATAGCATATGACTTTTTCATAGATCCAATCTACGGTAAAGCAGGATTTCTAGTAGACAAAGCTAAGGAAGATGCTAAAGGCGCAGGTTTAGCGTTAATAGCTAGAAGTATAAATATATTAGCTGCAGCTATAATAGTAGCAGCGAGTATATTAGCACTTAATATTGGATAAAAAAATGTTTTTAGAATTTAATATTCTAATAACATTATTGATTTCTATTATAATTGGATTAATTACATTACACTCACTAGGAGTAAATACTCCTAGTGAGTGATTACCAATCATCTCCCATATCCAAGGTACCTACCGTATAATCAGCTACATTTCTTTCGAAGAATCCTGTTCTTTTACTCTCACTACCGCCTACCAAATGTTTATTCAATAGGTCTTGTAATGGATTAAATTCAGATTCTTCATATAGTAATGGTAATCCTAAATTTTTACAAACAGAATTACCTTTACCCTCTACAAATATATCAATTGCTCTTTCGCTAAATCCTAATAATCCTTTACTTACATACTTAGTCCATCTCTTTTCTGCATTTACCATTTCTTCTATTAGACTTAAAGAAAACTCTTTTACGTCTTCAGGTACCACACCGTCAAAATTTTCTTTTACAGCTGTTCTGAATATGTTTTTAAATATTGGTACATGTGACAATGTCTCATCTTTCATAATTTCAGCTATCATTTCAGCACTACCAGGCATTTTATTTTCCAAACTAAGTATTACCGCAAAACCTCCAGGAAATACCAATTCTTCTAATATTTGATTAGCTGTACATGCTTTTAATAAATCTTTTATAGTAGGTTCTTTAACAATTAAATATTTACCATCTTTTACTTCAATACCTAATTTTAATCTAATATCTTTACCTTCTACAACAATTTCAACATCATCGTATGCCTTAGCATACATATTTGCAATACTCATATTCTTTATAAATAATTCATTATCTTCATTATGTAAATAATAAATAAAGTCACCAGTTACTTCCTCTGCCATTCTTGCATATGCGTCACTATGTACGACTTCTTCACTAGCTTGTCTTACAATACACATATTTACAGCAGGACTAGTAATATATCTGTTAATATTGTCTACTAATTGATTAGCTTGTATACTATCATTTGTAGCCAATTGCGCTAATACTAAATCATAAGCTCTCTTTTCAGCATCTGTTAAGTTACTGTATCTCTTTTTATCTTTTTCTAAATTTATTCTTTTAGGGAACCATGTCCTACCTTCCATATTAGCATATAACTGTATAGCCCAATCATGATTACTTTTATTTCTAAATATAATACCATTAGGATTACCACAAAATATTTTAGCTTCATCGTAGTCTTCTTTACTGTCTAAGTTGTATAGTTTCTTAGGTAATACAAATTCACATTTTGACATAATTTCTCCTTTATCTGTTGTTTGTCAAAATACAGACAAAATAAGAAAAAGACAGTAGAGAACTTTACATTCTCTACTGTTAATTAGCACAACCAATACAAGCTATTTCTTCTTCTCTAATTTCATCATTTCTAGGAGGTTTACTCCTTAAATAGTAAAGTGTTTTTAATCCTTTTTTCCATGCATGTCTAATGGTATCTCTAATTGTCTTACCGGTAATCTTAGTTGGATCGAAATACAAATTATGACTAATACCCATGTCTAT